>ENA-OWNT01000533-OWNT01000533.1-seawater-metagenome-genome-assembly--contig:-NODE-533-length-82725-cov-10.290630_pt1 | contig 82725 bp, 58 predicted proteins | sample MGYA00238136_ERZ651165 | MGnify/ENA primary metagenome ERZ651165 (study PRJEB26861, sample SAMN08777766) | seawater metagenome | isolation source: coastal seawater | place: USA: Florida | collected...
GACGACGACGACGACGACGACGACGACGACGACGACGACGACGACGACGACGACGACGACGACGACGATGACGACGATGACGACGACGGGGCTCCCGGCCCGTGCAACGGCCCGAGCGCCTTCGACACGGAGACCGAGGCCAACAACGACCCCAGCAACATCGTGGACATCATGGCCACCGCCAACGGCGACTTCATCGTGTTCGGTGAGTCCAGCACCTGCGCCAACGACGGGACGAACTGGACGGGCGACGTGGACTGGTTCCAGCTCACGTACGGCTGCACCGACCCGGCGACCGTCACCCTGAGCTGGACCGAGATCGACACGGACATGGATCTCGTGGTCGGCGACCCCACCACGGGCAACGTCCTCGCGTCGGCCTACACCGTCGGATTCACCTCCCCGGAACAGGTCTCGGTCACCATCGCCGGGTCCATCGACGTCGGGGTTCTGTGCTGGGAAGGCGCGTCGAACAACGCCTGGGTCCTGGACGTCACGTTCTGAGTCCCGAGTCCCCCGACCGCACCCCGCTCGCGTCCTCGGGCGCACGACGCCCTGCGGGTCTGGGCGCACTCCTCCTGGCCCTGACCCTCGGCGTCGGCTGCCCGTCCCCGTCCGACGACCCCGTCCCCCCCGAACGGCCCACCGGACCCACCGTCCTCATGGACCCCGACGGCGCCTTCTGGGACTCCCCCTTCCCCAGCGCCCATCGCGTCGCTGACGACGGCACCATCCCCCTGGACGGCTTCCCGGTCCTCGAGCCCACGACCCCCTTCGTGTCCAAGCTCCTCGATCTGGTCGACGGCACCCTGACCGGCTTCGGCACCACCAGCGGGGTCTTCTTCCGCCTCGAGTCCAGCCCCACCGCGCTGCCTGCCTTCGCCGACACCGTCGCCGACTCCCCGATCTTCCTCATCGGCCTCGATGGGCCCGACGCCGGCGTGCGCGTCCCGGTCACGGTCGACTTCCAGCTCGACGGCGGGCCCTACGGAGCGATCCGCCACCTCTGCCTGCTCCCGCTCCAGGGACGCCCGCTCTACCCCCGGTCGACCTACGCCGCCGTCGTCCTGCGTGACCTCCCCACCGAAGAGCCCCTCGGCGTCAGCCCGACCCTGTGGGCTCTGATCCACGACGAGCCCACGACGCTCTCCGCCGACGCGACCGCCCTGTACCGAGATGCCATCGCCACTCTCGAAGCGGACCACGGGGTCGCCGCCACCTCATTGGCCGGCCTCGCCGTCTTCTCTACCCAGGACCCCACAGCGGAGCTGCGGACCGCCGCGACGTTCTTGCGGGACACGGCGGTCCCCTCCCCCGCCGACCCGTGGGAGTTGATCGACATCTACGACGACTACTGCGTCTTCCGCAGTCGGCTCTCGATGCCGGTCCTCCAGAGCGGCGCGCCCCCCTTCCAGGGCGAGGGAGGCGCCTGGGACTGGACTGCCACCGGGACACCAGCCGTCGTCGCTACCGAAGAGGCACGAGTCCACGTCACGGTGCCCCGCCGCCAGGCGCCGGCCGGTGGCTTCCCCACCACGGTCTGGATCCGGACCGGGGGCGGAGCCGATCGGGCCGCCATCGACCGCGGCGTCCGAGACGAGGACGGGGCCGCCGAGCCCGGCACCGGCTACGCGCAGGATCTGGCCGCGGTCGGCTGGGCGACCGTCGAGGTCGACGGACCCCACGGGGGCCTGCGCAACGTGACCGCCAGCGACGAGCAGTTCCTCATGTTCAACATGACGAACCCGGTGGCCATGCGGGACAACGTCCGCCAGTCCGCGGTCGAGCTCGCGCTCCTCCCGCCGCTCCTCTCGGAGCTCAGCATCGACACTTCCGCCTGCCCCCTCGGACCGGCCACCACGACCTTCAGCGACACCCTCGCCCTCGCCGGTCACAGCATGGGCGCCACCATCGCGCCCCTGGTCCTCGCGGTCGCGCCCGAGTTCGACGCGGTCCTCCTCAGCGGCGCCGGAGGCTCCTGGATCGCCAACGTCGTCCACAAGGAGAGCCCGCTGGCCGTACGCCCCCTCGCCGACTCCATCGTGGGGTACACCACACTCGGGCGCACCCTGCACGAGCACGACCCCCTGCTCACCCTGCTCCAGTGGGGCGGAGAGAGCGCGGACCCGCCGGTGTACGGCCGCGCCGCGGGGGCGCTCGCGGACGCGCCGGTCCACGCGCTGATGGTTCAGGGCATCGTCGACACCTACATCCTCCCCCCCATGGCGAACGCCACCTCCCTGGCGTTCGGGTGGGAGCTCGGGGGCGACGCGCTCGACGCCACGGACCCCCGGCTGGAGGACCACGCCTCATGGGCCGAGCTCGCGCCCCTGGCCGAGTCCGAGCCAGGCCCCCTCGGTCTGCCCGCGAGCGGCAACCTCCCTTCGGGGCACACGGGCGTCGTGGTGCAGTACCTCGAGGACCCCATCGAGGACGGACACGAGGTGTTCTTCCAGCTCGACGCGCCGAAGCAGCAGGTCAGGCGCTTCCTCGATGACCTCGCGGCCGGTCTGACACCCACGGTCCCGCCCGCGCCCTGAGCCGGCGCGTACGTACCTCGCCGAGGCCACCAGCCAGACACCGATCCGTCGGCTAGCGTCGCCGCATGCATCCCGAGCACACGACCTTCGTCAGTCGCCTCCACCAGTTCCTGAGCGCGGACCCCACAGCGCGCGTCTACCTCGGCCTGTTGGACGACCTGGGCTCCCTGCCAGACCCGTCGCTCGCCGCCGGCGAGGCCAGGGCCGCCGAGGCTCGGGGGCTCCTCGCCGAGCTCGCCGAGCTCCCCGCTGCCTCCTCCTTCGACGAACAGCTGGACCGCGACCTCGCTCGGCTCACCCTCGATCGCGTCGTGCTCCAGGAGACGCACCGCTGGAACGGACGCCTCCACCGGCAGCAGTGTCCTCGCGCGGCGGATGCCATCGGTGACCCCATCTTCTTGATGTTCCTCAACGATCCACGCTCCCCGGCCGAGCGCCTCGCCGACATGACCTCCCGCCTCGAGGGCGTCCCCGCCTACCTCGACGCCCTGCTGAGCGCCCTCGATCACCCCCTCGCCCGCTGGGTCGCCATGGACCGCCAGAAGGTGGCCGGCCTCGGCGAGCTGTTCACGACGCTCCGGGACTGGGCCGCGGGGGAAGGCTGGGACGGGCTCGCCCGCATGGACGCCGCCATCACCACCGCCAACGAGGCCCTGGCCGCCTACTCCACCGCGCTGGAGACCCTGCCGGCGGAGACGAACCTGCACGTGGGCCCCGAGCTCGCTGAGCGCTTCGTGGACACGGCGGGCATCGCGCTGACCCTGGACGAGCTCCACGGCATCGCCCGGGACTTCCTCGCCGAGACGACCGAGACCCTGGAGCAGCTCCGGGAGCGCCTCGCCCTGAAGTACGGCCTCCCCCTCGACATCCCCCTGCCCGACCTGCACGAGCGCCTCGACGAGCGCTTCGCCGTCGCCGCCGAGGGGATGGACGACGTCCTCGCCCGCTACGAGGAGGAGCGCGCCCGGATCCGCGCCTGGAACGCCAACCGGGAGCTGTTCCCGATCCCCGACGGTGAGGACATGCGCATCCTCCAGACGCCGGGGTTCATGGAGCCGAGCATCCCCGCCGGGGCCATGATGCCGCCGCCTCCGTTCCGGGACGGCGTGGCCACGTCCATCGTCTACCTGACGCTCAAGGCCGACCAGATGGCCGAGCACACCGAGCTCGGCATCCCGATGATGATGGTCCACGAGGGCATCCCCGGGCACCACCTCCAGCTGGCCTGGGCGGCGCGTCACCCGTCCGTTGTGCGGCGCCACTACGACGGCGCCCACCACGCCGAGGGGTGGACCACCATGCTCGAGGACTACATGCTCGACCAGGGCTATGCCGGCGAGCTCGAGGACGAGGTGCGGTTCGGGACGAAGCGGGACATCGCCCGCATCGGGGCACGGGTGGCCATCGATCTGTACTTCATGACCGGCGACCGCGACTACCTGGAGGTGGGCGTGGACTTCGACCGGGACGCCGAGGCGCCGTTCGGCCTCGCGGGCTCGCTCCTCCAGGCGGTGACCGGCTTCACCCCCGGGCGCGTCGAAGCCGAGCTCAACTGGTACAGCCAGGAGCGGGCGTACCCCCTGAGCTACCTCGCGGGGAACCGCATGGTCTGGGCGCTCAAGCGCGATCTGGAGGCGGCGCAGGCCGGCCTGCGCAGCCAGGACGAGATCGACCGCCTGTTCCACACCACGTACCTGCAGGAGGGGAACATGCCGGTGGCGTTCCTGCGGCGGGTGTTCGAGGAGCGCGGCCTGCTCGCCTGATCAGCTGCGGGGCGCCATGAGCCTCAGTGCTTGAGATCCTCGGCGAGCTTGTCGAGGTTGCCCCGATGCCCGGCGACGATGAGCAGCGAGTGGGGCTCGATGGCCACGCCCGGGTCCGGCAGGAAGTTCTGGGGGCCGTCCGGGCGCTTCACCGCGAGGACGATGACCTTGTAGTTCGCCTGCCAGGCGGCGTCACGCAGGGACTTGCCGGCGAGCTTGCTCCCCTCCCCCATCTCGAGCTGCTCGATGAAGATGTCGGGGAAGGCGCCGAGCGACGCCACGTCCATGAAGTCCACGACCGCGGGCCGGATGAGCAGCGCCGCCATGCGCAGGCCCCCCACGTGGTACGGGGAGACGGCCTCGGAGGCGCCCGCCTTCTTCATGCGCTTTGCGGCGATCTCGTCGGAGGCGCGCGCGAGGATGTGGATGTCGGGGCGCACGTCGCGGGCGGCGAGGACGATGTAGGTGTTCAGGGCGTCCGTAGGGGTGGCGATGGCCAGGGACCGGGCGCGCCCGATGCCCGCCTCCTCCAGGATCTCCTCGTTCGACGCGTCGCCCTGGACGAAGAGGTGGCCCTCGTCCTCGGCGTCGCGCAGCGCGACGGGATCGTTGTCGACGACGACGATCTCCCGGCCGGCGAGGCGCAGCTCGTTGCAGATCTCCCGCCCCAGGCGGCCGTAGCCCGCGACGATGGTGTGGTCCTGCAAGCGGGGGAGTCTGGATTTCACGCGTCGCCTCACCACGGCGCGCTGGATGGAGCCCTCCACCACGCCTTCGAAGAAGTTGCGGGTCACGGTCAGGAGCACGTAGGAGCCCACGCCGACGCCGCCGAAGATGACCAGGATCGCAAACGAGCGCCCCGCGGGCGTCATGGGGTGGACCTCGCCGTACCCCACCGTCGTCACGGAGATCGCGACCATGTAGAGCGAGTCGAACCAGCTCCAGCCCTCGATGTACCGGAAGCCCACCGTCGCCAGCACGAGGAAGACGAGCAGGCTGACGACCGCCAGCTCCACCTGCCGGAGCGGGACTTTGCCTCCTCGATGGTCGTCCGCGAGGGCCACGAAGCCTCAGCCCCGCCCGAGGCGGCGGAGGAACTCGGCCTCGTCGATCACCTCGACGCCGAGCTCCTGGGCCTTCGCCAGCTTGCTGCCCGCCCCCGGGCCCGCGACGAGCAGGTCCGTCTTCTTGGACACGGAGCCCGGGGACTTGCCGCCCGCGGCGAGGATCGCCTCCTTCGCCTCCTTGCGGGACAGCTGGACGAGCGTGCCGGTGACGACGACGAGCTTGCCCACGAACGGGGCGTCGTCGGCGATGACGGGGGGCGGCTCCTCGGCGGGGAAGCGCAGGCCCACGTCCGGGTCCTTGAGTCGGGCCACGAGGTCCTTGTGGGCGTCGTCGGCGAACCAGTCGACGACCGCCTGGGCGACGATCGGCCCCACGTCCTCCACCGCCACGAGCTGCTCGACGGTGGCGGTCTCGATCGCCTCCCAGGTCAGCAGCGCGCTCGCGATGCGCTTGGCGACGGACTCCCCCACGTGGCGGATGCCGAGCCCGAACAGCACCCGGTGCAGCCGGGCGTCGCGGCTCGCCTCGATCCCATCGAGCAGGTTGTCGACCGACTTCTCGCCCATGCGCTCCAGCTGCACGAGCAAGTGTCCCTTCCGCACGAGGGGGTAGAGATCAGCGACGTCCTGGACGAGGCGCTCCCGCAGGAGCTGCGCGATGAGCTTCGTCCCCAGGCCCTCGATGTCCAGCGCCCCGCGGGAGGCCCAGTGCTCGAGCTTGCCGCGCTGCCACGCGGGACACGCCGCCTCGTTGAGGCAACGCCAGTCCACCTCCCCCTCGGCGCGCACGAGCTCCGTGCCGCACTCGGGGCAGTGGGTGGGAAAGACGAAGGCGGGAGCGCCATCGTCGCGGTGCTCGGTCACGGACTCCACCACCTGCGGGATGACGTCCCCGGCGCGCTGGATCACGACCGTGTCGCCGACCCGGATGTCCTTGCGGGCGATCTCGTCCGCGTTGTGCAGGGTGGCGTTGGTCACCGTGACGCCGCCGACGAAGATCGGATCGAGGCGAGCCACGGGGGTGATCTTGCCGGTGCGCCCCACCTGTACGTCGATGGCGAGGAGCGTGGTGGTGGCTTGCTCCGCGGGGTACTTGAACGCCATCGCCCAGCGCGGGCTGCGGGAGACGAAGCCGAGCTCCTCCTGGAGCGTCACCTCGTCGATCTTCACGACGGCGCCGTCGATGTCGTAGTTGAAGGTGGGGCGGTGTCCGCCGATGGCCTCGATGGCCGCGACCACCGCGTCCATGCCGGTGCACACCTCGATGCCCTCGGCGAGCTGGAAGCCCATCGTGCCGAGGGACTCGAGGAAGCCGCTGTGGGAGACGACGTCGAGGCCGTCGTGGACGCCCGCGCTGTGGGCGAGGAAGCGCAGGGGAGCCTTCGCCGCGTGGGCGGGATCCAGGTTGCGCATGGTGCCGGCGGTGGCGTTCCGGGCGTTCACGTAGGCGGCGAGCCCCTCGGCGACGCGCCGGTGGTTCATGGCCTGGAAGCCGTCGCGGGTCATGACGACCTCGCCGCGGACCGCGAGCATGCCCGGCACGTGCTGGCGCAGCCGCAGGGGCACGTTGCGGATGGTGCGCACGTTCTCGGTGACGTCCTCACCCACCTCGCCGTTGCCCCGGGTCGCGCCGACGGTGAGGACGCCGTCTTCGTAGATGAGCTCCATGGCGATGCCGTCGAGCTTGGGCTCGACGACGTAGCGCAGATCCTTGTCCTCGGCCTCGCCGAGCATGCGCTTCACCCGCTGGTCGAACTCCCGGATCTCCACCTCGTCGTAGGAGTTCTGGAGGCTGAGCATCGGGGTCGGGTGCGTGAACTTGTCGAGCGACTCGAGCGGCGTGCCACCGACGCGCTGGGTCGGCGAGTCGGGCGACCGCAGGTCGGGGGAGGCCTCCTCCAGATCCTGGAGCTCGCGAAACAGCCGGTCGTACTCGCGATCGCTGATCGTCGGAGTGTCGAGGACGTAGTAGTTGTGGTTGTGCTCCTCGATCGTCTGAACGAGGGCGCGATGGCGTTCCGCGGGGGTCGGGACGGTCATGCGGCGCATCGTACGGGCGCGTCTGCGAAGCGACCACCGTGGGGCGTCGTGATCGGCGAGGGGCTCCAGGAGCCTAGGGGCCGAGGATCTGGGAGGTCTTCGGGATCCCCACCGCGGCGAGAGCCGCCTGCTTCGCCTCGAACGCGCGGATGCGGAGGTTGCTCTCGAGCTGGCCCTGGGCCTCCACGTAGTTGGGGCCGCCCTCGGTGAGGCTCACCTCCACCGCGGCGTCGTTCGAGGCGCGGTACGGGACGACGCAGCGGGCCTGCCCGTCCACGACGATCGCCACGGCTCCGATGACGCTGCCCATCGTGAACGGTCCGCCGTCGATGGGCGCGCGGGGCTCGGTGCGGCTCAGGACAGCATCCACGGCGAAGCCCTTCGCGGTCGAGAGCGCGTCCCAGGAGGTCCGGTTGTCGAAGACATCGCCCGCGGTGGCCGGCAGCGACGCGTACGCCGCGAGGCGCTCGGGGGTCACCTCGACGAACGGGCCTCCGCCGAGGGATCCACAGTCGCCGCCGGTCGCCGAGCCCACTGCGGCGTTCGCGGCGGCGGCGTTGGCCGCCCCCTTGCGGGCCCGGTCCATCATTCCCGCGGGGTAGAGGAACCGACTCGACGGCATCACCGTCAGCCCGACCCAGCCGTCGTAGGTCTTTAGCGTGCCCCCGAAGTCGTTCCCCGCGCGAACGCTGACCATCCGGTCCCCGCCCACGAAGTGACGGGTCTCGCTCTGGGCCTCGGTCGTGGTGATCCTGGCGGTGTCGTCCGGCGTCGCGGGGCGCAGCGGCGGGCCCAGCTGAGCGAAGGCGGCCTCGTAGTCGTCGGCCTTGACGTACATCACGGTCTCCTCGCCCGCCTTCCAGCAGCGGACGGCGTCCTCGGGGGCCTCCCAGCCAGGGACGAAGTCGCTGAGGGGCTTCGGCTCGGAGTCCACGTAGCACTCGGGGCCGCCGCAGCCGGACGCGGCGGCGAGGCTGACGAGCAGGCAGGCGACGAGCGAAGCGGAGTGGGTGCGCATCGCGTGACCCTATACGGGGCGGCGCTGGGTGAGGACGTGACCCGGCGGCGGCGTGACCCCACCGCACGGACCGGGCACCGATCGGCGCGCCCTTGACAACGCTCCGACCGCGACGCAAGTATCGGGCATCCGGTCCGGACTCCCTGTCTTGACCGAGCGCTCTCCCGGCCTCGCCGGGATCCCATCAACACAACGAGCCACCCTCCGCCTCCGTCCTGGAGTGCATCCCGACGGACCCCTCCGTCGCGGCCGAACCCGTCAAGGGAACCCCAACCATGTCTGACGACGAGAAGAAGACCGAGTCCTCCGAGCCCAAGAGCGAGGACACCTCCAGCAACAACGAAGAGAAGCCGCGCAAGCGCTCGCGCCGCAAGGAGTCCGCGGGCAGCGACGACGGCGGAGACGGCGGCGGCAAGAGCCGCTCGAAGAGCGAGTCGAAGGACGACTCCGGCGACCAGAGCGAAGGGCGCCGCAACCAGGACGACGGAGGCGGGGACGACGACGACGACAACGCCGGCAACCGCCGCCGCCGCCGCCGCCGCGATCGAAAGCGGAAGGGCCGTGGCAACGCCGCGCCCAAGCCCGTCTGGGAGGGGGAGATCCCGCCGGACATCGATCTGACCGAGGTGCGGGTCTGGACTTCGGAGCAGCTCGCCGAGCTCGCCGCGAGCCTCGACATCGAGCAGGTCGGCGGCGTCTCCCGCCAGGAGCTGATCTTCAACATCCTCGGCGTGCAGACCGAGCGGAACGGCAAGGTCTCCGGGAGCGGCGTCGTAGAGCGCCTCCCCGACGGGTACGGCTTCCTCCGCAGCCCGGTCTACAACTACCTGCCGGGCCCGGACGACATCTACATCTCCCCGTCGATGATCCGCCGCTACTCGCTGCGCACCGGCGACACGGTCGACGGCCAGATCCGCGCGCCGAAGGAGGGTGAGCGCTACTTCGCCCTGCTCTCGGTGGACCGGATCAACTTCGACCCGCCCGAGGTGGCCCGGCGCAAGACGCTGTTCGACAACCTCACGCCGCTGTACCCGATGGAGCGCCTCCAGCTCGAGTACGACAGCAAGAACACGTCGACTCGCGTCATGGACCTGATGACGCCCATCGGCAAGGGCCAGCGCGGCCTCATCGTGGCGTCGCCCCGCACCGGCAAGACGGTGATGCTCCAGGCGCTGGCCAACGCCATCGCCACGAACCACCCGGAGGTCTACCTCATGGTGCTGCTCATCGACGAGCGCCCGGAGGAGGTGACCGACATGCAGCGGACGGTGAAGGGCGAGGTCGTGTCGTCGACCTTCGACGAGCCGGCGACGCGGCACGTCCAGGTGGCCGAGATGGTCATCGAGAAGGCCAAGCGTCTCGTCGAGCACAAGAAGGACGTGGTGATCCTCCTCGACTCGATCACCCGTTTGGCGCGCGCCTACAACACCGTGGTCCCGCCCAGCGGGAAGATCCTCTCCGGTGGTGTCGACAGCAACGCCCTGCACCGCCCGAAGCGCTTCTTCGGCGCAGCCCGGAACATCGAGGAGGGCGGCAGCCTCACCATCATGGGCACGGCGCTCATCGACACCGGGTCCCGCATGGACGAGGTGATCTTCGAAGAGTTCAAGGGCACGGGCAACATGGAGATCCACCTGGATCGCCGCCTCGTCGAGCGCCGGATCTACCCGGCCATCGACATCAACAAGTCCGGCACCCGCCGCGAGGACCTGCTCCTCCCGCACGACGTGCTCCAGAAGCTCTGGCTCCTCCGCAAGGTCCTCGCGCCGCTCAACGTCATCGACTCGATGGAGTTCCTCCGGGACAAGTTCGAGAAGACCGAGACGAACGACGAGTTCCTGATGGCGATGAACACGTAGGAACCTCGTGGCCAGCTCGCCCTCGCGCGTCGAGGGCGAGCGCCGCGGCCCCCTACGCCGCGATCTGCAGCAGCAACACCCGGTACTCCACCCCCGACCGGCCGAGGACCGCGCGGAAGTCCCGCGCATCGAGGGTCCCCGTGTCGGCCTGGAAGATGACCGTGTGGTCCTTGCGCCGCCAGGTCCCCGGGACCAGCTCGGCCTTCGGCGTCTGCTGGAGCGCCGCGGTCAGGTCTCCGTGGGAGACCCCCTCCCGCACCGACGCCGACAGCAGGAGCATCGGCTCCCGCACTCCGCTCCGGTCCCGCACCAGCACGAAGCGCCCCTCGGGGCCGCCGCTCCGGAAGCTGCTCATGGGCGCGCCGCGCAGGCGGGCTCGCAGGAGCCTCCCGAGCCGGGCGCGGATCCCCGCAGGACGGTTGGCGGATGGACGGGCGAGGAACGGCGGGATCGGCATCGGGAGACTCCAAGCAAGCAAGACCAGGGCGGCTCCGGCCCCCATGCGAGCCCGGCTCCACGTCCTCCAATCTAGGCACGGGGTCCGCGAGACCCTATGACGGCCGGATGACACCGCGTACCGTGGTCCCGTGCAGCGTTCGCGCCTCGTCGTACCCCGCCTCCTTCCCCTGGCCGTACTCACGGCGCTGACCTTCCTGCAGATCTCCTGCGGCAACGACGTCACCGTCCGCGGTGCTGCCCGATGCGATGGCCTGAAGCAGTCCGAAGAAGCTGCGGTCGACATCGACTTCGACGTCGACGAGGACGGCTACTTCGACGGCAACAACCCCGGCTGCGCCGAGACCTACGACGTCCTCGACTGCGACGACCGGGACCCCGCCGTCCACCCGGGCGCCGACGAGGTCGCCTGCAACGACGTCGACGACGACTGCGACCCCGCCACGCCGGACTCACTCGACGAGGACGCCGACGGCAGTGACTCCTGCGTCGACTGCGACGACGAGGACCCGGACAACTTCCCGGGAAACCCCGAGCTCTGCGACGGCCTCGACAACGACTGCGACGGCGTCCCCGAGGCCGGGGAGGCCGACGACGACGGCGACGGCTGGGCGATCTGCGACGGGGACTGCGACGACCAGGACCCGGACCGCAGCCCCGACGCCATGGAGGTGTGCAACGGCGTCGACGACGACTGCGACGGAGACCTGCCCGACGACGAGCTCGACGACGACGGGGACGGCGTCATCGCCTGCCAGGACTGCGACGACGAGGACGAGGACAACTTCCCGGGCAACGCCGAGGTCTGCGATGGCGTCGACAACGACTGTGACGCCACGACCGACGCCCCAGGCGGGGAAGGCGACACTGACGGGGACGGCTCGATCGCCTGTGATGACTGCAACGACGCCGACCCGGACAACTACCCTGGGAACTCCGAGGTCTGCGACGGCGACGACAACGACTGCGACGCCACCACCTTCGCCCCCGGAGGCGAAGCCGACGCCGACTCCGACGGGTCCATCGCGTGTACCGACTGCGACGACGCCGACCCGGACAACTACCCCGGCAACTCGGAGGCCTGCGACGGCGCCGACAACGACTGCGACGCCACCACCTTCGCCCCCGGAGGCGAAGCCGACGCCGACTCCGACGGATCCCTCGCGTGTGCCGACTGCGACGACGCCGACGCGGCGAACTTCCCCGGCAACGTCGAGGCCTGCGACGGCTCCGACAACGACTGCGACGCCACCACCTTCGCCCCCGGAGGCGAGCTCGACGGCGACTCCGACGGCGCCCTCGCCTGCGCCGACTGCGACGACGCCGCCCCCACCAACTTCCCCGGCAACCCCGAAGTCTGCGACGGCGCCGACAACGACTGCGACGCCACCACCGCAGCCGCCGGCGGCGAGACCGACGGCGACCTCGACGGCGTCATCGGCTGCCTCGACTGCGACGACACCAACCCGAACCGCTTCCCGGGCAACGTCGAGGCATGCGACGCGGCGGACAACGACTGCGACCTGTCCACCTTCGCCCCGCCCGGAGAGCTCGACGGCGACTCGGACGGCGCCCTCGCCTGCGCCGACTGCGACGACGCCGACCCTCTGAACTTCCCCGGCAACACCGAGGCCTGCGGCGACGGCGCCGACAACGACTGCGACACCCAGATCGACGAGGGCTGCACCACCACCGGCTACGACGGCACCTACCTCATCGCCCCCGCGATCAACTACGTGTGCCTGGTCGGGATCGTGAACGTGGCGATCACCAGCTTCACCGTGGTCGACAACGCGCCGATCGTGACCTTCGACGCAGGCGGTCGGGTGGGCGTCATGACCGGAACGTTCGGTCCCGGCCCCGGGGACTTCTCGGTGAGCTCGTTCCTCCCGGGCGGAGGCCTCTGCGACGAGCTCTACACCCTGGACGGCACCTTCGTCAGCGCAACGACCTTCGTCGGCGACTTCTCGGCCACATTCACGCCGGGCGTCACCGGAGGCTGCATCGACTGCGTCTCGTGGACGACACCCGTCACCATCACCGGCGTCCGCTAGGAGCCTGGAGCGCGTTGGCGCTCCAGGCTCCTGGTCCTGCCCGCCGGGTTCCCCTTGCCAATCCCCCGCCACCGGGGTAGAAGGCGCGGCCCTCGCGTGCGCCTCGCGCGCGCAGAGGCGTCACCCTCTCCGAACGGACGGTGGGCGCCTGGGGAAGAGAAGACTATTGAACGTGCCACGCCGAGGACACATCCTGGGCCTGGAACCGAGGAGAGACCGATGCAGGCCGGCATCCACCCCAACTACGAGACCATCACCGTCACCTGCGCGTGCGGCAACAGCTTCGAGACCCGCTCGACGCTCGGCGCCCCGCTGAAGACCGACATCTGCTCGGCGTGCCACCCGTTCTTCACGGGCACCCAGAAGATCGTCGACTCCACCGGTCGCGTGGAGCGCTTCAACAACAAGTTCGCCAACTTCGATCTGAGCAAGATCAAGCGGCGCGGCAAGCGCTAGGCGACACCGCAGAGGAAAACCCGGAGCAGCTGGATGAAGAAGCTCGACGTCGGCGGACAGGCAGTCATCGAGGGCGTGATGATGCGCGGCCCCGACTCCATGGTCATCGCCGTGCGGGCTCCCGACGGGTCCATCGTCGTCAAGGACGACCAGTGGGCTCCCATCCTCAAGCGCTTCCCGTTCCTCAAGGTCCCGCTCGTGCGCGGGGCCGCCGTGCTCATCGAATCGATGGTCAACGGCATGCAAGCGCTGTCCTTCTCCGCCTCCATCGCCATGGACGAGGAGGCGGAGCAGGCCGCGCGTGACGCCGAGGCCGCCGGCAAGTCCGCCGAAGAGGTGGAGGCCGCGCGGAACGACGCCAAGCCCAACGAGACGCTGACGGCCGGAGCCATCGCGGTCTCCCTCATCTCGGCGTTCGCCCTGGGCGCGGGCCTGTTCATCTACCTGCCCCACGCGGCAGCGACCCTCATCACCAACCTCGTCGCCGGGCTCCCGCTCACGACCGAGGCGCCGGTGGACTCGGCCCTGTTCCACACGGTGGTCGGCATCATCAAGATGATGGTCTTCGTGACCTACATCCTCCTCATCCGGCGGATGCCCGACATCAAGCGCGTGTTCCAGTACCACGGCGCAGAGCACAAGAGCATCCACACGTACGAGGCCGGCCAGGAGCTGACGGTCGAGAACGCCAAGAAGTGGCCGACGTTCCACCCGCGCTGCGGCACGTCGTTCCTCGTCTTCGTCATCCTCATCTCCATCTTCTTCTTCGCGGGCGTGTTCCCCCTCATCCCCTTCCCCGAGGGGCTGACCGGCTGGAAGCTCAACTTGCTCCAGGCGTCGGTGAAGCTCCCGATGATGATCCCCATCGCGGGCATCGGGTACGAGGTCATCAAGTTCGCCGGCAAGCTCGACAAGGGCAGCAAGCTGATGCGCTGGATCTCCTGGCCCGGCTGGCTCATGCAGCAGCTGACCACCATCGAGCCCGACGACGAGCAGCTCGAGGTCGCACTGACCTCGCTCAAGCGCGCCCTCGAGCACGAAGGCGCCATGGAGCCCACGTACGACAACGTGCGCTTCCTCGCGCTGGAGAACGCGGCCGCCGCCGTCGCTGTCGAGGCGTAGCTCCCGCCGACCTCACGGTCCTGCGAGTGCAGCCCCCACCCTCCCCTCTTTCCCCGCCTCCGCCCGCGTGCGCGCCTGTTAGGGTCCGCCGCTGGAAGGTCCCCCAATGTCCAAGTTCGCCCAGCTCGAGTCGGTCGAAGAGCGCTTCCTGACGCTCGAATCCCAGCTCTCCCAGCCCGACGTCGCCTCGAACCCGAAGCGGTTCGCGGCGCTGATGCAGGACTACGCCCACCTCAAGAAGCTCGTCGAGGCCTGGCGCGAGTACAAGCGCGTCGAGGAGGAGCTCGAGGGCGCCAAGGAGATGCTCGGGGAGGACGACGAGGAGATGCGCGAGCTCGCGAAGGCCGAGATCTCCGAGCTGGAGCCCCAGATCCCCGTCTTGGAGGCCCAGCTCAAGCGCCTCCTGCTCCCCCGGGACCCCAACGACGGCCGCAACGTGATGCTCGAGGTCCGCGCCGGCGCGGGCGGGGACGAGGCGGGCCTGTTCGCCGCCGACCTGTTCCGCATGTACTCCCGCTACGGCGAGTCCCGGGGCTGGCGGTTCGAGATCCTGTCCACGAGCGAGAACGCCGCCGGTGGCTACAAGGAGGTCATCGCCTCGGTCGCCGGCGCCGACGCCTGGTCCCGCCTCAAGTACGAGTCCGGCGTCCACCGTGTCCAGCGCGTCCCCGCCACCGAGGCCCAGGGCCGCATCCACACCTCGACCTGCACGGTCGCGCTGATGCCCGAGGCCGAGGAGGTCGACGTCCACATCGAGGACAAGGACCTGCGCATCGACGTGTTCCGCGCCTCGGGCCCCGGCGGCCAGTCGGTCAACACCACCGACTCCGCGGTCCGCATCACCCACCTCCCCACCGGCCTCATCGTCATCTGCCAGGACGAGAAGTCGCAGCACAAGAACAAGGCGAAGGCCATGACCGTGCTGCGGACCCGCCTGTACGAGATCGAGGAGCGCAAGCGCATGGAGGAGGAGCGGGACATGCGGAACGCCCAGGTGGGCACCGGCGACCGCTCCGAGCGCATCCGCACCTACAACTTCCCCCAGGGGCGCATCACCGACCACCGGGCCGGGCTCACGCTCTACACCCTCGACCGCGTCATCGAGGGGGACCTGGACGACGTGCTGGACGGCGTGGGCACCTTCTTCGAGACCCAGGCCCTCGAGGCCCAGGAAGCCGACGCCTGAGCGTCGCCTCGATCAAGCCCACGTGACCATGACCCTCGTCGAGCTTCGGGACCGGACCGCCGAGTGGTTCGCTGGTCTCGGCATCGAGTCCGCGAAGCTCGACGCCGAGGTGCTCATCGGCCATGCCCTCGGCATCCAGCGCCTGCACTTCATCACGGACGGGACGCGCCCCCTGAGCGACGACGAGCTGTCCGCATGCCGGGAGCTGGTGCGGCGGCGGGGCAAGCGCGAGCCCGTGGCGTACATCCTCGGCAGCCGCGAGTTCTACTCGCGGGACTTTGCGGTCGACCGCCGCGTCCTCATCCCGCGCCCGGAGACCGAGCACCTCGTGGAGCTGGCCGCGCGCTGGCTCACGGACGGACGCCCGGCCGGCGAGGTCATCTCCGAGCTGGACGACGACGCGGACGATGAGCCCGTCGAGGAGATGGGGGCCTACGTCCCCGGCGTCGAGACCGAGGTCGTGTACGACGAGGGCGCGGCGGACGACGACGAGGGCGAGGTACGCGTCGAGCTGGACCCGGACGTCGCGGCGGCGCAGTCCGGCGACGGACCAACGCCCGGTGACGCGGCCCGCGGGAGCGACGACGACGGCGCCAACGCCGCGCCGCACTCCGCCGGCGTGGTCCTCGACTACGGCACGGGCAGCGGAGCCATCGCCATCACCCTGGCCACGGAGGTCGACGGGCTGCGGGTCCTCGCCGTCGACGTGAGCAGCGAGGCCCTCGAGGTCGCGAAGGCCAACGCCGCCAGCCACGGCGTCGACGACCGGGTGGGGTTCGTCCCGTCCGACGGCCTGTCCCGCGTCCCGGCTCGCTTCCGCGGCAGCCTGCGCGCCATCGTCGCGAACCCGCCGTACGTCCCCGAAGACACGCGCGAGACGCTCATGCCAGACGTCCGCGACTGGGAGCCCGAGGGAGCCCTGTTCTGCGGCCCCGATGCCCTCCTCCACTACCGCCGCCTCGCCGCCGAAGCGCGGGACTGGCTCGCCGCCGACGGGTTCGTCGCCATGGAGGTGGGCGCGGGTCAGGCGAGCGAGGTCGCGGAGCTGCTGCGGGGCGCTGGCTGGCACTCGGTCGAGGTCCGACGCGATCTGGCGGGGATCCCGCGCGTGGTCGCCGCCTGGAGGAACCCCGCATGAAGAAGCTCGCCCTGCTGCTGTGTCTGGTCCCGGTCGTCGCGACCGCCGGTCCGAAGAACAAGAAGAAGGCGAAGAAGTCCAAGGCCGCGCCCGCAGCGACGGCCGATGCGGATCGGGACGCTGCGCTCGCCGCCTGGCAGACCATGGTCGAGCGCGGCAACGCCGGCGACCCCACCAGCCTCGATCTGATGACGTCCGACGGCGTCCTGGAGACGGTGCGCACGGAGGCGTCGGGGGAGACGCGCACCCTCGAGCTTCCCTTCGCGAAGCTTCGGCCGATCTGGCCCCAGACGATGATGATCGCGCGCATGAGGGGGGACATCGACGAGTTCCGGGACGTGCGCATCGAGGAGGACGGCGAGGGGTGGCGCATCCGCGCAGTGCGTTATTCGCAGCTCAAGTGCACCGACGATCCGAACTACACCGCCACCGTGGTTCGCGAGGACGACGCCTGGAAGGTCGGAAGGATCTCCACGGCGACCGTCGCCGAGACGCAGTGCGCCCCGTCGATCGAGACCGCGCGGGGCATCGCGGCGCGCATCGTCACCGAGATCGCCCCGCTGACACCGCTAACCCTCGACGCAGACACTCGTCTCGACTCCATCGAGGCGGACGGCGCCGCGTTGACCTACCGCCAGACCCTCGTCACCACCCCGGCGAGCGAGGTGGAGCAGATCGGCGATGTGTTCCTCCCGATCCTGACAAAGCAGGTCTGCACGAACCCGCCGACGAAGCTCCTCGTCCACCACGGCGGCACCACACAGTTCGTCTACGTGACGAACGACGGCGAGAAGACCCTGGAGTTCGAGGTCGCGAGCTGCGCGGACTGAGCCGGAGCGGCTACTCGCTCTTCTTGCCCGGCAGGCCGCTCCAGGCGATCTGCCACAGCGTCAGCGCGATGATCCCGAAGGCGACGACTGCGCCTATCTGCGCGGGCGCGGTCTCCGGCTTCGGCAGCTCCACCTCGAAGAACGCGAGCGCCGCTCCAAGCACCCCGATCAAGGCGGCCCCCGCGATCATCCCCGAGCCATAGAGGACGCCCTGTTCGCGCCGCTCCTCCCGGACGTGCTCGTCCGTGCTCAGCTTCTCGATCCCGAGGCGGATGAGCCCGCCCGCCATGATGGGCACCGCGAGGTGGATCGGCAGGTAGAGCCCCACGGCGAAGGCGAGGGTCGGAAGGCCCATGATCTCCACGCAGAACGCCATCGCCATCCCCACGAACACGAGCGCCCAGGGCAGGTTGCCGTCGAGGACGCCGTCGATGACGAGGCGGATGAGGTTGGCCTGGGGCGCCTTGAACGCGCCGCTCACGATGTCCTCCCGGAAGAGGGCGAGCACCGTGGACATGGCGAGGGCTGCCGCGATGACGCCGACGATCTCGCCCTGCTGCTGGCGCCGCGGTGTCGCGCCCACGAGGAAGCCGGTCTTCAGGTCCTGTGACGTGTCGCCGGCGATGGCCGCCGCGATGCACACGAGCGCCCCGATGGTCAACACCGCCACCTTCGCGTCCGCCCCGGCGTACATGCCCCCGAAGAGCAGCGCGCAGATGAGCACGGTGGCGATGGTCATGCCCGAGATGGGGTTCGAGCTCGACCCGATGAGGCCGACGATGCGCGAGCTCACGGTGACGAAGAAGAACGCGAAGATGACGACCGCGACCCCGGCGAGGATGCCGATGGAGCCGCCGCTCCCCGCCATCAGGGGCAGGAAGGCCGCGAGCAGGGCACACAGCGCGAGCCCGGCGCCGACGAACGTCAGGGAGAGCTCGTCCTCGGTGCGCTTGACCGCCCCCGCCGACTTCTCCGCGATGGCGGCGATGGCGAGCCGGAAGGAGTTGATGAGCGTGGGCGTCGACTTCACCAGGGTGAACAGCCCGCCGAACGCCACCGCGCCGGCGCCGACGTAGCGCAGGTAGCGGCTCCACACGTCGAAGGAGCCCATGTCGGTGACCAGGGCCTCGGTCTCCGGCGCGATGGGGACGCCCGCTGCGCCGCCGAACAGGTAGATCATCGGAATGAGGACGAGCCAGCCGACGGCGCCGCCCGCCAGCATCACCGCCGCGACCTTCGGGCCGATGATGTAGCCCACGCCGAGCAGCTCGGGGGTGAACGACCCTCCCACCGAGGTGCGGAAGCCTCCCCGGTTGATCTGCCAGTCGGGCTCGGCCGGATACAGGTGCAGGAACTTCTCCAGCGCCGTGTAGATGGCGCCCACGAACATGCCACCGAACAGCAGCTTCGCCTGGTCCCCCCCCGCCTGGGACGCCACCTGCACCTCCGCGCAGGCCGTCCCCTCGGGGTACGTCAGGTTCCCGTGTTCCTGGACGATGAGGAACCGACGCAGCGGCACCATGAAGAGCACGCCGAGCAGCCCGCCCAGCAGGGCCAGCGGGAAGATGGGCCAGAACCCGGCCTCCACCTCCCACAGGAACAGCACCGGCAGCGTGAAGATGACCCCCGCCGCCAGCGACTCCCCCGCCGACCCGATGGTCTGGACGATGTTCGTCTCGAGCAGGGAGCCCGACCGGAACGCCGAGAAGATGGCGACCCCGATGACCGCCGCGGGAATGGACGCCGACACCGTGAGGCCCACCTTGAGGCCCAGGTACGCGTTGGCCGCGCCGAACAGCACTCCGACGAGCACGCCCACCACCACCGCCTTGACGGTCAGCTCCGGAACGACCGTGTCCGCGGGGATGACGGGGGTGTACGTCTCGCCCTCCGGGGTCGGCTTGTAGGCCTCCGGCGGCAGGGTCATCTTGAGATTCGAGGGCTCTCCGGCCACGGCTCCACCTCCACGAGATGGGCGAGTCTACACACGCGTCCGCGTCGCCCTGCTGCCTCACCGGTGTCACCGGAACGCCCTATTTGGACTCAGCCCTTTTCTCCGAGATCGGTCGTACCTAAGATCATCAGGACGTTGTTCGCAGCGGCGAAACGGGGGCCGACACAGCCCCTGCCTCCCACCTGCTGTTTCCAGGGAGGGCGTCCGTGGGCCGGTTCTCCGGCGGGCCAGCCCTCGTACCGGGTACGGAACCCGGGCCTCGGATACGCCAGGAAAAGGAGGTGATCACTTGAGCGACAATCGATTCAGGACCAGTGAGGTGACGAACACGTAGTCAGATCACCCTTTCTGGCGACGATCTTCCGAACGTCACCCGTCCCCGCGACTCCCGGCAGGTCCCCGGGATACCCGACGACACCTCACCGACGTACGTCGGCGAGTCCCTGAACTCAGGTAGCGCGACCGAAAGCGCACGCGGACAAGGACGACCAGGAAAACAAGGGATGGGGTCGACCCGGTTCGCCGGGTCGGCCCTTCTCTTCTTGGGGCGCGCCCCCTGCGTCCGCCCCGCCCTCGCGGCTGCACGCCGCGCGCGTCAGCACTGGCAGGTCCCGCCCGGGGCAGTAGACTCCCGTCCCCACCCGGAGACCCACGCCCATGGCCACCGCCTACATCGTCGACGCCATCCGCACCCCCATCGGCAAGAAGAAGGGCGGCCTGTCGCGCGTCCGCCCCGACGACCTCGCCGCCGTCCCGCTCCAGTCCCTCGTCGCCCGCACCGGCATCGAGGGCGGGGACGTCGAGGACATCGTCATGGGGTGCGTCACCCAGGTGGGCGAGCAGGGCCTGAACATCGGACGCACCGCCCCGCTCATCGCCGGGTTCCCCAAGGAGGTGACGGGCACGAGCGTGAACCGCATGTGCGGCAGCTCGCAGCAGGCGGTGAACTTCGCGGCGATGGCGGTCCTGTCGGGCGCCCACGACCTCGTCATCGGCGCCGGCACCGAGTCCATGTCCCGCGTGGAGATGGGGTCGGACATGTTCTACAAGGGCGAGCCCAAGCTCCCGTCGGAGAAGCTGACCTGGCGCTACACCTTCGTGCAGCAGGGCGTCTCCGCGGAGCTGGTGGCCCAGAAGTTCGGTGTCACCCGGCCCGAGCTCGACGCCTACGCCCTCGAGTCCCACCGCCGCGCCGCCGCCGCCCAGGACGCGGGGCACTTCAAGCGGGAGATCGTCCCGGTGGACACCGTCGACGAGGACGGCAACGCCGTGACCATCACTGCCGATGAGGGCATCCGCCGCGGCACGACCCTGGAGAAGCTCGCGTCGCTCAAGACCCCGTTCCTCGAGGACGGCGTCATCACGGCCGCGTCGAGCTCCCAGATCAGCGACGGGGCCTCGGCGCTCCTCGTGGCGTCGGAGGACGCGGTCAAGCGGTTCGGGCTCACCCCGCGCGCCAAGATCGTCTCCATGTCCGTCGCCGGCGTGGACCCGACCATCATGCTCACCGGCCCCATCCCGGCCACGAAGAAGGCGCTCGCCAAGGCGGGCATGGGTATGGGCGACATCGACATCTTCGAGGTGAACGAGGCGTTCGCGTCCGTCGTGCTCGGGTGGGCGAAGGCCACCGAGGCCGACCTCGACAAGGTGAACATCTACGGCGGCGCCTGCGCCCTCGGCCACCCCCTCGGCGCGTCCGGGGCCCGGCTCCTCACCACGCTGCTCAACGCGCTGGAGACCGAGGACAAGCAGGTGGGCCTGTCCACGATGTGCATCGGCTTCGGCCAGGGCATCGCCACCGTCATCGAGCGGGTCTGAGACCGCGGGAGCGCCTCGGCATCCCCGCGCTCCGCCACGCCCCATGAAGACCGCGAACGTCCCCCGCTACGAGCTGGTCCTCGTCGGCGGGGGGCACGCCCACGTGCAGGTCCTGCGCTCCTTGATGATGGAGCCGGAGCCCGATCTGCACGTCACCGTCGTGCTCGACCGGCCCGTCGCGGTCTACTCGGGGATGGTTCCGGGCTTCGTGGCCGGCGACTACGCGGCGTCCGACCTCCAGATCGACGTGGTCCCGCTCGCGCGCAGGGCCGGCGCCGCGGTGGTCCTGGCTCCGGCGACGCGCGTCGACGCCCGGGAGCGCCTCATCCACGTGGCGGGCCGCGCTCCCCTGCCCTACGACGTCGCCTCCCTGAACGTGGGGTCGACGGTCAAAGGCCTCGACCTGCCCGGAGTCCGGGAGCACTGCATCCCCACCCGGCCCATCGGGCGCTTCGCCCAGCTGCTGCCGGCGCGCCTGGAAACGCTGCCGAAAGAGCCGCGTGTCGTGGTGGTCGGGGCGGGCGCTGGCGGCACGGAGCTGGCGTTCACGCTGGAGGCCCGCATCCGCTCCGAGGGCAAGCGCCCGCGGGTGACGCTCCTGGACTCTGGCGACGGGGCCCTGCCCGGCTACCCCGCCTCCACCCGCGAGCTCGTCGCCGCCCAGGCCCGGACTCGGGGGATCGAGGTGGTGAGTGGCCATCGGGTGGCCGAAGTGCGAGGGGACGCCGTGGTCCTCGATGACGGGACCGAACTGCCGTGCGACCTGCCCGTCTGGGTCACGGGAGCCGGCGCGCCGGCCCTGTTCGCCGAGTCCCACCTGCCCGCGGACGAGGCCGGGTTCGTCCGCGTCACGGAGACGCTGCAGGTGGACGGCCACGACGACCTGTTCGCGGTGGGCGACTGCGCCGCGCTCCCCTGGGCCCCCTGGGTGAAGAAGGCGGGCGTCTACGCGGTCCGCGAGGGGCCGTTCCTGACCGCGAACCTGCGCGCCTGGGCCCGTGGCGAGACGCTCGAGCGGTACGCCCCCCAGCGGGACTTCCTCGCGCTGCTGAACCTCGGCGGCGGCGAAGCGGTGGCGAGCAAGTGGGGCCTGGCGCGACGCGGGGGCTGGGTGTGGCGCCTGAAGGACCGCATCGACCGGCGCTTCATGGAGAAGTTCACCGTTCTTTCGCCCGACGGGCGACCGGCGGCCACGTTCCCGTCCATGGAGATGGACGAGCCGATGCAGTGCGGCGGCTGCGCGGCGAAAGTGGGGGCCGACGTCCTCGCCGGGGCCCTGGACGGCCTGCCCCCCGCCAGGCCAGACGCCAACGTGGTCCTCGGGCTGGAGCACGCCGACGACGCGGCCGCGGTGCGCACTCCCGGCGGCGACGTGCTGGTGACCACCGTCGACGCCTTCGAGGCGTTCACGGACGACCCCTGGATGGTGGGCCGGGTCGCGGCGGTGAACGCGGCCTCGGACCTGCTGGCGAAGGGCATCGACCCGGCGCACGCGCTCTGCACGGTGGGGGTGCCCGACGGGCGCCCGGACCAGGTGCGCCGTGCGCTCTCCCAGGCCCTGGCCGGAGTCCGCGCGACCCTCGATCTGCTCGGCACCACCTTGCTCGGCGGGCACACGACCCGCGCGGAGACGCTGACGGTCGGGCTCACGGTGACGGGGTACCTCGCGGACGGGGCGCGTCTGCTGAGCAACGACGGCGCGTCCGTCGGCGACCACCTGCTGCTGAGCAAGCCGCTGGGGACCGGAGTGATCTTCTTCGCGGACATGCAAGGGAGGGCGCCGGGACCCGTCGTCGAGGCGGCGCTGGCGTCGATGCAGCGCGACAACCGCGAGGCGTCACGGGTGGCGCGGTCGCTGGCGTCGGCCGCCACGGACATCAGCGGGTTCGGGCTCGGCGTCCACCTGAGCGAGGTGTGCGCGGCGAGCGGGGTCGGGGCCGAGCTCGCCCTCGAGGACCTGCCCGCCCTCCCCGGCGCCCTCGAGCTGCTGGCCCAGGGACTCACGTCGACCTTCCACCCCAGCAACGAGCGCTCGGTGACGGTCCGCGGCGGCCTCGGCCACCCCCGCCGTCCCCTGCTCTTCGACCCACAGACCTCCGGCGGCCTGCTGCTGTGCGTCCCGGACGAGCACCTCGGCGAGGCCCTGGAGCGCCTGCCTGGCGCGACGCGGATCGGGCGGCTGGTGAACGGCGAGGGGATCAGCGCAGGATGACCGGGCCCACAGAACTGCGCTTCATGGTCTTCGCCGCGCTGCTGACCGTCGGCTGCCAGCCGGCGGAGGGCTACCCGGACCGGGGCACGCCGCCCGCCGCCTGCCACTCCCACTACGAGTACCGCGCCGGCTACCTCGCCGACGTCGACGGCGACGGCTTCGGGATCTGTCAGCTCGACTGCGATGACACGGACCCCGCGGCCCATCCAGCCGCCGAGGAGGTCCCCGGCAACGGCGTCGACGAGAACTGCGATGGGTCGGACGCTCCTCCGCTCGGCCTGGCGGATGGGGCGCCCACCTTCCGGGGGACCACCGAGGCACCCGACCTCTACGCCGCCGGGGGCGACGTGACCGGGGATGGGCTCGCCGACCTCGCCCTGACCCGACGGGGACCTGGCGTCTGGTGGACGGAGATCCATCCAGGCCCGGTGGACCCTGAGGCCTCCCCCATCACGATCACGCTGCCCGCCGAGTGGCAGGGCCGGTACGCCCCGGGCCCTCGGATTCCCGGAGACATCGACGGCGACGGCGCCGACGACCTGATCTTCGTCCTCGGGGCCTTCGGGGTCGAGGAGTCCTACCTGTGCCGGGTCCCGACCCCGCTCTCCGACGACGTCGTCCTCGGCCCCACGATGTGTGAGTTGCTCACCGAGCTGGGACTCGACGAGGTCAGCAGGCTCGAGATGGTCGGCGACTTGAACGGAGACGGCGCCCCCGACCTGGCCCTTCACCTGCGCGGCTGGGAGGGCCCGGTACTTCAGATCGCTCCGGGCGGCGCTGCCTGGACCGGGTTCGATGCGTCGTTCGCGTCCCTGGCCGCCCCCATCCCCATGGTTCCGGCGGTCATCGAAGGCGCCGCTGATCTCACCGGAGACGGCATCGCTGACCTCGTCGTCGGTCTGCCCCGAGACGACGAGGCGGGGGAGGCGGCCGGCAAGGTGCTCGTGTACACCGGGCCGGTCGAGGGTGATCTGACCCTCGACGACGCCTTCGCGACGTACCTCGCCGAGGCCGAGTGGGACCTCGCAGGCAGCCGCCTGTCCACCGCGTCCGACCTCGACAGCGACGGCGCCCCGGATCTCATCGTCACGTCACCAGGCGCCGGCGACGACGAGTCCCATCGGGGTCGGGTGTACGTGCTGCCCGACATCGACCCCGGAGCGCACCTCCTCGGCGATGTCCCGCTCCAGATCACCGGAGCGCTGCGCGCCGGCCGCCTGGGCAGCAGCCTCGTCGACCTCGGCGATGTGGACAGCGACGGCCACGACGACCTCCTCCTCGGCGGGTACGCCAACACGACGGGGCCGATCGACGGAGGGGTCCACCTCGTCCTGGGCGGCTGGTCGGGCGCGCTGACCTCCGCAGAGGCGGCCGCGGTGGTCACCACCCCCGAGGCCTTCGACAGCTTCGGAGGAGTCCTGGGCCTGGGTGACGTGGACGGCGACGGGCTGCAGGACGCGCTCGGGTTCGCCGGCCGGTCGCACCGCAGCGGGGGGCATGTGACGAGCGCCTGGCTGCTGCGAGGTGCGCAGTGGACGCCATGAGGACCCGCTGGGCGATGGCGGCGGGTCTGGCCCTCGGCCTCAGCGGCTGCGTCCCCTCGCCGGCGCCGCTCGAAGGCACGATCCACCTGCGCGACGCGGAGGCCCGGTACGTCCACCCCGAGGGCACGCCCTTCGGGTGGCACGTGACGCCGGTCGGCCCGGTGACCGAGGACCGCCACACCGACCTCGCCGCCGGTGGCTACATCTACGACGGACCGTTCACCGGGCGGATCGACGAGACGTCGCCTCGCGGGTCTGTCGTCGGCGGCGACTGGCTGTTCCCTGTCGGAGACGTAGACGAAGACGGGCGTGCCGACCTCGTCAGCGAGGAGCGTCTCCTCCTGGGACCGATCCAGGGAGGCATCGAGCTTCAGTCAGGGATGCCCCTCGGGTCCCTCGCGCCTGAGGGCAGCTGGCTCCGTCGAGCCGTCCCCTCCCTGAGCCCCTTCGCGTCGGCCCCGATGTGGCTCGAGTGGAACACCCTCGGCGACCCGGCAACGCGCGGCTCTCTCGTCGGCGTGGAGGGCTCCGAGGTGGTCACGCTGGCCCACGTGATCCCTCCGCCGTCCTTTGGCGGCAGCCTGGTTGCCGGCGGAGATCTGAACGGCGACGGCGAAGGCGACCTCCTGCTCCATGACCCCGGCGAACCACCGACGGTCCACCTGAGCCCCTGGGGCGGCGACCACTTCCTGGACAGCGCAGACTTCCCGATCGAGGGAACGAGCCCCGAGGGCTGCCGCGCCGGTCAGCCGGTCCCGGGAGGGGACGTCGACGGGGACGGAGTGGGCGACCTGCTCCTGGTCATGAGCCCCGACTGGTCAGCGCGCTGCGAGGACGGGGACGTGCGCCTGCTGCTCGGGCCTCTGTCTCCTGGCGCGTCCGTCGGCGACGCCGCAGCCATCTGGACGCTCGGAGGGGAGGAGGCGCCCGCGCCGTCGTTCGTGGGGGATCTCGACGGGGACGGGCGAGACGAGGTCGCCCTGAGCACCCGCGACGCCGATGCCTGGGGAGAGCAGTCCGGCCGCGTCTTGCTCTACTACGCACCCGAAGGATCGCTGGGGGCCGACGACGCCCACGCCGTCTTCGTCGGCGAGCCGTTGGAGCACGCGGGCGCGTGGGCCCGCAGCGCCGGAGACACCGACGGCGACGGCCGAGACGACCTTCTCATCAACGCCCTGGGCAACGAGCTCGACTCGCCGCCGCTCCTCGCCTCGGACTCCCTGTTCCTGGGAGGACGGCGCTGAGCCGACTCGTCACGCTGACGGCTCCCTCCGCGCCTCCTCCAGCGCCGCCCGCTGCTTGCGCAGGTCCTTCGCGGCGACGTTGTTGATCCACACCACCGTCAGCCCGCCCATCAGACCGCCCCCGAAGTAGGTGGCCACGAACCACGCCATCGTCATCGCCGCGTCTCCGTCGAACAGGGGCGGCCAGTTCATGGTCATCCACCCGAGCCCCATGACCACGTAGCCGGGCACCAGCGGTCCCAGGTACCACCGCGGCACCCGCTCCAGCAGATCGATCTGGTGGGTCAGCTCGGCGGCGTACGCGTCGAGGTAGGCGTCCGTCGCCGTCGACGGGTCTGCGCTCGGCGCCCGCCCGCGGACCACGAACTCCCGCGCCACGAACGCCGCGCCGGCCGCCATGAGCACGAGCCCGATGCGAACCAGCAGCACCGGCAGGACCGCCGCGATGCCCAGGGCGGCCACCACCACGAAGAACGCGGCGAGCACCTCCACCCGGTTGCGCCAGCGCAGCTGCCGGTCGAGCTTGCCCGCCCGGGCGACGATCGCGTCGAGATCCACTGCGCCCGCAGGCGCGCTCGAGGTCCAGATGGCCTGCATGTCGAACTCCTCTTCTTCGTTCATGACGCCTCCGCCCGCAGGTCGCGGATGAGGGACTTCTTGATGCGCGAGACCCGGCTCGTCACCCCGGTGACCGAGCGGCCGGTGACCTCGCCGATCTCCTTCGCGCTGAGCCCTTCCAGGTAGAGCAGCATCAGCTGCCGGTCCGGCACGGGGAGCGCCCGCACCAACGCCGCCAGCCGGGCCCGCTGCCGGGACGCGTCCACCGCCTCGTCCATCCCGTCCGTCACCCCGTCTGGAGTCTCCGCCACCGGCGTCGATCGGTCGCGGACGCGGGTCGCTACGTGGCTCGCGGCGCGGTTGTGGGCGATGCGCAGAACCCATGTCCGCAGGTGCGCTTCCTCCCGGAACCCCGGGAGCGCCGTCCACACCGCGAGCAGGATGTCCTGCACCAGCTCGTCGCGCCGGGCCGGATCCCGCTCGAACCCCTCGGCCATACGTCGCACCGCCGGACCGTGCTGGTCGACGACGGCGGCGAAGCGCGCTCGCAGTTCCTGCTCCATGCCCCTCCAGTCCGACGCCCCGCGCGGTTTGTCACACGGCGCGGTGAAATACCATCCGTCCATGCGCCACTTCCTCCTCGCCCTCGCCCTCCCCTTGTCCGCCGGCGCCGCCGAGCCCGTCGAGGCCCCCCTGGGCAACCGGACGATCACGCTGACCGCCACGTCGGAGCTGCCCGGCAGGTCCGGCCGCCCCTACTCGGTGGGGCACCTCATGGACGGAGACGCTGACACCGCCTGGGTCGAAGGGGTCGAGGGGACCGGCGAGGGCCAGGTGATCAGCTTCCACCTCGGCGCGCAGATCGGGGTCGAGGGGATGCTGGTGTGGCCGGGCTACGGCAAGTCCGCCGCCGTCTACACGGGGAACGCGACGCCCTCTCGCCTCACCGCGAGCTTTGGCTCCTCGCGCCTCACCTTCGCCCTGCGTCAGCCGGTGCAGATGCGGGAGGACGAGGGCCCTGCGTCCCCGGGCGGCCAGCAGGGCATGTCCTGCGTGCACGTGGACCGCCCCGGCGGCCGCGCTCCCCACGTCGTCGTGCTCGACGCCCCGGTCACATCCCAGACGGTGAAGCTCGCCGTGGACGCCGTGCTCCCTGGGGAGAAGTGGGCCGACCTGGCCATCACTGAGGCGCGCCCCCTGCTCGCAGACACGGAGGAGCCCCTCCCAGGCGTCGAGGCCGCCCGGCGCTTCCTCCGCGCCGTCCGCGACCGCCGCCCGTTGTCCACCGCGCCCGCCAAGGTCCTGGATCTCCGCGAGGTCCCCGACGGCGCCGTCCGAGCCGAGCGCGCGACCTACGCCGCCTGGGGCATCACCGACAAGCCCGCGCTGCCCCCCACCCTCGACGCCAGGTCGGACGACACGAACCGCCTCGCCGCCGCCAACGCCTTCCTCGCCGCCACTCGCGGCCACTTCGTCGGAGTCGGAGTCGCGGTCGTCCCTGTCAGCGACGGCACCTGGGTCGTCGGCACCCGCTCGGGCGCTTTCGGCGATGGGGAGTGGGTGGAGCTGAGCCCTGCGGCGAAGCTGGACGCCAACGGAGCCGTCGCGCACCTGACCGAGCTGAGCTACTCCGACGGGGCCCCGGGCTGCCACGACGTCCTGCCCGCCGTGCCCTGATCCGGCTGGCGTTCCTCCGCCGATCGGCTAGATCTTCGGCCCCTCGCCGCGCGGGCCTTGCGCTCGCACCACACCTGAACAAACATTCAGAACGATTCCGCCTGGGAGCCCCGTGAGCCAGTCCCCCCGCGAGCTCGACCACATCCTCGTGCAGGGTGCCCGCGAGCACAATCTGAAGAACGTCGACCTCGAGATCCCGAAGAAGAGCCTCGTGGTCTTCACCGGCGTCTCGGGGTCGGGCAAGTCGTCCATGGCGTTCGACACGCTCTACGCGGAGGGCCAGCGGCGCTACGTCGAGTCCCTGTCGGCGTACGCGCGCCAGTTCCTGGGTCAGATGGAGAAGCCGCGGTACGACCACATCCGCGGCCTCGCCCCCACCATCTCCATCGAGCAGAAGACGGCGAGCAAGAACCCCCGCTCCACCGTGGGCACCATCACGGAGATCTACGACTACCTCCGCGTCCTCTTCGCGCGCGCGGGCATCCAGCTGTGCCACTCGTGCGACCGGCCGGTGGGCAGCCAGTCGGTGGATGAGATCGTGGAGCGCATCCTCACGATGGAGGAAGGCGCCCGCTTCCAGGTGCTCGCCCCCGTCGTGCGGCGCCGCAAGGGCGAGTACCGAGAGCAGTTCCGCGAGTGGATGCGGGACGGCTTCACCCGCGCCCGGGTCGACGGCGAGGTCGTCTCGCTCGAAGACCCGCCGACGCTCGCGAAGCACGAGAAGCACGACATCGCTCTCATCATCGACCGCCTGAAGATGAAGGAGGGACTGCGCTCTCGCCTCACCGACTCGGTGGAGACGGCCCTGCGCCTCGCCGACGGCCTCGTCGTCATCGACGTCCCGGGGGAGGAGGAGCAGCTCTACTCCGAGAAGAACTACTGCGCCTACTGCGACCTGAACTTCCCGGCCCTCGAGCCGCCGCTGTTCTCGTTCAACACGCCCCAGGGCATGTGCGTGGACTGCAACGGCCTCGGCGTCCGCAAGGCCCTCGACCCGGCCCGTGTCGTGGAGGACGACACGCTCTCCCTCAAGGATGGCGCCATCGTCCCGTGGGCCGCGTCGATGAAGCGCGGACGTGGCTGGCAGTACCGGTTCGTGAAGCAGGCGACGGACGCCCTCGGTATCAGCCGGACGACTCCGTGGAAGGACCTGCCCGCCGACCAGCGCAAGATCCTCCTGTACGGGAGCAAGAAGGAGATCACGGTCAAGTGGCAGGGCCGCCGGAGCAGCGGCCAGTGGAAGACCACCATCGAGGGGGTCATCCCGAGCCTGGAGCGCAAGCACAAGCAGACCGAGTCGTCGCAGATGCGGAAGTACTACGAGTCCTTCATGCGCACCCTCCCCTGCCCCACCTGCGACGGCAGCCGCCTGCGCCCCGAGGCCCGCTCGGTCTGGGTCGGCAACGCGACGCTGCCGATGATCGTCGGGTCGACCATCGGAGACGCGTACGAGCGCATCGTGAACCTCGGTCTGGAGGGCAACCGCGCCCAGATCGCCGAGGAGCTCGTCAAGGAGATCCGCAACCGCCTCGGCTTCCTCGTGAACGTGGGGCTCGACTACCTCACCCTGGACCGCCTCGGCCCCACCCTGTCCGGCGGGGAGAGCCAGCGCATCCGGCTCGCCGCCCAGGTCGGTACGGAGCTCACCGGGGTCATCTACATCCTCGACGAGCCCTCGATCGGGCTGCATCAGAGGGACAACAAGCGCCTGCTCAACACGCTGCACCACCTGCGGGACATCGGAAACTCGGTGGTGGTCGTCGAGCACGACCAGGAGACCATCGAGGAGTCCGATTGGGTGGTGGACTTCGGTCCCCGCGCTGGGCGCCTCGGCGGGGAGATCGTGTTCTCCGGGCCGCCGGCGGACCTGATGAAGCACCCGAGCTCCCTGACGGGCCAGTACCTGTCGGGGCGCAAGGCGATCCCCATCCCGGACGAGCGCCGCCAGCCCCAGGGCTGGCTCGAGGTGACCGGCGCCGCCCAGAACAACCTGCGGAACGTGGATGCGCGCTTCCCGGTGGGCTGCCTCGTGGCCGTCACCGGCGTCTCCGGCGCCGGCAAGTCCTCTCTGATCAACGGGATCCTCTCCCCCGCCCTCGCGAACCACTTCCACAACGCGACTCGGGCGGTGGGCAAGCACAAGCGCATCGAGGGACTCGACCACTTCGACAAGATCATCGACATCGACCAGACGCCCATCGGGCGCACGCCGCGGAGCAACCCGGCGACCTACACGAAGGTCTTCGACGACATCCGCTCCGCTTTCGCGGGAACAAAGGACGCGCGCGCGGCGGGGTACGAGAAGGGCCGCTTCTCCTTCAACGTGAAGGGCGGCCGCTGCGAGTCCTGCAAGGGCGACGGCATGAACCGCATCGAGATGCACTTCCTCGCGGACGTGTTCGTCCCCTGCGAGGTGTGCGGCGGCAAGCGGTTCAACGACGCGACGCTCCGGGTGAAGCACAAGGGCAAGACCATCTCCGAGGTCCTGGCGATGTCGTGCGACGACGCCCTCGAGCACTTCGGGGCGTACCCGAAGATCCGGCGGGTGGTGAAGACCCTGGTCGACGTGGGCCTGGGCTACATCCAGCTCGGGCAGAGCAGCACCACCCTGTCCGGGGGCGAAGCCCAGCGGATCAAGCTCTCCCGTGAGCTCGCGCGCCGGGCCACCGGGCGGACACTCTACCTCCTCGACGAGCCCACGACAGGCCTGCACTTCGACGACGTGGCGCGCCTCCTCGAGGTGCTCAACCGGCTCGTGGACGCAGGCAACACCGTGGTCGTCATCGAGCACAACCTCGACGTCATCCGCGCCGCCGACTGGATCGTGGACATCGGCCCCGAGGGCGGAAGCAAGGGGGGCCTCCTGGTCGCGGAGGGGACCCCCGAGGAGGTGGCGGCGGTAGATGGGTCCTGGACCGGCCACTTCCTCAAGGAGCTCGTCACCCCGGCAAAGTCGAAGCGGTCTCGACGCTCAGGCGCGGGCGGGCGAGGCGCCAGCCGCGCTCGGCGCAGCACCTGACCACCGCGGCCTGGAGGACCTCGTTGAGCTCCTCCCAGTAGGGCGCGCCGGTGCCGTTGAAGTCCGCCTCCAGCTCGATCTGCAGGCCCGTTTCCCCTACGCCGTCGAAGTCGGCGGCGATGCCCACCAGCGAGCTCGACGCCCTGTGGACAGCCACCGCTTTCTTCGCCGCCTCGGAGACCGCGTCGGGCGCCTCGTTCAGCGCCGCGTCGAGGTGGTCGTGGTCCAGCAGCAGGGTGACCCGGTGCTTGAACCCCGAGCTGAGGTTGCACACCGAGGTGGCGATCCAGTCCCCCGTGGGCACCGTCCGGGCCGACGCGTCCAACGTCAGCGTCACGAACTCCGGGCTCTGACTCGTGACCTGCGCCGCCCGGTCCTCGAACAGCACCCAGTCACCCACCTGGGAAGGGAACCACGGCTCGTCGTCTCCGCAGGGCCGTGAGGTCATGTCGATCAGGCTGGAGAGAGGGAGACGGAGCCGCGTCCCCCGAAACGCCGGGTTCTCCAGGTACGAGACCAGGTGGAGCGAGGCCACTCGCCAGGGCACACCGTCGAGCACCACCCGCTCACCGAGGCGCACCGGCCCCACGTTCATGAGCAGCCGCAGCTCTGCCGCCAGGTTCGCCAGCGCCGCGCGGGCTCCCCAGAAGATGCCGATCAGTCCGACGGCATACAGCGAGAGCAGCACCCAGTCGCCCGATGTGAAGAGCACCCCGCCCACCGCCAGGAGCGCGAGCACCCCGCTGACCACGTAGATCATCATCTCGGCGATGCGGGCCACCGAGGAGTTCGGACCCAGCCGGGTTCGGCTGATGATCGCCATGAAGGTGCCCCGCACCGCCCGGCCCATGAGGATCGTCAGCATGAACGCCGCGAACGCGTAGAACACGTTGCGCCCGCGGCGCGCGAAGAAGCTGCGCACCACCTGCTCCGTCGAGGCGAGGAGGTCTCGCCCCTCGGTGCTGCGCAGCGCCGCGAGGCGGGTGGTGGCGATGTCCATGTCGCCGGTCGTCTCGGCGATCCGACGGAGCAGGTAGGCCTCGGTGTACCGGAGCTGCCGCTTGACCTGGAGGTTCTCGGTGTCGGACCTCCGCTCCGTGATCTTCTTGACCGCCTCGCCGAGGTAGCCGACCCGCGACCGCAGCTGCTCCAGCTCGGCGTTGAGGTGCTCGATCTGACGCGGTCGCTCGGTCGCCGACTTCAGCTCGTTGACCAGGGGCGCGAGGAGCTCTCCGAGCTCCGCCTCGAAGGACGCCATCCCGGACGTCGGGTCGTCGAGGCGGTCGAGGTCGAGCCCCGTGGCCAGCTCCACGAGATCGCGGCGCCTCTGCTCGAGCTCGGCGCTGAGGGTGTCCGACTCCTCCTTGAGCTCCGCCGCCCGAATGGGGTCCGCCTCGGTCTCCAGCCGCGCCTCGAGCACCACGAGCCGGGACTCGAGGTCTCCCAGGACACCCGCCGTCACCCGGATTCCCTCGGACTGCCGACGCGCGAGGACGAGGGGGTCGATCTCCGAGTGCTCCACGTCCTCCGTCATGCGGTCGAGCGTCGACTCGAGCTCCGCGCTGGAGATCGTCGGCATCGCCGTCCAGAACCCGCCCTGCTGGGCGGGGGCGAGCTTCGCCTGGAGCACATGCAGCTGGCCCTGGAGCTCCAGGGCGCGCGCCTCCATGGCGCCCCGGTCCGGCGCGGCGCTGTCGTCATCGTCGCTGGGGATGGCCGCAGCGGGCGCCGCGAAGAGCACGAGGAGCGCGAGGGGCACGTGGAGCAGCCGTCGGGTCCGCATGCCGGTGACGGTAGCGGAGGCGCACGATCGAGGTGCACAGCCCCGCCGCGCTGCGTCGGCGCCGGTCAGTCCGCGGCGGGTCGCTCCGCAGACTGGTGCGCCGCCGTCGTCGTCTCCCGGTACAGCCCCAACGACAGGGATCCGCGCAGCCCTTGCTCGTCGCGACTGAAGATCTCCACCTCGTTGACGCCCGGCTGCAGCGGCAGCTCGAGGGTGAACGTGTGCTCCGCAGACGGGATCGGCAGGCGCTCGTAGCTGATCTTCTGCTCGGCCTGGGTCTCCGCGTCGCGCACGAAGACGTACAGGTCCTGCACCGCGACGTCGTCGACCACCTTGCCCGTCACCACCACCCGGTCGCTGGTGACGACCGTGCCGCCGGGGTTCTCGTCGAGCGTGATGACGGGCGGCGAGAAGGAGAAGCGCGCAGGCAGCGGCTCGGCTGCCTCCCCACGCCCCGAGGCCACGACGCTCGCCGCCGGCACCCAGCCCACTCCGCTGTCCAGCTGGACCCGCACCCAGTCCCCCGCACGGCCGGTGCTGCGCGCCAGTCCGGTCAGCTGCCCCACCTCCGGGGCGCCCAGGCTCGCGCCGCCCCGAATCGCCACCGGCTCGCCCTTGAGACGCACCGCCCGGTCCTCGGGGGTCAGGGGGGTCGCCGTGGCGGAGAACGGGACCCGCACGTCCGAGCTCAGGACGTCGAGGAAGCGCTCGTCTCCCACCGTGAGCTCGCCCGCGAGGTCGTCCCCATCGAGGACGTCGTCGGGGATCCGCAGCCTCAGCCGATGCTCCGAGGTCTCGCCCGGCCCGAGCGAGAACCGGGCGCTGCCCTCCTCGAGGACCAGCGAGTCCTGCGCGAGGTTCCGGAACCGGACGAAGCCCCCAGGGCGGTCGGCGGCGCCGTCCCCGTCTTCGTCCTCCGCGGCCGTCAAGAGCCCGCGCTCCGCCCGCCACCGGTCCGAGGTCGCTCCCTCGCCGATGTTCTTGACGGTGACGAGCAGCTCCACGACCTCGCCCGGCTGGGCGAGACCGTCTCCGTTGCCATCGGTCCCACCGCTGCCGTCGTCGACGAGCACCCAGCGGTACGCGAAGCGGGGCTTCGGCGCCTCAGCGATGCGGAGGCGACCCGAATAGGGCTCGGGCATCCCCGCCCCATCGGCGAAGAAGTGCCAGGTCACCTCCTCGGTCCGCGCGTTCAACCAGAGCCGCGGTCGTGCATCCACGGTGAACTCCCGGGTCTCCCCGGGGCCGAGGTGGCCGTACACGTACTCCCGGCCAGCGAAGAAGTCGCCGCGGGTGACCGCCCGGAGCCGGTACAGCGGCTGGCGACCGGTGTTGGTGACCGCGAGGGTGATGTCCGTCCCCGCGCCGGGCTCCAGCGTCCCCCCCTCGGACTCGACCCGCAGCTCCACCTCGAGCTCTGCCGACTCCACGGAGTAGCGCGGCGGCGGCGCGGACCAGTCGATCCCGTGCTCACCGAGCCATGTCTCCAGCTCCCGCTGCCGCTCGGACAGCACCCGCGGGACGACCTCGTCCACGTGCTGGAGCATCTCCTTGCGGTCGGCCGACGGCACCGCCAACAGCAGCTCCTTCGCCACCTGCACCTGGGGGAGGCGCAGGTTGTCCTCGGCGACTTCCTCCCGCGTCCGGTCCGTCGGGTCTTCCCAGCACTCCTCACACGCGATGACGAAGCTGAGGTGGTCCTCCTCCCGCCCGCGGCTGCCCCACTCGAAGGCGCCGGTCAGGTCTTCCTCCCGGAGCTCGAAGTCCTCCCAGAACAAGCGCACGTCGAGGCGACCGTCCTCCTCCTCCTCGAGGTAGGCGGGGCGCACCTCCACGTCGGGATCGATGCCGACTCCCTGGATCGACACATCCCCGGGCGTCAGGTAGCGGGCGATGGTCAGCTTCAGGGCGCCGTCGTCGAAGTTGCGCTCGTACAGGTTCTGGACGGAGCCCTTGCCGAACGTCCGGGTGCCGAGGACCACGGCACGGTCCTGGTTCTTCAGGGCTCCCGCCACGATCTCGCTGGCCGACGCGGACCCGGCGTCCACCAGCACCACCAGGGGCAGGTCGTCCTCGGTGCCGAACCGCCGGGCCGCGCGCTGCTCCCGCGCCGTCCCCGCGAGCCCTTCGGTGGAGACGATGGTCCCGGAGTAGATGAACTTGTTGGCGATGAGGTAGGCCTGCTCGAGGTAGCCGCCCGGGTTCCCGCGCAGGTCGAGCACGAGCCCATCCAGGCCACCCTTGCGGTCCCCGATGGCGATGGTGTCCAGGTCGTCCAGGGCGTCTTCGAGGCGGTCGTACGTGTCCATGTGGAAGTGCTGGATCTGCACGTAGCCGATGCCGTCACCCGCGTACGCGTACTTGAGGCTGGGGGTCTCGATCTTCGCCCGCTCCAGCGTCACCTCCCGCGGGATGGGCTCGTCGTCGTTGGAGACGGTGACGGTGACCTTGCTGCCCACCTCGCCGCGCAGCTTCTTGACCGCCTCGTTCAGCTCCATGTTCACGGTCGACTCGCGGCCGATCATGTCGATGCGGTCCCCGGCCTTGAGCCCAGCCCGGGCCGCGGGGGTCTCCGGCAGGGGGTAGAGCACGGTCAGGCGCTCGTCCCGGATGACGATGGTGATGCCGAGGCCGCCGAAGTGACCCTGCTGGTCGGCCTCCATCTCCTCGTACGCGTCGGGGTCGATGAAGAAGCTGTGCGGATCGAGCGTCCGCAGCATCCCGTTCATCATCGCGTACTCGACCATGCGCTTGTCGACGCCGTCGGCCAGGTACTCGTCGAGGAAGGAGGCCACGTCGGTCAGGAGGTCGGCCAGCGCGGGGACCCCGTCGAGCTCACCCACCTCCAGCGATCGCTCGTCGAGGCCGTGGACGAGCCGCAGCGCCCCGCTCGACGGGTCGAAGCGATACAGGAACTCGGGCACGTTGCGGGCGACGTTGTCGAGGGCGCCGAGGAGCATGTCCTCGGGGACCACCCGTTCGGGGTCGACGTAGTCGGTGGTGATCTTGGTGGCCGCGATCTTCAGGTAGCGGAGCAGCGAGAGGCTGTAGTCGTCCTCCTGCGAGCCCAGCCCCAGCAGGCCCAGGGGCGCGCCGACCATCGAGTAGCTCGGCCGCTGCTCGTCCTCGACCTGGCGCAGCACGAGCGCGGCTGCCATGCCCGCGATCGTGAAGACGAGGGTGAGGACCAGGGCTTTCTTCAGCAAGGAGACTCCAGGGCCGCGCACACAGCGGCTTCGTCGATCATGGGTGCCGTCCCGAGCGGTCGCAAGGAGAACGCCCCGCCCGAGAGGCCGATCAGCCCGCCCGGAACGCATCACGCGGGGGCACGAGTCCCGTTGACACTCCCTGGGAGGTGACCTAGAAACGGCGGGCGTCAAGACCGGCCGGTCGGCCCCACGCCCCGCGGCCCCGCCCCCACAGGAAGAGTCCCCCGTGGTCCTTCGGATCCAGTGTCCCAGTTGCCAGACGGCATATCGGCTCGCGGAGCCGCTGCCTCCCGAAGGCAAGCGGTACCGCTGCAAGTGCGGCGCCGTGATCACCGTCGCCTATCCGGAGAAGGTGAAGCAGCGCCTCGCGGCCAAGGGTGACCAGCCCCCGGTGGCGAGCGGGACGACGAACACCGGGCCCGTGCCCAGCGGCGCGGTGCCCACGGGACCCGCCGGGCCTCCACCGTCGGCGCCTCCGCCGCGCCCGGCAGCGGCCGCGCCCCCTCCCCCGCCGCCTCCGAGCAGCAACTTCAGCGGCTTCACCGCGCCTCCGTCGATGCCTCCCATGAGCCAGTCGATGCGGGAGGCGCCCCCCGCCACACCGAGCCTCACGTCCCCAGTCGCGCCTCCCCCCCTGGAAGACACGCTGCGGGAGCGTCGGCCGGTGCCCGCGCCGACCCCTACTGGCGATCCCCTCGCCTCCACCGGGTCGAGTCGCCGGGTCCCCGCCGCCCGGCCCGCTGGCATGCCCACCGCCGGAGTGCCGGCTCCGTCGGCGAGGCGCCCGGAGACGAACCCGTCGACCGCGCCCCCCGCTCCGCCCGAGGGCACCATGTCCAGCCGCTCGATGCGGGCGGTCTCGGACGAAGCCATCCGTCAGCGCCTCGAGCCCCGCCCCGCGGTCCCGCCCCCGGCGCCGGCGCCGAGCACACCAGCGCCCCCCGCCCCCAAGGCGAAGGCCCCGCCGCCGAAGACGCCCAGCAAGCCCGCGAAGAAGCCCAGCAAGGCGAAGAAGAAGCCGGCGAAGCGCAAGCGCTCCTGGCTCCAGTGGGCGGCCGCCATCGTGATGCTCGGCGTCCTGGTGGGCGCGTGCACCTTCTTCGGGGTCATCTGGCACTTCAGCCAGGGGCTGCCCTCGGTGGAGAGCCTCGCCGTCTACGAGCCCCCCGTCGGGACCATCGTGACGGACGAGCAGGGCAACTTCGTCGGCGAGTTCTTCAAGGAGCAGCGCTACGTCGTCCCCTTCGAGGAGATCCCCGAGGACCTGCGCAACGCGTTCGTCGCCGCGGAGGACGCTGCGTTCTGGGAGCACTCGGGGCTCGACTACATGGGAATCATCCGCGCGATGATCAAGAACGTGAAGGCCGGCCGTATGGCCCAGGGCGCCTCCACGATCACCCAGCAGGTCGCCCGGTCCTTCCTCCTGACCAAGGAGAAGAAGCTCTCGCGCAAGATCCGCGAGGCCATCCTCAGCTACCGCGTGGAGAACTCCTTCCCCAAGGAGCACATCCTCTACCTGTATCTGAACCAGATCTTCCTCGGCCATGGCGCCTACGGCGTCGGCGCCGCCGCGCACCTGTACTTCGACAAGGACGTCAACGAGCTGGAGCTCGCGGAGTGCGCGATCATCGCGGGGCTCCCCCAGGCGCCGTCGAACTACTCGCCGAACCGCAACTTCAAGGCGGCGAAGGCCCGCCAGCGCTACGTCCTCGACCAGATGGCGAAGCGCGGCTACGTGACGCAGGAGGAGGCGGACGCCGCCTACGAGCAGGAGCTGGTCTTCGCGAAGAAGCGCGACCGGAACCTCGACCTCGCTCCCTTCTACGTCGAGCACGTGCGGCGCTACCTCTTCGGCATGGCCAAGGAGGCGGAGACGCTCGCCGAGTCCGACCCGGAGGCCGCGGCGGCGCATCCGTACTTCGGGCACAACCCGCTCCGATCCGCCCTCACCGTCCGCATCCCGATCGACCTGGAGCTCCAGGCAGCGGCGAACAAGGCCGTGGCCGACGGGGTCCGCCTCGCTGACAAGCGCATCGGCTGGCGTGGCGCGCCGAAGAACATCGAGTCGACGGACGAGCGGGCGAAGATCAAGCAGGAGATCGACCGGGCCCGCGCCTACTCGCTGCGGCCGTACCACCCTGGCTTCGATCTCCCCAAGGACAAGCCCGTCCCCACCGACGTGCTCCCTCCCCTCACCGAGGGCGAGATCACCCGCGGGATCATCACCGAGGTAGGCCGCACCTGGGTGCTCCTCGACGTGGGCGCCCGCCGCGGGCTCCTCCACGTCGACGACTTCACCTGGTGTCACAACGTGAACCCCGAGGTGAACTTCAAGTACTTCAAGTGCCGCCGCGTCGACGACATCCTCAAGGTCGGCGACCTCGTGGGCGTCAAGGTGGAGAAGGCCGAGGAGGACTGGACGAAGGTCCTGCCGAAGAAGCACCCGGAGCACGGGGCGAACCTCGCGCGCCTGTCCATGGAGCAGGACCCTTGGCCCGAGGCCTCGCTCCTCTCCATGCGCACGTCCGACGGCGGCGTCCTCGCCATGGTCGGGGGCACGAGCTTCGAGGGCAGCGAGTTCAACCGCGCCGTCCAGGCCCAGCGTCAGGTGGGCTCGACGTTCAAGCCCCTCGTCTACGCCGCCGCCCTCGACCACGAGAAGGCCGGCTTCACCGCCTCATCCATCCTCGTGGACGCGCCCATCGTGGAGGCCATGTCCGGCAAGGACGGGGAGCTGTGGAAGCCCGGGAACTCCGGCGGTGACTACCTCGGGGACACGACCTTCCGCCGGGGCCTCGTCCTGAGCCGGAACATCGTGACCCTGAAGATCTGCCAGGAGATCGGCGTCCAGTACGCGCTCGACTACGCCAAGCGCTTCGGCTTCGAGAGCCCCATCGACCCGAACCTCGCGAGCTGCCTCGGCGCCTCCGCCATCACCCTGCAGGAGATGGTGCGCGCCTACTCCACCTTCGCGACCCTCGGCAGCCGGGTGGAGCCGCGGTTCATCACCGACGTGCTCGACCGGCACGGCGAGGTCATCGAGACGGTGGCGCCGCAGGTGGTCCCCGAGGTGCTGACCGAAGAGACCGCCTTCATCATGGTGAACCTCATGCAGAGCGTGGTCACCGGGGGGACGGCCCGCATGGCCTTGGAGCTCGGCGTCCCCGTGGCGGGCAAGACGGGCACCACGAACTCGTACCGGGATGCGTGGTTCATGGGGTACACGCCGGAGATCGTGACCGGGGTGTGGGTCGGACTCGACGAGTTCAAGTCCATGGGCCGCGGCCAGTACGGCGGCGAGGTCGCCCTGCCCGTGTGGATCGACCTGATGGAGGTCGCCCTGGAGAAGTACCCGCCCAGCGAGTACGAGAAGCCCGAGAAGATCAAGATGATCCGCGTCGACTCCATGACGGGCAAGCTCGCCCGCGAAGGAGAGACCGGCGTCAAGGTGCCCTACGTGAAGGGGACCGAGCCGAAGGACGAGGCCCCGGTCCAGGGGGCGGTCGACGCCGCGGACTTCCTGAGCGGAGAGTACTGAGTTGAGACTCTGGTGTTTCGGAGCCTTGTTGGGGCTCGGGGTGGCGTTCGGCGGCCTTGCGGGCTGCGAGACCGAGGGTGTGAGCGGTCCGGTGCCGTCGTGCGACCTCGAAGTCGACGCGGTGGAGCCGGCGCGCGGGCCGATGGACGGCGGGACCGAGGTCACCGTGACCGGGACCTTCGTCGCAGGCGAGGGCGAGCGAGACGTGCAGGTGCGGGTCGGCTCGGTGGACGCGGAGGTGCTGGGGACCACGAGCACCGGCTGCGACCCGTGCTTCGCGTGCGCGAACGAGGCGTTGCTCTGCGCCACCTGCGACCGGTTCTGCCGCGGCCTCGACGACTTCACGTCCGGCGATGGGACCGTGTTCCCCGCTGAGACCTGCGTGGAGACCGTGACGTTCGCGACGCCCCCGGGCGACACCGGCGCGGTCGCGGTCGTGATCCTCAACAGCAACGGCTCGACCGACGACATCACGTTCACGTACGAACCGGCCGGCGACGACGACGACTCCGCAGGCGACGACGACGACTCCGCTGGCGATGACGACGACTCCGCAGGCGACGACGACGACTCCGCTGGCGACGACGACGACTCCGCTGGCGACGACGACGACTCCGCAGGCGACGACGACGACTCCGCCCGCTGACCCCCCGAGCGCCCCGCGAGGCGCTCGTCCGTTCCGGACACCCTCTCTCACAGACCGGCCACGTCCCCGTCCAGCGCTTGTCCATTCCGGACAATCTCTTGTCCATATCGGCCAAAGGGCCGATCCGCCTTTTCGGCGCTCGCCCCCCCTGCTCCTCTGACGCTCCACCCCGCGGTTGCGCGACCTATGCGCAGGAGGAGCCGCCAAGTGTCCCTGAACCCCCTGACTCGCCTTCTCTGTCTCACCCTGGTGCTCCTGGCGCTGCCGGCCTACGCCGCCGCCCAGGACGGGGACGGCGACGGTCTGTCCGACGTGGACGAGATCACCGTCTACGGCACCGACCCGCTGAACCCGGACACGGACGGGGACGCGCTCCTCGACGGCGACGAAGTGATTCTCTGGCAGACGGACCCGCTGGCCGTCGACACGGACGGGGACGGCCTCGCGGACGGCGACGAGGTGAACGTCTGGGGCACCGACCCCCTCAACCTGGACACCGACAACGACTTCCTCGCGGACGGCGACGAGGTCAACGTCTGGGGGACCGACCCCTTCAACCCCGACACCGACGGCGACTTCCTCCCGGACGGCGACGAGGTCTTCAGCGCGGGCTCGGATCCCTTCAACCCGGACACTGACTTCGACGGGCTCTTCGATGGAGAAGAGTGGTTCGGCTTCGCGGGGTGGGTCACCGATCCCACGAACCCCGACACCGACGGCGGCGGGGTCTTCGACGGCGACGAGATCTTCCTCAACGGGACCGACCCGACGAACCCCGCGGATGACTTCGGCGGTGGCGTCGACAACGACGGCGACGGCTTCGACAGCCTCTCCGACTGCGACGACTCCAACCCCACCATCTTCCCCGGCGCCCCGGAGCTCTGCGACAGCCTCGACAACGACTGCAACGGGCTGCCCGACGACGATCCGAGCTGCGGGGGCGGCGCCACCGACTCGGACGCGGACGGGATCACCGACGCCGACGAGACGAACCTCTACGGGACCGACCCCTTCAACCCCGACACCGACGCCGATGGACTCAGCGATCCCGACGAGATCTTCGGGTGGGGCACGGATCCCCTGAACCCCGACACCGACGGCGGCGGGGTCCTCGACGGCGACGAGATCTTCCTCCTTGGCACCGACCCGCTGAACCCCACGGACGACTTCGGAGGCCCGGTCGACAACGACGGCGACGGCTTCGACAGCTCCCTGGACTGCGACGACTTCGATCCAAGCGTCTTCCCCGGCGCCGTCGAGTTCTGCGACGGGCTGGACAACGACTGCAACGGCATCGTCGATGACCCACCGGCCTGCGGCGGCGGCCCCGTGGACCTGGACGGCGACGGCTGGGACAACACGGTCGACTGCGACGACACCGACCCGTCGATCAACCCTGGTGAGCCCGACATCTGCTTCGACGGCCTCGACAACGACTGCGACGGCATCGTCGATGGCGACCCCAGCTGCGGCGGCTTCATCGACAACGACGGCGACGGCTTCGACAACACCGTCGACTGCAACGACAACGACCCGCAGATCTTCCCCGGCCACCCGGAGCTCTGCGACGGCCTCGACAACGACTGCGACGGAATCGCCGACAACGACCCCAGCTGCGGAGGCGGCGGCGGCGACATCGACGGTGACGGCGTGCCCGACGCGCTGGACTCGTGCTTCGGCGTCTGGGCGGACGGCGACGGCGACGGCTGCACGGACACGGTGCCCGTCGCTGAGTGCGACGGATCCACGACCTTCGCGAGCTGGTACGACGGGTTCGACGCACCGATGGCGGAGTACATCGTGCTGCCGGGCATCACGCCTCCCCCGACCCCCGCGAGCGGCGAGGCCTGCGGCGACGACCAGGCCCCGCTCCTGATCCCCCTCGCGTCCACCGCGAACTACGTCCGCATCGCCTTCGACTGGTCGGCGGGCAGCGACGACGCCCTCGAGGTGGGCGCGGTCGTGGCCGGCCCGCCGAGCAACCCCTTCGCCAACGTCTTCGCGGCGGGCCTCGACGGTGGCCTGGACCCCGTCGAGCTGCGCGTCACGTCGCTGACCGGCCCCGGCACGATCGCGGCGGTCCCGCTCCCGGGCCTCAGCTCCGCCATCGACTACCGCCTCGAGGCCCAGTTCGACAGCGCGGGCAACATCGAGGTCGAGCTCTACGAGCGCGACACGTACAACATCGTCGACGGCCTCTTCGTGAACGTGGGGCCCATCAACATGGGCTCCGCCGGTGCCATCGTCGGCCGCTCGAACGACGGGACCCTCACCTGCGCTGACGACCTGAACATCGAGAGCGACGGCTTCGCGCCGAACTGCGGCGGTGGTGTCGACCTCGACAACGACGGCTTCGACAGCACGGTCGACTGCAACGACAACGACGCGAGCATCAACCCCGCCGCGCCCGAGCTCTGCGACGGCATCGACAACAACTGCGACTTCGTCATCGACGACCCGTCCTGCAGCGGCGGGGGCAGCTGCAACGGCCAGCTCGTGGCCAACCCCGACGGCCTGCCGTACTTCGGCGGCAACCCGGCGAACGGGCAGCTCGACCTCGCGGGCTGGTTCCCCGGCGTCACCCTCTCCGTGGAGGACCCGGTCGTCTACGGCGGGCTGGTCGACTTCTACCTGCCCGGATCCTACGTCTCGAACAGTGGCGGGAACCTCGCTCCGAACCAGTCCTTCGCCCTCGGGTTCCCCGGCGGCGGCCTCGACTTCTTCGGAACGTACGGAGCGTTCGTCGCCGACTTCGACAGCCCCACGGACGAGGTCATCCTCGGTCCCATGGCCTACGGCGCCGGTTCCTTCCAGGCCCTCGCCCTCGACACCGCGGGCCAGATCGTGGCGGACGGCGCGTTCGGGTTCGACGCCTACACCGATGTGACCGGGCAGATCGTCCAGTTGAACGCAGGAGCCCCGATCATCAGCAAGCTGGTCGTGGTCGCGCTTGACGCCGACTTCTCCTCCTTCACCGGCACCTTCAGCCCGTCGGAGCTCGTCTGGAACGACTGCTCCGGCAGCGGACCGGCGGACGCGGACGCGGACGGCTTCGACGCCACGGTGGACTGCAACGACTTCGACCCGACGATCTTCCCCGGTGCGCCGGAGGTCTGCGATGGGCTCGACAACGACTGCGACGGCATCGCGGACAACGACCCCTCGTGCGGCGGCCCGATCGACACCGACGGTGACGGGCTGACCGACGACGAGGAGCTCAATATCTACGGTACGGACCCCTTCGACGCGGACACGGACGGCGGTGGCGTCAGTGACGGGGATGAGATCCTCTTCCAGGGGACCGACCCCCTCGACCCCTCGGACGACTTCGGGTTCCAGGACCTCGACAACGACGGCTTCGACAACACCGTCGACTGCAACGACTTCGACAACACCATCTTCCCCGGCGCCCCCGAGCTCTGCGATGGGCTCGACAACGACTGCGACGGCGTGGCGGACGAGGGCAGCACCTGCGGCCCGACCAATCCCCCGGGCACCACCTGGGACGGCGTGAACGAGTTCTCGCCGACGGACAACCCGAACGGTCCGTGGTCCTTCGGCCGAGCGACCGCCGCCGCGAACAACAGCGACATCGCCACCGTTCCCGTAACCCTCAACCAGGCCGGGACCCAGTCGGGTCTCCCCATCTGGTCCTGGGCCAGCGCGGGCTGGGGCATGGCCATCTTCAACGACACGGCGAGCACCGTCGGCCTCTCCGGTGGCCTGAGCATCGACCCGGGGCACCTCTACCTGCACCCGGCGAGCAACGGCACGAAGTCGGTGATGTCCTTCACCGCCCCCGAAGCCGGCTGCTACCAGGCGCTCACCAACCTCACGCTGGTCGACCTGCAGGGCGGTGACGTGGACGCCACCCTGCGCGCTGCGGGCCAGGTGCTCGCCGGCCCGACGTTCATGAGCGGCGTGGGCACCACCCAGAACGACGTCGTCGAGAGTGTGTTCCTCGAGGCGGGTGACGCCTTCGACCTCCTCATCGGCCACAGCGGCGACAATTTCTTCGACGACTCGGTGGACACCGCCTTCTCCGTCACCTTCGTCGACGGTGGCGTCGACACGGACTTCGACGCGATCCCCGACTCGTGCTCGCCCGACTCCGACGGGGACGGTGTCGTCGACAGCGTCGACCTGTGCCCCACCGAGGACGCCACGGGCCAGGACGCAGACGGCGACGGCTGCATCGACACCCCGCCGGTCGTCGAGGACACCATCGTCGAGCCCATCGGCTCCCCGTCGGCCCTGCGCGACAGCTGGACCGGCACCGTGGGCGTCGGCTTCGTGGTCGGCCCCCAGGGCGCCATCGTCGACTCCCTCGGCTACGAGGACGCGGGCCTCGACGGCCTGACCATCCCCCACCAGGTCGGTATCTGGGACAGCGCCTGCAACCCGGTGGCCCTGGCCACGGTCCCGGCGGGCACCGGCGGCTTCCTCATCGACAACTGGCGCCACGTCGCCATCGCTCCGGTGACGCTCCAGCCGAACCAGCAGTACTTCATGGGCGCCGAGGTCATCACGGGCTCGGGTGACCCCTGGAGCGACGTGCAGGACCCGGTCCCGACGCCGATCGAGCTGGAGTTCAACCCGGCGTTCTCGGACGGCTCCCCGCTCTACGCCTTCCAGTTCAGCACCTTCCAGTGCCCGAACTTCGATGGCGGCGGCCCTGGCGGCGGCGACATCCGCTGGTCGCCCGCGAACGCGTCCTTCGAGCTGATCCCGTTCGTCGACAACGACGGCGACGGCTTCACGGACGACGTCGACTGCGACGACAACGACCCGAACAACTTCCCCGGCAACGCCGAGCTCTGCGACGGACAGGACAACAACTGCGACGGCATCGCGGACGAGGGCCTGTCCATCGACGCTGACGGCGACGGGTTCTCTGCCGTGGGCTCCTGCGACGGCGGCGCGGACTGCGACGACTTCAACCCGAGCACCTTCCCTGGCGCCGCGGAGCTCTGTGACCGCCTCGACAACAACTGCGACGGCATCCTGCCCAGCGACGAGATCGACAACGACTTCGACGGCGCCTCCGAGTGCGAGGGTGACTGCGACGACGCCGATCCCAGCAGCGCTCCGGGCTACCAGGAGGTCTGCGATTTCGCCGACAACGACTGCGACGGCGTCATCGACGAGGGCTTCGACCTCGACAGCGACGGGGTCACCACCTGCGCCGGCGACTGCAACGACGCCGACGCGACGATCTTCCCCGGCGCCGCGGAGGTCTGCGACCGCATCGACAACGACTGCGACGGCGTCCTGCCCGGCAACGAGATCGACAACGACAGCGACGGCGTCACCGAGTGCGAGGGCGACTGTGACGACGCAGCCGACACCATCTTCCCCGGGGCCACCGAGCTCTGCGATGGCATCGACAACGACTGCGACGGCACCCTGCCCGCCGCCGAGGCCGACCTCGACGGGGACGGAGTGGCCAGCTGCGACGGCGACTGCGACGACGCGGACAGCAACAACTACCCCGGCAACCCCGAGGTCTGTGACGGCTTCGACAACGACTGCGACGCCTCGGTGGACGAGGGCCTGACCGTCGACGCGGACGGCGACGGCTTCAGCGCGGTGGGCAGCTGCGGCGGCTCCGGCGACGACTGCAACGACAGCGACGCGGCGGTGAACCCGAGCGCCACCGAGGTCTGCGGCGACGGGATCGACAACGACTGCGACGGCGGCGGCGGCACGTTCGCGTTCGCCCGGCGGATCGGCAACTGGTCGGACCCGGTGGTCTGGGGCGGCACGGTCCCGGATCCGCAGGACCAGGTCCCGCTGCAGAACTTCAGCAACGTGTTCTACGACCCTGCCGCCAACGGCTACCAGTGCCTCATCCAGATGAACGCCTCGGACTTCACGCTCCAGCGCGACATCACGGTGGGCACGTTCTGGCCGCGCGAGTCGGACGTGTTCGACGGCGGGTTCGACATGACCGTCGACCTGTTCTCCAACGGCCCGACCAGCGGCGCGTTCGCCTATAACGGCGGCGTCCTCGTCCGCCAGGGCGGGAACTACATCATCAACAACATGTTCCTCGGCCGCGCCGCCGGTGACTGGCGCATGGCGCCGGGCGACACCATCTCCGGCCTGTTCCACACGGTCTACATCGGGTTCAACATCCTGCCGACCATCACGGTCGACCAGAACAACCCCGCGTACCCGAACAGCGACGAGGGCCTGTCCCTCGACAACGCCGACCCCGGCGCGCTCAGCCTCGCGACGCAGGGCACGATCAAGACCGTCCTGAACCTCGAGTGGGACGGCCCCGTCACCGGCGACATCGACTGGATTTTCCGCTGGGCCGGCGACCACGAGGCCGCGCTAAAGGCCCTGTACGACAACGGCCAGATCGTTCCCGGCATCGTGCCGACGGGCCGGACCTTCGACCGCGACGACAACATCTTCTACGACGCGGCCACGGGCTACACGTACATCGGCTTCCTCGCCGACGCCGACGGCGACGGGGTGGTGGACGGCGTCGACTGCGACGACAACGACGCGAACAACTACCCGGGCAACACCGAGGTCTGCGACGGTCAGGACAACGACTGCGACGCCGACGTGGACGAGGGCTTCGACGTCGACAGCGACGGGGTCACCACCTGCGCCGGCGACTGCAACGACGCCGACGACACCATCTACCCCGGCGCCGCCGAGATCTGCGACCGCCTCGACAACGACTGCGACGGCATCCTGCCCGCGGGTGAGATCGACAACGACAGCGACGGCGTCACCGAATGCGAGGGCGACTGCGACGACGCAGACGACGCCAACTACCCCGGCAACCCCGAGGTCTGCGACGGCCAGGACAACGACTGCGACGGCGCGGCCGGCGCCGACGAGGGCGACACCGACAGCGACGGAGTCCTGGACTGCGCGGACCTCTGCGTGGGTGACGACGCCTCCGGCGACACGGACGGGGACGGCGTCTGCGACGACACCGACAACTGCCCGGACGACGCGAACGCGAGCACCGAGGGTGCGTCCAAGATCTTCGTGAACAACGACGAGTGGACGCTGACGGACACGGGCTTCAACAACGCGCCCGCCGGCACGCCGGTCTACCTCGAGAACCTCACCGAGTGGTTCATGGGCGGCACGGACCCGGGCAACTTCCTGGCCTGGTCGAGCAACTTCGGCCTCGCGGGCAACCAGCTCGCCAACGCCATGGCCGGCCTGGGTCATACCTGGACCGTGAGCACCTCGGTGCCGTTCACCGCGGCGAGCCTCGCCCAGTACGACGCCGTGTTCATCGGCGGTGACGCCATCGACCAGCAGGCCCTCATCGACTACGTGGTCGGCGGCGGCAACGTCTACCTCATGGGTGGCACCGGCTGGGGTGGCCCGGTCGTCGAGGCGGCGAACTTCAACACCTTCCTCGACTTCTTCGGCCTCCAGTTCCAGCCCGTCTACAACGGGGTGGGCGGCGTCTGGACGCTCTCCGCGACCGAGCAGGCGGCGCACCCCGTGTTCGACGGCGTGACCTCGCTCTTCGCCGACAACGGCAACAGCATCTTCCAGACGACGCCGGTGAACGCGGACACGACCGGGGTCATCCCGACGACCGCGGGTGGCGGCGACTACCTCTTCGCCATCTACGACGCCGCCCTGGACGGGTTCGACGGACAGCAGGACATCGACGGCGACGGCATCGGCGACGCCTGCGACGTCTGCCCGAGCGACACCGCCAACGACCCGGACGGCGACGGCTTCTGCGCCGCCGACGACTGCGACGACAACGACGCGAACAACTTCCCGGGCAACGCCGAGGTCTGCGACGGCCAGGACAACGACTGCGACGGGCAGCTCGACGAGGGCTTCGACGTGGACGGTGACGGCGTGACCTCGTGCGGCGGCGACTGCGACGACGCCGACCCTGGCAACTACCCGGGCAACGCCGAGGTCTGCGACGGTCAGGACAACGACTGCGACAGCGGCACCGAGGCTGCGGGCGGCGAGGGAGACGCGGACGCCGACGGAGCGCTCGCCTGCGAGGACTGCGACGACGCCGACCCGACCACGTTCCCCGGCGCCGCGGAGCTCTGCGACCGCCTCGACAACGACTGCGACGGCGTCCTGCCCGCCGACGAGGTCGACAACGACGGCGACAACGTCACCACCTGCGAGGCGGACTGCGACGACACCGACCAGACGGTCTACCCGGGTGCCCCGGAGCTCTGCGACCGCATCGACAACGACTGCGACGGCGCCCTGCCGGGTGACGAGGTCGACGACGACGGCGACGCCTGGACCGAGTGCGAGGGCGACTGCAACGACGCGGCAGCCACGGACTTCCCGGGCGCGACCGAGCTGTGCGACGCCATCGACAACGACTGCGACGGCATCGTCCCCGCCACCGAGCTGGACGACGACGCGGACGGCCTCGCCGAGTGCCAGGGCGACTGCGACGACGCCGACAGCAACAACTTCCCCGGCAACGTGGAGGTCTGCGACGGCGCGGACAACGACTGCGATGCGGTCGTGCCCGCCACCGAGCTCGACGACGACGGCGACGGCCTCGCCGAGTGCGAGGGCGACTGCGACGACACGGACGTGGCGAACTACCCCGGCAACGCCGAGGTCTGCGACGGCGGCGACAACGACTGCGACGGCACGGCGGACTTCACGTCGGCCACCGGCGGCGAGGTCGACAGCGACGGCGACACCATCCTCGACTGCGCGGACGACTGCCCCGCCGACGCCGACAACGACGCCGACAGCGACGGGGTCTGCGGCGACGTCGACAACTGCCCCTTCGACGCCAACGCCGACCAGAGCGACGTGGACGCCGACGGCTTCGGTGACGCCTGCGACACCTGCCCGAACGACCCCGACGACGACATCGACGGTGACGGGGTCTGCGGCGACGTCGACAACTGCGTGACCGACCCGAACGCCGACCAGAGCGACGTGGACGGGGACGGCGCCGGCGACGTCTGCGACGTGTGCCCGAACGACGCGGACGACGACATCGACGGCGACGGGGTCTGCGGCGACATCGACAACTGCCGCGTCGACGCGAACGCCGACCAGGCAGACGCGGACGGCGACGGCGCGGGCGATGTCTGCGACACCTGCCCGAACGACGCGGCCGATGACGCCGATGGCGACGGGTTCTGCGCCGACGTCGACAACTGCCCCCTCGACGCGAACGCCGACCAGGCGGACTGCGACGGCGACGGCATCGGCGACCTGTGCGACGCCTGCCCCGACGACTTCGACAACGACCTCGACGGCGACGGCGTCTGCGGCGACGTGGACGCGTGCCCGACCACCACGTTCGACCCGGACGAGCCCGTGCCGAGCCGCTACCTGAAGAACAACCGCTGGGCCGACCTGACCGGCGACGGCGTCTTCGAGCGCGGCAACGGCAACACGCTCTTCAACGGCGCGCCCCTCACCCTGGCCGAGACCTGGGGCTGCTCCTGCGCCGACATCATCGACGCCCAGGGCCTCGGCAACGGGCACAGCAAGTTCGGCTGCAAGGAGAACGTCCTCGAGGACTGGATCGAGGAGGACGGCCCGGCGGCGCTGGCGGCGATGGGTCCGACCGACTGCGGCGTGGTCCCCGGTGACGACGACGACGACGACAGCGACTCGGACAGCGACTCCGACTCGGACAGCGACTCCGACTCGGACAGCGACTCCGACTCGGACAGCGACTCCGACTCGGACAGCGACAGCGACTCCGACTCCAGCTGCTCCTGCGGCGGCAACCACGGCGGTGGCAACTGCAACGGCGGTGGCGGCTGGGGAGGCAACGGAGGCGGCGACTCCGACAGCGACTCCGACTCAGACAGCGACAGCGACTCCGGCAACGGCGGCGGCTGGAACGGCGGCGGCGACTCCGACTCAGACTCCGGCAACGGCGGCGGCTGGAACGGCGGCGGCGACTCCGACAGCGACTCCGACTCAGACTCCGGCAACGGAGGCGGCGGCTGGGGCGGCTGGTGGTGGTGGTAGCGCGTTGACATCCGACTGAGAGTCCCCCCCGGCCTCGGCCGGTTCCCAGTCAGGACGTCCTCATCCGGTCCTCCTCCGGGTGAAGCAGAAGGGCCCCCGAGGATCCTCCTCCTCGGGGGTTCCTTCGTCCTGCGGTCCGCTATCCTCCGCCGCCCACGCGCTCCCCCTGCTCAGAACGCTCGACGGAGGACCCATGCGGCCCCACCGCCTCCTTCCGCTCCTCGCCCTCGCTGCCCTGCTCACCTCCGGCTGTTCGATCAAGCAGGTGGCGCTCAACGCCGTCGCCGACGAGCTCAGCGGCGGCACCGGCGGCTCCTTCACGAACGACCCGGACCTCCAATTCATCGGCGAGGCCTTGCCCTTCGGCCTCAAGCTGATGGAGGGGATCAACGACGGCGTCCCGAAGCACGTGGAGATGAAGACCACGCTGGCCTCGGGCTTCACCCAGTACAGCGCGGTGTACGTGGAGTGGCCGGCGGAGCAGCTCAAGTTCAGCGACTACGAGGAGCATCGCCGGCAGATGCAGCGGGCGAAGGCGTTCTACCTCCGCGCCCACAACTACGCGCTCGACGGGCTCGACCTCAAGCACCCCGGTTTCCGGTCCCGCCTCTATGAGGACCTGGACGGTCTCATGGCGGAGATGACCGCCGACGACGTCCCGCTCCTCTTCTGGATGGCGGGCTCGCTCCTGAGCGCGGCGTCCACCGACCTGGAGGACCCGGAGATGTTCGTGGCGCTCCCCATCGGCGGCAAGGCGATGATGCGGGCCTACGAGCTCGACCCGGGCTGGTCCGATGGCTTCATCCCCGGGACGCTCATCTCGCTCGAGCCCAACCTGCCGGGCCCGGATCCCTTCAAGCGCGCCGAGGCACGCTACGAGGAGGCCGTGAAACTCAGCGGTGGCAAGAGCGCCGGCAACCACGTGAGCCTCGCCACCGCCGTCGCCCTGAAGCAGCAGGACAAGGAGCGCTTCGTCGCCCTGCTGAACAAGGCGCTGGAGTACGACCTCGACGCCGACCCGGACAACCGCCTCGCCAACGACTACGCCCAGCAGAAGGCTCGCTTCCTGCTCGAGCACCTGGACGACCTCTTCCTGTAGCGCGCCCCGCGCCTTGTTTGTGACTGGAGACGCCATGACCCGTCGACTCTTCCTGACCCTGCTCGCCTGCCTGATGCTGGTCGCGCCCGCCTCGGCCTTCGCCGGGGACACCGTGACCGTCAAGTGGGCCACCCTCGCCCCCGAGGGCACCACCTGGTTCAAGGCGCTGCGCCAGATCGGCGACAAGTGGCAGGAGATCTCCGGCGGCTCGGTGCAGGTGAAGATCTACGCTGGCGGCGTCGTGGGGAACGAGACCGCCATGGTGCGCAAGATGCGCATCGGCCAGCTCCACGGCGGGCAGCTCACGAACCTCGGCCTCGTCGACTTCGACCCCGGCCCCCAGGCCATCCAGGCTCCGATGCTCGTCCGCACGAACGAGGAGCTCGACTACGTGATGGCGAACCTCGGGCCCACCTTCGAGGAGCGCCTCGCGGAGAAGGGCCTCGTCGTCCTCAACTGGGGCGACGCCGGCTGGGTCCACCTCTTCACGAACGAGGCCATGACGAAGCCCGACCAGACGAAGGGCTTCAAGATGTACGCCTTCGACGGGGACCCCGAGGCGGTCAAGATGTTCGAGATGTTCGGCTTCCAGCCGGTCGTCATGACCGCGACGGACGTGCTCCCGTCGCTCCAGAGCGGGCTCATCAACAGCTTCCCCAGCACCCGCCTGGGCGCCCTGTCGCTCCAGTGGTTCGCGCTCAGCAAGAACATGCTCGAGGTGCCCTGGGCGCCGCTCATGGGCGCCACCGTCATCAGCAAGGACGCCTGGGACAGCATCCCCGCCGAGTACCACGAGGCCTTCATGAAGGCCGCGCGGGACGTGGGCGACGAGGTCCGCGGGGAGATTCGCCGCCAGGACGTCAAGGCGGTGAAGGTCATGGAGAAGTTCGGCCTGACCGTCCACTCCGTGGACGACGCGACCCGCGCCGAGTGGCAGGCCCTCGGGGAGAAGGCCGCGGACGGCTGGGCCGGCAAGGTCGTGCCCCCGGAGATCTACGCCGAGGTGAAGCGCCTCGTGGCCGAGCACCGAAGCAAGAACCCGTGACGGGCAGCGTCTCCGAAGACCACAAGCCGCCGATCCCCCTCCTCGCTCGCTTCGAGGAGGGGGTTCTCGCTTTGGTGCTCGCCGCCATGGTGGTGCTGCCGGTGGCCTCGGTGCTGTCCCGCCTCGTGCGCGGCAAGAGCATCGCCGTCGCGAACGTGTGGGTGCAGAACCTGAACCTCGTGCTCGCCTTCGTGGGCGCGATCATCGCCGCGCGGACGCTGTCGCACCTGTCGCTGTCGACGGGCGAGCTCTTCAAGCTCTCACCGACCTGGCAGGCCCGCATCTCCCGGGTGACCACGGCGGTGACGGTCTCCGTCACGGCCCTGCTCGCGTTCGCGAGCTACGAGTTCGTGCGGGCCGAGATGACGATGAGCTCGGCAGTGCTGCCCGGCGGCGTCCCGGCTTGGATCGTCCAGGGGGTGATGCCGGTCGGGTTCCTCGGAGTCGCGGTCTACATGGCGTGGGTCGGCAACCCGGACTGGAAGGGGCGCGTCGCGTCGCTGGTGGCGGCGGTGAGCGTGTTCGGCCTGGCGTGGGTCCCCGAGGGGGAGCGCGGATGGGTCGTGTGGGCCGGCGGCACGGTGCTGTCCCTGGCGGTGGCGCTCGGCGCGCCCATCTACGTGATCATGGGCGGCTTCGCGATGCTGCTCTTCTACGGACAGGAGCTGCCGACGCCCATCGCGGCGGTCCCGGTGGAGACGGTCAACCTCGTCACGGACCCGAACCTGCCCGCCATCCCCCTCTTCACCCTCGCGGGGTACTTCCTGGCCGAAGGCGGGGCGAGCAAGCGGCTCGTGCATGTCTTCGAGGAGTGGTTCGGCTGGCTGCCCGGCGGCATCGCCGCCGCGACCGTCCTGGTCTGTGCGTTCTTCACGACGTTCACTGGAGCGAGCGGGGTCACGATCCTGGCGCTGGGGGCGCTGCTGCTCCCCATCCTCGTGAAGGCCGGCTACGACGAGAAGTTCGCCATCGGCCTGCTCGTCGCGTCCGGCTCCATCGGCCTGCTGTTCCCGCCGTCGCTGCCGGTCATCCTCTACGGCGTCGTGGCCCAGGTGCCCATCGACAAGATGTTCATCAGCGGCGCGGTGCCCGGCGTGGTCCTCGTGGGGCTGCTCGTCCTCATGGGCATGTGGCACGCGCGCAAGGCTGGCGTGAAGCGCAGCACGTTCTCGCTCCAGCCCGCGCTGAAGGCCCTGTGGGATGCGAAGTGGGAGGCGGCGATGCCCGTCCTCGTGCTCGTGGGCATCTTCGGCGGGTTCCTCACCATCTTCGAGGCGGCGGCGTGCACCGCGCTGTACGCGTTCACCAGCGAGGTGGTGGTCCACCGAGACCTGCCCGACTGGGCCTCGATCCGCCACGTGTTCGTGTCCTGCGGGACGCTCATGGGCGGGGTCCTCATCATCCTCGGGCTGGCGCTCGGTCTGACGAACTTCCTCGTGGATGCCGAGGTCCCCATGCGGGTCTCGGCCTGGGTGGGCGCCCACGTGGGGAACAAGCTGCTGTTCCTCCTGCTGCTCAACCTGATGCTGCTCGTGGTGGGCTGCCTGATGGACATCTTCAGCGCCATCGTGGTGGTGGTGCCGCTGATCGTCCCGATGGCCGCGGTGTTCGGGGTGAACCCGATCCACCTGGGCATCATCTTCCTCGCGAACCTCGAGCTCGGGTACCTCACGCCGCCGGTGGGGATGAACCTGTTCCTGGCGAGCTACCGGTTCGAGAAGCCGCTGACGCTGGTGTACCGGATGGCGCTGCCGTTCCTGGGGATCCTGCTCGTCGGCGTGCTCCTGATCACCTACGTGCCGGCCCTGACCCTGTGGCCCCACGAGGACCCGAACGCGGGCAGCGGGATCAACTTCGAGGACGAGCTGGTGGAGCCGACGCCGAGCGCGGACGGGGACGAGACCCCCGCGATGCCGCTCGGCAACCTCGACCTGGACTCGCTGCTGAGCGCGGACGACGACGACAGCGCGGGTGGCGACGCAGGGTCCGAGCCGGCGACGCCGAACCCGAAGACGGCGAAGCCGGGGGACCTGCCGCTGGGCAACATCGACATCAACGCGCTGCTCAGCGCCGACGACGACGACAGTTCCCGGTGACTACGCGCGCCGTTGGCGCGCTGCGCGGCGCCGAGGCGCCTTGCGGGCGGGGCCCCCTTGGGGGATTTGTCGACGCCCGTCAGTCGACTCCGGAGCTCGCGAGCCAGAGCACGAGGTCCCCTCCTTCGTGCGCGGCGCCCAGGACGAGCCCTCCGTCCGTGTCCACTCCGAAGACGTTGCTCGCCAGGCGGGCGTCGAGCGGGCGCCGGGTGAGCTCCACCAGCTGCTGATCGAGGCCGTCGCCTCGGACCTCGAACGCTACGAGCGTCCGCTGGTCCTGGGTCGGCACGAGCAGGTCGAGACCGGGCGATGCGCCGCCGAGGTCGGCCAGCAGGCCCTGGTCGAGGTTCCGCCGGGCGAACCGGTGGGTGCTGAACCCCTCCATCTCCTCGGTGTGGGCCAGCGAGCCGCCGTCGAGGGCGAGCAGCTCGATCACCCCGCCGATGTGGGGCGTGCGCACCGAGACGATCCGGCCGTCCGCCACCGCCAGGCGGTGCCGCCAGAAGCTGGAGCCACCTGCGGGCTCCGAGGCCCCGAGGAGCGTGCCCGTGTCGGGATCGTAGGCCCGGTGGCGGGCTCCGCCCGGCAGGTTGCTGACCGTGACCACGAGCTCCGGCGAGCCGTCGCCCTGCAGATTCCCCCATCCCGCTGACGTGCCTTCGACGACCGCGTCGCCTCCGAGGCCGATCCGCGTCTCGGATCCGTCGAGACCAACGACGTAGATGGCGCCGCCTTCGGCGTCGTCACCCAGGGCGCCGTGGGTGTACCGGGTGGTCGCGTCGCCGAGGATCGCCAGCCGGTCCCCCTCCCGGGTGATGCGGGCGTCGGGGAGGGCGCCGACGCGATGGCGCCGCTCGTCGTCTCCGTCGCGCACCACCAGCTCCCCGCCGCAGGTGACCCACGCGACGTGGCCGTCGTCCCAGGAGCGTGGCGGGGCGTGGGAGGCGCGGTCGTCGCCCAGGTCGAGGAGGAAGACGGCGCCGTCCGGATTGCGCACCAGGGTCGGAGGCGCTGGCCCGCGGGAGGTCGCCTGCAAGGACACCGCGACCGCTTCCTCGGCCGTCACCATCCCGGTCGGAGCGAAGAACGCCACCGGGTCTTCGCCCGACCGCGTCGCGACCCAGACGGAGCCCCCCGGGGCCGGGACAGCGACCACCCACTCGGCCGAGAACCCCAGCGGCACCGAGACCTGATGCGACGCGGCCAGCGCCAGCGCGCCCGACGCGGCCCGGCTCCCGTCGTGCCGGAGCATGGGGAACCCCACCGCGGCGCCGCTCTCCACGGCGGGCCCGGCGACCAGCGCGCCGGCCGCACCACAGGGGACGTCGTCGCCGGGGCACCCCACGCACCCGACGACCGCGGCGAGGGCGAGCGCAGCGGATCGCATCTGGTGACCTCCCATTCCGAAGGGTCCCCGCGCCGCGTCCAGCGTGACGCCCGGCGAGGCCGTCCCACCAAGATCGCATCTCCGTCCTCACGGCGCCGGAGCCGCCCGTTTCTCCACCAGAACCTCAGCCAAGGACCAGCGATGACCCGTCTCACCTCCCTCGTCCTCGTCACCGCCGTCGCCCTCGCGCTCTCCCCCGAGGCGCCGGCCGCCCCCTCCGCCGACACCACCGACGCCGTGACGACGTTCGTGTACGTCGAACCCGGCTTGTACGCCGCGGTGGACACCACCCCGCCGCTGTACCTCGCCGACGGGCAGTTCTGGACCGAGCTCGAGGACGGGTGGTGGCGGACGACCGATCTGGATGACACCTGGACGACGATCGCGGCGAGCTGGGTCCCCATACGCGTCCGCGCCGCCCCTCCCGGCAGGTACCTGAGCTACCAGCCCACCCCGGACGACGTCCTCGTACGCGCCGATCAGGTGCAGGGCCGACACGACGGCCACGGCGCCCGCCCTCCCGCGAGCCGGGTCGCGTCGACGGAGTAGCTCCACCGCAGACGGTCACCAGAGTGACCACTCGAACAAGACAACAGCGCGGACACATCTCCGCAACACGCCATTGGTCCGCTCGTTCGGTCCCCGGGGTGCCCCCGTGGAAGGAGGAGACCCCCATGCCTGCTACGTCCGCCCCCCGCCTCGTCCTCCTCCTGAGCCTGGTCCTCGCGGGGGTGGGCTGCAGCGACAATGTGCTCTCCGCCCTGAACTCCCCGCCCCAGCGCGGCGACGAGAACCCGCCGGCGGTCGACGACGACGATGACGACGACGCGGTGGGCGACGACGACGACGGCACGAACAAGAACGAGCAACCCGCGGACGACGACGACGCGGTGGGCGACGACGACGACGACGACGGCATGCCCCCGAAGACCCTCGACGAGTGCCCCGACGGTGCGGTCTTCGTCACCGACTTCTACGGTCCGGGCGGAGAAGACGAGATCTACGTCCTCGGCAACGGCAGCTCGCCCAGCGAGGCCACCGCCACCCTGGTCTCGCCGCTCTCGGGGCTCTTCGACCTGTACGACATCTCGGTCGCGGAGTCGGGCAGCAGCCAGACGAACGAGTCCGGCTTCGTCCGCATCCGCAACGCCCTGAACCCCGTCGGCGCCCCCGCCTTCGCCAACTGCGGCTGGGAGTGGCTGCAGATCGACCCGGACAACGAGTTCGACCCGCCCGAGCTCTTCTACATGGGCACCTTCGATCTGGTCGAAGGCGACAACGAGATCACCCTGTACAACTACTGCGGCCTGTTCCGGCAGGGCCTCTGCACGGAGTTCCACATCGGAGACCCCGCGGCGAACGGCGGCTGCAACACGAACAACGCGAACTCGATCCACCTCGCCGGAGCCGGCATCTGCCTCGTGCCCCGCTAGCGTTCGCGGGCTGCGTCAGGGCATCCAGCTCAGCTCGCTGAACAGGACGTCGTCGTCCTCCACCGCGAGCCCGACAGCCGGCGTCGCCCCGATGGGGACCCGGACCATCGCCCCGTCCACCGTGACGACCGCCTCCGTACCCTCGTGGGTGAGCTCCCAGGCCACGGCCGGCCCGGGAGCGGCCACCGTGTCCACGTAGTTCCACGTGTTCGTCCCCGCGACCGCGTTGAACGTCCACAGCTCCCCCGCCCCGTTGAGGACGAGCGCGTCGTAGTCCTGCCCGGAGTCCCATGACAGCAGCAGCCCCACCGCGCCGCTGGACGGCCCCTCACTCCGAAGCGTGACGGCGTCTGGCGGGGCCTTGTGACGGGCGACCGTGATCAACCCATCCGCCCAGCCCCTCACGCTCGTCGGCGTGCGGTGGAGCCACTCCAAGTAGACGGGGACCATCGGCTCCTGATCACCGGCGACGAAGGCCGCGAGGCGCTCCTCCAACGCCGGGATGTCGACCCCGAGGACCTCCTCCACCTGGGCGCTTCCGAGAGCCCCCTCCTCGTCCATGACCGCGCGAAGCTCCTGCCATCGCGGCGCGAGGTCCCGCTCCGTCTCGAGCAGGCGGAAGAAGGCCATCGCGAGGGGGCGGCCGGGCCAGACCTCCTGGTCGAACCAGGCGCCGAGATCCACGGTGTCCACGGCGTCCAGCGCATCGGCCGCTGGGTCTTCGATGCTCAGGTGGGGATTGACCCCGAGCCGCAGGCACACCCCGTCGTCGTCGTGCCGGGAGATGAACTCCGCCAGCCCCTCGACATACCAGCCGGGCAGCCCGGTGCCGGCCCGGGACGCGTCGTGGGCCTGGTGCGCGATCTCGTGAAGGAACAGCACCCGCGTGTACCAGACGGTGGGCTGGACCGAGAGGTAGGCGCTGCGGGTCGAGGGGTGGTAGTAGCCACCTGCGTCGCCGGCCGCGTCCGGGTCCAGCCCGTCCGCCTGCAGCCGCGCGCGGAAGGCGTCCCCATCGGCCTCGACGTAGGCGACCAGGGGGTCGTTCGCCTCGATCGGCGACGGGAAGTACGCCTGCCAGCCCGACCAGGCCAGCTCGGCGAGCCGCCCGAGCTCCGCTGCCTCCTCGCCGTCGAGTCCGCGCACATGGAGCTGGTAGTGCTCCGTCTCCACGAGCGAGCCCCCTTCGGGGTCCGCGGAGACCGCGACGTCGACGGGACCGCAGGTGAGCGGCTGCTGCACGGGCCCATCGGCGTCGACCTCGGTCGCGTCGTCGTCGTCGGTCGGGGTGGTGACACAGCCGACCGAGCCCACGAGCCCGAGGAGCAGGAGGGTGAGGCGCATGGAGGGAATGCTACGCCCCGAGCCCCACCACCCGCTCGACGAACCAGAACGCTGCGATGGCGCCGATGGCCCAGGGCAGCCCTGCCCGCAGTCCGTCGACTGCGGTCTTCGAGAGCCGCGTCAGGCCCCACCCGCCGGCGACCAGCACGGCCACGAACACGAGCTGCCCGGCCTCGACCCCGAGGTTGAAGCCGAGCAAGGCGGCGAACAGGTCTCCTGGCGGGACCCCGACCTCGGCGAGGGCTCCGCTGAACCCCACGCCGTGGACGAGGCCGAAGACGAAGGCGAGGCCCGCCGGGTGGCGTCCGTCCCGGTCCTCGCGGCGGCTGACGACGAGCTCCCGGGCGAGCAGGAGGATCGAGCCGGCGATGAGCGCCTCCGCGGGGGCCGAGGCGGGCGCGATGCCCGTCGTCGTGGCGATGGCCAGCGTCACGCTGTGACCCAGCGTGAAGGCGGTGATGACCCCCACCAGCGAGCGCAGCCCGGGCACCAGCAGAAGCAGTCCGAGGACGAACACCAGGTGGTCCAGGCCGATGGCGATGTGGATGACGCCCTGCTCCAGGTAGCGGGCGAAGGTCCCGTCTTCGTCGGGCTCCGCCCCCGCCGCCGGCACCTCCCACCGCCGCGCCCGGGGGTCGAGCATCCCGCGGGTGGTCCCTCCCTCCCGCTCCACCGTGACCACGATCTGGCCGTCCCTCTGCGCCAGCCCGTCGGCGACGACCGTGACGCCGGCAAGCCCCTCGGGGCAGGACCACTGGCGAGGCCCGGTCTCGTCACAGCCACCGAGCACCGGGGCCGCGAGCCCGCCCTGGGCCGCGAAGTCCTCCGCCGACCACGCCATCACCACGGTCTCGCCCACCACCCGAAGCTCGCATGCCGCGAGCGCCCCGGTGTGGGCGTCCGCCCGGGGAGCGAGGAGCGCGAGGACACACGCGACCGCCGCCAGGGGAGCCAGCCTCACGGGCGCGCCGCCTCCACCGCCGCGGCCAGGTCCGCGTCGACGACCACGTCGAGGGCCTCCACCAGGGCGTCGATCCGACGCTCCCGCTGCTCCTCCGCCCGCGCCGCCACCAGGTCCCGCCGGACGCGCTCCCGCGCCTCCTCCAGCGACGGCGTCCGCGCCGCCTGGCGCTCGGTGATGCGCAGGCGATGCACTCCGTAGCTGCTGCGGATCGGCTCGCTCCATCCGTCACCCTCGACCGCGAGGGCCTGCTCCCCGAACCCCGCCCCGAACCGCGCGTCGAGCTGCTCGGCGGTGCCGCGCGCCGTCGGGCCCCCCACGAAGGGCTCTCCCGGGTCATCCCCCACCGCCCGGGCTTCGGCGTCGTCGCCGGTCCATAACCGGTGCTCGAAGGCGACGACCGCGCCCGTCGCGTAGTCCTCCTCGAGCTCAGCGAGCCACGCCGCCAGCTCCGCGTCCGTCGGCTCCGCCGCCGCGCCTTCGAGGAGGAACTCCATCTTCTGCTCGATGCGACGCTCCACGATGGGGTCGCCCACGTCGAGCCCCAAGCGACGCCCCTCCCGGCGCAGCGCCTCCATGCGGGCGTAGCGCTGGATCGCGCCCTCCAGCTCAGGGACCGTGGGCGCACGCCCCAGGGACCGCGCCTCGGAGCCCGCGAGCCAGCCCGCGAGCTGCGCGTCCACCACGAGGGGCGCCTCCTCCTCGCCCACGAGGAGATCTCCTCCGAGCAGCGTCTGGGCACCGAAGAGCAGGACGCCCAGCAGCAGGAACTGGACGAGCGGCTCGCGCAGAAGCGACGTCATGCGCTCGCGGAGTCCAGGTCCGCGGCGGCGTTGGGCGGCGGCCCCGCGGGGTCGAGCTTGCTGACAACCACGGCGACGAGGAAGCTCAGCGCGAACGCGGGCGGCAGCTCCCCCAGGGCTCCGAAGAGCTCGCCCGCCGTCCCCGGCAGCTTGGGCGCCAGGAACTTGAAGATCGGCACCCCCGCGAAGCCCGCCACCATCGCGGCGAGCGCGCCCATGGCCGTCATCCCCCGCCAGTACAGGGACAGGATCATCGTGGGGCAGAAGGTCGCGGCGATGCCGGACCACCCGAAGATGACGAACCAGAAGATGGTGCGGTCCGGCGTGCTCAGAGCGACCCCCATGGCGATGGCGAGGCCAGCGAGCGCGAGGCCGAAGGTCACGGTGCGCGAGATGCCCACGAGCTGGGCGTCGGGGATGTCGGGGTTCCGCACCTGCTGGTGCCAGTCGCGGACCGCGGCCGAGCTGGCGAGGATGAGCAGCGAGTCGACGGTGGACATGATCGCCGAAAGCACGATGGCGATGTAGACGCCGACGATGAACGCGGGGAACGTGTGCTCCACGAGGCGGGGGAGCACGTCCTCGGCCCCGGTGCCGAGCACGGCCGTCACGTCCGCGCCGCTGTCGACGAGCACCGCCCGTCCGATGAGCCCGATGCAGACCGCGCCAGCGTCCGCGAGGATGGTCCACACCAGGGCCACCATCGTCCCCTGCCGGATCTCCGCCTCGTCGCGGATGGCGAGGAACCGCACGAAGATCTGCGGCGAGCCGAGGAAGCCGAGGCCGATGAGGAGCAGGCTGAGGATCCCGGCGATGGACATCAGCGTGAGGCCCGCCCCGCCGGTGAGGCTCAGCAGTTTGGGGTCCGCGGCCTCCAGGGCAGTCGTCACCCCGCCGATGCCCCCCGCGCCGCCGAACGCGATGAGCGGCAGCAACACGAGGCCCGCGAACATGAGCGCGCCCTGGAACACGTCGGACCAGGCGACGGCGAGGAAGCCCCCCGTCACGAGATACACCACCACCACGCCGAACCCGACGATGGCGCCTATGTAGTAGTTCCAGTCGAGGAAGGTCTCGAAGGCCTTTCCCGTGGCGTCGATCTGGGCGGAGACGTAGATGGTCACGAACACCGTCAGGGCCAGGGCCGCGAAGGTGCGGAGGCGGCGGGTCCCGTCGGCGAACCGCCCCTCGAGGTAGTCCGGGACGGTGACGGCGTCGTAGTGCTCGGGACCGGTCAATCGGCGGAAGCGGCGGGCCATGAGCAGCCAGGCACCGCCGACGCCGAGGACCTCGCCGAGGACGACCCAGAACGCCTTCACGCCGAGGGCCGCCCCCATGCCGGTGAGGCCGAGGAGCAGCCACGCGGACTCGCCCGTGGCCCGCGCGGAGAACGCGACGGACCAGAAGGAGAGCTTCTTGCCCGCCGCGAAGTAGTCCCGCAGGTCCTTCATCCGGCGGGAGGCCACGACGCCGATGGCGACGAGGATGGCGGCGTAGAGGGCGATGCCGATGAGGCGGGCGGTCACGGGTCCTCCTCCTGCGGCGCCCGAGCCGACGCCGCCACCGCCTCCGCACCGGGAGCGGCCATTGGAGGACCGAGCGTATACCTTGCCGACCGCGCGCCGCAGGACCGCCACCGCGCGAGGAGACGCCCATGCAGCCCGACTTCTGGATCAGCCGCTGGCAGGAGGGCCGCACGGGCTTCCACCAGGACGCCGTCCACGACCACCTGCTGCGCTTCGGCGACCGCTTCCTCGGAGGCGGCCCGCACCGCGTGCTCGTCCCACTGTGCGGCAAGACCCACGACCTGGACTGGCTCGCTGACCAGGGGCACGAGGTCGTCGGGGTGGAGTTGTCCGAGGTGGCCGTGGCCGCGGTGATGGAGCGGCTCGGGGGCGCCGAGGCGGACACGCTGGGGCCCTACAGCCGGCACCGCTCGGGACGGGTGACGATGCTGCGGGGGGATGTCCTCGCCGCGACCCCGGACCTGGTGGGGCCGGTCGACCGGATCTGGGACCGGGCCGCCCTCGTCGCCCTGCCGCCGTCGATGCGCCCGGCCTACGCCGCGACCCTGCGCGCCCTGCTGCGGCCCGGCGGGCTCCTGCTCCAGAACAGCTTCAGCTACGACCAGGCGACGATGGACGGCCCGCCGTTCTCGGTGCCCGACGACGAGGTGGCCACGCACTACCCGTGGCCGACCGAGGTCCTCGAGCAGACCGTGATGACCGAGGGCAAGTTCGCGGCCCGGGGGGTGGAGTCGTTCGCCGTCCGCCTCGCGCTGACGACGAAGCCGGCGTAGGGCGCCTGTCGCGCCCGTCGAGGTGCCTCAGCCCAGCTGGCCCCGCAGCCACTCCGCGCGCTTGCGGTTCGCGTCGAAGTCCCGGTAGCCGTAGACGGCCGCGAACTTGAGGTGGATGACGTCGTCGTCGGCCCAACACTCGCAGATGTCCGGGAAGCGGAAGAACTTGCTGCGCGTCACGAAGCGGAAGTAGGCGGGCGTGTCCACCTCGACGGTGACCCGCTCCATCCCCTGCACAACGGACTTGAGCTTCGCGAACGTCGCGGTGACGTCTCCGCCGCCGGCGTACGGGGCGATGTGGTGGGAGTCGGACGCCTCGACGTAGCTGGCGACGCTGTTCGGCCGGTTGCGCGGCGGGGTCTTTGCGGGCGTGCTGGACATGGGTTCTCCCGACAGGAGCCGGCAGGGTAACGAATCACTGGGGCCTCAGCGCCGCCGTGGGCGCACTACGCTCGGGGCTGTGACGAAGCCCCTCATGCGCGAGGACCCGGTCGACGGCCCGCTCGATCTGCGGCGAACGCTGCGGTTCATGCTCATGTGGGGCGCGAGCAGCTGGCTGAAGATCGACGACAGCGGCGCGTGGTACGCCCGCCGCACGGCCGACGGCCCCGCCACCATCTTCATCCGCCACAAGGGAGACCGCCTCGTCACCGCGGGTTGGGGCCCGGGCGCGGTGGCGCTGCTCGCCGACGTCCCGATGCTCGCCGGCCTCGGCAACCGGGGCGTCGCCGACGTGACCCCCACCACCGACCGGGTGCGCGATCTGCGGATCAAGATGATCGGCACCCGCCAGGCACGCTCGGGACAGGTCTTCCCGCAGCTGGTGAGCGTGGCGCTGGGCCAGAAGGTGACCGGCGTCAACGGCAAGCGGTCGCTGTGGAACATCGCGCGGCGCTGGGGGGAGCGGGCGCCGGGCCCCCGGGACGACCTCATCCTGCTCCCGACGCCGCGGGAGCTCGAGCGGCGCCCCTACTACGAGTACAGCCGCCTCGGCATCGAGCGGAAGCGCGCGGACCTCGTGCGGCGGATCGCGAGCCGGGCGACTGCGCTGCAGCGAGCGGCGTCCATGTCCTTCGCGGACGGACGCGCCCACCTGGAGAAGCTGCCGGGGATCGGGCCCTGGACGAGCGGGATCATCATGGGCGGAGTCCTGGGCGACGCGGACGCGGTGCCCATCGGCGACTACCACCTGCCCAACTTCATCTCCTGGACCCTGGCCAAGGAGCCGCGGGCGACGGACGCACGGATGATGGAGCTGCTCGAGCCGTACGCCGGCCAGCGCGGGCTCGTGGTGCGGATGATCAAGAGCTCCGGCAACGCGCCGCCGAAGTGGGGACCGCGGATGTCGGTCCAGGACATGCGTGACCTGAGCTGACGCCCCGCGGCGCGCCCGTCAGCCGACGGCGCCGCTCTCGTCGACCTCGTCCTCCGGCTTCGGGGGCTCGGCCCCGTCGTCTACCGGGGTCTGCCCCTCCGGTCCGTCGTCCGCGGGGGCCTGCCCCTCCGGTCCGTCGTCCGCGGGGGCCTGCCCCTCGTCGACCTGCGCCGCCTGGGCCTTGGCCTGCTCCCGACGGTCTTCGTCGCTCCCACGGTCCTGGTCCACGCGCGTCTTGCCATCCCAGGCGCCGCCCTTGTCCCCACGGGCACCGCCCTTGCCTCCACGGGCACCGCCGCCACCGCGACCGCCCTTGCCGCGGCCGCCCTCGGCCGCGCCGCCCGGCGCCGGGGGTTGGCTCGCCGCCGCCTCGAGCAGCGCCTGCCGCGCCTCCAGCGTCCGCTGCTGCGCGGCCCCGTCGAGCCACTCGTCCTGCCAGGTGTCGTTCTCCTGGCTCATGACGGCCTCGCAGGCCTCCACGAACTCGATCTCCGACAGCCGCTTCCTCGCGAAGTCGCTGAGACCGACGCCCTCGCAGCGCAGGCGCCACCCCTCGGCCCACTCGGAGCCGAGCAGCGCCAGCCGCGTCGCCGTCTTCTGATAGACGGGGATGAGGTCCCCGTAGCGGGTGGACTGCATGTGGGCGGCCACGGCCGCGGCCGCCGTCGTCAGGAGGGGCAGGAAGCCGGACGTTCGCCACTCGGGCACCGCGCCGAGCACGCCGGCGAGGACCGCCATCAGCCCGAAGAAGAACGCCATGCGCCGCAGGAGCCGCAGATCGCCCTGGAGGCTCGCCGCCTTCCGGCGGTAGTAGGCGACCTGGTCATCGACCCGGTGCTTGACGTAGTCGTCGATGGAGCCGAGCGTCGGCGGCTCGTCGCGCCCGTCCTCGGGGGGCTCCAGGCGCTCGATGTCCTGCTGCTCGACGATGCGGTCCACCGCCCGGCGCAGCGCGCTCCCCGCCGCCTGGCCGCCGTAGGGGGGCACCCCCGCGAGGCACCGCCAGATCTCCCGCTTGAGCTGCTCGGCGAGCATCCGGGCCTGCACCCAGGACAGCTCCTTTTCCGGCGAGAGCAGCTCGCGGCCCAGGAACCCAGCCACCGCCAGGGCCCCCGCGGCCGACACCGCGAGGAACACGGCCTGCTCGCTCTCGCCGAGGGGGTCGATGAAGCGGCCCATCGTGGCGAGGAAGGCACCGAGGACCGCCAGCCAGATGGCCCACAACCGCGCGCGGCGGCTCCGGTTCTTGCCAGTCCGGGCGGTGAAGCCCCAGGCCTCGACCTCGCGCCAGACTTCCTTGACGGTGGCGGTGGGGATGGTGTGCGCGGGGGCTCCGTCCATGGGCGCGGATGGTACCAAGGCCGATCCCTCACCCATCTTCGTAAGGCCGCGGCAGGTCGAGGTGGTCCGGCAGGTTGTTCTCTGACCGCAGGTAGTGGCCCCAGACGCCCGAGGCCACCGCCGTCCCGAGGTGCCAGATCGCGTGGCCCTGGAAGCCGTCGGGGTCGCAGATGGGGCCCCCGTCGCGCGAGAGGATCCAGATCACGAACACCATGACGAACGTGCTGAGCGCGAACACCGCGGCGGCGGGGTTCCGCATCACCCGCGCGAGCTTGCCCTTGTTGAACCACAGGGCGATCTCCGTGCCCACGGCGCCGAGGAGCGTGACCGCGAAGATGGTCAGCGTCACGGCCTGCGCGCCCTTCGTGGCGAACTCGATCGCGATGAGCCCCCCGACGACGCCCACGTAGGTGGCGACGAACACGCCCTTCTTGCGCAACGCGGGGACGAGCACGCCCACGTTGAAGAGGATGACGAAGCCCGTGAGCATGAGCATCGAGAGGTTGTCGACGATGCTCCCCCACTGGCGCAACCCGGCGTGGAACACCATCGAGCCGGGGCCCATGAGCATGACGATCACGCCAAAGAACGACGGGTAGAAGCCGCCCGTGACCCAGGGGTTCGGGGCCTCGGTGGGGTCTCGTACCTCCCACTTGCCCTGGTCGATGCCCGCGGCCACGAGGAGGCTCAGGCCGGCGACGACGAACGCGAGGTTCGACCACGTGTTCCAGGGCTGGGCGACGATGACGCCCTCGGTGAACTCTTCGCAGAAACAGGCGGCGGCCGCGATGCAGTCGTCCGCCTCGCCGGGCCAGCCGGCCGCCCCCAGGGCGAGGATCCCTCCGATGGACGCCGCCGTGAGGGCGACCCCGACGATGAGCGGGATCCAGCGCTTCACGGGTTCCACCCCTCCGGGATCTGCTGGACCATCATCTGGGGGAGCTCCGCGGTGGGGATGACGTGGACGTACATGCGGCCCGTCTCCCGGGCCATGCGCACGATGTCGGCGGTGCCCCCGGGCGCCTGGTTCTCCTCGAGCTGATCCCACAGGGCGATCAGCGCCGCCTTCTCCACGTCCGGGCTGGCGAGCGCGTTCTCGATCAGCCACCGGGCGCCCCGGACCCACAGGGCGTTGTCGTCCGTGAGCCCGAGCCACCGGGGGAGCTTCTCCTGCTTGCTCAGAACCATGAGGTCCCGGTTCCGCAGCGCGTCCAGGAAGCGGGCCCGCCACTCGTCCATCTCGATGGACGTCGCCACGAACGCGTCCGACGGCATGGGCAGGCAGATGGTGCTGGGGATGTCCATCTCCTCGCAGGCCTCGTGGAAGAGGATGTCACCGCCCCGGGCGCCGCCGGCGAGGCCGTGCAGCTCGAGCCCTCGCGCCTCCGCCTCCGCCCGCAGCTCCCGGAGGCGCCGGATGATCGCCTCGCGGGCGGCCTCCTCGGCCACGGCGGGGAAGCGGGGGATGGCGCGGTTCGGGCCGTCGATGCGGTGCCCGCAGAACAGGACGATCTGCCGACGGCGCTTCGGCTGAACGGGGAATCGCTCCGCGATGGCCGCCGCGACCCCCTTCGCCAGCTCCGGAAGGACGTCGAGGCGGACGAGCAGCTCGACCCGCTCGCGCAGCGGCTCGGCCTTCCACGCCTTCTCGTTCCGGAGGGCCTCCCGGAACTCGGACAGCACCCGCTTGAGGCGCATGCCGGTGATGAGCATGAACTCGGCCTTGCTCAGGTCGACGCGCACCCGGCGGCGCACCGGGCGGCGGGGCGTCGCCCGGTCCTCCCGGCGGATCGCCTCGCCCACGCAGTGCTTGAGGCTCTCCATGCGCACCTCGAGGTCTTCGAGGGCATGACGGGCCTCCCGGTCCGAGTCGTAGTAGTCGATCCAGCCGTCGGGGTCGTTCTCCGCGAGGGACTGGAGGATGACCCCCAGCTGAAGCGCGCGCAGCCCGGGGTGGTACGCGTTCAGGTCGCTCTCGAATGCGTCCAGGTAGGCGCGGTGGGCCTCGAACAGGTCCGCGCTGAGGACGGGAGCGTCGGGCTGGTCGATGAGGCCCTGCATCCAGCGCTCCCGCAGCGCGCGCCCCTTCAGCGTCATCGCGCGCATGCGCTGGTTCTCGTTCGCGAGGCCGTCGTCGAGGACGCGGTTCAGCGCCTGGTCCGACCGGGTCCAGTGGCCGCCCATCTGCTCGGTGACGGCGATGGCGAGGTTCGCCTGGGGATCGCGGGGATAGACCTCGAGGATCTGCGACCAGGTCTCCGTCGAGCCCACGTAGTCGCCCACCTCGTACTGGGCCCGGCCGAGGGCGCGCAGGGCCTGCCAGCGCCACCGCTTGTCCCTGACCTCGTCCACCAGGAGGTTCAGCCATCCCCGGGCGCGCGAGGACACGGCCCGCTCCACCTCCTCTGAGAACTCGCGGGGGAGGATGTTGATGTCCTCTGGGTCGAGCTCGCGGAGGTGGGGCAGGAGCGCGAAGACGGGGCTGTCCGAGTCCCGGTCGGACAGCAGCGTGGACCGCAGGGTCTTCCGCAGGGCCTCCAGGGAGCGCTCCGGGCTGTGCACCTCGTAGTAGAGGTAGCGGTCGGTGAGGACGTCGAAGGGGGTCTTGTCCCCGAGGGTGTGCACCGTGCCGTCCTCGTCGGTGACGCGGCCTCCCCCCTTCAGCAGCACGGTGCGGCGCTTGCGCAGGGCGTGGCGGACGCCGAGCTCGTAGAACACGTTCGCGTTGTGGATGGTGATGTCCGCGATGACGATGTCCGCCTCGAGGATCATCTGGAACATGTCCTCTCGGATGTTCCCGCTGTCGACGATGCTGCCGGTGGTGCCCCCGCTGGCGTCGATGGCCTCGATCGCGGGGCCGATGAGAGCCTCGTGGACCGCGTCGAAGTTGATGCGGGACTTGGTGCCGAAGGGACGGATGACGAAGACGCTGGTCATGGGCTCTCCAGGCTCCCACGGGGGTGGCGGGTGCCTCGACGCGGCGGAGCGAATGCCCGCGCGCCGGCTCCGACCCCCAGCTCGATCGGTATCATCGCACGGGCCCGCCGCGAGACCCTGAGCGGGGGACGGCGCCGCAGTCCAGCGTGCGCGTACGGGGAGGACGAATCCTGATGGACGTGAAGCGACACCGACTGCACCTCGACGACGGCACCCCGGTGCCGTTCCGCCGCAGCCCGAACCAGAGCACGGGGACGATCACTCCCCGGTTCCTCGTCTTCCACTACACGGCCGGCGGCTCCGCGGAGAGCACCATCAACTGGCTGTGCGACAAGCGGGCGAAGGCCTCGGCGCACCTCGTGGTGGGGCGCGACGGGAGCATCACGCAGCTCGTCGACTTCAACCGCAAGGCGTGGCACGCGGGCGCGTCCACCTGGCGGGGGGTCACGGGGCTGAACAGCCACTCCATCGGGATCGAGCTGGCCAACGTGGGGCCGCTGCAGAAGACGGGCGAGATCTGGCGCTCGGCGTGGGGGAACACGATCGCGGACCACCAGGTGGTGGTGGCGACCCACCCGCACGAGAACCACGAGCGCGGCTGGGAGGCGTACCCCGCGGAGCAGCTGCGGGTGGCGCGGCAGCTCGCCCTGACGCTGGTGACGAAGTACGGCCTCGAGGAGGTCGTGGGTCACCAGGACATCGCCCCGGGCCGGAAGCTGGACCCGGGTCCGGCGTTCCCGCTGGACGGGATGGCGGCGCTGGTGCGCGGCCGCGGCGCCGAGGAGGGCGACCTCAAGTCGGTGACGGCCAGCCTGCTGAACATCCGCACCGGCCCGGGCACGGACTTCGACAAGGTCGACGGCGGACCCCTGCCGGAGGGGACGTTCGTCAAGGGCCTGGCTCAGGCGGACGGCTGGCAATACGTCGAGGTGATCGACGACGGCGGCACGACCCGGCGAGGCTGGGTGGTGAGCAGGTACCTGCGGCCGGTGTAGGGGGCGGCGGCCCGGCGCGGGCTCGGTTCCCCAGGAAGTGCCCCACCCTGCGGCGCAGACCCGGGCGGATCCTGGGGCCGGGCACAGGAAGTGCCCAACCCTGCGCCGCAGACCCCCGGGGATCCTGGGATCTACCACAGGAAGTTGCCCACCCTGCGGCGCAGACCCAGGCAGTTCCTGGGGCCGGGCACAGGAAGTTGCCCACCCTGCGCCGCAGACCCAGGCAGTTCCTGGGGCCGGCCACAGGAAGTTGCCCACCTGCGCCGCAGACCCACACACTTCCTGGGGCGCGTCTGCGAGAGCGGGACCTGCGACACAGGGTCGGGCCTCGTAGACGGGTAGCGTCTGCCAGAGCCGGACCTGCGTCAAAGGGTCGGGTCTCGTAGACGGGTAGCGTCTGCCAGAGCCGGACCTGCGACAATGGGTCGGCTCTCGCAGACGGGCAGCGTCTGCCAGAGCCGGACCTGCGTCAAAGGGTCGGCTCTCGCACACGGGTTGCGTCTGCCAGAGCGGGACCTTCGCAGCAGGGTCGGGCCTCGCAGACGGGTAGCGTCTACGAGGGGAGGCCCTTCGCCGCAGGGTCGGGCCTCGCAGACGGGTCAATCCGCCCGGACGCGCCGCCCCTCCTCACACCGCCCAGAACAGGCAGCCCAGGGCCAGCCCGGTCAGGAACATCGTCCAGCCGGGGAAGTAGAAGTCCACGCCGCTGGCGAAGTAGCAGCCCATCCCGACCGCGATGAAGATCGCGGCGATGATGGCCAGGACCACCGGGCCCACCCAGCGCGGGGCGCTCGCGCCCTCGATCTGCAGGAAGACCATGTTGTCGTAGTCGCCGGGGTGGAACCAATGCCCCAGCAGGACGCCGACCCCCATGGGGAAGATCACCGTCCGCGGGATGGCCTGCCGGAACTCGCGGATGCTCGCCTCGGCGTCCATCAGCCCCACGAAGCTCAGCTCCATGAGCAGCAGGGTGACGAAGAACAGGAAGATGCACATCCCCTGAAGGATCCGGAAGTGCTTCGCGCGCTGCGCGTCGTTGCTCATCTCATCCCCCTACGGCGCCGGGAACTGGGCCGGCACGAAGCATGCCCCCGCCACGATGGCCAGCAGGCACACCAGCCACGGGGGCGCCCACTTCATGTTGTCGGTCTTCCAGAAGACGATGCCGAGGATCAGCACCACCGCCGAGCTCAGGCCGATGCCCAGGTACCCCGCCCAGTCAGGCATCAGGGGACCGTTGAACGGGTGGAACCACCGCCCGCACATCACCCCGAAGATCCACGGCGGCACCGTCGTGTACTTCAGGGACCAGTCGCGGAGCTGCTCGCTCCACGTGTCCCGCGGCGGCTCCTTGATGGCCAGGAACACGTCCGTGGTGATGATGAACACCATCCACAGCACGCTCCACGCCGCGATCACCGCCGGCGCCTCGTTGTAGACCCCGCCCACGATGAGCGAGATCAGCATCACCACCCAGCTGATGAGCAGCGCGATGTTGAAGCCGTCTGTCAGCTGCCAGTCCGAGTCGTTGGACATCCCCTCCCCAATCTCCGGCGCTTCGCCGGTCTCTCCGGTCACCGGACCGGTGTCACGTCCTCCGGCGGCGCACGAGGACCACCCCCACGAGCGCCCACCACGCCGACGGGCCACCACCCGCCGCCGAGCACCCCTCGCCCTCGGGCTTGGGGGCTTCCTTCAGCTCGCAGCGACTCGACTGCGCGTTGCCGCTGCCCTTCACCTTGATCGTCAGGGTGCCGCCCTCGCGGACCACCCCCACCCGGTCGTCGTCCGGCCAGTCGCCGTCCGAGTCCTTCATGGTCTTGCCGATCTTCGGGTTCCACTCGAGCTCCACCGCGTCCGCGGCGCCCTCGCAGGTCCCGGCCTTCAAGGCAATCACGCGCCTCGTCCCCACTTCGGGCTTGGGGAACGGCCCGTCGTCGCCGTCGCCCTTCGGCGGCCCCGGGAACGTCACCCGGCAGGTCGCGTTGGTCCGGGTCGCGTAGACCTTGCCGCCCTCTTCCCGCAGGCAGCTCGCCTTGCTGAGGTAGGCGTCCTTGTCCCCCGAGCCGGCCTTCGTCTTCAGCCCCGCGACCTTCTCCGGCCCGAACGCCTCCTCGATGAGCAGCTTCTCCCCCAGCGCCGTCGACCAGTCGCTGTCCTCGGGATCCGAGTCGCTGTTCCGGGAGTCCCCGAGCCCCCCGCCCTCGATGCTCAGGCCGAGCACGAAGATCGCGAACACGACCAGCACGATGAGGATGACGAGGGCGACGCGGGGGTTCATGGGGCGAGGGCTCAGTCGGTGCTGAACACGAAGTCCTGCTTGGGGTTCTTGGAGGTGTAGGCGGCCGGCGGGTTGCTGTTCGTGCCGCCACGGACGTTGTCGAGGACGACCGGGCGCCCGTTGACGAAGAGGAGGCTGGAGCGCCCGACCGCGGGCCCCAAGGGCGCCGCCGTCTTACACTGCTGACCCTGGGTGAACGCCCAGAGGCAGCCGGTGATGGCGGTCCCGTTCAGGGTCGGGTCCACGAGGACGCGGGAGACGCCCGCCCGGGTCGTCATCCAGACGAGGTCCTGCTTCTCGGGCAGGTTCACGACCCCCGTCTCGTGGTCGCAGCGGACGTCGCTCTTCGCGGTGAGCACGCGGTCGGCCATCAGCGCCCCCTCATGACGGCGGCCTCGCCTTGAGCGTGCCGATGATGGTGCCGATCAGCTGGACGATCCCCGCGAGGATGAGCGACAGGATCGCCCAGATGGCCGCGATGATGCCCACGATGATGGCGGCGACGGCGTCCGTGATGCTCACCAGCATCATCGGGACGATGGCGTGCAGGAACATCACGATGATCCCGCTGATGATCGCGAGCAGGAACAGGATGACCACCGCGGGAGACTTGAGGATGCTCTGGTCCCCGAGGAACAGGAGCACCGCGATCACGATCTTGAGGATCAGAGCCACCGTGAGCGTCGCCGCCGCGGCGCCCTTGGGGAAGAAGCCGAAGATCGCCAGGTAAATCAGCGGTCCGAAGGGCCAGGCGAAGAGCAGGCCCAGCATGATCAGCAGCTTCGCGATGGCGAGGAAGATGGCGGCGATGGCCCCGAGCAGCAGCAGGATCCCCGCGATGATGTTCACGATCCCCGTGACGTAGGGGATGAGCTTCTTGCGGGGCAGGCTCGCCACCGCCATCAGCGCCACCTGGATGAACAGCCACAGGCTCATGACCGCGTCCGCGGGGACGCCGAGGCCGGGGGTGTCGTAGTCGCCGGCGAACCTCTCGGGGACCTCGAGGTCCTTGGGGTCCAGGTCGCAGTCGTCCGAGGAGCTCCCCTTCTGCTGGCAGCTCTTGTTCCGGACCTCGCACTTCCCCTTCGACTCGCACGCGACCGTGTACCCGTCCTCGCTGACCTGGGCCGCGCCCCCCTCCACGAGCTCGAGCGCCGGGCCGGGGTCGAACCCCATGCTGATCCCCTCGACGACGAGCAGGATCGCCGCCGCCAGCAGCGCGAACCACGTGAAGGTCTTCTTCGCGTCGGCGGGGATGGGGGCGGGCACGGTCTCCTCAGCGGCGCTGCGGCGCCAGGTGCGTCAGAACAGCCAGTCGGGGCCGGGCAGCGGGATGGGGGTGTTCTCCGTGACGTGGGGGAACGCGCGGCAGCGCTCCGGGTCCACGTCCAGCTCCAGGCCCTGCTCGGCGCGCTCGAACACTCCGTCGTTGCGCAAGGAGAGGGCCTTGAGCTGATCGGCCATCGCGGCGAAGGAGCCGGTGGTGTCCACCTCGCCCCGCCCGTGCTCGACGAACAGCCGCTCCAGGAACGCGCGGCTCCCCGCGGCGTCCTCGAACACGAGGTTGAGCTCCGTGTCGTACTCCATGGACCGGGCGTTCGTGTTCGCCGAGCCCACCGTGCAGAAGAACTCGTCCACCACCATCATCTTGCTGTGCACGTAGACGGGCAGGAACGTGCCGTCGCCGACGCTCCACGTGCGCAGGGTCAAGGCGATCACGTGGACGCCCTCGGGGTCCGCCTCCGCCAATCGGTCCAGGCAGGCCTTCTGACCCGCCGCCAGCTGCCCGTTCACCACCGGCGGCTCGTAGTAGCGGCAGGGCAGCATCAGCACGACCCGGAAGTCGGCGTCGCCCTCGGCCCGGGCCCTCTCCACCCGCTGGGCGAGGACCTCGGTGATGCCCTTGTGGGAGAGGTACTGCTGCTCGATGTAGATGGACCGCTTCGCGGTGGCGATCTCCTCGTAGTAGAGCCGCTCGATGGTCCGCTCGGTCACCCGCCGCGGTCCGTCGGGGCCGGGGCTGAGCTCGACGGCGCCGTCCTCCTCGTGGGACCAAGTCCGCGCCACGAACGCCGGCACCGAGCCCGTCCACGCCCGCTCCCGAGACTTCGGGAGGTCTTCGGCCGTCACCTTGCTCCAGCGCATGCGGAAGTTCGCCTCCACCTCGAGCGCCGCCGGGCCGGTGACGATCGAGTGGACGTCGTGCCAGGGGAACCAGCCGAAGTCCGCGTCGCTGCCGAGCGGGTCGTCGTCCTGCCAGTCCGTGTAGGGGACGTGGTCCTCGGTCGCCCAGCGGCCGAAGGCGAAGTCGAGTCCGCCCACGTACGCCGTGTCGCCGTCGACGACGAGCGCCTTCTGGTGGTGGCTGCGCAGGGGGTGGGCCGTGCGCTGGCGCGTCCCCCGGAACCCCGGCAGGGTCCGGCTGCGGTCGTCGAGGAGCTCGTCCAGCTTCTTCTGGCGCGCTTCTTCGGCCGGGAACGGCGTCGTGTAGCGCCAGGGGAGGATGCGGACCAGCCGATTCTCGTCCTGCCCGGCCTCGTCCAGGACCTCCTGGATCGTGCGCGGCTCCTCGTCTGCGAGGCGGTTCACCACGACGTGGGGCTGGTAGTCCCAGTTCACGAGGTAGGCGCTCGTCTCGCACGCGAGGATGGCGTCCACGAGGACGTTGTAGGTCTCCTCGCCATCGAGCAGCGGGGCGACCTCGTTGCCGTGCCGGTAGGGACGACCGGACAGATCGAAGGCGTTGTTCCGCGACGCGCGCCGCGCCTCCTCCGGCTCGTCCGGGTGCAGGTCGGGCGGGGTGAAGCTCAGCCCTGCGTCCGTCGACGTCCAGGACCAGACGACGAGCTGCTCGCCGCCGGCCTGGTCCGTGAGCTCCCCCGAGGCGAGATCGATGCGCAGGGGCAGGGCGTCGTCGGGGACGCTGAGGACCACGCGGCCGCGCTCCTCCGTCCACACCGGCACCCAGGCGAGGCCGTTGCCCACCGTGGCGCCGTTTCCGACGAAGTTCCCGCGCAGGCAGCGCGCCTCCAGCGGCACGCCGGACGGCGCGGGCACGTGCCGCCGTTGCAGCCGGTCCCACACCTCGAGCCGGGCCGCGACGACGCCGCTCGCGAGCCGCAGCTCCATGGGGAACTCAGCCGTGCCCAGGTCCGCCTTGGTCTGGTCGAGCTTCACCTCCGCGTCGCCGTGGACCCGCGAGTCCCAGGTCCCCTCGGGCAGGGGCAACGAGCCGGGGGTCCCCGCGGGGACGAGCCGCCAGTTGGCGCAGTCGAGGCCGCGCCCGGCGGTGTGGACCAGGAAGTACAGATCCGGTCGGTCGAAGAGGCCCGCGCTGCCCAGCGTGATCTCCATGGGGGCGCCGGTGGTCTGGACGTCGGCCAGCTCGTCGTCGGAGACGTCGTCCTCGTCCATCACCTGCACGCGGATGCCCGCCGGCAGGGAGCGCCAGCGCTTGCCGACGGGGTCGTAGAGGAGCAGGTCGAGGTGCAGGGTCGCCATCTCAGCCCCCGAAGCTCCGACGCAGCTCCTCGATGATGTCCCGCGGGTCCTCGGCGTCCGGGTCCTTCAAGTACGCGGGCAGGCGGGACACCAGACCCGCATACAGCTCCGCGATCTTCGCCTTCGCCGCCGCGTCGGGCGCCCGGGACTCCATGTCCGACAGGGTCTGGAGCGCGACGCCGAGGACGTTGTTCCGCTCCAGGGTCGCCTCGGCCTCGGAGGCACGCGCCTCGGCCTGCTTCAGCCGCCGCTTCAGCTCGATGAGGTCCTGGTCCTCGTCCCGCATCTTCTTCTCGTGGTCGTTGCGGAGCCGCAGCGCGCTCAGCAGGAAGATGCCGAAGAGGGCGACGGGCAGCATCGCAGTGAGCGCGACGGCGCCGGCGTCCTTGAGGGTCTGGCCGAAGGTGGCATGGGACTCCTTGACCGTGTGGGCGATGGTCTCGCTCATGGCCTTGCCGAGGACACCCAGACCCGCCTCCCGCGCGGTGACTCCGTCGGGGGTCGTCTCCGGGGTGGCCCACAGCGCATGCGCCGTCCCTTCGAGCACCGCGTCCGTGCCGGCGCGCCCGATGAGCTTCACCTCGTCCCGATTGTCCGCGATGGTCGTGATGATGGTCTTCGTGACCGCCGTCGTGCCCTCCTCGAGCATCGGGGTGATGTACTTCATCGAGTCGGCCATGGACGGCAGGACGGTCTCGTTGATCTCCGCCGTCAGCGAGGCCGTCGCCGCGCGGATGAGCCCCGGCAGCTGCGCCTTCGCGTCCGCGCTGAGCTGAGCCCCGATGGCGGCGGTGACGTCGGCCGCGATCTTCGGCGCCGACGCCCCCATCTGGCTGACGACCTTGTCCCCGATCTGCCCCACGAAGTCGACGGTCTTGGCCTGGTTCGCCGGGTCGAACACAAGCTCCAGCCCCTTGCCCATCGCCTCTTCGATGGCCGGCGCGCTCGCCTCGAGGACCGCCTTCGTCACGGAGCTCGCCAGCTCGGGCGCCTCTTCGCCGAGCTGCGACGACACCAGCGACATCGTGTCGGAGATGCTCCGCTCGAGCGTGGGGCTGATCGCCTCGTAGTAGTCGGACGCAGCCTTGCCCGCCTTGTCGACGTTCTCCGGGTCGGCGAGGAAGTCGAGCATCGCCTTGTTCGTGTAGGTCACCGCCCGGTAGGCGGGCTTGCCCACGAGGCCGGGCTTGTCCTTGTTGCGGTTCTGGGCATGGGCCAGCGGCGCCGCGAGGAGCAGCCCGAGGCCGAGGGTGAGCGCGATGCGCAGAGTCTTCATGGTTCCTCCCCGTGTCGGCGGCGCGCGGCCGCGACGACTCAGTCCTTCGCCGCCTCCAGACGGGCGATCACTTCGTCGAGGGCCGGCGGGACGTCCCCCGGCCAGTCCCCTCGCATGCGCCGGAGCGTCCCGAGGGTGGTGTCGATCATCCAGTCCTGCCGCCCGGCGACGAGGTCCTCGTCCTCGTTGGACAGGGCCGCGGCCGCGGCCGCCAGGGCGCCGTCGCCATCACCGGCCATGAGCGCGAGCTCGATGCCGGTGGCGGAGTGCCAGTACCGCTCGACCCCGTCCGTGGGGGTCGCCGCGGTCCGCGAGAAGCGCACCACCGGCAGCATCTCGTCCACCACGTGCCGGTGGTCCGGGGAGCCGAAGGCGAGGGTGACTGCGTTGATGCCGGGGTAGATGTCCCGGGGGTCGAAGCGCAGGCCCGCGCCGTAGGCATCGATGGCCTTCGCGAGGTCCGCCGGGTCCTTCGACCGGTTGTACATGCCCTTGTAGACCCGCCCGCGGATGCCGCACGTCTCGCTGGTGACGTCCTGGGTCGGAATGGCGTCGATCTCCGCCAGGGCGCGCTCGATGAGCGCGGCGCGCGCCTCCGCATCGTCCGTCGCCTCCGCGAGCCGGTTGAGGGCGAGGGCCGTCTGCTCGCGAACCATCGGCGTGTCCCGGACGGTGACGGGCAGGGTGGCCGCGAGGTCGACCATGTCCTGCCAGCCCTTCGCCTCGCGGAACGCGATGAACAGCGCGATGAGGTCCGACAGGCCATACCCGTCGGACTCGCGGCGGGAGAGGAGGAACCGGAGCTCCTCGCGGGCCGCCTCGTCGGCGTTGCCGAGGGCGGTGGAGGCGTCCCGCCCGACGGGCCCGAGGACGCGGCGGTGCATGCTCGCGATGAACTCGTCGAGCTTGCGGGCCGCCGGGCGACCGGGGTCGAAGAGGAGGGCGCGGAGCGTCGGGTCGACGGTCTCCACTCCGTGACGCACGTACCGCTCGATGGACCGCTTCAGCTGAATGCGCACCGCCGCCGCCGAGTCGCTCCGCAGTCCGCCCCGCGGGTTGCGGGCGTAGGGAACGAGGGCGCCCATCCCGAGGGCGAACGGGAGCCGGTCGACGACGGATGCCTCGCACAGGGCGATGGTGCAGCCGTGGCCACGGCCGTGGCGGGTGCCGACGGCGTACAGGTAGGACGGGTCGAGGGAGGACAGGTCGACGACCGCGATGTCCGCGAGCATCAAGGGCTCGACGTCGTCGGGGGTGGCCTCGATGACCGTCCCGCCGAGCTCGAGCCCCGCGATGAAGCTGCGGAGCCGTTCTTCGACCGATCCGACCTCCCCCGCCGCGGGCGGGAACCCCAGGCAGATCGAGAGCGTCATGGCGGCAGGCTACCTGAGGCGTCCGCTCAGGAATGGCTGGCCGGGACACGTCGGCAATAAAGGTCCAGAGGCCTTGATCCTGAGCGCTCGCCCCTGGGAGACTTCGCGTCCCCGGGGTGGTTGGGGGTCCCAGCGGACGGTCCGAGCGACCGTCACACACGCTTCGTCGTCCCGCACCCGGGCCCGCTGGAGGGGGCTCTTTGCTGGCACGCATGCACGAGACGCTGCGCACGTACGTCGGGTCGTTGGACCTGGGCGGCGCCGCGCCGAGCATCGCGTTCACCGCACCGCGGGCCGACTGGCCCGATGCCCTCGATGACGGCCCCTGGCTGAGCCTCTACTGCACCGCGCTCGCCGAGCCGGAAGCGAACCCGCGCTTCTCCACCGAGGTGCGCCTCTCGGCGCGCTTCCTGGCGACGGCCTGGGTGTCCGGCAAGCCCGCAGAGGACGCCGCCGTCGAGGCGAACGACCTCATCGGCCGGCTCTGGCATGCCCTGGAGCTGGCGCCCATGGACCCCGAGGCCGAGCCGCTGGTGGAGAAGGACCTGCAGCTCGCTCCCCCGGCCCTGTGGCAGGCGCTGGGCCTCACCCCGCGCCCGGCCGTGTGGCTGACCGTGACGGCAGCGATGCCGAAGCCCCAGCGCGAGGTGAAGCCGGTCGAGTACCGCATCTTCGAGGGTCCGCCCGCCGACTCCGACCTGGTCGGGGTCCACGGCACGGGGCGCGGCCCCCTGTCGGGCAAGGTCCTGAGCGCCGACGACGTGCCGGTCAAGGGCGCCATCGTCTCGCTCCCCTCGCTGAACCGCTCCACCCGAACCGACGCGTTCGGAAACTTCAAGTTCGTCGACGTCCCCCGCAGCCCGGCTCCCCGGGTGGTGGCCCGTATGGGCACGCGGACGGCCGCCGGTGAACCTGTCCTCCAGGACGGCAGGCTCATGCCCGTCGTCCTTCACTTCGAGCCCTAGGAGGCCTCGTGTCCCAGCTGAGTCCAGGTGTCTACGTCCTCGAGCAATCCACCGGTGCGCGACCGATCCAGAGCGTCGGCACCAGCACCGCCGCCTTCGTCGGCGTCGCGCCCAAGAAGACGGCCCACGTCGACGAGGCGATCGGCGTCGCCAACTGGACGGCGTTCCAGGCCACCTTCGGCGACAAGGACCGGTCCACGGACCTGTCGGACGCAGTGCGCGGCTTCTTCCTCAACGGCGGCAGCTACTGCTACGTGCTGAACATCGCCGACCCGAAGAAGCTCGTGAAGACCCTCGAGCCCGACGGCGAGCTCGACCGCATCGACGAGATCGCGATCGTCGCCGCTCCCGGGATGGCCACCCTGGCCGACTGGAACGCCCTCATCGGGCACTGCGAGCGCCTCGGTGACCGGGTCGCCATCCTCGACCCGCCGGGCAAGGTGAAGAAGCTCACCGAGCTCACCTCCGTGGCGACGGCGCCGGACAAGCCCGGCGGCCCGCCCCAGTCCAGCTACGCGGCGTTCTACTACCCGCGCCTGATCGTGTCCGACGGCCGCAACCAGCGGACCGTGGCGCCCAGCGGCTTCATGGCCGGCGCCTGGGCCCGAACGGACGCGGCCCGCGGCGTGCACAAGGCCCCCGCGAACATCGGCCTCGGCGGGGTCATCGGCCTCGAGCACAGCCTGTCGCGCAGCGAGCAGGGGCTGCTCAACCCGAAGGGCATCAACGTCATCCGCGCCTTCGCCGACCGGGGGATCCTCGTGTGGGGCGCCCGGACGACCGACGACGCCGCGAGCGAGTACCGGTACCTGCCGGTGCGCCGCCTGATGAACCAGATCAAGGAGTCGATCGAGGAGGGCACCCGCTGGGTGGTCTTCGAGCCGAACGACGAGACGCTGTGGGCGTCCATCCGCCGCGACGTGTCCGCCTACCTGCGCTCCCAGTGGCGCGCGGGGGCGCTCCAGGGCGCGTCCGAGTCCGAGGCGTTCTTCGTCCAGTGCGACGCGGAGACGAACACGCCGGACGACATCGCCGCCGGTCGCGTGGTCGTGCGGATCGGGGTCGCCCCCGTGAAGCCCGCCGAGTTCGTGATCTTCCAGATTGGCCAGATGAGCGAGGTCGCCTGAGCGGCGGTCCCGAGGAGTTCAAGCAATGCCTGAAGCAGAGAACAACCAGAACTCGCGGGTCGCGGATCCGTATCGCAACTACAACTTCAAGCTGCTCGTCGGCAACGAGGCGTGGGCCCACTTCACCTACGTGTCCGGCATGGAGGCGGAGGTCGAGGCCATCCGCTACCGCGAGGGCGGCGCGAACCAGATCACGTACCGCCTGCCCGGGCCCGTCTCCTACGGGGACGTGACGCTCCACTACGGCGTGACCAACGACGACCGCTGCTTCAAGTGGTTCATGACGGCCGCCGAGGGGCGCGTGAAGCGGGAGAACGTCTCGCTCGCGATGCTCGATGCGTCGGGCACGTCCGAGGTCATGCGCTGGGATCTCCTGTCCGCCTGGCCGCGCGCCTGGAAGGGCAGCGAGTTCGAGGCGCGGGGCAAGGAGGTCGCGGTGGAGTCGATTACGCTCGTGTTCGAGACCCTGCGCCGCACCCGCCCGGGCAGCAGCGAGTAGTGACCGACTGGTTCCCCTTCCAGCTGCCCATCGGGCTCCGGGACGACTCCGGTCGCCTGGTCCGGAACGGGTTGCTGCGCCTGCCGACCGTGGACGACGAGCTGCGGGCGGCAGCCACGGCCGACGTCGCCGCGAACCCGCGCAGCCTCGAGCTGCACGTGTTCGCGCGCGTCGTGGGGCGGTTGGGGGACCAGGAGCTGCCCGGGGCGGCCGTCTTGCGGCGGCTGTACCGGGCGGACTTCGAGGCTCTCGTGCGCCGGGTCGCGAGCATCGAGCACGCGCTCGCGGAGGGGGCCGACGTGCCGCTGCCGTGGGACGAGCTCGGGGCGGTGCGGGAGGCGGACGCGGATGCGGGCGAGCCGTGGCTGCCGCTGCCGTCCGACGACGGAGCCGAGGCGCGGAGCGCCGAGTGGGGGGATGGCCCGCGGCGTCGTGAGGCGCGGCGGGGCGAGGGGGATGAGCCGCGGCGTGCTGAGGCGCGGCGGGGCGCGTGGCGAGATGAGCCACGGCGTGCCGAGGCGCGGCATGGCTCGGTGACGCGTGGCGCTCTGGGGGGTGAGGCGCTGGAGCGCGGCGTGGAGGAGGCGCGGAGCGCCGACGAGCGGGGGGCCGACCGCGCGCGCGCGACGCGGCTTCCCGTGCCGCCGCGCGATGAGCAGGAGCGCTGGGGAGCGCCGGCGGAGCGGTCGACGGACTCGCAGCGTCGGGACGGCCTACTTGGAACTGGACCCGGGGACCGACCAGCCGCATTGGTTTCCCCTGGGTCGCCAGCTTGCCCAGCACATCGGAACTCCCGGGCTCGCGGACGCCGTCACGATGCTCCTCACGGCGTCAAAGGAGGATCGTGATCGTATGATGGCCGACCGCCACATTCGCTCAGCGGACATCTCAGAGGCTCGGGATCAACTACGTCTGGCCGCGGGAGACGAGGAAGAACTGGGTAACGTGCTGGATTCGCTCGTGCCGGGCATCGAGCCGTCGGGGCAATTAACGCCGATGCCTCAGAGCAGCCAAGGGGCAACTACGTCACTCGTGGAAGGACCGGAGACCAGCGAGCCTGGTGGAGACGCTTCGCCGGGGACACCGAATGTGAAACCGAAGCCCCAACCGTCACTTGTTCCGCCTCCACTGGACCATGACGCGGTTAGGATTTCCGATGCCCGCCCCGGCAGTCTTGAGCCCACCGTCCTGACATCATTCCGAACTGGAGGCATGTCCGGTGCGGTGACATCCACTGCGCCGACTATCCAGAACGTCGCGGAGAACCACCGCGTTGGAAAGCGCGGCGAAGAAGCCGCGTACCATGCGGAAAGGAGACGGCTTCGAGATCTCAACAAGAACCCTGATCTGGTCGTTTGGGTGTCCAAAACCGACGAACTGGCACCTTACGACATCAAAAGCATTGACGAAGACGATCAAGTCATCTATATCGAGGTGAAGTCGACTAAGGGAAGTGATCCCAGTGATCCGTTCTACATCTCGCATGCCGAGTTGCTCGAGGCTATTTTTTATCGCGACCGGTACTACATCTATCGGGTGACGAAGGTGGATTCCGTTGCACCAGAAATCACGCGAGCATCTGATCCGCTTCTGAGGATCAAGGAAGGTAACGGACGACTACTTCTGGCTAAGGCGCATATGGCACTTGCAATGGACAGACTCTTAGACTCGAGCACCAATTAGTTGCCGTCCGGCGTGCCGACCTCGTCCTTACTGCACTGGGGGAGGGGAACGTAGTTGGACCATATCGGCGAGTCGTAGCCACTGCAGGTGTGAACTGAATTGTCAGCCAAACTTGCGAAGATGCCACGTTCCTGAAGAGATAATGAAACGCTTTGAGCGGCAGCTCCAGGGAATACACATGCATCGTTTGGAC
>ENA-OWNT01000534-OWNT01000534.1-seawater-metagenome-genome-assembly--contig:-NODE-534-length-82700-cov-8.076964_pt1 | contig 82700 bp, 68 predicted proteins | sample MGYA00238136_ERZ651165 | MGnify/ENA primary metagenome ERZ651165 (study PRJEB26861, sample SAMN08777766) | seawater metagenome | isolation source: coastal seawater | place: USA: Florida | collected...
ATATTGTTACAATAGATAGGCGCGTTGTGCAAATAGCTAAAATAACAACACGATAAACAATCGATTGGCAACGCAAGGGAAAGCCCAAGCAATTTCAGGCATAACTATTGCAATAAACTATACGAATGTATTAGCTGTTTTTATTATTTACGTAATACTTGGGTCAGGTTAGCTAGATAAACCAGCCATCCATAGCGGCCTTCACTTTTCACCTAGAGATTACCTAAAATGGACAATAGAGTAGAATCTAATAAAGCGATTAAAGCGCATCCGGTAGAACCTAATACCAATGGTGGTTTAGTTGTTAGAAATCAAAGTGGTTTTTCTACTATTTATAGGCTTATTGACCTTTCACTTGTCACTATTCTTTATTACTCGTCTGCTGCGTATTACGGCACTAAGATAGACACCACAAGCTTAATTTTATTGTTTATTAACGTAATCTGTTTTCAGATTTCGGCCGAGGGCGTTGAGCTTTACCGTTCTTGGCGCGGACATAGAACCCCTGAAATGCTAAGAGCAGCAGCCATAACATGGGCATTGAGTATTTTAGGGACCATGTCGATGGGCTACTTTTTTGTTCAAGAAATTAAAACTCCCCCACCGGCAATTTTACTTTGGTTTGCATCATCATTCGTTGTACTAATAATGTGGCGGTTTGTTATGCGTAAATTTCTGTTTCGCATTCGCAAAAGTGGTCTTAACTCACGTCGTTCAATCATTATTGGCGCAACTCAACTTGGCGCGAATGTCGCACTTCAGATACAGCAAAACGAGCATTTAGGCATTAAGTTCAACGGCTTGTATGACGACAGAGAAGCAGACCGTTTGCCTCACGAAATGCAAGGTGCGGTGTTAGGAAATATAGAGGCAGCCATAGAAATGGCGAAGCGCAATGAAGTTGACTACATCTACATTGCCCTGCCAATGAGTGCTGAAAACCGAATTCGCAGCATTTTAGAGCAATGTAGCGATACCACGGCTAACGTTTACGTTATTCCTAACTTCTTCATGTATAACTTATTAAATGCTCGCTGGCAGACGGTTGGCAACGTACAGGCGCTTAGTGTTTATGACACACCATTTCAAGGTGCCAGTGATATATTAAAACGTTTTGAAGATATTATTTTAAGCTCTTTTATATTGATGATGATATCGGTACCCATGCTGTGTATTGCCGCAGCGGTCAAACTGACTTCTAAAGGCCCTGTAATTTTTAAACAAAAACGTTACGGGTTAGACGGTAAACAAATTACGGTTTATAAATTCCGGTCTATGACAACCCAAGATAACGGTGCGGTTGTGAAGCAAGCAACGAAAAATGACGCGCGTTTAACGAAGATTGGCGGCTTTTTAAGAAGAACGTCTTTGGATGAACTTCCGCAGTTTATCAATGTTTTGCAAGGCCGTATGTCGATTGTGGGCCCTCGCCCCCATGCGGTAGCTCACAACGAAGAATACCGTAAGATAATCACAGGCTATATGCTGCGCCATAAGGTTAAGCCAGGAATAACCGGGTGGGCGCAAGTAAACGGCCTACGTGGCGAAACCGAAACCACCAACAAGATGGTGCAGCGCGTTGAATATGATTTAGATTATATACACCGCTGGTCTATCTGGTTCGATATTAAAATTGTATTTATGACTGTATTCAATGGTTTTATTAACAAAAACGCGTACTAGACAGAATTTATAAGAAAGGGAAATCAGTAATGAAACCAGTAGTATTAGCTGGCGGCACGGGTAGCCGCCTTTGGCCAAAATCACGCGCCGCTCTACCTAAACAATTTTTAGCGCTAACTTCAGACAGCACCATGCTGCAAGATACCATCACGCGCCTTAGCGGCACTGATGCGGAAGAACCAGTATTCATATGTAATGATGCCCACCGTTTTCTTGTTGCTGAACAATTACGCAAAAAGAATATTAAGCATGGCGGCATTCTGTTAGAACCTGTCGGTCGTAACACGGCTCCTGCAATAGCACTTGCAGCACTACATGCCACTAAGAATGGCGAAGACCCTGTACTTCTTGTTCTTGCAGCAGACCACCTAATTGAAGATCAGCTCGCTTTTCACAGTGCTATTACTAAAGCAGAAGCTTTGGCAAATGAAGGAAAGCTTGTAACCTTTGGTATTGTTCCAGACCAACCGCATACGGGCTACGGCTACATCAAGGCTGGAAATGTACTCAATGTTGGGTTTGAGGTAGCTGACTTTGTTGAAAAGCCGGAACTAGAAACCGCTAAACAATATGTTGAATCTGGTGAGTTTTTCTGGAATAGCGGCATGTTTATGTTTAAAGCCAGCCGCTATATTGAAGAATTAGGTAAGTATCACCCCGAGATGCTAGAGATTTGTCGTCGCGCCATTGAAACCGAAGCCCCTGATTTAGACTTCATTCGTGTTGATTCTGAAATATTTGCTACCTGTCCTGACGACTCAATTGACTATGCTGTTATGGAAAAAACTGACAGCGCTGCAATGGTTCCATTAGATGCTGGGTGGAGTGACGTAGGCAGCTGGACGTCACTTTGGGAAACGGCAGATAAAGATGACAACGGTAACGTTTGTGTAGGCGATACTATTCTAGAAAACACCAAAAATAGTTATGTAAACGCAGAGCAACGCTTAGTTTCGGTAATTGGTTTAGAAGACGTGATAGTCGTCGAAACTAAAGACGCCGTAATGGTCGCCCACAAAGACGATGCCCAAAGCATTAAGAACGTTGTAAATAAATTAAAAGCCGAAAAGCGCCCTGAATTTGAATTCCATCGTGAAGTTTTCCGTCCTTGGGGTAGCTACGATTCAATTGACAGCGGTGCACGCTTTCAAGTTAAACGTATTACGGTAAAACCTGGTGAAAAACTATCTGTGCAAATGCACCACCACCGCGCTGAGCATTGGATTGTGGTATCGGGCAGTGCCAATGTGACTATTGATGACAACACTCAGCTGGTTACCGAGAACGAATCAGTGTATATCCCAATAGGCGCAGTACACGCTTTAGAAAACCCCGGAAAAATCCCTCTAGAGCTTATAGAGGTGCAATCGGGCGCATACCTTGGTGAAGATGATATAGTTAGGTTTTCAGACCGCTACGGGCGTGTAGAGAAAAAATAATAGTACTTAGTACTAAGCTGCGAATATAAGCAGAGCTTTGGCTCTGCTTTTTTGTGTTTAAAATTCCACATGTAAAAGCCCCCTACTCTTTTGTTCTTTGCGCATGAAAACCTAGAGTAAAGCTAGAGAAGGCGCGCTTTTCTACAGATATTCAATAAATGGATATAAGAAGGGTGTGTTAAACAATGGACTAAAAAAGTCTAAAACAAAGTCTGAACCCCAAAAACGAAAAAAGGCGAGCATCCTGCTCGCCTTTTTCCGAAAGAACTTAAACTTAATTAGTTAATAATTAAGCTAATGCGCCTTTAGCCGCTTCGACTAGTGCGCTGAAAGCTGCTTTGTCATGTACTGCGATGTCGGCAAGGATCTTACGATCGATTTCAACAGACGCTTTCTTCAAACCGTTAATGAAACGGCTGTATGACATACCATTTTGACGAGCAGCAGCGTTGATACGTGCAATCCATAGTTGACGGAATTGACGCTTGCGCTGACGACGGTCACGGTAAGCATATTGACCAGCTTTAGTTACAGCTTGTACCGCTACGCGATATACACGTGAACGTGCGCCGTAATAACCTTTTGCCTGCTTGAGGACTTTTTTGTGACGAGCACGTGCGATAGTGCCGCGTTTTACTCTAGCCATTAATCAGTCTCCTAAGTCTTATACGTAAGGCAACATGCGCTGAACCAATTTGGTATCAGAGTCATGAACCAGTTTTTTGCCACGAAGGTGACGTTTACGCTTAGAGCTCTTCTTAGTCAGAATGTGACGTAAGTGAGACTGTTTGCTTTTAAAGCGGCCAGAACCCGTTTTCTTAAAACGTTTGGCGGCACCGCTTACAGTTTTCATTTTAGGCATTGCTAAAACTCCGCATTGTTTAATATCGGTATTTATCGTGTTGCAGTCACTTCATACCGGTTAATGTTTAGCAGCAAGGTGTTTAAGGGTGCAGATTCCTTAAAACTTTAGACCGTTACTACTTCTTATTTGGGGCTAGCACCATGATCATCTGACGGCCTTCCACACGACGTGGGAAAGACTCGCATGTAGCGATATCTTCTAAATCGGTTTTAACACGGTTTAGTAAATCGATACCGATGTCTTGGTGCGCCATTTCACGACCGCGGAAGCGGATCGTAACTTTGGCTTTATCACCACCTTCAAGAAAGCGACGCAGGTTGCGCAGTTTGACCTGGTAATCGCCTTCATCAGTGCCAGGGCGAAATTTAATCTCCTTGACCTGAATTTGCTTCTGTTTTTTCTTCTGCTCTTTTTGAGCTTTACTTTTTTCGAAGAGGAATTTGCCATAGTCCATAACTTTACAGACTGGCGGCTCGGCATTCGGACTGATTTCTACAAGATCTAGGCCCGCTTCTTCCGCGTTACGAGTAGCTTCTGCTAGAGAAACCACACCAACCTGTTCACCGTCTTTGCCAATTAATCTTACTTCTCTGGCTTTAATCTCATCGTTAATGCGGGCTTTGTCGCCCTGAGCCTTGTTGTTAGCGCCTTTAATGTGCTATTCCTCCAAACATTTAATTCTTTTGTCTGCTTTTGGGAAGCAACCTATGTTAGTTGCCAGAAAGTAAAACCAAAAGCAGACACCTTAATTGTGCATTATACACAATTTGCTCAACTACTTAATTGTCTTTTCAGAAACTTCTTGTTGAGCCATGGCAATAAAGTCTTCCAGGCGCATTTTGCCTAGGTCGTCACCGCGTCGAGAGCGCACTGCTACTTCGCCAGCTTCCATTTCTTTATCACCTACCACCAGCATATATGGAATACGCTTCAATGTGTGCTCGCGGATTTTAAAGCCGATCTTCTCATTTCGCAAGTCAGACTTTGCTCTAAACCCTAAATTTTGCAGTTTTTTCACACAATCTGATGCGTAATCAGCTTGTTTGTCAGTAATGTTCATTACAACAACCTGCTGAGGTGCCAACCAAAGCGGGAAGAAACCTGCAAATTCTTCGGTCAAAATACCAATAAAGCGTTCAAGCGACCCCAAAATAGCACGGTGGATCATAACCGGTACTTTGCGCTCACCATCTTCCGCTACATACGTAGAACCCAAACGGCCAGGCATTGAGAAGTCTAGCTGAACGGTACCGCATTGCCACGCTCGGTCTAGGCAATCGTGAAGCGTAAATTCAATTTTAGGTCCGTAGAACGCGCCTTCACCAGGCTGATAATCGAATTCGATGTTATTTGCTTTAAGCGCTTCTGCAAGCGCAGCTTCTGACTTGTCCCAAATCTCATCGGCACCAACACGCTTTTCAGGGCGAGTAGACAGCTTCACTTTGATATCTTCAAAACCAAATGCAGCGTATGTCTCATACACCATCTTAATACAGTTGCTCACCTCTTCTAGGATCTGTTCTTCTGTACAGAAAATATGAGCATCGTCCTGCGTAAAGCCGCGAACACGCATAAGGCCGTGCAGTGCACCTGATGGTTCGTTACGGTGACAACAACCAAACTCCGCCATTTTCAGCGGTAGGTCGCGGTATGACTTCAAACCTTGGTTGAAAATTTGAACGTGACCTGGACAGTTCATTGGCTTAACCGCGTACTCACGCTTTTCAGATTCCGTGGTAAACATGTTGTCAGCATACTTGTCCCAGTGACCTGACTTTTCCCACAAAGTGCGGTCCATCATTAACGGACCTTTTACTTCATCGTAGCCATATTCACGCAGCTTCTTACGAACAAAGCTTTCAAGCTCGGTGTATATTGACCAACCATCGTTGTGCCAAAACACCATGCCCGGCGCTTCTTCTTGCCAATGGAATAAGTTTAACGCTTTACCAATTTTACGGTGATCGCGTTTTTCTGCTTCTTCTAAGCGCTGTAGGTAAGACTTAAGCTGTTTTTTGTCGGCCCAAGCAGTACCGTAAATACGTTGAAGCATTTTATTGTCGCTGTCACCGCGCCAGTAAGCACCTGCTACTTTCATTAGTTTGAAGTGGTGACAGAACTTCATGTTTGGCACGTGAGGTCCACGACACATATCTGTGTATTCTTCATGGTGATAAAGTGCTGGGCGGTCGTCCTTGCTGATATTCTCATCAAGGATTTCCATTTTGTAGCTTTCACCACGTGCTTCAAAGGCATCACGGGCTTCTTGCCAGCTAACTTTGTTTTTAACCACGTTGTAATTCGTTTTCGCTAACTCAAGCATGCGCTTTTCTAGCTTGGCTAAATCTTCCTGAGTCAGGCTTTCTTCCATATCAACGTCGTAGTAAAAACCGTTGTCGATAACGGGGCCGATAGCCATTTTAGTGTTAGGCCAAAGTTGTTTGATAGCGTGGCCTAGTAAGTGCGCGCAGCTGTGACGAAGAATTTCTAAACCGTCATCATCTTTTGCGGTGATGATTTGAAGTTGCGCGTCCGCGTCAATCATATCAACGGCATCAACTAACTCACCGTTTACTTTTCCTGCAATGGTTGCTTTGGCTAAACCAGGGCCAATGTCGTTTGCAACGTCTAGTACAGAAACAGGATTATCGAAAGCGCGCTGGCTTCCATCAGGAAGGGTAATAACTGGCATTTTATGTCCTTTACAGTGGTGACGCCTACTCTGCGCCACTTGCATATTAAAAAATTAGCGTACGTTTTAAGAATAACTTAAAAGAACACGCGGTGTGTAACCTTCGACATACACAAAACCGAATGCCGATGAATACGTTACACGGCTAAATGAGCCAAGAATTATAACTACTCGAAGTACAACTGCAATGGGCAAAACATGATTGTTTACTTATTCCTTTACCTCATTGGTGTTTGGGGCCGCTAAAACGCTAAATGTGAATATAAAATAAGCAGTTATATATGAGTTGCCCATGAAGTGTGCAAAACGCCAAATTTGCTCCATAATTTTATAGATAAACTTTTTTAAACCAAAAGCCTGCCTTTAGCGAAGTGTAAGAGTTAGCGTCTTGCTTTGCTAATTAAGGGAATGCGGTTTTATTTGGTTCTGTATATACAACTATTTCGTTAGTTTTGCTTTGCTTTCATTAAATGTGAAGCAACAACGGAGCACGTAATATGTGGCACTTTATAAGCGAACATATCTCCGATACCACAAACACGCTCTTTATTTGTCAGCGCGCTGATCCTGTAAGCGGCGGCGATACGCATGAGAGTTTTATCATTCGTGATAGCCAAAAGCGTTACTTTGTGAAAACGCGTTTGTACGACGACACACAACAATTGTCGTTAGAAGCGGAAGGCCTTCAGGCTATCATTGATACGAAAACCGTTATGGCACCCAGCGTTATTTGTCATGGTATAACTCGTAACGAAAGTCCCAACACCGAATATTTAGTGCTCTCTCACATTCGTTTTAAAGAACCAACCACAAACGACTATTTTACCCTAGGAGAACAGCTTGCAGCGCTTCACGCTAGCGGTGAACATACAAGCTATGGCTGGCCTCACGATAACTACATAGGTGCAAACGTACAAACTAATGGTAGGTTAGCGTCGTGGGCTGACTTTTTCGCAGAGAAACGCATAGGAAGTATGCTTGAGCGTCTTTCAGCTCAAGGCCAGTGGCACAAAAGCGACGGCGATATAGACCACATTATTATGCTAACTCGGCAAATACTGAGCCTTCACCAACCTGCGCCTTCTTTACTGCATGGCGACCTGTGGGCTGGTAATGCAGGATTTAATTCAAAGGGCCCTATATTATTCGACCCAGCAGTTTATATTGGCGATCGCGAGACTGATTTAGCGATGGCTGAATTGTTCGGTGGATTTCCAAATACTTTCTATGAAGGTTATCAGAGCGCTTACCCCACAGATAAAAGTTACGTTCAAAGAAAACCAATCTATCAGCTTTACCATATTTTAAATCACGGGTTATTATTCGGCGCTCATTACATTGCACAAGCAAAAGCGATTATCAACGATATTGAAGCGGCAGTGTGACGTGTTAAAAACGGTGTAACGCACTAAAAACAATGCAACGCATTAAAAACTAAAATTAAAAAGAGATTGGCAAAACTATGGGAACAGCAGCTCCTGTTGCACTAATTACCGGTGCAGCAAAGCGTATTGGCGCGACAATCGCAACACAGTTACATCTTCAAGGGTATCGAGTAATTGTGCATTACGGCAGTTCAGCCGACGAGGCACAAGCGTTGGTAGATAAATTAAATAGCCAACGTCCCTCTTCAGCGCAGTGTTTACAAGCCAACCTTTGCGAACCTGAAGACATCGACGCACTTGCCAAGAACGCAGCTGACATTTGGGGCCGCGTGGACGTTTTGGTAAATAATGCATCGAGTTTTTATCCAACGCCATTTGGAGAAATAAAAGAAAGTGACTGGTTATCGCTTGTAGGCAGCAATGTAAAAGGCCCTTTATTTCTCACTCAAGCTCTAGCGCCTGATCTTGCAAAAACGAAGGGGGTTGTCATCAATATGGTTGATATGCATATCGATAGACCGCTTCCAAAGCACAGCGTTTATATCCTCGCAAAGTCTGGGCTTGCTTCATTAACGCGCAGTTTGGCCACTGAACTTGCACCTAATGTACGAGTTAATGGTATTGGTCCTGGGGCAATACTGTGGCCAGAACGCGCCATGGAAACAAAAGAAAAACAAAAGCTTATAGACACCATTCCACTTGGTGCGCTCGGCAGTCCACAAGACATCGCTAACGCGGTATTATTTTTAATTGATGCTTCTTACATCACTGGGCAGATCCTTTATGTAGATGGTGGCCGTAGTTTATATACAAGCGCTTCGGTATAGCGTTTATAACAACAAGGCTTAAAGGATAATTGATGCTGCAACCAACGCTCTATGAATATCGAACTCTCATTCTATTGATGTTAAGTGCGTTAGTACTCGCAGGGTGTTTCAGCGAGCGTACAGTACAAGACAGTCTAGAAGACTACAGCGAACGGTTAGCTTACGTGCTCGATACCGAGCTACCAGAGACATTACCACCGTCGCTGCCTCCTTTGGCGGCATCATCAGTGATTAAAAATGACATTCAAGAGCTCAATATTAACCTGCGAGACTTTTATGCCTTGCAAGATTGCGAACTTGGGCGCGTAGTGGCAGAGCGTAATACTTCACTGGGAAAGAGCCAACTCCCCTCACAACGCTTGATATATGAAAGCAAGCTTTTATCGGTATTGGAAACATGCAAAAAAGCGCTTCAAGAGAGCAATGAAAGCTTGGCAGCGATGATGGATGAGTGGCAGCACCAAAAGCGCATCGACTTTGTGAAAAGTTGGGCAAACTTAATCCAAACAAGTAAAGAAATTAGATTAGCACTGAATACTCCCGAACAGCTGGTGTCAATGACATCTGCCACAAATGCAAACACCAGTATTAACAGCTTTTTCTTTATCGACAGCGTTAAATACACAGCAGGAATTAATGAAGTACGCCCTATCGACAGCGCCGAGTTTGAAGCGCAACTGCAAATGATAACCTCAGTGAGACTACCCGCGTCTATGTGGCGAACCCAACTGCTATTGGCCGAACACTTAGATGCGCTGACCTTGTCACTAACGCCGAAGCTACAGGCCATTTCATGTCCTGATGGACGCCCTACTGATCAAGCAAAAATATTGAGAAATGTATTTTATCTTTTTTTTATTGAAGAGGTTCAACCTGTGGGAAGCCTTATCAATCAGTATCACTACAAGCTTCAGCCCTTGTGGCAGTCATGGTTAGTCCACCCTGCCTTTCACGATGATTTTAAGCACTACATAGCTACCCAAAGCAACACTAACTTTGAGCGTTATAGTAAAGCAATACAAAATCATGTAAGCCTTTGGCAAGGTTTTTTGAAACGCTGCAATCTGTCGCCGGTCGCGCCAACACAAGCTTAAAGAATATTCGTTCCAGCTTCAGGGTCGCGTGAGCGACGTGCCTGCTCTCGAATTTCATCCGCATCGGTGGCAACATCATCGTCGCTGTGTCTAATTGTTTTAATTACGTGAGTTTGACGGCGGTTGCTTGTACCTTCACAGGTTTCTGGCCTATCGCTTTTTTGCGTATGACCACTTTCCCCATTACTATCTGATGTAGCTGCCAAGCTAGCGTCTTGCATTGTAAGCGCAAGTCCTTGAGGAAAAATACGTTCTCTTGCGTCATCAGGCATGCTTATTTCTGCGGCTTCAAATGCGTTTATGATGTTTTTCATCAGCAACGACGCCATTTTTATTACACTGGTTTGCTCTACGTTTACCCAAAAGTACACTTTAACGTTATAAGTTGACGCCCCCAAGTTATCAATAAGCACTTGAGGCTCTGGGTCATCTAATACCTGTTTTTGTTGTGAAATAACGTTTCTGGCCACTTGCTGTGCGTTGTGAATATCAGCGTCATATCCAACGCCTACAACAAAGCTTCCACGCATTAATGGGTTAGCTGTTAAGTTTTTAATCACGCCCTTGTAAATTGTCGCATTAGGTATTTGGATGTGGTTTCCGTCAAAATCGACAAGTGTTGTTGCCCTTGCCGTCACCTTTTGAATTATGCCGGTGAATTCATTAACTTGCACAATATCGCCTATCCGAAAAGGTCGCTGCACGGTAAGTAATAAGCTGGATATGAAGTTTTCGGCAATATCTCTAAAAGCGAAACCTAGAATGAGCCCTACTACGCCCGTTCCGCTAACCACTGCAATAGCAAAGCCCGTTAACCCCGCCAGAAAAAGAAACAAATAAATACCGAAAACAATGAATACAAGGCTAATACTTCGTTGGATAACAGAGCGAATTAACGGTGATGTTGATGTTCTTAAAAGCGGCTTCACGAGTAGACTCGATAACGGCTTCGCTAGGAATATAAATACCGCCATAGCTGCAATACCCACAGCTATTCCTGGCAGTCTATATATAAATGATTGCCACAACTCAAAGAGAAGTGAGTGGGCCTGATTAAAGCTACCTAACTCCCCTGCGCTATTCTCTGTTTGAACAAAAACGTTAAACGGAATTGTTGAAACAGCATAAACATCGGCGTTATCCGTAAAAAGCCGCCAAACAGGGTTGATATAATGGTGCATGCTCTCATTCCTTCAAGATAGCCAAGCTATCATTCCTTTAAATTAGCCAAGGTAGTATCAAAAACGCTTGGCAGAGTATTTACGTAGTAACCGCTTTCTCATCACTGGTGTTGGATACCTATAAAACGGTAATGGGTTGATGGTTATTGAGTAACGACCAGATACGAGCCAAGCCCAATGGTAAATAGAAAACTGCCCCAAATCGCATGTTCGATAACCACTACCGGAGTTGAGTTTGTTTGCATATAGCGGTAGCCGAAAATCGCTCCACCGAACCACGAGATAACGACAGCAATCCAGTTTCCGTATACAAGGTGAGCAAGCCCAAAAACGAAAGTGCTAAGTGCCCATCGGGCATATTTAGATGGCAATATCTTTTTATATCGATGGAAGAAATATGTGCGGAATATTATTTCTTGAGGTATGACCGAAACCACAGGATAGATGAGCAGTGTGGCAACCCACATCCATGGTTCATTCAATGGCCAGTGTAAAAAAAGGTCTGGTTTTATCAAATACACAACAAGTGCTAATAAACTTGCCCATGGCAAAAAAAACCTTAGGGTACTTTTTAAATGTACTTTGTAGTCTGCCCAATGCCACAACTTAATGCGTTTAAATTGCTTATCTGCTAACAAGATGGCTAAACAGCACAAACCTGTTACACCCAATATCGGCATAAGATAGTCTGCAAAGTGTTTGATCCAGTAAAGCACTGCTATGGGAAGTGCAACAAAAAGTACGATCAGTTCAGACCATAACTTTGCCACGGCACACCTCATTTTTACTCATTAATGACACTTTTATGAAAGTGTAGTGCCATTACTGAAAAATTGAGAACTTGTACGCATGCTACTTTCGCCTACTTTTTCAAAGTATCTTAAGTTTCTAACAAGCGTCGCAACCAAACAGTTACTTACAACATTGAATTAGCTGGAATTTTTCTTTTCACGCCTACGTTTGTGTAAACTATCAGTTGAAACACGCGGCATTCAAATTAGCGTATTTCTGTACATTTCCACTCTTTGTATAACATCAACGCTTGCTGTAAAAATTGTCGCGATTTGTATAATCAACAAAAGTCGTGAAATAATTGCACTACAACAACATAGGCAGTGTGTATGTCAGAAAATACTCCGAACGACGTTATCCAGCAGATTGAAAAGCATTATGATCACCTTTCGCCTTCAAGCAAAAGCATTGCCCATTACCTTCAAAAAAACCCCATTGCCGTAATTAGTCAATCTACGTCTACCATTGCAGAGAAAACCAATACATCTAAAGCCACGGTCAGTCGATTTTTCAGACAGTTGGGGTTTGAATCTCACCAACAAGCTAAAGATGCAATTATTACACTTCGCGAACAAGGCGTACCTGTGGTGCCGCCTTCAAGTAATGTTCAACAAGTTGAGAGCGAAATTAGTAACTTACGCCATACGTTTGATGGTACGTCACTTGAAAGTCTTAATGCAGTAGCCAAATTGCTTGCTAGCGCGAAACAAGTAACGCTAATCGGCTTTAGGAATGCATATCCCATCGCCCTACATTTTAGACAGCAGCTAAAACAAATAAGGTCGTCTGTAAGAGTGCTTCCGCAACCTGGACAAACATTAAGCGAAGATATCATTGATTTCACGGAAGACGATGTAGTGGTGTTGTTTGGTTTTCGAAGACGCACGCGACAATTTAAGTACATCTTAGAAAATATTAAACACTGCAAAATTGTATTAATTACCGATCCCACAGGCCAAATATATCGGCAGCACGTGGCGCATTTGCTGGTATCGCATATTGGCAGTGACGCACCCTTTGACAGTTATGCTGCCCCCATGAGCCTAGTTGCTACGCTGTGTAATCTTACCTACAACGAATTAGGTAGCAGTGCCGCACAGCGAGTAGACGCCATTACCGATATTTATCTGAAAATGGATGAGTTAGAAAGCAGTAATAAGTGAATCTCGCCTTTTGTAACACCAAGCACGCCTGTAACACGCAAGCGGCAGAATCAACGCGTTAAAGCAACTCACCAGAACGCAACAAACGTTTCCACTTGACTTTATCATGAAACAGTTGTTTCATGATAAGACATATAGGGAAAATACAAGTCAATAACGCGCTTTGAGTAATCCATTTACACTACTTGCCAACAACGAAACACCGGTTGATACACATTTAAGCAGTAAATTTAACAGCAATCAGGCTTTAAACGGCTTACGACTTGCGGTGAAAGATTTGTTTCATGTGCGGGGCTTACCAACGTCTGCAGGAAATCCTGATTGGTTACGCACGCATAAAGTGCCCGACGACACTAACAGTACAGTAGAGGCTTTACTTAATGCTGGTGCAATGTTCGTAGGTAAAACCATTACCGATGAACTTGCCTACAGCCTACATGGGCAAAATAAGCACTATGACGCCCTTTTAAATCCAGCGGCGCCAGAACATATTCCAGGTGGTTCGTCTTCAGGTTCAGCGGTTGCAGTAACCGCAAACCTTGCGGATATTGGTTTAGGTACTGATACGGGTGGTTCAATTCGCGTTCCGGCAAGTTACCAAGGGCTTTGGGGGCTTCGCACCAGCCATGGGGCAGTACATTGCGACAATATGGTATCGCTTGCGCCGTCGTTCGATACAGTGGGCTGGATGACCCGCGATATCGATACCATGATAGCGGTGAGTGATGTTGTCTTGGCAGATACTCTACATAGCAATGACGAGCACACTACACAGAGAACGTTAGAAAACACAACTTTTGGTATAGCAAGTCAGTTATTTTCGAATGTTGCCCACAGCGAACAGTGTGAAGCATGGCTTTCAAAACTTCGCGCTACATTTCAGTGTAACGATATTGCTAATAACCAACTTTGCGTAGAAGCGATAGATAACGCCTCGGTTTTTCGCACACTGCAGGGTAGCGAAATTTGGCAAACACACGGCGCGTGGATTGAAGAAACATCACCTGATATTGCCAATGACATAATGCTTCGTCTTAATTGGTGTAAAAGCATTACACAGCAAGATGTGATTGACGCAAAGGCAAAACAACAGCAGATAACGCAACACGTAAACGCATTATTTAACAGTAATGATGTGCTTGTTATCCCTACTACACCTGGCATTGCCCCACGGATTGACGCCAGTGAAACAACATTGGCAAATGATAGAAACAGCCTGCTTACGCTTACATCCCTAGCCGGGTTAACGGGCTTACCGCAGCTACATTTGCCATTATTTACTCTACACAATGCCCCATGCGGTTTATCGCTAGTGGGTAAAAAAGGCAGCGATTTAGCCCTGCTTTCCATTGCGAAAGCACTTGTTACAACGCTCAACGAATAATCGTTTATTAATAAAGCGCGTTTTTTAACAAAAGGCTTTAATTAGCAATATTGCAAAAGCGTAACAGCCGTGAATTTAAACTGGCCTGTCAGCATTGCTGCTAAAAACTATAAGGATTAAACATGACCGACAAACCTAATATCGCTTTTACCGCGCCGCACTTTGCGGCATCTCAAGTGGGCTTGAACATACTTGAGAAAGGCGGTACCGCTATAGAAGCTATGGTAGCAGCTGCTGCATCTATTGCAGTTGAATACCCACATATGAACGGTCTAGGTGGCGACGGCTTTTGGCTTATTAGTGAACCTGGAAAAGCCCCTGTAGGTATTGATGCTTCTGGTGTTGCGGCCAATGGCGCAACACCAGATTTCTATCAAAATGCCGATGCCATTCCAAGTCGCGGAGGCAAGTCAGCGTTAACTATGGCAGGCGCCGTCGCGGGCTGGCAAAAGGCACTTGATATTAGCCATACATGGCAGCAAGGGCTTCCACTTCAAACCTTGCTTGATACCGCAATCAGTCAAGCCAATTGGGGTATAGAAGTAACGCAAAGCCTAGTTGATGCTAGTAATAAAACGTTTGATGAGCTTTCAAAAGACGAGAATTTTTCGCAGTTCTTAATTAAAGGTAACGCGCTTAAAAAAGGTAAAATATTAAAACTCACCACGTTATCAAAAACGCTACAGCATTTAGCTGATAAAGGGCTACACGACTTTTACAAAGGCGAATTGGCTGAAATGCTTGCTGCAGATTTAGAAGCGGCAGGCTCTCCAATACGTATTCAAGACTTTCACAACTATGAAGCAAAAACGGTTGAGCCGTTAACGGTCACCACCAGCAAAGGAAAGTTATACAACTTACCTGCCCCCACACAAGGTGTGGCCTCGCTCATTATTCTTGCGCTGTACGACAAGGTTCAACACCTTGGCAAAACTGATGCTGACATGGTTCACCTGCTTATTGAGTGTACCAAGCAAGCATTTATTGCGCGCAATAAAAACGTGACTGATCCGTCTCGAACACCCGTGAACCTGCAAGCCCTACTTAGTGATGAAGTGCTTGACGAAATGGTGTCGCACATAAAAGTAGAGTCGGCCCAACCATGGCCTCATGTCGCTAAACCTGGCGACACAATTTGGATGGGCTGCTGTGACAGTGAAGGTCGTATGGTGAGCTACATTCAATCGCTTTATTGGGAGTTTGGCTCTGGTGTAGTAAGTCCGCAAACCGGCATTGTGTGGAACAACCGCGGTACATCATTCTCTCTCGACCCACAAAGTAATCAATTCCTCGCTCCGGGGTTAAAACCGTTTCATACCCTAAACCCAGCGTTTGCTGAACTTAGTGATGGTAGAAGAATGAGTTACGGCACCATGGGCGGTGAAGGGCAGCCACAAACACAAGCCGCTTTATTTGCGCGTCATGTTTACCATCAACAACCCATAGCAAAAGCTATTTCACTAGGTCGCTGGCTTTTAGGTCGAACCTGGGGCGATGAAAGTCATAATTTGAAGGCAGAGCGTGACCTTGTTGATTACGTTGGTGACAGCTTACTGGCGAGAGGACACGATATGGTAACCGTAGCACCGTGCAATGAATTAATGGGCCATGCAGGAGCTATTATTCGTGATACCGACGGCGTAGTGAGTGGCGCAAGCGACCCTAGAAGCGACGGCAAAGCCTTCACTGGTCGTATTTAACGGCTCATTTGCTTTCTTAATATTAAGAGATAAAACATGCAGTTTTTACTAGATAACGTTTCGACAATTGCTTCCTTAGTAGGTACCGGCATTTTCGCTGGGCTGCTGGCTGGCATGCTAGGAGTGGGTGGCGGCATAGTCATTGTGCCTGTACTTTTCTTTTTGTTTCAAGCACTCGGCGTAAGTGCAGAGAGCGCAATGGTAATTGCTACCGCAACGTCACTTGCCACAATAGTGCCTACATCGGTCAGCTCTATCCGCGCTCACCATGCAAAAGGAAACGTAGATTTCGCACTTTTAAAAGCATGGGCAGTGTTTATTCTTGCTGGCGTGCTACTCGGCAGCTATGCGGTGACTATTGTGAACCCCACCTACCTCACACTGTTGTTTGGGGCTATCGCAACGCTTTCTGCACTAAACATGTTGATTGGCCGCAAAGAAGCCTTGTTCAATGGACTACCTGGAAAAGGTGGTCAATCGGTTATGGCAACATGCATTGGCCTTTTCAGCTCAATGGTAGGTATAGGTGGAGGTACTTTAACGGTACCTACCCTTACGTTCTGTAATTACCCAGCGCACAAAGCGGTTGGCACTGCCGCTGCCGTCGGACTTCTCATTTCTTTGCCAGCCGCAGTCACGTTACTTACGGTAGGTGACACACCAGCAGATGCACCGTTTGCCACTTATGGCTATGTAAATTTACTCGGCTTTGCATGCATCGTACCTTTAACCGTTTTGTTTGCGCCAGTGGGTGCCAATATCGCAAATAAACTCGATGCCGGTTTACTAAAGAAAATCTTTGCCGTCGTTCTTATCATCACCGGCTTGCGCATGCTTGCGCAAGTCATGCTTTAGGAGGTCAATATGCAATACTTTTCAGAGCTTTCTCCACCACCTCGTTTGCTAATGGGCCCTGGCCCAATTAACTGCTACCCACGCGTGTTATCCGCTATGGCTACGCAGTTGGTGGGCCAGTACGACCCTGTAATGACCACCTACATGAATGAAACCATGGCGCTGTACCGCGATGTTTTTAATACAAAAAATAAACAAACATTTTTGGTAAATGGTACTTCTCGCGCGGGTATTGAGGCCGTACTAGTTTCAGCCATAGAGCCTGGCGATAAAGTGCTTGTACCTATTTTTGGCCGCTTTGGTCATTTGCTAGCAGAAATAGCTGAACGCGCAGATGCTGAAGTACATACCATCGAGGTGCCATGGGGCGAAGTATTTACGCCCGAGCAAATTGAAAGTGCGGTTGAAAAAATCAAACCCAAACTACTTGCAATAGTACAAGGTGATACCTCGACTACCATGCTTCAACCACTTGCTGGTATTGGTGAGATTTGCGAAAGGCATAACGTGCTTTTTTATTGCGATGCTACTGCATCTATTGGCGGTAACCCGCTTGAAGTAGATGCATGGAAACTGGATGCTGTATCAGTGGGGTTGCAGAAGTGTCTAGGTGGTCCCTCTGGCAGTGCACCAGTTACCTTAAGCGATAAGTTTGTTAGCGTAGTGCGCCAGCGGCAGCACGTAGAAGCAGGTATTCGCGATGCGCATCACGAGAATGCGCAAGGCCCAAGAATACGCTCAAACTACTTTGATCTTCCTATGATCATGGATTATTGGGGCGAAGAGCGTCTAAATCATCACACTGAAGCCGCCAGCATGCTTTACTGCGCCAGAGAATGCGCTCGAGTACACCTTGAAGAAGGTCAAAAGCAGGTTATTGCTCGTCACAAAGCTGCAGGTGACGCAATGCTAGCTGGAATACAAGCCATGGGCCTTGAGCCATTTGGTAACCTTAAGCACAAAATGTATAACGTGGTTGGGGTACATATTCCTGATGGTGTTGAGGGAGAGGTGGTTCGCGAAACCCTGCTTCATCGCTTCAATATTGAGATTGGTACCAGCTTCGGGCCGCTGAAGGGAAAGATTTGGCGAATAGGTACCATGGGGTATAACGCCCGTGAGGATGCCGTTTTACACACGCTTCAGTCACTTGAAACTGTGCTAAGAATGCAAGGCTTTTCGGTGCCCGCAGGCAGTGGCGTTGATGCAGCAATTTCTGTTTACGACAAAGTAAGAAACACAGGCAGTGTTAATGAGTGAGTTCAAAGAGCTTGCTACGCAAGTGATGGCGCGCTGTGAAACGTTAGGGACATTAAGTCAGGACAAACATTGTTTAGATAGAAGATACCTTACCGAGCAACATAAGCTAGCAAATCAATTAGCCTCTGGCTGGATGATAGAAGCAGGCATGACAACATGGCAAGATGCTGTGGGTAATGTATGGGGGCGCTACACGTCTAGTGTACCAAACGCGCCACGTCTCATTTTAGGGAGCCATTTAGACACAGTTCCAAATGGCGGAAAATATGATGGAATGTTAGGTGTGGTAAGTGCCATTTCCATTGTTACCATGTTTGACGGGCTAAACATTAAGTTTCCATTTCATATAGATATTGTTGGATTCTGTGATGAAGAAGGTACACGATTTGGCACCACACTGCTTGGCAGCCGAGCACTAACAGGTAAATGGCAAGAAAACTGGCGATATCTGAAAGACGAAAAAGGGATTAGCCTTGAACAAGCGTTGCAAAACTTCGGTTTGAATTTTGATGCCATAGCAAGTGCCAGCATTTCTCGCACCGATATTTTAGGCTACCTTGAGCTTCATATAGAGCAAGGTCCAGTGCTTGAACAACACAACCTTCCAGTGGGAGTGGTTAGTGCAATTGCAGGCGCCCGGCGTTTTAATTTTACCGTAGAAGGTATGGCAGGCCACGCGGGCACGGTGCCTATGTCTATGCGTAACGACGCGCTATGCGCTGCCGCCGAAATGATTTTAGCAGTTGAAAATGTGAGCGCCCAAAGCCACGGCGTGGTAGCCACTGTAGGTAAAATCGACAATGCACCGAACGGTGTGAATGTAATTTCAGGAAGAACGCACTTCTCGCTTGATATTCGCAGTGAAGACGATGATTTAAGAGACAGTGCGCTACACGCAATAACAACACACTTAAACAACATCGCTAGTAATAGAAATGTGAAGTTGAGCATGGAGCAAACGCATATTGCGCCTGCTGTGCACTGTGACAAACAGCTAAAAGCTGCGTTAATAAAGGGCGTAGAAGAAAGCGGTTTACACACGCACATTCTTGCTTCTGGTGCAGGACATGATGCGATGGCAATGGCAGAAATATGCCCTGTTGGCATGCTTTTCACACGCTGTAGAGGCGGCATTAGCCATCACCCTGCCGAGTCTGTTACTGAGTATGACGTAGAAGCCAGTCTGTCAGTACTGTTCAACACTATTAAGCATTTAACCCATAGCTAATACGCCATAGCCTTGCACTTGCACTAGCACAGGCAAAAGCTTGAAATATTCAGATGCCTAGCACAAAACAACATGGAGCGATAATGAACATAACCCGAATTTACAACGACGAGTATGGAAAAAGCCACTTTGGTGAAATTACCATTCCACTTAAAGACGGCGGCCCTATTGGTTTATTGTCTGAAAAGTTTGGCGCAGATAAGGTTATTTTTCGTGAAACCCCTGCCGATTATGATTTCAAATGGCATACCGCCCCGGCTAGGCAGCTTTTATTTATTATAAAAGGTCGCGCGGAATTTACCGTATCAAACGGTGAACAGCGTGAGTTTGGTGCAGGAGATGTTCTGCTACTTGAAGATACTGAAGGCCAAGGCCATTGCTCGAAAGCGCTAAATAATGAAGTACGCCATTCTATTTTTGTTACCCTACCTGACGAGACAATTTTTTAGTGCTTTCACTTTGTGTTAGCACGTCCTGATAGCATCACACATACACTAACCCCTTTCCTGTTTGCCGCTATTTCCCTGCTATACCTATCAGCTATGCCGCACCAGCTATCCTTAACCAGCTATACCAAGAGTAGAACTAAACGCTGCACATATTGTTTTCACTCTTGAGTTCACATTGTGTTTACGTTTTTCAATAACTACAAACAATCTTGCACGTGGTTGATATTCTTAAGCACCTGAGGGGCTCTTCGTTTACCAATAAAAGTTATTCACCAGTAAAAGTTGTTCACTAATATCTTCTTCGCAAGCAGTTTTAACATCACCAAAGTAGTGCATTGTTGTCTTTAAAAATAGCGTAAAAGCAGCAAACAAAAATCGTTCACATAAAAATAACAATATTAGAACAACATAATATTTTTAAATCCATATAATTCAGCCACTTAGAAGCAGGTTAAAAGCTGACCAGCTGGACAAGAAGTTGGCATCCATTCTGCTTCTAGCAAGGCGTAAGCGCGTATTGCACAAAAAAAGCTCACACATAATGAGCACTAAAAATAACGAGGAAACAATGAAAAACACTACATTCACACTTTCTCCCTTGGCTAAAGCTATAGCTATTAGCTCAGCATTTGCACTGTCAGCAAACGTTTTAGCACAAGAGGAAAAAACAAAAGACGCTGACGTTGAGAAAATTGAAGTTAAAGGCTCTTTAGGAAGCCTACCTGGCCAAGACGTTGAGTCTGTATTTGGTTTTGGTAAATCAATTCTTGAAACACCGCGTTCGGCATCAACCATTTCACAAGCACAGATGGAACGTTTTAATGTTACTGACATAGACGAGCTAGTTGCGTTTGCACCGGGTACATTTACGCAGTCTTTCTTTGGCGTAGCGGGCTCGCTAGATGTGCGTGGTACGCCTGGCGAAACCTACTTTAGAGGTGTAAGACGACTAGATAACCCGGGTAACTACCCTACTCCTATTGGCGCTTCAAGCCGAATTGACATTGTACGTGGTCCAGCATCTCCTATTTATGGCCCTTCAAAAATTGGCGGCTATCTAAACTTTAACCCTAAATCGGCACGTGCTTCATCAGGTCAATATTTAGAAACAGCAACCGGTGCCCTTTCTTATACAGCAGGCTCGTGGGACAAAAGTATCCTTACCGCGGAAGTTGGTGGTCCGGCTGAAGTGGGTGGTAAAGAAATGGGTTACTACTTGTACGGTGAACTAGAGAACTCTGATAGCTATTACGAGAACACACAAACCGACCAAACGGTTTTACAAGCATCTTTCAACATTGATATTACCGATAACCTACGCTTCGAGTTTGGCGGTATGTATCACGACTACGATGGAAACCAGGTTGCAGGTTGGAACCGCTTAACACAGGATCTTGTTGACAACGGTACCTATATTACAGGTACAGCACTACCTTTAGATACCGACGGTGACGGACAGATCAGCCATGAAGAATATGGTGCAGTAAACATAGCGGGTAATAGCTTCTTTTACGTACCTGCATCTGCATTCACCGACGATGAAGCCACTGAGCTAATGCAGCTTCAGAATGTGGGTACAACTACACTTCGAGGAGACCAAGTATTGGTTGCGCCAGACGACCAGCTTGGCAATGAAGCCATTACATTGTACTTCGACACTATTTACTATTCTGATAATTGGGAAATTCGTAACCAATTCTTCTACGACGCTTATGAAAACATTAATGAAAACGCTTATGGTTTTTCACAGTTTCACGATAGCTGGGTAATAGAAGATAAAGTTATTTTTGCTACGGAATATGAGAACGATAGCTTGCTAGCGCAATTTCAATTCTCGCCTTCTGTACGTTATACCGACTTTAAACACGGCGATGATTTCACTTTCGAATATTTTAACCGCCGTGACCTAACTATGCCCTCATCAGCATTAGACCGTCGTTTGCTGTCTACTCGTTCAGGAAAGAACTTCGACAACTACGACGTGGGTAATTATCTGAATCTAGGTGTGGCAGCAATGACTGACCTAACGTGGGACTGGGGCCTAAACCTAGTATTGGGTCTTCGCTACGACACCATTGATATAGAAAGTACTTCTCGCACAGATTTATTGCTTGGCGCAACCGGTGACGAAACACCAGAATACGCAGAAGAAACCGTTAACGGCTGGTCTTGGAATACCAGTATTTCCTACGAGTTTGAAAATGGTCTTATTCCTTACATCACACTTGCCGAACAAGCTACATTGGTTGCCGGTCAAGGAGCTGAAATTGGTGTTGGCCAGCTAAATCAAGAAGGCGGCTCTGGTGCTTTTGATACGTCGGATCTTATTGAATACGGTATTAAAGGCTCTTTGTTAGATGACACGCTATATTTTGCGCTATCGTCATTTGAACAAGAACGAACCGACTTTAACACGCAAAATACAGTAACAAACAATACAACGAACAACAAAGGTACTGAGTTTGAGCTTCGTTGGGTTGTGAACGACAACCTTGTTATGTCGGCCGGTTACACCAACATAAAGGTTATCAACTTAACAGCCAGAGAAAACGGCAATCAGTTCGGCTTCCTAGGTGCTGAAGACCTTGTAAACCTTACCGATCCATCATTGGTATTCGGCGGAAACGTTATTGGGCTCAACCTAATTGGTGAAGGTTTCGCGAACACAGATGGTAGAAAGGCAGGGATACCTGAAAACATTTACACGCTAACAGCAACCTATGACTTCCAAAATGGTTATGCGGCGAACGTTAGTGTAATTGATGTAGAAGAAGTAGCATCAGGCTTCTCAGCGTCGGTGATGCTGCCTGCTTACACATTGGTAAATGCTGGTGTGTCATATCAAGCAGAAGACTGGACATTTAACTTAACCGTTAAGAACTTAACTGATGAACGTTATTTCCGTTCAAACTTCCCTGACTTGTTTGGTAGTCAAATTGTACTGCCTGAACTTCCTCGTCACTGGAACGCAAGGTTCACATACAAGTTCTAATTCAGCTTGTGGTTAACGCTCTTTACTATAAAGAGCGTTAACGCTTTATTGTACTTTATTTGTTTTTTAACTTGGGGGTTAGTGCGAAGCATCTGTCCTTTTGCTGCCAAGTACTAGGCTATTGTCGACTTCTTAAGCAACATATTTTTGAGTTGTTGCGCCACATCTTTACCGGTAATAGGTTTTGCAAGAAAATCTAACATACCAGCATTCAAACAGATTGCTTTGTCGTCCTCACTTGTATTCGCGGTAACCGCAATTATGGCGCCATTACGCCCTAGAAGCTGCTCTTGCAGTATTACGTGCGTTGCGCCAACACCATCAAGTAGAGGCATGGCATAGTCCATAAACACAAGGTCATACTGTTTTTCCCTTGCCCGTTGTACCGCAACCTCGCCATTTTCTGCCTCATCGGGTACATAACCATATTTTTCAAGCATCGACCCAAGCACTAAGCGATTAATGTCGTTGTCGTCTACAACTAAAATATTTAACGGTAGACCAAGTAAATCAGAAGAGATAGAAACAGCGTTATCTTGCTCTACTTCAGCGTCAGCAACCTCTACCGGCAAGGTAACATCAAAGCAGCTTCCTTTCCCAGGCGTTGAGCGTACGTCTAATTCACCGTTCATTCGCTCAACCAACTGATTAATAATAGAAAGGCCTAAACCATTACCGTTTAAGTCTTCAGACGCATTTAGCCTGTCATTCTCAAACGGTCTAAACATATTTGTTAATTCTGATTCACCCATTCCAACACCGGAGTCTTCAACCGATACTAACAGTACATGGTTACCGCTTCGCTGCTTAAGTGATACATGTATCGACACGAACCCTGTGTCGGTAAATTTGACGGCATTCGATAACAAATGAGTAATAACCTGGCTTATGCGCGCAGCATCACCGTGGATGTAGGTAAGGTCGTCAAAAGAGAGCGCTGCGAATAAACGAATACCTTTGTCTTTACACGTACTTTTGTGTGCGTCAACGATATCTTCAACAAGCGAGCGAATACAAAAATCACTGTACTTCAACGTAAGTTCACCGTTGATAATAGCGGTATAGTCCAGTACGTCATTTATAAGCGAGAGCAAACGATCAGCACTGTGCAGCGCGAGGTCTGCTTTTTTTTGCCTTATTCCATCTCGAGCTTCAAATTTAATGGCTTGAAGCATGCCAGTTATCCCGTTTAAAGGCGTTTTAAGTTCATGGCTAATGCGAGAAAGCAACATACCACGCTGGCGTGAAGCCCGTTGTGCTTCCCTCTTTTCATGCTCTAGTTCAAGGCGCAGTTTTACCGACTTGTCTACATTTTGAAATGTACCAAACAACCTAACGCACTTGCCATTACGCATTTCCACCATGCCATGGGTTTCAATCCAAACCGAATTTCCCTTGGCAGTTACCAGTTGAAGTGTGGCATTCCAGGGCTCTCCCGTTTTTATTGCATGTGAAACTATACGAGTGATCTCGTCGCGATCGTAACCTTCTTTGTAAAAACCGATAGAAGTTTCCAAGGATGGCACGTAATTGGAGGGAACTTCGTGAATTGCTTTTGTTTGTGAGGACCAGCTCATTTCACTGTTTTCGAGGTCTACTGCCCAAGTACCAATATTGGCAACGCTCTGTAGCTTCTCATACAGCGTATTATGCGAGCAGTCTTTTGTTATACCCTCTAATTCGTCGGAAATCGAACGCTCAGGCGTATTATGGCTACTCGACTGTTCATCAAAATTATCCATATTTGACGTCCACACGCTAAAAGAGGTTGAAGGAAAGAGAATAAGGTACTCCTACCGTAATTCTAAGCTTCTAGGTGGCATGAGGATATTAAACAATAGGCTAGTTTTTATAACCGTTACCACTAACCTCGAGCTTGATTTCGACCACATTCCTTTGCCTCAAACAGCAAAACGTCAGCCTTTTCAAGCAATGGCGCTATGTTGCCGTTTTCAAGGTCTTTAGCAGCTGCAACACTATAACCTATACTTATTGACACAGTACCCTCAACACCTTTTTCGTGCGTAATCTCGGCAGCTCTTACCGCGTTAACAAGTTGCTCGGCTACATACTTTACGCCGCATCTATCAGTGTATGGCAGTAACACAAGAAACTCCTCACCACCAAAACGAATAATTGTATCTTTAGGGCGCTTGACTGTTTGTCGAATGATATTAGCAACCCGTTTTAGACAGGTATCACCTTCGAGGTGCCCATAAGTGTCGTTAAAGCGTTTGAAATAATCGATATCGATCATTAATGCACCAATTTCAGCATCGTCTCTGGCGATTTGCTTCACCATTAACGGTACTTCATTGGTGAGGTACATTCTGTTGTAAAGACCCGTTAACTGATCGTGAAATGTCATTCTTTCCAGGAAATCAGTGCGAAGCTTATTTTGAACATGGGTTTTTATTCTGTGAATAAGCGTTGTCGCATTCACTGGCTTTACAACGAAGTCAGACGCCCCTACTTCCCAACATGTGTTTTCGCTACTTTCATCTAATGTCGCTGTCACAAAAATAACGGGAATGTGTTGAGTTCTCGAGTCGTTGCGTAAAGCTGTGCACACTGCGGGGCCATCGAAATCAGGCATATTCATGTCAAGCAACACCAAATCCACATCGTGCTGTTGGCAATGTGCTAGTGCCTCGTAGCCAGAAGTCACAGAATCACACAGAAAATAGGGCTCAAGGATGGTTTCCAACACGGCACAACTCATTGACTCATCATCAACAATAAGCACGTTGCACTGTGAAAAAGGCTTTATTTCATTTTGATTCATTTAAAGAAAAACTTCGATGGCTGAGAAATGAACAACTACCGTCGACACCTAATAAATCGCAGGGGCTCTACTGAGGCGACTAGGCTCTGGTGTTACGATGAGGCTTTTATGAAGCCATAAGGCGAAAATACAGCGTCTTGACTTTCGGTATACATTACAAGCGTAAGCACGCCGTGTCTACAACTTTAGTCGAGCATACAGCAAGTTTCAGAAGAAGTAGTGTAAATGTTTATAAAACTTATATTTGGGTGTGTGATGCTGTGATAAATACAGAACGTATGTTAGAGGCTATATATAAGTTCAAGCTACTGCGCTTTTTACTATATATTTTTCGAAAAAAGAATCTAACGTAATGGGTTTACACATATAGTACCCTTGCCCATAATGACAACCCAACTCTTGCAGTGAGTCATAGTGAGCCTTCGTTTCTATCCCTTCAGCAACAATTGTAAGGTCTAAGCTCAACGCCAGTTGTACAATAGCGGTTACGATATCGTACGCTTGCTGCTCTTTATCCATATCAATAACAAACGAGCGGTCAATTTTCAGAACATTTAGTGGAAACTGTCTGAGGTATGAAAGACTAGAGTAGCCTGTACCAAAATCGTCCAGCGCTATTGTAACTCCCAACGATGCAAGGGAATTTAAAATAGTGCGTGTTTGTTCAAAGTCGTGCATTAAAGCCGATTCTGTTACTTCTAGCTCTATCGACGACGGCAAAATACCTGCCTCATCAATTATTTGCTTAACTTCTGTTGCAAAACCAGGATCGGCTAGTTGCTTAGCAGCTACATTCACTGCCACTTTCAAATCGACACCTTTTGTATTGCATTTAGCAACAAACTCACAACTTTTCCGTAATACTTGTTTACCCAACAAATGAATTAAGCCGGTTTCCTCAGCCAGAGGTATAAATGCATCTGGCCCAATTACATTTCCGTTTTCATCAAATAGTCTTACCAAAGCTTCAGCGCTTATTACGTCGTTACAACTAAACTTGTATTTTGGCTGTAAATACACCGCTAGCAAGTCATTGTCGAGCGCATTACGCAAACAAATCTCTGTCTCAACTCTATGGTGCATGGCGTGCTGTAAGTCGTGTGAAAAAAAGCTAAATGTATCTTTACCCTTCGACTTCGAACGATACATCGCGGTGTCTGCATGACGCATCATTTCTTCAGCATTAGCAGCGTCTTGTGGGTACAGGCTTATACCAATACTAAGACTAAGTTGATGTGACTTACCGTCAATTTCAATGGGTTCACGACCTTTTTGCAGGCACTTCATCGCAATACTGTCCGCACTAAAACCCATACCGTTATCTGTTAAGAGGCAGGCAAACTCGTCACCACCTACTCTGGCAAGTGTTGCATTATCCCCCATCGCTGCACTTAAACGCTTCGCCACGGAAGCTATAATAAAGTCGCCTACTTGATGCCCAAGACTATCATTTAAATACTTAAAATTATCGATATCAATCAGCATCAGTGCCACGCTTTGTTTCGCGTTGAAACTACGTGTAATAGCCTGCATCACACGGTCGTGAAGCAACACGCGATTCGGTAAACCGGTTAGCTGATCGTGATTGGTAAGGTGGGTCATTTTAACAGCCATTTCTACTGCCTCAGACACATCTTGGAAAACAATAACAGCACCCAACAAGTTGCCTTGGTCATCTATTATTGGTGATGCGGTATCTTCTACTCGAAATATCTGATTATGCCTGCTTACTAAGGTAGCGTTGTATGCCATTGCTACAGGCCGACGGACCTCAAGTGCATAAATTGCGGGGTTCAGCATTACGCTATTCGTTGTCGCATCCCTCAAGTTCATAACTACGTTGATAGGTTGCCCTAGTGCTTCGGCCTCAGAATACCCAGTAAGGCGCTGTGCAACTGGGTTTATAAAAGTTATATCACCAGAAGCATCGGTTGAAATTACGCCATCAGCAATCGACCGAAGCGTAACATCAAGCTGCTTTTTTTCTGCTTCCAACTTCCCATTCATAGTAGAAAGCATGTCGCTTTGCGCCTGAATAGTTAGATGGTTTTTAACCCGCATACGGCAAAGCGTGACATCAATTGGTTTTGAAATGAAATCTATGGCACCTAATGCAAGGGCTGTTGTTTCGTGCTCAGAGTCACTGTGCGAGGTGATAAAAATGACAGGAATTGACGCAGTGTTGGCATAGGACTTTAGCTGTTCGCATACATCGAAACCTGATAACCCAGGCATACTGACATCTAAAAGAACAAGTGCAGGCTGCGTTTTCGCTACTACAGAGAATGCTTCAGCACTATCTGAAACAGTAATAACGTGCGCCAGCGCTTCAATAGCACTTTCTAACATAAGTAGCGTTGTTGGCTCGTCATCAATGACGACGACAGTTTGTTTCTCAAAATCCATGAGCGCTATCTTAAAACCAATACTTCGTTTAAGTATTAGCGATGATCTTCGAAAGCGAATTATACTTTAGTATAAAAATAATTTATAAATTATTAAAGAAGGCTAAACTTATGGTGTTCAAAGTATCTATCGTGTTTACTAAGAAAAATGAACGTCTAATTTCAGTAAGGGAAGCGTTGAATGAGTTTAAGCGAACTGACAGAAGAATATAGTAAAGACAAGCTATGGAACAAAAAAGCAGCTCTCGCAAGACTGGCGGGAAACGAAACGCTACTAAATCGTATCGTGGGTATGTTTTTAGAACAAATAAACAGTAAGCAGGATGCACTCAACGACGCTATCGCGAGCAAAGATATTGAAGCGATTCGATTTACTAGCCACGCGATGAAAGGCGTATCGGGCGATGTTGGGGCAGACTTAGTAAGAGAACAAGCGGCGTTTATCGAACAGAAAGCAAAGCAAGGCGACATTGATAACGCCACTGAAGACAACAAAAAACTCGCTGAACTCATAGATGAAACCACGTCACTGATGCGCGCTGAAACCAACATCAGCTAAATCAAATACCTGACTTGAAAACCACGTAGCTTGTGGTTTTCTTCAGACTTCACATATCGTCTATCTTCGCAATAAACGTTTGTTTCACTTCTTCGGGTAGAAAGCTTGCCGTAAAGCTGTTTTTCGCTAATGTTTTAATGTCGTCGCCTGTGATTGGCAGTGCCTCACAAAGCGCGTGATAATTGTCATTTAAGAAACCGCCAAAATAAGTGGGGTCATCTGAATTTACTGTAACCAAAAGCCCATAGCGTAGAAGCGTGAGGATATTATGCTGCTTCATGTTATCTATAACGCATAGCTTAAGGTTACTTAGCGGGCATACTGTAAGCGGAACTTGTTTGTCTTTCAAATAACGCATTAGCGATTCGTCTTCCTGACATCTTACGCCATGGTCAATGCGGTCCACTTCAAGTAGTTTTATTGCTTCCCAGATATACTCGGCAGGCCCCTCTTCTCCAGCGTGCGCAACAATTTTAAAGCCCATCGATTTCGCTTTTTTGAAGACACGCTCGAATTTAGAAGGAGGATGACCAAGTTCAGAGCTGTCCAAGCCCACCGCTTGAATGTTTGCATAATATGGCGCCGCAGCTTCAAGCGTTTCAAAGGCGCTTTCTTCAGAAAGGTGGCGCAGAAATGACATGATTAAATAGCTTGATATGCCAAACTCATCCTGTGCCTTTTGCATTGCACGTAAAAAACCGGGCATAAAAATGTCGAAACCAATGCCTCGCTCTGTATGCGTTTGCGGGTCGAACATAATTTCAGTATGAACTATGTTTTCCTCGTGGCATTTAACCAAATACGCCCACATTAGTGAGAAAAAGTCGTCTTCGTCTTTAAGTACGCCCGCACCCGCGTAGTAAAGGTCAAGAAAACTTTGTAAGTCTTTGAAGTTATACGCTGCGGCTATTTCTTCCACGCTAGCGTAAGGTAATGTTACACTGTGCTTTTCTGCTAGGCGCCACATTAATTCAGGCGTTAAGCTGCCTTCAATATGTAGGTGCAGTTCGGTCTTCGGTATGTTTTTAATTATTGAAGAAAGTGACATGGTCCCTCGCATTTTTATGCACCACGTTAATGCACGTGTTCGTTCTTGGTGCTAAGTAGTTTATCTTTATTGCGCGCCGTTGACGAGTATTCAACGTTTGTTGACAGTATTTACTGCGTTACTGACGCATCTTGTCATATCGCACACATTATTGTGTGTCGTCTAGCTAATTAAAGTTAGCACAAAGCAAGCCACAAAGTTGACTATATGGTCAATTTCTTGCTTCAAATTTCTTGCTACAAAAAATATAACCAACTAAAAAGCTAGAAAACTAGCTAAAAACAAAACGCACATAACCATTACAAAAGAGACTTTTCGATGTCCACAACTATTCTTGAACGAGTTTTTAAGCTCGAACGGCACGGCACAACAATAAAAACAGAAGTGTTGGCAGGCCTTACTACCTTTGCTGCAATGTCATACATCCTTGTTGTTAACCCCGGCATTCTTGGGCTTAGCGGCATGCCAACTGAAGGCCTTATAACCGTTACTGCCATTGCCGCTTGTTTGGGTACATTGGTTATGGCGCTTATGACTAATTACCCGGTTGCACTTGCCCCAGGTATGGGTTTAAACGCCTTCTTTGCTTTCACCATATGTTTAGGAAGAGAAGTACCTTGGGAGGCTGCCCTAGGCATTGTATTTTGGAATGGCATTTTATTTTTAATTCTTTCATTAACGGGTGTAAGAACCAAAATTGCTGAATCTATCCCTTCATCACTCAAAATTGGCGTGCAATGTGGTATAGGGTTGTTTATTGCTTTTATTGGCCTAAAAAATGCCGAGCTCATTGTTGATAACCCAGCTACGTTTGTTCAATTAGGCGACCTATCGAACCCTGCCGTATTACTCGCGCTTGCCGGAATTATTTTCACTGTAGTGCTTATGGTTAAACAGGTTGCGGGGGCAATTCTAATTTCTATTGTAGCGCTGACGGTGATTGGCGCTTTTATTCCAACAGAAAACGGCATGCTGACTGCTGCGCCAAACGCCATTGTAGGAATGCCTGAATCAATCTCCAATACGTTTATGGCCATGGACTTTTGGTATCCAATCGATCACTTCGCTGAAACCTGGGATTTAATTTTCGCACTTATGTTCGTAAACATGTTTGACACTATCGGTACGCTAATTGGGGTTTCTAGAAAGGCAAACCTTTTAGACGAAACAGGGAAACTACCTAAAATGGGCGCCGCTATGACTGCAGATGCATCTGCAAGTGTTGTAGGTGCTGTAGTAGGCACATCACCTGTTACAAGTTACGTCGAATCCGCTACGGGGGTGTCGACCGGCGGACGCACAGGCTTAACCGCGCTTGTTGTTTCGGCCTGCTTTTTACTGTCGTTGTTTCTCACCCCGCTTATGAAAGTTATTCCGCTTATGGCAACCACGCCTGCGCTGGTAATGGTGGGCATTTTAATGATGGAGTCTATAAGGCAAGTAGACTTTGATGACTTGGGCGCGCTTGCCACTGCATCCGTTGCACTTCTTGCTATGCCACTTACGTTCAGTATCAGCGAGGGCATTGCACTTGGTTTTATTACTTACGTAGGTATAAAGGTAGGTACAGGTAAATTTAAAGAGGTTACTCCATTAACTTATATTCTTGCCGCCGTGTTCTTGGCACGCTATATACTTGATTTGAAGTAACACGTATATCGCTGTTCAAATGAAAAAGGTGGCCTGTATGAGCCACCTTTTTTTGTGTTTAAACTTATGCACTACAGCGATTATTTTAACCCGTCGTAGGTAAAGGTAACCGCCTTATCAGCCATGAAAACGACTTTCACGTGCTTTGCTTCTTCATTACCCCATACACAGGCCAATGTACCAAGGGTTTTGCCGCAATTGTCAGCTGAACCCAATATCGATTCCACCTCTTCCTGAGTCATGCCTATTTCAAGCATGTCGTAGTTTTCTTTAGTTAGCTTTGAACAGCCTGTAAGTGCTAGTGCACCTAATAAAACCATGGCTAAATTACGTTTCATAAATATTTCCTTTGTTGCAATGCCTACCAAAAGGCTACGTATTCTCTTTGAATGGATGGTGCGCCAGCCAATGTTTTGCAATATCTTCGCGCGTTGCAATCCATACCTTGTCGTGTGATTTAATATACTCAATAAAACGCTTTAACGCAGCTATACGCGCGGGTCGACCGATAATGCGGTTATGCAGTCCAACAGACAGCATTTTAGGTGCGTGTTCGCCTTCTTCATAGAGCACGTCGAAAGCGTCTTTAAGATAAGTAAAAAACTGTTCACCACTGTTAAATCCTTGCGCAGTGGCAAAGCGCATATCATTGGTATCGAGCGTATACGGCACCATTAAAAGTGGCTTTGCATAATGACAGTCGTAATAAGGCAAATCGTCAGCGTAGGAATCGGCGCAATATAAAATATCGTCTCGTTCCGCTATGAGCTTCAACGTGTTAGGGCTTGTTCTACCTGTGTACCAACCGCGCGGCTTTTGCCCCGTAAGTTGTTCGTGCAAGAGAATTGCATCATCAATTTGTTTGCGCTCTTCATCCTCTTGCATATCTTGATAATGTATCCAGCGCATGGCATGGCTAGCAATTTCCCAGTTGGCATCAAGCATTGCCTTCACCGCCTCAGGGTGGCGCTGCATTGCCATTGTTACGCCAAACACCGTAACAGGAATTTCATAGTCACACAGCAACCTATGAAGACGCCAAAAGCCTGCTCGGCTGCCGTATTCATAAATTGACTCCATACTTAAATGGCGGTCTTTAAAAGCTTGTGCACCTATTATTTCAGACAAAAACACTTCGGAGGTGTCATCGCCATGCAAAACGCAGTTTTCACCACCCTCTTCGTAATTTAATACGAATTGCACGGCGATTTGCGCCTTATTAGGCCATTTTGCATGAGGAACATGCTGCCCATAGCCCTTTAAATCTCTTGGATAAATTTTATCCACCATGTTTGCCACGGTAAGCTTCTGGCACAGTTAGGCCGCAGCCGCCTAGTATAATTTGTACGACTTGGTTGGTCGCTTGTTCAAAGTCGGCCTTTGTCATCTTTTTGCCTCGAAGGCGCGTGATTTGAGCTGAGAAATCAGCGTAGTGCTGGGTACTAGCCCAAATGGTATAAAGCAGGTACTCCCCTTCCACTGAAGGCAGTTTACCGGCGCGAACCCAAGCATCGATTACGGCTAAACGGCCTTTCATCCATAAGCCATGTTCTTCATCGAAATAACCACTTAAATTCTGTGCGCCATTAATAATTTCCATCGCAAAAATCTTTGATGCCAATGGATGAGTTCGCGACACTTCCATTTTTTCAGCAATGTAGGTAGCTAGTACCTCTGCTGGGTCGTCATCTACCGTTGCTTTATCGAAATGTGAATTCCATAGCGACAGTGTCTCTTCCAGTACTGCTACGTATAACTCTTGTTTGGTTTTAAAATAATACAGTACATTGGTTTTAGGTAAGCCTGCTTCGTCTGCAATTTTTTGCACAGCAGTACCTTTGAACCCAAATTGAGCAAAACATTTTTCAGCAGCTTGCAGTATTTTTCTTCTATTCATAGCGCCGACGCCTGCGTCGGTACTCTTAACCTTTATCATTCTGTTTTTAATTCCTTTGCAACGCTTTTAGTACCCAAAGCAAGGCAGCTTAATGTTATATCAATAACCCATCATATAAAAAAGTATACATGTCTTGTAGGTTCAAGCCTATTGCTACAATAGTTTGAAACGTTACTGGAGCATTTTGGCCTTTCGGTACACTTTGTGTTCATTTCAAGCGAGTATCAGGCAGCAATAGTACTCTTAGCAACATGCAAGTTTGCATATTCCTATTCAAACTCTGTGTTTCCGAACTCTTTCTACGCTTGCCTTTTGCTCACATTCTCTGCGCTATTCTTTTTCGCTATTGCGACACTGTCTGTACTTCAAGGCTAAATATACTTTTTTAAAATGAGCGAATAAGTAGCACGATAATTGCTTGACCAAATGGTCAATAAAACTATATATCAAAGTTGGCCATCACCATGCTAACTGTTTTAAAGCAATTATTTGACCACATGGTCTACTTTTATGGTAAAAATACCGCTATATTTATGAGAATACAAATTACAATAACAGGAAGGTGTGAGCATGATTCGCTTTCTTATTAATCAAGACATTGTTGAAATTGATGAAGCAAGAGCCGATCTCACTCTTCTACAGTTTATCAGAGAACATCGCAGTCAAACCGGTACAAAAGAAGGATGTGCTGCAGGAGACTGCGGTGCATGCACAGTAGTACTTGCAGAACCAGCAGCAAACAAAAATGGAGCACTGCACTATCGAACGGTGAATAGCTGTATTACGTTAATGAGCGCCGTTCATGGCAAGCAGCTTTTGTTCGTTGAACATCTCAGTGACAAAAGCACTAAAGGAGAAAAAGGCCAGCTTCACCCTGTACAGCAAGCACTCGTTGACTATCACGGGTCTCAATGCGGGTTTTGCACGCCAGGTTTTATCATGTCTATGTTTGCACTTTACCACAACGGTGCGCAGCCTGATTCAGATGGGCATATAGCGCCTAACAGAGACGATGTGTTAAATGCATTGTCGGGTAATTTGTGCAGGTGCACAGGCTACAGACCTATTATCGATGCAGCACTTTCTGCATGCCAGCAGCCACCAGACGATAAGTTCTCTAAAGCGACAGCACAAACCCTCGCTATGCTTACGTCTTTGAAATCTACTGCGCTGGGCACAGGCAATATTCTTATGCCCACCTGCAGGGAAACGCTACGAAACGCTATAGAAACACACCCCACAGCACAGCTTGTTGCTGGCAGCACCGATTTAAGTCTTCAGTTTACGCAACAACTTAAAAACGTTGAAACTCTAATCAGTGTGTCGAACGTTGATTCATTGCTCCATTGCACCAAAACAGATCATTCTTTGCTTATTGGTGCAGCCATGCCCATAAATGATGTTGTTTCGCCGTTACTTAACCATTTTCCACAAGCCGCAGAACTTATTACCCGTTTTGCCTCGCTGCCAATACGAAATCAGGCCACTATAGGTGGAAATGTGGCGAACGCGTCACCTATTGGTGATTTACCGCCACTGCTTTTGGCATTGGGTGCGGTAATACACATAGACGATGGAGAAAACGAAAGAACCGTACCTATTTCTGCGTTTTTTACTGGTTACCGCCAAACAACACTTCAGCAAGGTGAATGGATAAGCGCCATTGAACTGCCTTTGCCAAACCATAACCAGCATTTAGCAGCATACAAAATATCGAAGCGGTTTGAGGATGATATCTCAGCAGTATGCGCCGTTTTTAATGTGACATTAGACAACGACATTATTGTTGCGCTAGAAGCCGGTTTTGGTGGTGTGGCAGCAACACCAATGCAGTGTGAAGCACTGTCGAATACGTTAAAAGGAAGGCGCTTTTCAAGTAGCGAATGCCTAAGTTTAGGAAAACAGATCCTTGAAACTGCGTTTGCTCCAATAGACGACGTGCGCGCTAGTGCCAATTATCGCAAAACCATACTATCCAACTTATGGCATCGTTTTTGGCTAGAAAACCAGGTAAACAATGAGATAGCAACTCGGGTGGTACAGCATGCGTAAGTTAATTGAAGCGACTACTTCTGAACACTCATCAACAAAAGTGGTTCACGTAACAAAGAAGCATGAAAGTGCAGTTAGACAGGTGCAAGGCACGGCTAATTATGTGGATGATTTAACCGAGCCTCAGGGCACGCTCTATGCCGCTGTTGGGCTTAGTCATGTTGCCAAAGGCACACTTGTATCGGTAGCACTTGATGATGTGCGAAACAGTGAAGGTGTTGTTGATGTGATCACCATAGATGACGTTCCAGGTCACAAAGACATTGGCCCTGTTTTTGAAGGCGACCCTTTGCTGGCTAACAAAGAAATTAAGTTCTACGGGCAACCTATTTTTGCCGTTTTGGCAACTTCTGTGCAACTAGCGCGCAAAGCAGCGATGAAAGGCAAGGTTGAAGTACAAGAAGCAACACCTAACCTTACAGCGCACCAAGCGCACCAAGCTAAAACCTTTGTGCGCCCCATGCACCGTTTCGGACTAAATGCTGACAAAGTAAAGCAAACGCTAGCGTCTAGCAGCAACGCGGTTTCTGGTTCGCTTAGTATCGGCGGGCAAGAGCATATGTACCTTGAAGGACAAGTTAGCTTAGCAGTGCCAGATGAAGAAGACAGGATGAAAATCTATACGTCTAGCCAACACCCCAGCGAAGTACAAAAACTGGTTGCTGAAGTACTAGATGTAAAACTTCACCGTGTAATGGTTGATATGCGGCGCATGGGCGGCGGTTTTGGCGGAAAAGAAACACAGGCAGCACAATGGGCCTGCATTGCCGCTCTGCTTGCGCAAAGAAATCGACGTGCAGTAAAGCTGCGACTCCCTCGCTTCATCGACATGCACGTTACCGGCAAACGCCATCCTTTCGAAAACGCGTTCAATGTTGCATTCGATAACACGGGCAAAATAGAAGCCGCTCAAATAGATATTAACGGCATATGTGGTCATAGCCCTGATTTATCTGATGCAATCGTCGATAGAGCGATGTTCCATGCTGATAACGCCTACTTTTATGGCTGCAGCGATATTGTAGGTCATCGCTTGCAAACCAATATGGTTTCTCATACCGCCTATCGAGGATTTGGCGGACCGCAAGGCATGATCATGGCCGAGGCAATAGTAGATAAAATAGCGCGCAAGCTTGGCGTCGACCCACTATCGGTTAGAAAACGTAATTTGTATGGCGCTGCCACAGGTACCACTACACCCTACGGTATGGATGTAGATGTGCAAAGCAATCTGTTACCTGAAATGATTTCGAAATTAGAACATGACGGTGATTACTGGGCGCGTAGAGAAGCCATAAACGAATTTAATAGAACAAGCCCTGTTATTAAAAAAGGGTTAGCGCTTACGCCAGTTAAATTCGGAATATCTTTTACTGCAAAGCACCTTAATCAAGCTGGCGCACTTGTACACATTTACACCGACGGCAGCATTCAGGTTAATCATGGCGGCACTGAAATGGGCCAAGGTCTACATACCAAGATAGCGCAAATTGCGGCAAACGAGTTTGGTGTAGGCTTGGATATGATTGAGGTTACCTCTACACGCACCGACAAAGTGCCAAATACGTCGCCTACTGCCGCCTCAAGTGGCACCGATTTGAATGGTAAAGCAGTACAAAATGCCTGCCAAACAATAAAAACGCGCTTAGCGGATTGTTACGCTTCGTCTTTAGGATGTCCCGATGAAGCAGCCAAGGTCTGTTTTGAAAATGGTGATGTGACGCTAAACGGGCAATCTTTGGCGTTTTCAGACCTTGTACAGAAAGCCTATTTTGAGCGTGTTTCATTATCATCAAGTGGCTTCTATCAAACGCCAAAATTGCAATATAACCGAGAAAAAGGTGAAGGGCGGCCGTTCTTTTATTTCGCCTACGGTGTTTCCATGAGCGAGGTTTCAATTGATACCTTAACTGGTGAGTATTGTGTTGACCGTGTAGACGTTATTCACGATGTTGGAAACAGCTTAAACCCTGCTATAGATATTGGCCAAATAGAGGGCGCTTTTATTCAAGGCATGGGCTGGCTAACAACAGAAGACCTAAAGTGGAATAAGGACGGTAAGTTGATAAGCGAAAACATGGCAACCTATAAAATCCCTGCCATTGGAGACACGCCCAAGATATTTAACGTATCGCTGTTTGGTAAAGAAAACACTGAGGATAGCATTTACCATTCTAAAGCGGTGGGTGAACCACCGTTTATGCTGGCTATCTCAGTATGGTGTGCCATTAAAGACGCCATTTCAAGCTTATCGGGCTATACCTGCGATCCGCAGCTTGACACACCTGCCACACCTGAACGGGTGCTTGATGCTGTACTTAAAACGCAATTAGCCATGTCTGCCACGGCCGCTGTTGGTCAAACAGATAGGTGTGAGGAAAGCGAGTGAGTGCTTCATATGAGTAACAATAACATGCGCCCTCAACGTTGGTATGAGGGCATTGAGCAATGTCAGCAGTGTAATGAAGCGTACGTGCTAGTTACGGTGGTAGGTGCTGCAGGCTCCACGCCAAGAGAAACCGGAAGCAAAATGGTGGTTACGGCTGGCGACTGCATTGATACCATTGGCGGTGGGCATTTAGAATTCGATGCGATAAAACGCGCACGAGCGCTTCTTGCTGAGGGAAAACCTTGTACATCACTTCATAGCTACCCGCTAAGTAGCTCACTGGGTCAGTGTTGTGGCGGCGCTATGAAAGTACTTTTTGACGTGTGTAATGTTCATCAACAACATATTGCGATTTTCGGCGCAGGTCACGTAGCCAAAGCACTGGTTCCTATTTTAGCCCAATTGCCGTTACGGATATCTTGGATTGATAACCGCGAAGCTATATTTCCCGAAAATATACCAAGCAATGTTACGGTTGTTGCTGAAGATGAACCTGAAAGCGAAGTGGCCCACCTTGATGACAATAGCTGGCTGATAATTCTTACTCACGACCATCAGCTTGATTATCGCATAGCCGAAAAGGCGCTGTCTTACCCATCCCTTCCATTTGTTGGCCTTATCGGCTCTCAAACCAAGGCAAAGCGTTTTGTAACTAAGTTACAGCAACGTGGGTTTGATACTGAAGCACTCTCTCGGCTGCATTCTCCCATTGGAGATACAAACATTCCGGGAAAGCGCCCTATTGAGGTGGCAGTATCAATCGCTGCCCAGATTATTGCTCGACTACACAGTTCGGCTGAAGGTACGACTGAAAACACCATTGAAAGTACGGTTGGAAATACGATAGAGAGCACGGTAAAGAGTGTGGTACGAGCCACGGCTAAGAGTAAGAGCATAAACGCCAACGTCACAAATCAGCTATCCGCAGACGCAAATAAGGATAAATCTGTTGACACTAAATGAGTTAAACACATTAGATAATGCAAGTGCTTACACGTGGTTTGAGCAATGCTGCGCAGCGCCACTATGGATACAGCAAATGGTAGCAGCGAGGCCCTACTATACGCTTGTTGAAATTCGCGCTGCGGCAGAACTTGCATGGAGAAAGTGTTCTGAAAGTGATTTTTTAGAAGCGTTCAAAGCGCATCCAATGATTGGCGATGTAGACTCATTACGAGAAAAATTCGTAAATACTAAAACCATTGCAGCAGGTGAACAATCGGGCACGGCCGCAGCCTCAGAACAGGTATTACAGCGACTTAAAAGCGCTAATCACGCGTATTTAAATAAGCACGGATTCATTTTTATTATCTGTGCTACTGGATTAAGTGCTGAACAAATGCTTACTGAGCTGGAAAAGCGACTGCCTAACACTACTGGGCAAGAGATCCAAAATGCTGGTGCAGAACAAATAAAAATTACGCTTTTGCGCCTGAATAAGGCTCTGGCAATTAACTAATGCGAACTATTAACTAATTAGGGCGTTAAGAGATAATCATGAATACACTTTCAAGCCATGTACTAGATACTACCTTGGGTAAACCTGCACAAGGTATTGCACTTACACTTACTTGTCCTGACGGTAATCAATTAAAAGGTATTACCGATGCAGATGGCCGCTTTAACGACTGGCTTTCAGGCGAAAAAGCGACATTTCCTGCCGGTGTTTACACGCTGCGCTTCCACTGTGCCCCCTATTTAGAAGCGCGACATGGAAAGTGTTTTTACCCGCATATCGATATTACTTTTGAGTTAGAAGAAAACGGTGGTCACTATCACGTGCCATTGCTTATTTCACCATTTGGCTTTAGTAGCTACAGAGGCAGCTAACAAACATGCAGCTATTTCGCGCAAGCATTGCGCACTTTCCTACACAAACCAGCAATTTTGAAAAAGACATTGTTATTTTCAAAGACGGCGGGTTATTAGTAGACAATAGACATATTGTGGATATTGGCGAATTCAGCCAACTTTCATCGCGTTATCCAGCCGTAGAGGTTGTTGATTTTTCTGGTGAGTGGATTTTACCCGGACTGATCGACAGTCATTTGCATTATCCACAAACACAAAGCATTGCACATTATGGTGAGCAGCTTCTAAGTTGGTTAGAGAATTATACTTTTCCCACTGAAATGCAGTTTGCCGATGAGGCTCACGCTAATACCATTGCTGGCATATTCTTAAACCAGCTTCTTAAAAACGGTACAACAACGGGTTTGGTATTTACCACCGTACACAAAGAAAGCTGCAATGCCTTATTTAACGCCGCAAATAAGTTAGATATGGCAATGATTGCCGGCAAAGTGTGCATGGACAGAAATTGTCCTTCTCCTTTACAAGACACTGCACAAAGCGCTCAGCAAGACTGTGCAAACCTTATTGAAACGTGGCATAACAAAGGCAGAAACCGATATGCCCTAACACCGCGGTTTGCACCAACCAGTACCCCAGAACAATTGGCAGCGCTTGGGGAGCTTGCACAACAATACAAAGACGTCTTTATTCAAACGCACTTGTCAGAAAACCTTGATGAAATAGCCTGGGTTAAACAGCTGTTTCCCAACGCTTCCGGCTATCTTGATGTATATGACAAGTTTAACCTTGTGCGCGAGCGGGCTGTCTTTGGCCACGGTATTCATTTAAATGCAGATGAATGGGCCCGCTTGGGTGAATCTAATGCAAGTATTGCCTTTTGTCCTACTTCAAATTTGTTTTTAGGCAGTGGCCTATTTGATATGGCATCGGCTAAAGCTAATGATGTTCATGTTGCACTGGCAACCGATGTTGGTGCAGGCACTACGTTTAATATGTTTAAAACCTATGGTGACGCATACAAAGTAAGCCAGCTTCGTCACGCGCCTATTTGCCCATTAGAAGGTTTCTATTTAATGACGCAAGGCGCCGCCATGGCTCACGCGCTTGACCACGAAATTGGCAACTTAAATGCAGGCACCGTTGCCGACTTCATCGTTGTTGAACCGCGATTTGACGAGCTTACAGCGCTTCGCATAGATCAAAACGCTGAGTTTGATGACGTATTTTTTGCACTCAGTATTTTGGGTGATGACCGTGCAATTGCACAAACTTGGGTAAGTGGACGATGCTGTTATAAGAAACCGGTGTAACAACTGCGTTTAAGGTTAGACTGCTGCTGTAAATAAGGAGAATAATAATGCCGTGGCTAGATTGGTTGAATTTGTTTGTTCGTTGGTTCCATGTAATAGCAGGCGTGGCATGGATTGGGGCGTCTTTTTATTTTATTTGGTTAGACAATAATTTACGCACACCACCAAAATGGAAGCAAGACAAGGGCATTAAAGGCGATTTGTGGGCCATTCACGGCGGTGGTTTTTACGAAGTAGCCAAATATGCTTATGGCCCTGAAAAAATGCCTGAAACCCTACACTGGTTTAAATGGGAAGCTTATACAACATGGCTGTCGGGTTTTGCACTACTTGTTATTGTGTACTACTTTGGCGCATCGGCGTATTTAATAGACCCATCAGTAAACGACATTACGCCATCTACTGCCATTACTCTAGGACTTGGCCTTATTTTTGGCGGCCTGGCGCTGTATGAGTTAGCCTGTCGCAGTCCTCTAGCGAAGTTTCCTATCGCATTTGGAATAGGTTTAATCGCGCTAATTTGTGCTGCGAGTTACTTCTCAACACAATGGTTTAGTGGTAGAGGAGCCTATATTCACGTTGGCGCACTTATCGGCACTATTATGGCTGGGAATGTATTTTTCAACATCATGCCAAATCAACGTAAGATGGTAGCGGCAGTAGCGCAAAAGAAAGCTATCGACCCTTCTTGGGGAGCCAGTGCAAAGTTGCGCTCTGTGCACAATAACTATTTCACCCTTCCACTGCTGTTCATCATGATTTCCAATCATTACCCAATGACGTATCAGCATGAGCAAAGTTGGCTTGTCCTTATTGCCATAATGGCTGCAGCGGCATGGATTAGGCACTTTTTTAATCTTAAGCACACAGGTACATCTAAGCCCAGCATTTTAGTGTCTGGTGCAGTTGCTATGCTAGCCATTACCTTTTGGGTTTCAATGCCTCAAGGTGAAAAGATCACTGAACCCATGCAAACAGTGGCATTGCCAAGCGAAGACACTTCACAAACTGCTAGCCTGCAACAAACGGTCTCTCAAGAAATCATAACAAGCACTATTAACACGCATTGCGTAAGTTGCCACTCTAGAACGCCTACCGATGATATTTTCAAAGTAGCACCCATGGGCGTTGTGTTAGATTCTTGGGGCGACATTGAACGTTTTGCGCCACAGATTGTGCGCAGAGCAGCGATTACCAAAGATATGCCGTTTATGAACAAGACCAAGATGACAGAAGAAGAAAGACAGCTTATCGCACTTTGGTTTAAGCAGAACTATTAGCAGTAAACGAACCAAACGGCATGTAACGTAACAAAGTGGGGCAAAAATGCCCCACTTCTTTTAGATCACTTAAAACTGACTCATTTACATTAGCCACTGTGACTTTCAGACCAGACCCTTAATCGCTCAAGTATATCAAGTGCAGAGCGGCCAAATTCAGTTAAGCTATACTCAACCGCAATGGGGCGAGTATCGATGACTTCTCGGTGCACCATGCCATTATTCTCAAGCTCTTTCAGTCGTTGGTCGACCATTTTTCGACTAGCTCCGCCAAGCATACGGCATAAATCGTTGAATCGCACCGGATCATCTTTCAAATGATAGATAATAGAACCTGTCCATTTACCGCCAATTAAGCGCATGCCGCGTTCAATAGCACATGGTTCAGTACACGTATTTAGCACTGTTTTTCTGCCACTTGCGTCGGTATTTATTTCACTGTTCATTTTGGCCTCATGGAACGCTGCGAGTTATTTAAAGGAAAGTAGTCACTAAAAGTATACTAATTGCTTTGTTAAACAAGGTAACTAAAATATATCACACATTGAAATACAGCTAAAAGCCTGCCGCATCTTATGCAGCTATTTTATACGGCTATACTCCATTGGTGTTTGATTAAAAGTGATAATGAATACTGGTAACAAACGATTCCGAGCCAGGATTAATATCACCTAAGCCGCCGTTGGAAATGTGACCTACCTCGGCTTCGAGAGACACCCGTTGGTTCAGTCGATACATTGCAGACAGTGAAGAGTAAAACTCAATGGAATCACCTAAGTCTTCAGACTCATCAACGATACCAGCGTGAAACGCCACGCGTACGGAGAAATCGCCATACGCATAAACATCTTTTGCTGCGCCAACAGCAAAATAATGCTGGCCTTCATCGGCAGTAATTAACATTACGGTTGGACGTATGCCGTAGTAGTCTTCTAAAGGTTTATGAATGTAGGCAGTATGTAAGGCATGGCGGTCTGCATTGTCAAAGAGGTTCCACACGGCTGCACCTACTTTTAGTTCACTGCCGTTAGGTAGAGCGAAGGCTGAAAAAGAGAGAAGCGAAGAAAGAGTAATAAATACAGTAGCAAGTGTTTTAAGGTATGTTTTCATGGTAATAATGTTCTTAATAAAAGCGTTAAATAACGGTCCGTTTGATCTGTGTTTTTGTCCTTGAAAGAAAAATGGTTATTAAGTTACTTTTTTCAACCTGATAAACTTTAGTAACCTTATAACGATGAAGAAATAGAAATTCGAAATTGATTTAAATGGCTGTAAGTGAAGCAAGGAATAAAAGTAGCTATGACGATTGAAGAAAATAAAAATGCGGCAAAAGTGCTGGTTCTATTTGCTCATCCAGCACAAGCGCGCTCAGAAGTTAATATTCCTCTATTTGCTGACGCAAAGAAAAATAAACACGTTACTGCTGTAGATTTGTATGCAGAATATCCCGACTTCAATATCGATATTGAGCGAGAACAACAACGGCTAATAGACCACGACGTTATCGTTTTTTTATACCCTTTGTACTGGTATTCAACGCCGTCTATTTTGAAAGAATGGCAAGATTTAGTGCTTGAATATGGTTTCGCCTATGGACATGGCGGCACAGCATTAAAAAACAAAGTTTTTTTATGTGCCATAACAGCGGGGGGCAAAGAAGAGGCGTATCAGTCAGATGGCTTTAATCACTTCACCATTCGCCAGTTATTGCAACCCCTTGAGCAAATGGCCAGCATAACCAACATGACCTATCTTGCCCCCTTTGCCCTGTTTGGCTCTCGCACCGCACAAGAAGAGCATCGCATTAATACGCACCGCCAGAAGTGGAGAACACTTCTAGAAAAACTGGTCACCAACTCGCTCGATATGGAAAAGGCATCCACCATCGAAAACCTTGCCGATTTGTGCACACAAAAAGGAGAATAGAATGACCGGCTACTTTTTATATGCATTTATCTATTTAGTGGCAGCGGTCATCGCCGTGCCTGTGGCGAAACGTTTGGGTCTTGGCTCTGTATTGGGTTACTTAATTGCGGGCCTAATAATTGGCCCTGTTTTCGGGCTTGTTGGCGATGAAACTACCACCATTCAGCATTTTGCTGAATTTGGTGTAGTGATGATGTTGTTTTTGGTTGGGCTTGAGTTAGAGCCTAGGTCGCTATGGGCTATGAAATCGAAATTACTGGGCCTTGGTGGGTTGCAGTTGGGCTTAACCACTGCCCTTATCACCGGTGCCGCCATTGCGCTTGGTCAGCCGTTTAGCATATCACTTACCATTGGATTAATATTCGCATTATCATCAACCGCCATTGTGCTTCAAACATTTCAAGAAAAGGGATTACAACAAACTGAAGGGGGCAAAAGCGCGTTTTCTGTTTTGCTTTTTCAAGACATTGCCGTTATCCCAATGCTTGCGCTCATCCCGCTTCTTGCTATTCCAGAGCTTGTTTCAAGCGTTGCTGAACACGGTGGACAGGAGCATGGCGGAGGGCATGACAGCTTAAGTTTAGTAGATGGTTTACCACCATGGGCGTATGCCTTAGTCATTATTGCGTCTGTTGCGTTTGTTACCGTAGGCGGTCATTTCTTAAGCCGCCCTTTGTTTAAATTTGTTGCCTCTTCCAACTTAAGGGAAATATTCACCGCTACTGCGCTTATGCTTATTATCGGCATAGCAGCACTTATGGGGTTGGTTGGGCTATCACCAGCACTTGGTGCCTTTTTGGCCGGCGTAGTGCTTGCTAACAGTGAATTCAGGCACGAACTAGAAGCCAATATAGAGCCGTTTAAAGGGTTATTGCTGGGGCTGTTTTTCATTACCGTAGGCGCGGGCATTAATTTTAGCGTTCTGTCAGAAAATGTTGGCCTGATTACTGGGCTCACCTTAGCCGTTATGCTGGTGAAGGCAATAGTGCTTTACGTGATTGCTGTAGTTTTCAAACTACGTAATAGCAATAAATGGCTTTTTACACTTAGCCTCGCGCAAGCCGGCGAATTCGGTTTCGTTTTACTCAGTTTCGCTTCACAAAACTATGTATTACCCAGCGATATTATTGCTGTGCTGTCTTTGGTTGTTGCTATTTCTATGTTCTTAACACCAGGACTGTTTATTCTATTTGATAAAGCCATAATGCCGCGCTACCAGGGCGGTCAGAACCAGCGTGAAGAAGATACAATTGAAGAGCAAGGCTCAGTGGTTATTGCAGGCATTGGCCGTTTTGGTCAAATTATTAACCGTTTACTGGTTGCCAATGACGTAAAAACCGTGGTGCTTGATATTCGTTCTGAACAAATTGACTTAATTAGACGAATTGGTACAAAAGCGTACTTTGGTGACGCGTCTAAGCCCGATATTTTGCATACCGCAGGGGCTCATGAGGCTTCGCTACTAATCATTGCGATAGATGATAGAGACACCGCCGCAGAAATGGTGAAATACTCAAAGCATGCCTACCCCAATGTTAAAGTGTTAGCGCGGGCTTTTGACCGTGGTCATGGCTATCGCCTTCGACAGCTTGGCGCCGATTATGTGGTGTCAGAAACCTACCATTCAGCACTCGAGATGGGAGCTGAAGCCCTAAGGTCGTTGAACACGCATCCATTTCATGTTGAGCGCCAAAAAATGGCCTACAAGAACATTGAAGATCAGCAAAACGACGTGCTTTATCACGCATGGATTGACGATGCCAGCGGCGAACGCGTTGATAACAACTATTTAAAACTGTTTGTTGAGCTTGAGTCACTCATTGAAAAAGCGTTAAAAACCGATTTACATGATAAACACTCAAAAATGCGCGGATGGACGCCACCGCCTAAGGGCTACGCTGAAAAGCTGGCGCACGATGAAAAACCTGATGAAGAGTAAACTTATCTTTTAATTACTGTTTTATCGCTAAAAAGCTGATCGAAACCTACAATAAACGCTATAACAGATAACACAGTTTGTTTTTTGTAACGTTATGGACACTTTTTGCGACGTTATGGACATTTTTTACAGCGTCATAGACATCACGTTTACCTGTAGCAAAAAACACCTACGCATTAATACGGAGAGTTACCATGTTCTTTTTAAAGGGTATTCGTAAAAACAACGCCATAGTTGTTGTGATTGTCGCGCTTCTCGGTTTATCCGCTTGTGAAGACAAGCCTAATGCCCCCAAAGCTGTAGACTATACGCCCGTTACCCTCTACGAAGTGCAGCACTCAGACGAGACCATTGCTAAGTTTCCAGGCCAAGTAGAAGCCGCCGAGTACTCTAACTTATCGTTTCGCGTAGGCGGAAAGTTACAAGAATTGTTAGTTAAAGCCGGTGAAGAGGTGTCTGAAAACCAGTTGATTGCGCGCCTTGACGACAGAGATGCCAAGGCACAGCTTGCCAATGCACAATCACAATTCGACGTTACTTCCGCCATGTTTGAACGTATGCAGGCATCTGTGGAAAAAGGCGCAGTAAGTCGGTCAGCGTTTGATGAAGCAAAAGCCAACTTCTTATCGGCAAAGGCAAGTTTAACCAACGCACAAGACCAACTTAGTTACACCGAACTACGGGCCCCTTTTGCGGGTTTAATTGCGTCTGTTCCCGTTGAAAATTATCAAGTCATTGTTCCTCAGCAAACTATCGCCGAGCTTCATTTGCCGGGCGCTATAGACGTTACCTTTCAATTACCAGAACAAAAAATGCGTATGATCGACCGCTCACGGGCAAGAGAAAATCGTAGTTCAGATATTGCATGGGTAACCTTTTCGGGCATGCCTGAAAAACGCTACTCGGCCATGTACAAAGACCACGAGAGCACGACACGTCAGGGCGAACTAAGTTATGACGTCACTATCACCCTACCCGACCCGAGCGACGTCAACATACTGGCGGGCATGAGTGCAACGGTTTTGTTAGATATGTCTAAGTTAATCGAATCAGACGCGAAATTATGGCTTGTGCCTTTTGGAGCAGTAGTTACCGATAATGCCGAACCCAACAAAGCCATTGTGTGGCGCTTTAAAGCCGACACCAATGACGCTAAAAAAGGTACTGTTGAGCCTGTTGATGTGTTTATTGCGCGCGGCATTTCTAACGGCTTATTAGTTGAAGGGCCTCTTAGTGATGACGACAGGATTGTTGCAGCGGGGGCGCACTTAGTAAAAGACGGCCAACGTGTAACGGAGTGGACGAAAGAAGGAGGCCTATGATTATGGTCGAGTATTTCTTTCGCCAGAAAGTCATTAGCTGGATGGTTGCCATTATCTTGGGCGTTGGTGGCATAGTGACATTTCTTGGGCTAGGGCAACTAGAGTTTCCCGAGTTCACCATTCGAAATGCGCTAGTAATAACCCAATACCCAGGCGCCACGCCAGAACAAGTAGAAGAAGAAGTTACCCTACAGCTTGAAAAAGCCATACAGCGCATTCCCAATGTAAAACGAATAAGCTCGGTAAACATGGTAGGTTTATCGCAGATAACCGTAGAGCTTAAAAGTAGTGTTCAATCTAAAGACCTAGAACAATATTGGGACAACTTACGGCGTAAAATTGGCGACACACAAGGAAAGTTACCCCCAGGCACCAGTACATCTATTGTTAACGACGACTTTGGTGATGTGTTTGGGTTATTAATGACCCTTAAAAGCGAAAGCTACACATTAAAGCAGCTCGAGGACTTCGCCGACTTGATGCAGCGGGAAATTCAGCTTGTTGAGGGTGTAAAAAAAGTGTCTATTGCTGGCACTGTGAACGAACAAATTATCGTGTCACTCGACCACGATAAAATGAAGACACTGAATGTATCAACTGAAGCCATCGCTGGGCTTCTTACTGCGCAAAATGTGGTGGGTAATGCAGGCGCCATCAAAGTACAAGGTAAACGCTTATCTATTCAACCCACCGGCGAGTTCAATAATTTAGACGCGTTAGGTCAAGTGGTAATTGGCTCTCCTGCAAGCGGTCTTATTCGCTTAAACGACATTGCCACTATTGAACGAACGCTTAACGACACCCCGTCTATTTTGTACCACAGCACGGGAACCCCTGCACTTTCCATAGGTGTATCGTTTGCGTCTTCGGTAAATGTGGTAGACGTAGGTAAACGACTTGATGAGAAAATAGCTGAACTTGAGTCTCGCATGCCTCTGGGAATGCAGCTTAATACCGTGTATAACCAGCCTACTGTGGTAGACAGCTCGGTATCGGGATTTTTAATCAACCTTGTTGAAGCCGTTGCCATCGTGATTTTTGTGCTGCTACTTTTCATGGGCTGGCGCAGCGGCGTGCTAATGGGACTTATATTAGTACTCACTATTCTCGGCACCTTCATCATGATGTCGATAAAAGGCATTCAGCTACAAAAAATATCATTAGGCGCGTTAATCATCGCCCTCGGTATGTTAGTAGACAATGCCATTGTAGTTACAGAGGGTATGCTTATCGGCGTACGCAAAGGGCAATCTAAGCTACAAGCAGCAAAAGATGTAGTAGCACAAAACGGTCTTCCTTTATTGGGTGCTACGGTAATTGCAATAACTGCTTTTGCACCTATTGGACTGTCGCCAGATGCCACCGGTGAATTCGTCGGCTCATTATTTTGGGTTTTGTGTTTTTCATTATTTCTAAGCTGGCTCACCGCGCTAACCATCACCCCCTTCTTTTTTGATTTATTATTTAAAACCGAAAAAGAACAAAACAAAGACGATAACGAAGACCCTTACAAAGGCATTATTTTTACGGTATACAAACGTTTTTTAACCGCTGCCATTAACGGCCGATACGTGACCATTGTCCTGGTTTTACTTGCCCTTGTGGGTGGTGTTAGCTCAAGCAAATTTGTTAAAAACGCGTTTTTCCCAGACTCTTCAACGCCCCTATTCTTTGTTGATTTATGGCTTCCTGAGGGCAGTGATGTGCTTACCACAGAGCAAGCCATTCGACGATTAGAAGACCGTGTTATGGCGATGGACGATATTGCCAATGTGACGAGTGTTATTGGCGGTGGTGCCCAGCGATTAACGCTCACCTATGCGCCTGAAGACAGATACGCTAGCTATGGCCAACTTATTGTAGAAACCAACACTGTAGATTCTCGAAACGCCAGAATGCGAGAAATCATAGAGTTAGTGAGGCAAGACTTTCCTAACGTGCAATATAAAGTGAAAGCCCTGCAGGTTGGCCCCTCCGCGAAAGCAGCCATAGAAGCGCGAATTTATGGGCCAGACCCCGATGTATTACGAGAAATAAGTAGCGATATTGAAGCGATATTCCATGCTGAACAAACTATGGACAGCGTGCGACTTTCGTGGAGTAACAAAGTGCCTTTCATTCAGCCTGTTTTTCTAGAAGAACAGGCGCGCAGAATTGGCGTAACACGAGATGCTGTGCATACCGCGTTTTTATTGAATAACGAAGGGCAAACGGTAGGGCTGTACCGCGAGGGAAGTAACCTTATTCCAATTGTAATGCGTAACGACCCAAATCAGCGATACGATATCGATAATCTTGCTTCGTTAAATGTGTGGAGTCAGGAGCAAGGCAAGTATATCAGCATGGCTGATGTAACCAGTAACGTAGATGTCACGCTTGACAACCCCATCATCAAGCGTAGAAACCGTGTAAGAATGCTAGCCGTTTATGCCGAACCACTGCCATTATCAGGAGAAACTGCGGCCAGCGTTCAGGCTAAAGTGCAGCCACAAGTTGAAGCGCTAACCTTACCGGAAGGATATCGCATTGAATGGGGTGGCGAATATGAAACGTCACGAGATGCACAAAAAGCGTTGTTTGCGAGTATGCCAATGGGTATTCTGGGCATGTTTATTATAACGGTATTATTGTTTGGCAAATTGCGCCAAGCATTGGCTATTTGGGGCGTCATTCCGCTTACAACAATAGGCATTATCGGCGGCTTAGTGCTAGTGGGAGCGCCATTTACCTTTATGGCCCTTTTAGGAAGTTTAAGTCTAATTGGTATGGTGCTTAAAAATGGCATTGTATTGATGGAAGAGATAAACGTGCAGTCACGTGACAATAGTGATGAATTCACTGCAGTGATCAATGCATCTGTATCTCGTGTGAGGCCCGTTTCAATGGCAGCTATAACCACGATTTTAGGCATGATCCCACTCTTTTCAGATGCCTTCTTCTCTTCGATGGCGGTGGTGATTGTGTTCGGCTTAACCGTAGCAACGGTGCTTACTTTGCTAATTCTACCTGTGCTGCATTGTACCTTTCACGGTATAAAGCAAGAACAGAAGCAATAGCGTAAATAAATTGATTCGCCAGTCTAGAAACCAGCGCCATTAACTTGTAGCGGCGCTGGTTTGTTTATTCTGGTAGCACCCAGCCGTTTTAATAGGCAAGCGTACCGCGTATAGGATAGTTATTCTTAGGGTCTCGGATCCAATTAAGGCCATTTGCTAGCGCACCAAGCTCTGGTCGTACAAACGGATTGTTTGATATATCCACTACGTGAAGCTTACCTTCTTCATTCACTACAAAAAGGCCTGGTTCAGCAAAGTTATGATCGGTCTCCTGTTCAGAACGAGGGATGGATACATAAACACCCAATGTTTTCATTTGCTCTTCTGTTAACCCGTAGGCGATTGGGAAGTTAATTGAGATCTCTTGTAGCTGCTCTTTCATTTGTGATTCTGAATCTGCCGAGACCGCTATGATGTCAACGCCCGCTTGCTTAAACTGCTCTTTGTAATTAGCAAGGTCGTTCAAATAACGTGTGCACAGAGGGCAATGACGCCCGCGATATACAAAAACCGCTTGCCAAGAAAAACCTTCTCTTGGCTGACCGAGTGTTACTGTGTCTCCATCACTGTTGGTAACGTTAATGGTTGGAAATGTATCACCTGCATTTAGTTTAACTGACATTACTCTCTCCATTTAATTGAGCTGTAAGTTTGTCTATGTGAATAACTACAATCAGGTTCATTAACACGAAAAACAATCAGTATATTTTTAGTTACCCCCACCCTAATAACCCTAAGCCACTGTATTAATTTACATTTTAATTCTACTTTTCTTTCTTGTTAATCTTAAAACGCCACAGCTCGTTCACATTTTTATCAGCGTTAGATAATTTAAAGTGCATAAAAAAGTCCACATTAAAAGCTTTATTTTTCAATGTAATGGCTTACTTTGAGGCTTATACAGCGACAAAACTACACTTAACAGTTTACTTTTTTCAATCAATGCTCCACAATAAAAGTACACTACACAGTGTACTTTTAAACAAACTATGGTGACCACATGCCCAAATTAGTCAGTCGAGGCTTTTTGGCTGGAGCTTTATTTATGACATGTTTCTGTGCAAATACCGCTGTAAATGCATCAAATACGGCAACAATTTCCGAGTCGCATAAACGCGCTCTACCGGAGAAATTTACTAACACTCACATAAATTATAAAACGTCGCTCAGCGATATGTGGAAAGTAACAAAAGCTTACTTCAGTGATAATAGAGAAACAGCAGCGCCAACATTTAACATTCCCGTCGCCCAATTAAGCACCGCCTCGCTTGATGCTATTAATGAAGACAGTATCGTAAAATTAGGGCATTCAACCACATTACTAAAAATGGATGGTAAATACGTTCTCATAGACCCCGTATTCAGTGAACGCGCCTCTCCTGTTCAATGGATGGGTCCTAAGCGCTTTCATGCAACGCCCATCTCTATTGAAGCGCTGCCGAAGCTTTCTGTGGTGATAATCAGCCACGATCATTATGACCATTTAGACAAAGCCAGTGTAGAGATGCTCGAGTCAAAAACTGAGCAATTCATTGTGCCTTTAAAAGTAGGTAATCACCTTCGCGACTGGGGTATTGCGCAGGATAAAATTACTGAGCTTGATTGGTGGCAATCTACAGTACAAGGCGGTATCGAGATTACCGCAACACCTTCACAGCACTTTTCCGGACGCGGCTTGTTTGATAGAGATGAAACGCTGTGGGCAAGTTGGGTAATTCGAAGTGTTTCCACAAACGTATTCTACAGCGGTGACTCGGGTTATTTTGACGGCTTTAAAGAGATAGGTGAACGATTTGGACCTTTTGATTTGTCGCTTATCGAGACTGGCGCATATAACGAACTGTGGTCTGATATTCACATGCTTCCGCATCAGAGTCTTAAAGCCCACATCGACGTTAATGCAAAGGTTATGATGCCTGTACATAACAGCACCTTTGATTTGGCATTACATGATTGGAATGAACCACTTAATAAAATTACAGCGCTAGCCGACGAGAATAATGTGCCAATTTGCGTGCCCATATTCGGCGAAATACTGCCCATCAAGCAGGCTGCTGCGGCACCCAATAAACGTTGGTGGGTAGAAGGGTAATTTAACATGTAGAGCTGCCACTTTATGAAAAAGTAAATTAAGTAGACTTACGCAATAGACAATATGGAAATTCAAAAGAGAATAAAATAAATGGTGCGTCTACCCTGATTCGAACAGGGGACCTCTACCATGTCAAGGTAGCGCTCTAACCAACTGAGCTATAGACGCATATTGTTATGTTGAATGCCTTGTAGATATAAATTGGCGCGGCGAATACCTATCAACGCCGCGTATAATACTGAGCCTACTGCAGCCCTGCAAGCAAAAGTTACCTACAATAGCGTTAAGTGCCTAATTTGTCGGCAGTGTTCATCTTATTAGCTACTTTTGATTAAACGGTAACGGCTTAATACTATTTATCAATGAGCCATCGTGTACGGCGTTCATGAAATACTCACCAAGCCTGTCTGTTTCCTTTAACACTGTTTGCCAATACTTAATGCGCGTACTCGCATCTAACACTTCAAAATCTTTTCTGTCTGGAATTTTACTGTATGGCAAGTTAGCAACAAACGATGCTGACGGCACTAGCATAACAACATTGTCATAAGATGAGCGATGCGGCACTCTGCCCTTCAACCCTTTATCAAACCAGCCTGGAATGGGCTTGTTGTAAAAATGCGGGTATAGCACAAGGCCGTTATCTGGCCCAAAAGACAAGTCAAAGTGATAATCGATGATGCCACCGTCGCGATACATGCCTGCAGGCGCACCTTCTATATCGGTAACACCTTCTATAACAACCGGAATTGATCCCGATGCCAATAATGCGCTGTGGATATTATTTTGAGTTAGCGCATGATAATGCGTAGGCAAGTTATAAGGGTCGTTTACAGAAAAATCAGTATTTGGCGTTGAAAATACGTATCGCTGATACAGGCGTTTTAAGTTTTTACGGCTCACTGTATTAACCGCTGCACTCATCGCAAGCCCAGATAACTGCCTTACTTTACTTTCGAACCGTGTGGCGCCCAAGCACTTGGCAACAATAAGGTGCGCTTTAAATCGTGAGTTAGCCAAAACTTGCTGCTTACCCTCATCATTAACCATGTATTTCAGCAAGTCTTCGGCTTTTTGCGTTATTTCTCTTGGTGTAGGTTTATTGCTGCTGTAAGTGGTTGTTGAATACGACTCAGCTAACCTATTTATTGCTGCTAGTGGGTCATCTTGTACCGCACAAATGGTTCTAAAGGCACCAGCAGACGAGCCAATTACATGAATTTGATGATTTACATTGGCGAACCATTCTGGAAACAAAACGCGATCTAAACCTGCTAACGAAAACCATTTGGGTCCACCTGAAGCACCTAGAAAATAACTAAAAATGTCTGGTGTAAAACCCTGCTTTTGAATGGTTTTGATGGCGTTAGCCCCTGCGTAAACTTCAAGTGGTGCCACTACATTTCCTTTTAAGGCGAATAATTAAATTGCGATATTTGTCTATTTCGATGGAATTTATCAGCTAAAGCGGTAAAAGTAACGAACCAGCATGGCAACCCATTGCATGTCAGACCAGAGAAATCGAGGGATCAACAGATTATTCAAGCGCTGAAGTTATCTATCACTTTTAAAAATATTTTATACTCACTATCGGTGATATTCTTGAGTTTGCTTTGTTGCCACAGTGTTATTTTAGGAATGATCTCACTGTACATCGCCTCTCCGCGTGGACTAAGTGCCACATCAAAAAATCGTCCGTCATTTTTAGACAGCGTTTTGCAAATTAAGCCATTATGTTCCATGCGTTTCAACGCTCTAGACACACTCACTTTGTCAAGCCGTGTGGCCTGTGATAATGCTTTTGCAGACATTACTTTACTGTCTGGCGAAAAATGTCCTAATGTGGCCATAATTCTCCATTCTGGCATAACTAGACCGTAGCTTGCGTATACGTTATACAAAGATTCGCTTAAATCACTGGCAGCCATTGCCATTTTGTAAGCTATCATGTCCTCTAATTTCACTGCCCGTTACCTTTTTCGTTTTTCTTTTTTAAGCGTTACTGTTTCGTTGTTTTAATTAGTGACACCAATGCAGTGGAAGTGCTGGACACTGGAAAGGCTAAGTACTTAAAAGATTAAGCGCTCGAGAGGGCCATGCTGTAAAGTTATTACAACGTAAAAGGCCGCCCTTCTAGAGCATAAATACGTGCTATGCATTGATTTCACATCTAATTCCCACTAGCCTAAATCAAATAGTTTCATTTGTAACTAATTTATAAACGATAAATGCCAACAGAAAACTTATGGTCTACTGTTGGTAATAACAACTGAACATGGACAGCTTATGGAAAACCTAACTTACCTTACAGGCTTTAATAACGAGCACGAGACCGAAGCACTACCCGATGCGCTTCCTAAAGGGCAATTTAGCCCGCAAAAGGTTAACTATAAGCTTTATGCCGAACAATTTAGTTCTACCGCATTTACTGCACCCCGCGCAGAAAATAGAAGAACATGGACATATCGTTTACGACCATCTATTGCTATGGGTGACTTCACACAAATAGACAATGGTTTAATTAGAACTGCACCTGAAACAGCCATACCTTGCCCACCTAACGTTTTAAGATGGGATCCTGTAGCGCTGCCTGAAGCACCTACGGATTTTGTAGAAGGGCTTGTGACCATTGCATCAAATGGCGATGCAAAAACACAAATTGGTATGGGTATCCACTGCTACACAGCAAATAAATGCATGGATAGCAAAGTGTTTTACTCATCTGACGGCGAAATGCTGTTTGTACCGCAATTGGGTACTATGTTGGTACGTACAGAATTAGGAAAACTTGAAGTCTCAAAAGGCGAGATACTGGTTATTCCTCGCGGCATCCGGTTCTCTATTACGCCCATTGATGGACCTATACGCGGATACATATGCGAAAACTATGGTCATCCATTTGTACTGCCAGAGCGCGGTCCTGTTGGTGCTAACGGTTATGCAAACCAGCGAGATTTTCAATACCCTACAGCTTGGTTTGAAGAAAACGACACCCCACATACAGTAATTAATAAATATTGTGGCAATTTATTCGAAGCCCCGCTGTCACACTCACCTTTCGACGTTGTTGCATGGGTTGGAAACTCTGCCCCTTATAAGTACGACCTTAGTCGCTTCAACGTTATAAATACCGTGAGTTTCGACCACCCAGACCCTTCTATTTTTACTGTGCTTACCTCGCCGTCAGAACTTGAAGGCACAGCGAACGTAGATTTCGTTATTTTCCCACCTCGCTGGATGGTGGCAGAGCAGACGTTCCGCCCGCCATACTACCATCGCAACATTATGAGTGAATTTATGGGTTTAATTGAGGGAACGTACGACGCAAAAGAGCATGGTTTTGTGCCAGGCGGAATGAGTTTGCATAATTGTATGACCCCACACGGTCCGGAAGCCGAAGTCTTTGAAAAAGCGTCTAATGCTGACCTTTCACCACAGCGGTACGAGAACACGTTGGCATTTATGTTTGAATCTCGTTACCCCATTGCACCGAGCGAATTTGCGATGAATTCAGACATTAGACAACGCAATTATCTTGCCTGCTGGGATGGGCTAAAAAAATACTACGACGGTAAAAAGTAAGACATTAACTCGCTAGGCCTACACATGACGCCTTAATTAACACATGGCCAGGCGCTTATTTGCATGCTTACTTAGGCACTGGCTGGGGCACGTATCTTAGGCACTTAAATAAACACTAACGTGGGCGTGTAGTAGCGCCCACGTTAGTGTTGAACATGGCATGTGTACTGTTATCTGCACACTAAAACAACGCCGCATAAATTATACTTTTCATTAATATTCATAAACTTAAACAATAGCACCTCTTCAACTTTCTAACCTCACGCCAAGGTGAAAAGATTTCGTTACACCTAGGCTTTCCAACAGGTTTACACTTCATTCAGCCATGCTATTGCGCGAGAATTTACGCCCCCATTACAATCGGCTCACAATTACTTTAAAAGTTTCACGTTGAGGAAGTACCCATGGCTGATTTATTCGACAACCCAATTGGATTAGACGGGTTTGAATTTTTAGAATTCACTGCACCTGAGAAAGGTATCTTAGAGCCAATCTTTGAAGCAATGGGCTTTACTTTAGTAGCAAGACACAAATCAAAAGACGTTGAGTTGTGGCGCCAAGGCGACATCAATTTATTAAGTAACTACGACAAGAAATGTCATGCCGATTATTACTCTGAAGAGCATGGCCCGTCAGCATGTGGTATGGCATTTCGTGTAAAAGACGCACAAAAAGCCTACAAAGAAGTACTAGCACGCGGCGCACAGCCAATGGACACCCAAACCGGTCCAATGGAACTAAGACTTCCAGCTATTAAAGGAATTGGCGGTGCTCGTCTTTATCTTATCGACCGCTACGAAGGCGAAAATACAATTTATGATATCGACTTCAACTGGATTGAAGGCGTAGATAGAAATCCTAAGGGCTGTGGTTTCCATACGCTTGATCACCTTACGCACAACGTATATCGCGGTCGTATGGACTACTGGGCAGGTTTCTACGAGAAGCTATTTAACTTCCGCGAAATTCGCTACTTCGATATTAAGGGCGAATATACAGGTCTGTTATCTAAAGCAATGACGGCGCCAGATGGAAAAATTCGTATTCCGTTAAACGAAGAAGCTGTTGGCGGTGGTGGCCAAATAGAAGAGTTCCTAATGAAGTATAACGGTGAAGGTATTCAACATATTGCTTTTGCCTGCGACGACCTAATCGCATGTTTAGACAAGCTAAAAGCGCGCGGCATGAAGTTTATGACGCCTCCACCAAACACATATTACGATATGCTTGAAGAGCGTCTACCTGGTCATGGTGAAAATGTAGAAGAACTGCAAAAACGCGGCATTTTACTAGACGGGACAACAGAGAACGGCGAGCCAAGACTGTTATTGCAGATATTCTCTGAAACCGTATTTGGCCCAGTGTTCTTTGAATTTATTCAGCGTAAGCAAGACGAAGGGTTTGGTGAAGGTAACTTTAAGGCGTTGTTCGAGTCTATCGAGCGAGACCAAGTAAACCGTGGCGTATTAAATAAATAACCACACACCTATTGAAAAGGCAGCTTAATCGCTGCCTTTTTCATAAAGCGCACAAGGTGCCCCAGTTGGGTCAAAAATTACACAAAAGCTGTCCTTGCCGTGGTGTCTTACATCGCCCACTCTCTTGCCGCCAAGCGACTCTACATGTTCGAGCGAGTTTGATAAGTTTGCTACCGTAAAATAGTTTATCCACCCACCTGGTAGTGTTTCATTCACGCCTTTTTTATGGCAAATGCCGCCTACTGGCGTACCGTCGGGTTTCATCATTACGTAATCGCTATATCCTCCCATATCCAAAGGCTCTTTTTTCCAACCCATCACTTTCTCGTAAAACTCAGCCAACGCTTCAGCATTTTCAGTTGTAATATCGCACCACGACGCTTCAGACATTCCCGCTCCTTTTTTGATGTTTTCTAACCTTGTTAACACAATGTAGAACATCAGTGAGATGACGTATACCCTCAGGGCTGTTTCTATGTAGCAACTGCATTGTCTGAATTAAGAAACGCGATAATTACACTGCATTGTCAAGATAAGAAATTGCAAAATTAATAAACATTTTGCAATTTCATGGTAGACAACGCCTGTGGAAAATGCTTGTAATTTGGATAATGTTATCCACTGAACATTGTTTGTACAGTTTATTTTTCCATTTAATATCATGCACTTAAATTAAAGCCCCAAACTACTCAACAAACTTATCCACAGATTAAGTGGATAACACGTAGCACTTAATCACAGTTAGTGGTTTAATGTGAATATCTTCGAAGTTATCTTTTTTTCGGTTTCTCATGCCCAAACAAACACTTTTAGTCAGAGAATCTTTGTTTACCATTCACAGCTTGGATCCTGAAACCAATATCCCCGCATCTGTGCTTAATAGCCCTCTTTTTTTCTTAGGTAAAACAGAAGATGAACTATCTATTGTTGTGCCTGACTCGGTAGACGTACCGTCACTAGATAGTGATGAAGGTTGGCGTGCACTTGAACTGTTAGGGCCTTTGCACTTGTCCATGGTAGGGATCATGGCCCAAATCGGCCAAGTGTTAGCATCAGCAAAAGTGGCTATATTTGTGGTATCAACCTTCGACACTGACTTCTTTTTAGTAAAAGACAATAAACTAAAAGATGCCATTAGTGCGCTTAAGAAAGCTGGCTATTCGGTAAGTGAGGACGTTTAATACCGTGAATGCTAAGCAACTACAATACGCACCAGACAGTTTTACCAAGCAGTTTGTAACTTTAAGCCCGTTTTCAGGGCAAGTGGTTTCACTCTCACACATTGACGATCCCTATTATAAAAGTGGCCTTATGGGGCCTGGTGCAGCAATAAGCTCAACATCAAATACTGTCTTATCGCCTTTCGCTGGTAAAGTATTGAGCGTTTCTCCGCTAGATTACGCTATCGACATACAGTCTAGCGCGGGCCTCAAATGCAAGATTAAATATGGTGGCGATACTAGTCATTTGCATGGCGCACAATTCGCCTGTTCTCTGAAGCGGGGCGATGAAATAAGACTTAAACAAGTACTTTTTACCGTGAATGCTGCATGGCTAAAGCAGCGCGGTGTTAGCAATACCTGTTCAATGACGTTGCTTAATGCAAATGCGCTTATCGGCGTGGTGCCTACGCATCAAAAGTTTGTCGAAGCGGGCGAAGATACGTTGTTGACACTTTACCTCTAGGGCCTGTTGACCTAATTGTAAAACAGGCTTTCAGCCCTGAATGATTTACTATTAAAAATCATCGCAAGTGAGTTTATCAACGTATCAACAGCTTGTATGATGGAGCACATTGAAAAACAAAAATGTACAGGCGCACTGTTTTCGGGCTATTGCGGTTTTCTATTTTCTCTAGCTCTTCGAAACAGCGCCACATAATGGCACTGTTCTAACCAGCGTCTTTCATTTACAAACAACAAAGTAGTACGGAATAAATCACCATGAGCACAATCCTTTATGGGATCCCAAACTGTGACACCATTAAAAAAGCAAAAAAATGGTTAGCAGACAACGATATCGCTTTCACATTTCACGATTACCGCAAGGACGGGATAGATAACGACTTTCTTGTACGAGCCGAGTCTGAGCTTGGCTGGGAAGCAATGCTCAACAAACGCGGCACGACCTTTCGCCAGCTAGAAGAGCAAGAGAAAGCGAATCTAGATAAAGATAAAGCACTGGCCCTGCTAGAGCTTCATCCTGCCATGGTTAAACGCCCTATCCTTGTTCATGACAACGCGTTTTATATTGGCTTCAAACCCGCGCAGTATGAGGAAATATTTTGCTAAACGACTCTGTTATTGAAATTGCGAAAGAATTAATAAACCGCCGTTCTGTAACGCCAGAAGACGCAGGTTGCCAAGAAGCCATGGGCGAGTTTTTAGGTGCTTTAGGGTTTAATAATGAAACCATGGTATTTGAAGACACGACGAACCTTTGGTCTCGCAGAGGTAAAGAAGGCCCGGTATTTTGTTTCGCAGGCCACACTGATGTAGTGCCTAGTGGCCCTGAGTCAGCATGGAAAACACCGCCATTTACCGCGACAGAAGTTGACGGCTATCTGCATGGGCGGGGCGCAGCTGACATGAAAGGCAGTCTTGCCGCTATGCTAGTAGCCACCCGCGAGTTTGTGAACAAATACCCTGATCACAAGGGAAGTATTGCGTACCTTATTACTAGCGACGAAGAAGGCCCTTTTATAAACGGTACCACCCGCGTTATTGATACCCTTGAAGCCCGCAATGAAAAAATTGATTGGTGTATTGTTGGCGAACCCTCTTCAACCGACGAAGTAGGCGATATTGTTAAGAATGGCCGTAGAGGTTCATTAACGGGTGATTTAGTAGTAAAAGGTGTCCAAGGCCATGTCGCCTACCCTCATTTAGCTAAAAACCCTGTTCACAGTGCAATGGCGGCCCTTGACGAGCTAGCTAAATCTCATTGGGATAACGGTAACGACTTTTTCCCTCCCACCAGCTTCCAGATATCAAACATTCACGCGGGTACAGGTGCGGGCAATGTGATCCCGGGCGAGATGCACGTTTGCTTCAACTTCCGTTTTTCAACGGAAGTAACCGACCAAATTCTCATTGAGAGAGTCACGGCAATTTTGGAAGCCCACGAACTGGAGTACGAGATTAAATGGACGTTTAACGGTCAACCCTTTTTGACCGATACGGGTGCCCTGTTAGAAGCCACTCAAGGTGCAATAGCGGCGGTTAAAGGAACACCTACCGTGCTGTCTACTGCTGGCGGTACATCAGATGGTCGCTTTATCGCGCCAACAGGCGCACAAGTGATAGAGCTAGGCCCGGTGAATGCCACTATTCACAAAATTGACGAGTGCGTGAAAATGTCTGATCTTGAACAGCTTGCTGATATGTACTTCGGTATCCTAGAACGCTTGCTGGCTAAATAGCCGCTATTGATGGTTATGAATCAAGTGCCAGAAAAAGCGTGGTTAGGCCAGCACAACGACTATCTCGTTGATGCTGGCAACGGCCATAGACTGCATCGCGACGTGATATCGCCGTTTCTTGCCATGCAAGATGCTGCGCAAAAAGACGGTATAGACTTACAGTTGGTCAGTAGCTTTCGAGGTTTCGACAGGCAAACTGCCATTTTTAACCGCAAATGGGCAGGTCAAGCACAGCTTCTTGATACCAACGGTGATGAACTGCCATTCGAGGCACTAAGCGATAATGAAAAGCTTCATGCTATTTTGACATGGTCAGCACTTCCCGGCGGCAGTCGCCACCATTGGGGCACTGACATCGATGTGTACGACAGAGCTGCCGTGCATAACTGGGGGGGCAAGTTTAATCTTGTCGAAAGCGAATACCTTTCTGGCGGACCGTGCCATGCCCTTTCATGTTGGCTAGCTGACAATATGGAACAGTTTGGCTTTTATCGTCCTTTTTCTGTTAATAGGGGTGGCGTCGCAGTAGAGCCATGGCATTTAAGCTTTCGAAACACAGCGTGTGCTTTCGAAAATGCCAGGCACTTAGATGGCTTTACGAAAGCCATCGAACAAAGCGATATAGAAGGCAAAACATGTATTTTGCCACAGCTACCTAGCTTGTATAATCGCTATGTATTGAACAAAGGGCTGTAGCCTACGGAATTTTTATGAGTACTACCTGGGTCATCATCATTATTGTTTTAGTATTGGGCGTTGTGATTGGGAATATCACGCTGCTTAAATACAGTGCTAGATTTAAATTTCCGACACCTTCTAAACCTTATGATGATAGTGACGACGATTCAAACAAGGACAGTGAAAGCGCGAATACATCCGTTAAAGACCAAGATAAAGACAGCAACACCCCTATGAAATAACCCTATCCTGATAGCGTCAATCGCGGCATTTTAATCGAAGCCTAAGTAAAGCTTTTATAATTCGAGGCTTTTATAATTAGAAGCTTTTACCCATTGTTTATGCCGACGCGGGCACTTCAGTATTAGGGCTCTCAATTATTCATTCACAAATCACTTTTCACATTTAAACACACTCTAAGAGGTTCTAGACGTGTCTAAAAAACAATCCTTACTGGGCAATATCGGCGTACAAGTTGTCATTGCTATGATTATTGGCACCGCTGTTGGCGCCTTTATGGGTGAAAGCGCTGAAATGTTCGCACCACTAGGTGCCATTTTTATCAATTTAATTAAAATGCTGGTCATTCCACTGGTGGCAGTAGCGCTTATCTCTGGCGCTGCGGGGCTTGGCAACAGCACTAATGCAGGAAAAGTGGGGCTATCTACCCTTGCTTATTTTGCGTTAACGTCAGCACTTGCCGTAACACTGGCCCTCATTATGGGTGAAGTGTTTAAGCCAGGAATAGGTATCGACGTTTCTGCGGTAGAAGGTATGTTCTCTGGTGAATACGCCTCTAAAGGTGAGCTACCTTCATTTTGGGCTACCGTTACGGGTATGATCCCCACTAACGTATTTGCCTCGTTAACCAACGCGAACATTCTTCAAATTCTGGTGTTTTGCTTGTTCTTTGGCCTCGCCCTTTCTAAACAGCCTAAAAAGAACCGCGAGCCTATTTTAAATGGCGTGAACACTATCGTTGATGCCATGGTATGGATGATCAACTGTGTGATGAAAATCGCGCCTATCGGCGTATTTGGTTTAATGGCAGAGGCCGTAGGAACATTTGGTTTTGCCGCGCTCATGGTGGTATTCAAACTCTTCTTGGTGTTTACTGCGGCAATTTTAGTATTTGGTTTTGTGGTTTACCCGCTTTTGGTACAGCTATTTACAAAAACGTCGGCTAAATCATTTCTCGTCGCCATGAAAAAGCCTCAGGCGGTTGCTCTTTCAACCGCGTCATCCATGGCGACACTGCCGGTTACTATGAATACAGTAGAGAATGAGCTAGGTGTAAGAAACGCAACGGCATCTTTTGTACTGCCGTTAGGCGCCACCATCAACATGAGCGGAAATGCCATTTATTATGGCTTGGTAGCGGTGTTTTTTGCGCAGCTTTTCAATATAGATTTATCAATGGGTGCATATGTTGCTATCATCCTAACGTCTACCCTTGGCGCGGTTGGTCAAGCGGGCGTTCCTGGGCCATCATTCTTGGTCGTTGCGGTGTTGCTTGCTGCCGGCATTCCCATTGAAGGTTTACCCCTGCTATTTGCCTTGGACAGAATTTTCGACATGATCCGCACAGCGCTAAATATTACGGGTGATGCAGCATGCGCAGTGATCGTAGATACGATTGCCATTGATGCTGATGCTGTTGAAGAGCAAGCAATAGAAAATACGGCCAAATAAAGCCTAGTCTTACAGATAGAAAAGGGCAGCAAAGCTTTTTGAAACGCTTAGGCTGCCCTTTTTTGATTGGATTGTGTCGCTTTTTGCTTATCGCTATTTTAATCGGCACTTAATTGATAAACGTTAATTCACCAAAGCATACGCCCTTCATAATCTTATAAAGGGGTTGTTTTCACCGCGGTACCGCTAATGCTCACCATAAGCATACTGCCTTTATCGCCAATCACTTGATAATCTAAGTCGATGCCAACCACAGCATTTGCGCCCATGCTTCTGGCTTCATGCTCAAGCTCAGTAAACGCTAACTTACGTGCGGTGGTTAACTCTTCTTCATACGACCCAGAACGGCCGCCAACGATATCGCGAATAGAGGCGAAAAGATCTTTAAATACGTTTGCGCCCATCACGGCCTCGCCCACAACAATACCGTAATAAGCTTCAATTTTATGCCCTTCAAGCGTTGGGGTAGTTGAAACTATCATGCATAACTCCTTTTAATGTGAACTGTTTATTTTGCGCTATTAAGGGCGTGCGCCCTCTAGCTGTTGTTTTCGAACCACTGCTTAACAGACTTAACAAGTGCCTGAGCATCGTTTGTGTTATACGCCACTGCTGGCTGGTTGCCCCACACAGGTTTTGGCCACGCACAATCATTTTCAAAACGTGCGACGTGATGAACATGAAGCTGCCTTACCACATTGCCTAGTGCTGCCACGTTAAGTTTAAGCGGTGAAAACAAGGACTGCATGGCTTTTGATGCCAATGCAGACTCTTTAAGTAAAGTAATCTGCTCTTCTTCTGACAAATCGATAATTTCCGCAATATCATTTTTCATCGGCACTAAAATAAGCCACGGAAACTGACTATCGTTCATTAACAGTACACGACACAGCGAGAGATCACAGACAAAAAATGTATCATTGTGTAAACGGCTATCAAGTTTAAACATCTAGCTTATCCAACGTAGTAGGCACAACGGTTAATAAGGCGCGTTGTCCAATGGCCACTTTTGCATTCGGGAAAACAATGGCTTCGCCGTCCTGCTCTGCTATGTACTCTTTACTCGGTTCAGAAGCCAATACCGTGCCTTTAGGGTAGTCAGTGAAGTTTGGCGTATCGTCATCGAAATGAAGCGTAAACTGTTCTTCGTTTCGGTTTATAACTTGGTTCACGCGATAAATATCAAGGTCATCCATATCAACCTTAGGCGCGTACTCGGTTTGAGTAATTAGCTGCGTTATCGCTTGTTTCGCATCTTCAAATCGACGCATATCGTTTTGCCCAAATGGACGCACTTTGCCAAGTTCAACCGTAAACGCGTGCGCGTTGTATTGATATGACGAGAAATAGCTAAAGGTGGTTGTCGAGCTTTCCGACAGTAATATGGTTTTCACACCACACGCGGCGAGAAATGCCAGCTGCCCTTTGCTGTGTATTCTGTCATGAAGATAAGGATATACCGCAAACTTTTCATTTTTTGAGGCGCGAATTGCTGTGTGTAGGTCGTAGTGATATCGGGTGCCCTCTCCCGCTTCAAAGAAAGACGCCACAGCATCTTCGAGCTGTTTAGCACGAACGCGCTCTGCGTTCACTAAACCTTCGCCCTTCGAGTGTGCACCGCTAAACAAGCGGTTCATGTTCTCTTCAACGAAACGCTCTGCAATATCCATCGCTGGCAGGTTGCCAAATAAGAACAAAACATCATGTGCCAGCGTTATGTTCCCTGTAAGGATCCCCTTAACCAAATCATCACAGATTTCGATAGGTGCGGTTTCATTACCGTGCACACCACACGATAAAACAATGCGTTTATTAGGCTTAGAGGTTGGCTGTACTGAAAAACTGATAATGCCAGGTGCGGTAATATCGACGAGCGTACCATTAGCTAATGTAAATTGATGAGAGCGTTCAAATAATGCGGAATTACGGCGAGAAAGTGTTAAAAATTGGCCGCTTTCGATAAGTTCTTGCATAAGTGTGAGCTTTGTCTACGTTGTCTAATCTCGAATGCTTCCAGTGTACCCAGACAGGCCTTCAAAATCACGTTATCTCACTGTTTAATTCCCAGTAGCTGTAAGCATTGAACAACGGAACTACAGATTGCCGCACTTTCAGATACTACGCTTGAGCGCGTCTAGGCGAGTTGCCGATAATTATCTCTTGTTGGGTAAGCTGTACGAAATCATCGAATGGAATGGCGCGAGAGAACAGGTATCCCTGCCCTTGTGTAACCCCTATTTCTCTGAGTATGTGAAGCTGCTCTACGGTTTCTATGCCCTCGGCGACTACACAGCACTCTTTTGCATGCCCTATCACTTTCGCCGCTTCGATAATGGCGCGATTAACAGGGTGAGCTTCAAGTTCCATCACAAAGGACTTATCGATTTTCAGCGCATCCAAATCCAGATCTCGAATATAAGCAAGATTTGAATACCCTTTACCAAAATCATCTACAGAAATAGATACGCCTAAGCTTCGCAGCTCATCTAACTGCTTTTTCACCATTAATGAATTAGACAGTGCCACGTCCTCGGTAAGCTCCAACTCGATTAACGAAAGCGGCATTGAATACGTACGACTCAGCATCGTCAGGGTTGGAACTAACTGGTTGTCGTATAACTGTGTAGGAGAAATATTCACAGACAGCATTAAAGACCGCTTCATTAGGTCCAATTCCGAGAGCGCCCTAAAGGCTTGCTCAAGCGTCCAGTAGCCCAGTTCGCTCATCATATTATACGACTCGGCCGCTTCGATTAGCGGACCTGGAAATAAGACGCCATCAAGAGGGTGATTCCAGCGAAGTAAGCACTCAGCCCCCACTACTTCTAGCGTTGTCAGATCGACTTTTGGTTGATAGTAAAGCTCGAGTTCATTTTGTGCTAATGCACGTTTTAAATCTGCTTTTAGCGCCAAACTTCTGCCCGTGTCGGTTTTGTCTGACTTAGTCAACGCGAAGTAATTTTCGTATTTGTTTTCTTTTGCTTGTTTTAAAGCCGTTTCCGCTCGGGAAACAAAGGAAGTGATATCAAAGTCATTCTTAATACTGCACACCACACCTACGTTAAAGTCTGCAATAAAAGCCGTACCATCATAATGCATAGGCGTTTTGAAATGCTCGACTAAGCGTTCGAACATTTGTCGCATTACGGTTTCATTACTTTCATTAGGAAAAACGATGCCAAAAACATCACCACTGATACGGCCAATCGATACCGCAGTTCCAAATAGGAGTTGGATGCGGTTGGCTATTTCAAGTAAAAAGCGATCGCCTACATGAATGCCCAGACTGGTTGTCACATCAGAAAAACGCACTACATCGACCAGCATCAATGAAATAGAAGCACTGCGAGATGCTTGCTTCGAAATGCTATCGATAAACGCATAGCGATTGGGAATGGTTGCCAGTGATGTGTGTTGGCTCATGATGTTTTCCTTGAGCTTTACGCTTCGAGGTACTAAAAACAACTAGTTATATAAAACCATGGCGCTACGAAAGGCGCAACGACAGTAACGTATTATTTTGTATACCGTCTTATACTTTTGTACAACATTAGCCTAATATTGGACAAAAAACATGGCTGTAGTACTTATTTCTGGTGACGTTAAGAACAAACTGTGCCGTATTTTGAACCCAATACGAAACAATGAAGAAGTATTTAGAGGGTAATAAAAAACCCGGCGAGTGTACCACTGCCGGGCTATTTCTTTACGGTTCTGCGATTAGCTTTCAATCTTACACGGTGAAAGTTTCCAAACGCGTTCTACGTAGTCACGAATTGAACGATCTGAGGTAAATTTACCCATCTTCGCTGTATTGATGATGGCCATTTCTGCCCAACGCTCTTTGTCGCGGTATGCAGCATCAACTGCAATTTGTGCATCAGAATAAGCACGGAAATCTGCAAGCACCATGTACGGGTCACCGTTATCAAGTAAGCTTTGCTTAATTGACACCAATGCACCTGGTTTACCTGGCGTAAAGTAATCCGTTTCTAACCAATCCAGCACAGCTTTAATTTCTGGATCTTTATAGTAGTAGTCATGTGGGTTATAGCCATTCGCTTTAAGCTCGTTCACTTCTTCTACTGTAAGTCCGAAGATAAAGATGTTGTCATCGCCCACTTCTTCAGCAATTTCAACGTTTGCACCATCAAGTGTACCAATAGTTACCGCACCGTTCAGCGCAAGCTTCATATTACCGGTTCCTGATGCCTCTTTACCTGCCGTACTGATTTGCTCAGATACGTCTGCCGCTGGAATCATTTTTTCAGCGAGTGATACACGGTAGTTTGGTAAGAATGCTACTTTAATCTTGTTATTTACGCGCGGATCGTTGTTGATCTTATCCGCTACCTTGTTAATAGCGAAGATAATATCTTTCGCAAGCTTGTAGCCCGGTGCCGCTTTAGCACCAAACACAAATACACGCGGGTGCATATCGTAATCAGGGTTTTCTAGAATACGACGGTACAGCGCCATAATATTCAGAAGCGCTAAGTGTTGACGCTTATACTCGTGCAAACGCTTAATCTGCACATCGAAAATGGCGTTAACGTCTACTTCTATATCAAGGGACTTGCGAATTTCCTCTGCTAGTAACTCTTTGTTCTCAAGCTTCACTTTCATGAATTGCTTCTGGAACGTTTTGTTGCTCGCAAATTTAGCCAACCCCTGCAGTTTGTCTAAGTCGCGCGGCCAGTCTTCACCAATCTTTTTATCGATTAGCTTGGACAGCGCTGGGTTACACGCTTTCAACCAGCGGCGTGGTGTAATACCGTTGGTTACGTTAGTTAGCTTACCTGGATATAGTTCATCGAACTCTGGGAACAGAGACGACTTAACAAGACGAGAGTGCATTTCTGCCACACCGTTAACGGCAAATGAACCGATTACCGACAGGTGGCCCATACGAACCATCTTCTCGTTACCTTCTTCAATGATTGAAAGCTTAGCTTTCATGGCATTGTCGCCAGGCCACTTCTTATCAACCTCTGCCATAAAGCGGTGGTTAATTTCATAAATGATTTCTAGATGACGAGGAAGGATCTTCTCAATCATGCGCGCAGGCCACTTTTCAAGTGCCTCTGGCAGCAAGGTGTGGTTGGTATATGCAAATACTTTTGTACAAATCCCCCACGCTTCATCCCAGCCAAGCTCTGCGCGGTCAACAAGAATGCGCATTAGCTCTGGTATAGAAATAGCTGGGTGCGTGTCGTTTAGCTGAATAACAACCTGATCGGCGAAACGGCTCCAATCGTCACCATGAGCACGCTTGTAACGACGGATAATGTCTTTAAGCGAGCACGAGCAGAAGAAGTACTGCTGAATAAGGCGAAGCTCTTTACCCGCTTCGGTCTCATCGTTTGGATAAAGTACTTTTGAAATCGTTTCAGCTGATACATTTTCACGCTGTGCATCAACATAACCACCAGCATTGAATACGTCCCAATTGAAGTAGTCAGACGCTTCTGACTGCCACAACCGCAATACGTTTACGGTTTTACCTTCGTAGCCTACAACCGGAATGTCCCACGGCACACCTTTTACAATTGAGCCAGGGTGCCATTCTTTCAGCACTCGTCCGTTGTCGCCGTATTTAGTCTCTACATAGCCGTAAAGCGATACTTCTTGAATAGATTCTGGACGGCAAATTTCCCATGGATTACCGTAGTCACGCCAGCTGTCTGGACGCTCGATTTGCGCACCGCTTTTAATTTCTTGGCGGAACAAACCGTGCTCGTAATGAATACCATAACCTATTGCAGGTAATTCCATTGTCGCTAGTGAGTCGATGAAGCAAGCCGCTAGTCGGCCAAGGCCACCATTACCTAGCGCCATATCAGGCTCTTCTTCAAGAATGTCTGAAATTTCAACACCTAGCTCTTTCAACGCACCACTCGCTACATCGAATAGGCCAAAGTTTTGCAGGTTGTTTGAAAGCAAACGGCCCATTAGGAATTCAGCAGAGAAGTAATGAACGGCGCGGGTGTCGTTCAGGTAATGACTTTTCTGGGTTTTGCGCAACCCTTCAAGTACTTGTTCTTGAATTGCAGCGCACGTTGCTTTCCACCAAGCGTGATTGTTTGCTTTGTTTTCGTCGGTGCCTAGCGTGCAGTGTAAGTGTTTAATAACCGCTGCTTTGAATGCAGCCTTATCGATCACTGGAGAGGGTTGCGTCTTGGTCGCTTTTGCGTTCATTTTGCGTCTCACTCTTAAGTAGAAGCGGTGTTTACACACCGAAAACGTAATTTAATTACAGAATAACTTCAGAATATGACAGCAATATAGCAGCGCTTAAACGATTATGTTGTAATAATTTTGTTAAAATAACAAAAAATCGCATGAATTCGTATGCATTCATGCGATTTTTAACAATTGATTTACAAAAAAGAATTTAAAGTGATTTATTTTTGTACTTATTTAATTATTTTTCCGACTAAGGCTTCGGCTTCAGCAATTAGATCCTGTAAGTGGCTTTCACCGTTAAAGCTTTCCGCATAGATTTTATAAATTTGTTCGGTGCCAGAAGGACGCGCTGCGAACCAGCCATTTTCTGTCGATACTTTAACGCCACCAATTGCCGCGTTATTACCTGGCGCATGGGTTTGAACGGCAGTGATAGGCTCGCCCGCCAACGTATCGCTAGTGACGACAGATGCATCCATCGCCGAAAGCTTTTGCTTTTGTTCAAGGGTTGCTGCCACGTCAACACGGCTGTAAACCGGCGCTGCAAATTTTTCCGTTAGCGCTTTGTAGTGCTCGCCAGGATCTTTGCCTGTGATGGCTAGGATTTCAGCTGCCAGCAAACAAAGAATAAAGCCGTCTTTGTCTGTCGCCCACGTGCTTCCATTGCGTTCAAGGAAAATTCCACCAGCACTTTCTTCACCCGCAAAACCAATAGTGCTGTTTGATAAACCATCAACAAACCATTTAAAGCCTACCGGCATTTCAGCTAAAGGCTTACCTAAGCTGTTGGCTACGCGATCAATCATACTGCTAGACACCAGTGTTTTACCGATATTTAAATCGCTAGGCCATTCTGGGCGGTGAGTATAAAGGTAGTTAATAGCCACGGCCAAATAATGGTTTGGGTTCATTAGGCCCGCACTTTTGCACACAATACCGTGACGATCGAAATCAGGATCATTGCCCCAAGCTAAGTCAAAGTTATCTTTCAGCTCGATAAGCCCTGCCATCGCATAGGCAGACGAACAATCCATGCGAAGCTTACCGTCTTTGTCGCGGCGCATAAAACCAAACTGTGGGTCAACCGCGTCGTTAACAACGGTAATGTCCAAGCCATATTTATCTGCAATTCGCGACCAATAACCTATGCCTGCACCACCTAATGGGTCAGTACCTAACTTCAAGTTAGCTTTTGCAATCGCTTCCATGTCGATAACGCTTGCAAGATCTTCAATATAAGGTTCCATGAAGTCTTCTTCACGAACCAATTTGCGCGCGGTAGCTTGACGAATATCAATGCGCTTAACGTTTTTATTGCCATCGGCAATTAGTTCATTCGCGCGTTCTTGAATTTGCTTGGTTACGTCGCTATCGGCAGGTCCACCATGAGGCGGGTTGTACTTAAATCCACCGTCTGAAGGAGGGTTATGAGAAGGCGTAATGACGATACCATCTGCCTTGTCGGTGTTACCTGCGCGATTGTAGCGAATAATAGTACGTGAAATAACAGGTGTCGGCGTATAGCCCATGCTTTCATTGTCTGCGCGCTGCACGACAACATTGACACCGTTTGCACACAAAACTTCGATAGCGGTAATCATGGCAGGCTCAGATAACGCGTGGGTATCTTTACCAACGAACAGCGGACCGTCGATACCTTCTTGTTTACGATACTCTACCAATGCTTGGCAAATTGCACTGATGTGGGTATCGGTAAACGTAGCGTTGGAAGCTGTACCTCTGTGACCTGACGTGCCAAAAGAGACCGCTTGACCCGGGTCATTCATATCCGGTTTATAGCTGTAATACTGGCTCACTAACTGCGCTACGTTAATGAGTTGCTCTTTTGCTGCATGCTGTCCAGCCTGCGGATGTAATGCCATGAAAAAAATCCTTATTTAGAAGTTTCGTTGTTCTATACCTTGGCTTGCTATTTACCTTCTGAAGAGAAACGCGCAATCACGGTTTCAATAACATCGGGTTGATAGCCTAAGTTACGCAAAACTTGTTCCAGCATATTCGTTTTCTTGGCAGTATTGTTATTTGTTACCACCCAGAACGGGCTATCAGGGATAGCTTTAGGATTAGTACTGCTGCCGTTTTCCAACAATGCCGCCTTACTTGTCGCAAAGTACGTACGGTTTTTACCTTTTATACTTTCAACACGAGTAAAGTTTTCTGCATTAAGCTTGTGCGCTGCACTTAAAACAAACAGGAATTGATCAACGCGCTTGGTAAATGTGCCTAATGCATCTTTTGACACCGCTTCAAGAATGTCTCTTTTCGAGTGAGCTTCTGTTGCTGGCGTTACTGAAGAAACTTCCGAAACCTTTTTAGCTGCCCTTGAGCTCGCAGGCGCTTTTGCTGCCGTTGCTTTAGCTGGAGCTTTCTTCGCTGCAGCCTTTGGCGCTGCTTTAACTGCTGAACTGGCTGTCGCTTTAGTAGGCGCTTTGGTTTGTACTTTAGTCGCCACTTGAGTTTCAACTTCGGGTGTTGACTCACTTCCGTTATCTGCGGTTTCTACAACGTCTGTACTTTTTGGTTCGCTTGTTTTTACAGATGTAGATGAAGCCCCACCATGCTGGACACCGTGGGACACGGCACCGTCTTCAGGCAAAAGTAAACGTCTTAAAATTTGTGATGCACTCTCACCAATATGCTTCGTTTGGCTGGCGATGAAGGCATATAAATCGTCATCTATTTCAATGCTTTTCATAACTACTTCCTTTTTAAGAGGCACCATTATAGACAACACAGATAAACTACGCAGCACTTAATAACAGATGTTTTGCGGGAATCTATGCTAATAAGATAAGAAAGTGACGTTTTACTGCTCCCAACCCGTCGTATTTGCTGTCGATAAAGTCCATGTAAGCCGTTTTTACTTTTTCAAAAATAGACGTCGCCTTAACAACATTAAGAACATAGGAGAAACAACGCAACGAACCATCAAGTCGCTGATATACCTGCGTATAAAATTTAACAGGTAATTCAATAGAAAGCCTTTCACTATCGTTGCTATTATTAAGAAGTAGTGACCTTCGAAACACCACATTGTCGGCACTCGTTACCGTTCGCTAAACATGTAAGCTAGAACATGAACTCAGACATGAACTTAAACATCATTGCGCAACATCCTTAGAAAAGCCTTAATCGCTTTCTCACTGTTTAATACGTAGTGTGACAGAGTAACTTTAAACTTAAGTGACAATCATATGCGCCAAGATATCATTAACGTACAGCGGGCTCTTAGTCAGAAAATTATTGGTAAAGATCACCAATTAAAACTCGCAATAACTTGTTTACTTGCCAATGGCCACTTATTAATTGAAGACTTACCGGGAATGGGTAAAACCACCCTTTCTCATGCGCTTTCCCAAGTTTTTGGCCTACAATATTCTCGCATTCAATTTACTTCTGACTTACTCCCATCAGATATGCTGGGCGTAAACATTTTTCATAGTAATGAACAAGACGAGGCAAAGCGCTTTTCGTTTAGACACGGCCCTATTTTTAGCCAAGTGGTGTTAGCGGACGAGCTAAACAGAGCCAGCCCCAAAACACAAAGCGCCCTGTTAGAAGCGATGGAAGAGCGACAAGTAAGTATAGATGGTGTAACCCACGCGCTACCCTCTCCATTTTTTGTTATTGCTACACAAAACCCAAGCTATCAATCGGGCACTTATCCCTTGCCAGAGTCCCAACTCGACCGTTTCTTTATGCGTATCTCTTTGGGCTATCCAGCGTGGGAAGCAGAAAAAGCCATGCTATTGCAACAGGATGCATCAGCACCGCTTGCACAAATACTAAATGAGGAGAATTTGTGCGAGATGCAACGAGAGGTAGCCGCTATTCATACCAGCGATGCCATTATTCATTACATTCTAAGATTGGTGAGTGAAAGTCGAGAAAGTAATGATTACCCTAATCCCCTATCGCCACGAGCGAGTAGAGCGATACTCCAAGGTGCCAAAGCCTGGGCGTTTGTTTCTGGAAAATCATATGTTACTCCCGAAGATGTACAGGCCGTCTTCGTGGCCATTACCGCTCATAGGCTAACATTGTCTTCACATCAGTTGGCACAAGGGCAGCAAACCCATGCTTTTGACGGTGAAAAACTGAGCCAGAAATTACTCGATAGTATTGACCCACTGGCAGCCTAGCATTCATGAATTTTCGGAGCGCTAAAGGTGCGTAGAATGCCAGCTTCACTTTCGAATTACCTACAACGCAGGCTATTAAAGTGGTTAGACAGGCGAGTTCCGGCTTCTCACGAACATCACCTCAACGTAAACAGTATTTTTATATTGCCGAGCGGATTCGGTTGGTCTTTTATTATTCTATCGCTGTGTTTGTTTTTACTTGGCACTAACTACCAAAACAACTTGATGTTGCTGCTTAGCTATTTGTGCTTAAGCATTATGCTATTAACGCTGTTTTACACTCATCAAAACTTTGCGCGTTTAGCGCTTAAAGCGACGCCCCCCAGTCCATTTCACTGTAACTTACAGGGTGAATTGCAGCTTCAGGTTATCCCTCACGCGGCAGCGCCAACGAAAACGTGCAATGGTGTATTAGCAATAAAGTGGCTAAATACAGCACGCCCCATGGAAACCGCTGTTAATGCAAGCAATCAAGATACCTCAGTGGATCAGCAGACGTACAGCTTTTCTTTAAACGACAATGAAGTTACGGATACAAGACAAACGCAAACCCTCAGCGTGCCTCTTCCAATACCAGTACGGGGGCGATTTGCACTGGGCAGACTAACCATTGCATGCGATTTTCCGTTGGGATTATACAAATGCTGGACCCACCTCGATTTTGACCAACAAGTCACTGTCTACGCAAAACCTCAAGAAGGTCCGGTCACTGTTAATAAGGTAGCGAGTTCTAATGAGTCGGATAGCGTCAGTCAGGTTAACGACCTTACAAGTAACGAAGACTTTTACGCATTAAACGATTACGAAGTTGGACAGCCGCTTAATCGCGTATCATGGAAGCATGTGGCGAAAAACGGAAATTGGGTTTCGAAATCCTTTACCTCCTTGCAAAGCGACAGTTTTGTACTTTCAGTTCCCTCAAACATAGATGTGGAAACTGCCGTGTCGGCGCTTACCTATGCAACATTGTCTTGGACAGGCGCAGACCGGGTATTTGGAATACAGTACAAAGGGCTTAACATTGCCCCTGCTCACGGGGTAAAACAAATGCACGAATGTCTTAGTGCACTTGCGTGTTTGAATTCGCATTCATCACAAGCTTCTTCAACCTCAAATAAAACGGTCTCAATATCTTCCATAAAGAATGAAAGGGCGAGGTCAACGAAATGAGCTCCGCTATCTTAAGCCGTTTAACGCAATTAACCGTTGTTAAAAGCGTGTTTAGCCAACCAACGTCCGTGGCTGTGCTTATGCTCTGCATAGCTTTCTCTCTTATTCTTTTTACTCTTACCGCGCCGCTTATGACATGGGTAATTATGCTAGGTGGATGTGCTGTGATAGTGAGGGCCGCAGGCCTTAGTGCGTTAAATAGTTTGCCCACATCACGCACGGTTAATCTACTGGCGATATTGGCAGTGTTCGCATTATCGTGGTTTGGCTTCTCAGTAGGATTGCTTGATAGCATGATCAACCTATTGACCGTCGCGTGCGCGCTCAAAATCATGCTGGTTGAGAAAAAACGAGATTTTCACTTAATTGTATGTACCTGTTTGTTCTTGATCGGCTGCGGATTTATCTCGTCTCTAAGCGTATTTGCGTGGATTGGCTATACAGGAATACTGGCCCTGCTGCTATTCGCGACTGCCATTTATCACGGTGCAGGAATACCCAAATCAAAAAGCATTAAATTCGTGACCGTGCTTATTGTCCAAGCTTTCCCTATCGCGCTGCTACTGTTTTTACTGCTTCCCCAACTCCCTCCGCTTTGGCAGATGCCCACGTCAAAGTCGACTGAAACCGGGCTTTCTGACACGGTGACGCCTGGTGATATTGCGTCACTTGCAAGTTCATCTGAATTGGCTTTCAGCGCCACATTTGAAAACGCAGAAGCAGTCCCTGTTGCACCGTCCAGGTATTGGCGCGCTATGACCTTAGAACATTTTGACGGGAAAACCTGGTCTATTAGCAACAAACGCAAACAGGCAGAGCAGCAGTTAGCTTACATGGGCAAGCCAACACCCTTGTCAGCTCTGGCCGAGGAAAATACGCCTCAAGTGATAAGTTATGAATTGATCGTGGAACCCACACAGCAAACGTGGCTGTTTGCGTTAGCGCCTTCGACCCCCAACAACCGCGAGAACAGTATTTTCGTAAGAAGTCTTTTTGATTTTACGTTAAGGGCGAATAGCCCAATATCCAGTAAGAAGGCGTTTTATCTGCGCTACTATCCAACTGCACAAATCACTAGCGGAATAGGAAATTTTGAATCGCAACTAAACCTTCAGGTTTCCATGAATGGCAACCCTCAAGCCAGAGCATGGGGACAGACACTTGCCAAACAATACTCAAGCGCACAGCAAATAGTTAGCGCAATAATGCGTGAATTTAATCAAGGGGGCTTCCGCTACACCCTATCGCCGAACGCCATGCCTACCGACCCCATCGACCGTTTTTTATTTGAAGAACGCTCAGGTTTTTGTGCCCATTACGCAGGCGCCATGGTGTATGTGCTTCGCGCCGCAGGGGTACCGGCAAGAATGGTGACAGGCTACCAGGGCGGAAGCGCACTTAATGACAATGTGCTGCAAATAAGGCAGTACGATGCACATGCGTGGGTGGAAGCATTTATTGATGGTGTATGGATTCGACACGACCCAACGAGTATGGTGGCACCGTCACGCTTAACCTTCGGGCTTGAACGTGCGTTGGAAGAGCTTGGGGAGTCTCGTGAAGCGAGTATTTTGGGCGACCTTAGCAACGCTGCCATTTTTGCAACGTTACAAAGCTGGTTTCAACAGCTCGATTACTCATGGAGTAAATGGGTACTGGGCTTTGACAATACTGCGCAAACCAACATGCTTGAAGAATTACTAGGCTCGCTAACGCCGCAAAAAATGCGAGTTGTATTTCTTTCCGCCATTGGCCTAATTGGGCTTATTTTAGCACTTTATTTTTTACCCAAAACGCATCGCAACACACTGTCGCCCTCACACAGAGTTTTACTAAACGCAATAAAATGCGTTGAAGCTAAAACAGGAAAAGAAAGAGGGAATAAAACCTTGTCCGCCTTTATGAGTGAAGTTAACCCCTTGATAAACGACGATGCTGCCAAGGCACTAACACTTCTGTGTGAACAATTTGAGCACGAAAAATACGCACACCGAACACAAGAGGCAAAAGTTTATCCAACCATGAAGCGTCAGTTAAAAATGTTAAAACAGGCATTAAAGTAGGAAATGGTTAAACCGGTTGCACCTTAAACACTCACACTCCCCCCCTTTTTAGTGCAGACTAATTAATAGTGCCTTGGCGCAAGCGTCTATCAACACAGCCATGAATTTATACAAAGCATTGTTTTTAATAGCAATAAATAACGCATTTAGGTACATTTTGGTTATTGGCACTTTTTTAGCTTTGTACAAATGGATAACAAAAGTACGAAGGCGCTTATACAAGTATTAGTTGCCAACGGGCTTTAGAGTACAAAGGCGTACACATAACCGACGGTTTATTTGTTAGCTACCACAATGCATGAGTTTCGGACAAAGGCGTCCCCAGTTCTTTCTTACGAGAGCGCTGCGGACGCCTTTTTTTGATCTTCTGGAACGCATTGAAACAGTAAACGCCAACACACAGATGACAACTTATTAATAACGACAACGTGAGGTGAAACCATGGCTTATCTTCTCCCCGCTGAGTTTGCAACCAAGATGGTAGATGCAGGCGAAGCCAAAATTTATATGTCTACACGAGATACTCTAATTCGCGCTTATATGGCAGGTGCAATATTGGCCCTAGCCGCTGTTTTTGCCGTTACCATTGCCGTTCAAACCGGCGTGTTTCTTCTTGGCGCAGTGTTATTCCCAGTGGGCTTTTGTATGCTCTACCTTATGGGGTTTGACCTATTAACCGGCGTGTTTGTACTTACCCCACTCGCTTGGCTTGCACAGCGACCTGGCGTCACGCCAAAACAAATTCTACGAAATTGGGGATTAGTATTTTTAGGTAACTTTGGCGGCGCATTAACCGTGGCCTTTATGATGTCGTTTATTTTTACCATGGGGTATAACGTGGATGGCGGTGCCATCGCGACTAAGGTAGCCAGCATTGGCGAAGCTCGTACATTGGGCTACGCAGAACACGGCGTTGCAGGCTGGTTCACCATTTTTATTCGCGGCATGTTGTGTAACTGGATGGTGTCGCTAGGCGTAGTGGGTGCAATGATTTCAACTCACGTTAGCGGAAAAGTACTAGCCATGTGGATGCCAATCATGCTGTTCTTCTTTATGGGTTTTGAGCACTCAGTAGTAAACATGTTCCTTTTCCCATTTGGCCTTATTATGGGCGGCGACTTCTCGGTTATGGACTACTTCATTTGGAACGAGATCCCAACTGCACTTGGAAATCTTGTTGGTGGCCTCGCCTTTACTGGACTAACCCTGTACACCACCCACGTTAAGACGCTACCCAAACGTACTATCCCTGTTGATAAAGCCGCTGCATCGCAAACACTGCCTATTTAATTAAGGCGCTTATCTTAAAGCCATCATGCCTTGTCCCTACAAGACACGTCATGATGGCGTTATCCGTTTCCTTGGAAATAACTAATTGGGCTCATAATTAAATATGCAGGTAAGAAGCAATTAAACATGAATGAGCGAGCCGCGTTAAACGCCCCAATTAACCCACCAGCTAACACGCTCAGTGTAAGTGCATTTTCTACAGCCGGCGTTAAAGCGATAAACCAAGATGCATACGCTTTTCATGTTTCTGATAACCCAAATCAAAGCAGCGTTTTTGTTATCGCCGACGGTGTAAGTAGCAGTACGGTTAGCCAAGTTGCTAGCGACTTTGCTACCAGTCAGTTTATTAAACTGTTTAATATGGCGCCGGAACAATGGTCGGTTAAGACGCGCGCTGAAACCATTATTAAAGAGATAAACGCGCTGCTTTACACACGTACGCAAAGAAGTCCCTTTTGCTATACACCAGAAAAAGGTTATGTTTGCACGTTAACAGTGGCAGTGGTAACAGGCAATCACATGGATGTATTTCATGTGGGGGATTGTCAAATTCAGGTTATTTCTAAGAACGCACAGTCGCCTGTCTTACTCACAAAACCTCATCGTCAAGTATCGGAAAGTGAGCCTTCGCAGAGTTATCTTACTAAAGCATTAGGCGTTCAAGCACATATAGATATCGACCACACAACACTCACCCTCAACTCATCGAGCACGTTTTCGATTAGTAGCGACGGCGTTTATGAGTTTGTTTCGCTACCCACCATTCTTATGAAAATCAGTGAGGCCGATACGCTTTCTGAAAACCAAGCTGCGTTGGTAGTACATGAGGCATTTACTAGAGGAAGCGATGACAACCTCACCTTACTTCTCGTAAAGGTTCTTGTAGCTAGCCATGATGGCCTAGACGATCACAGACACCCACTGTATACAGGCGTTTCAACTTCACCTCATTCATCTGTACTTAACAGGTCGTTGGGCGAACAACTGATAACCAATTCTGAGGTTTCTGATGCTGCGATTCATTACTCAAATCAGCAGTCTGATGAACATGTATGCGAAGAGCCTGCTGCCGCAAACTTTAAGACGGGTGATGATGTTGATGGACTGAAGCTAGAACGACAGCTTTATACGTCGGCCCGAAGCCATGTTTTTATTGCCACCAATTCGTCTTGTGAAGCTACGCACAGAAACAGCCCTGTGGTTGTAAAAACACCGGCTACCGACTTTACCCTATCACCAGAAATGGTAAATGGATTCCTAATAGAGAGCTGGTTTTCGAGACGGATTAATTCGGCACACGTTATTAAAAGCCCAACGTTTACTGATTTGGGTTTACCGTACCCTCCTTCTTCTTTTTACAGCGTAAGTGAATATATTCAAGGTCAAACGCTAGCTCAATGGGCTGTTGATAATCCTACGCCGCCATTAGAGCAAGTTAGGAATATAATCGAGCAGGTTGGTAAAGGTTTACAGGCAATGCACCGTCAGGGCATTGTTCATAGGGATATACGCCCCGACAATATTATTATTAGCGAACAAGGGCACTGTACTATTATAGATTTGGGTTCAGCAGCCTTAGCCGATGCCCCAAGCCTCTATAGTGACACACCTATTCCTGGCGCTGCACTTTTTTCCGCACCTGAATACTTTTTAGGAAATGTTGGCACAGAGCGCTCTGATCTGTTTTCCTTAGCCGTACTCACCTACTATCTCTTGTGCGGGCGTTACCCCTATGGCACAAAGCTCGTTCATTGTCGCACGTTGGCTGAGCAGAAAAAGTTAACATACCAAACCGCATTGGCTCCTAATCGACCAATACCTAATTGGGTTGATAGCGCCCTTAAGCGTGCTTTGCATGTGAACCCTGATAAGCGATTTTCTTCACTATCTGAGTTTCTTTTTTCGCTTCGCTACCCAAATCCATCACAACATACGGCGTACGAGCCGTTAGTAAAACGACACCCTCTTTTTGTGTACAAGGTGCTAATACTGGCACTTATTTTCAGCAATCTAGTTACGCTCATTTTGTTTAACTAACCCTTTAAGGAAATGCAAATGATTACATCGAGAACCCAAGTTACCGACATGATCCAGTCAGCCAAAATTTTAAAAGGCATAAAGTGGAGTCAGATTGCCGAAGTTGTTGGTCAGTCAAAAGAATGGAGTACAGCAGCTTGCTTAGGACAAATGGCCATGACAAAGCAGCAAGCTGAAGCCGTGGGTGAGTTACTTGAACTCACCGACGAAGCCATTGCTTGGCTTCAAATCGTGCCTTACAAAGGCTCGTTACCCACAGAAGTCCCTACCGACCCGCTTATTTACCGCTGGTATGAATTGGTGAGTGTGTATGGCACTACATTAAAGGAATTAATTCATGAAGAGTTTGGCGACGGCATCATGAGTGCCATTGATTTTTCTATGGATTTACAGCGCGAAAACGATCCTAAAGGTGACCGTGTCAGCGTAGTTATGTCAGGGAAGTTTCTGCCATATAAGATGTACTAAACGTATTTCAGGATGGGACACCCGACATAAAAAAAGCCGGTCATGCGACCGGCTTTTTAGTATTTCTTGAAGCGTAAGCTAACCCAAAGTCAGCTTACGTTCGCAAAGGCTAATTACTTAGCAGCTTTACGTGCTTTCGCTTCTTCAATTACTTTGTCAGCTACGTTCTGAGGACATGCTGAGTAGTGGCTGAATTCCATAGAGAACTGACCACGACCAGATGTAATAGTACGTAGGTGACCGATGTAACCAAACATCTCAGATAGAGGTACGTCAGCCTTGATGCGAACGCCAGTAGCGCCAGCTTCTTGGTCTTTGATCATACCACGACGACGGTTAAGGTCACCGATTACGTCACCAACGTTGTCTTCTGGGCTGAATACGTCAACTTTCATCACAGGCTCAAGAATCTGAGGACCTGCCTTTGGCATTGACTGACGGAATGCACCTTTTGCTGCAATTTCGAACGCGATTGCTGATGAGTCAACTGCGTGGAAACCACCGTCGAATAGCTCAACTTCAACGTCTAGTACTGGGTAACCAGCTAGAGGACCTACTTCCATCATACCTGCGAAACCTTTTTCGATTGCAGGGAAGAATTCTTTAGGTACGTTACCGCCCACAACTGTAGATGTGAACTTGAAGCCAGAGTTAGTTTCGCCTGGCTTGATGCGGTAATCAATCTTACCGAACTGACCAGAACCACCAGACTGCTTCTTGTGCGTGTAGCTGTCTTCAACAGGTAGCGTGATAGTTTCACGGTATGCAACCTGAGGCTGACCAACTTCTAGCTCAACGCCGTAAGTACGCTTCAAGATGTCTACTTTGATGTCAAGGTGAAGCTCACCCATACCTTTAAGGATGGTTTCGCCTGAATCTTCATCAGTTTCAACTTGGAAAGATGGATCTTCAGACACTAGCTTACCGATAGCGATAGACATCTTTTCGTTAGCGCCTTTGTCTTTTGGCTTAACAGCAATTGAGATTACTGGCTCAGGGAAGATCATTGGCTCTAGTGTACAAGGGTTCTTCGGATCACATAGTGTGTGACCAGTTTGAACGTTCTTCATACCAACAACAGCTAGGATATCGCCTGCTTGTGCTGAAGTAAGTTCAGTACGCTCGTCAGCGTGCATCTCAACCATACGGCCGATACGCTCAGTTTTACCTGTTGCGCTGTTAAGAATAGTGTCGCCTTTGTTTAGCTTACCAGAGTAGATACGGATAAACGTAAGGGCACCGAAACGGTCGTCCATGATTTTGAACGCAAGCGCACGGAACGGCTCGTCAACAGATACTGTTGCTACTTCGCCAGTAGGCTCACCAGTTTCTTCGTCAGTTAGTGGCTGAGGATCTACTTCTGTTGGAGAAGGTAGGAAGTCAACAACTGCGTCAAGAACTAGCTGGATACCTTTGTTCTTAAATGCAGAACCACAGTAAGTTGGGAAGAACGCTAGGTCACGAGTACCCTTACGGATACAACGCTTGATGTCTTCTAGAGAAGGCTCTTCGCCATCCATGTAAGCCATCATTAGGTCGTCGTCTTGCTCAACAGCAGTTTCGATTAGTTGCTCACGGTACTCGTTCGCTTTATCAACCATATCCGCTGGGATATCTACAACTTCGTAGTTCTCAGGAAGACCTGAATCGTCCCAGATGTACGCTTTCATGTCTAGAAGGTTAACAACACCTTTGAAGTCGTCTTCGATACCGATTGGCAGCGTCATTACTAGTGGGTTAGCAGCAAGTACTTTCTTCACTTGGCCAACAACACGGTAGAAGTCTGCACCCATACGGTCTAGCTTGTTAACGAAAATACAGCGAGCAACGCCTGATTCGTTAGCATAACGCCAGTTAGTTTCTGACTGAGGCTCAACACCACCAGAACCACAGAATACACCGATACCGCCGTCTAGTACTTTAAGTGAACGATATACTTCAACTGTAAAGTCAACGTG
>ENA-OWNT01000535-OWNT01000535.1-seawater-metagenome-genome-assembly--contig:-NODE-535-length-82679-cov-5.507215_pt1 | contig 82679 bp, 63 predicted proteins | sample MGYA00238136_ERZ651165 | MGnify/ENA primary metagenome ERZ651165 (study PRJEB26861, sample SAMN08777766) | seawater metagenome | isolation source: coastal seawater | place: USA: Florida | collected...
CGACAGGCGGGAGCGTTCACACGCTTTCACCGTACCCACCCGGGTATTGGCAACGGTGCGCTCGATCAAGGCCCGGTCCACCAGCACCGTAGACACTTCCAGGGGGTTCGGCAGGCGCAGGTAATAGACACCGGCCGCCAGAGCAATGGCCACACCGGCCCACAACCCCCAGCGGGTTGCGGTGGCAAGTTGTTTACCGCCGTTTGGGTCTGGCGCCATTAACACGTCTCCTTATGCAGGCCCGCTGCCACAGGGGTTAATTTCCAGGTCAAGTTCCGCAAACAATGCTATATCTGTATCTTAAGGGTAAGATTACACGGCAATTAGCTCAAGCCATTGATTTATGTCCGTTTTTTGGCCTTTTTTATGCGCATGATCATCATGACCCTGGATTTCCAGCTGCCGGGCTGTCGCTCCCTGAAGGATAAGCGCCACCGGCTGCGGGGCTTAAAGGACCGCTTTGGCAAACTCACCAATGTGGCGGTGACCGAATCCGACTGTCACGACCAGCACCAGCTTGCCCAATGGAGCTTCGTGGCCATCGGCCGGGACACCCAGGGGCTGGACAAAGTGCTGGATGATATCGAGACCTATGCCCACCAGCTGGATGCCCAGATTATCGAAAGCCGCCGGGAACGGAGCTGACAGGAGTATAATATCGTGACTCAACTTGGCAGCGGTAAAAGTGTCCGGGCCTTTATCGGCATTCCCCTGGACCGTCGCACCCAACACACCCTGAACCGGGGCGTCAGACAGTTCAAGGCCGCCGACGAACTCTCCCTCAATAGCCGTGAGACCATTCGCTGGGTCGCCAACCAAAACCGCCATATCACCCTGGCCTTTTTGGATACCATCACGCTGGAACAGGTGGTGGAACTGCAACAGGCCCTGGGCAAGGCGCTGGCAGACCAACGGGGCTTCGACACCGAAATCACCGGCATCGGTGGCTTTCCCGATGCCAAAGGGGCGATTATCGGCGCCTACATGAGCAGCTCCCCCGCCTTTGAGGCGCTCTATCAGCACCTGTTTGAAGTCTGCGGGGAGCTGGGTTTGCGCCAGGAGGGGCGCAAGTTCCGCCCCCACATCACCCTGGGCCGCTTTAAAACCTCGGGGCGCCGATACAGCCGCCGCCGGCCCCGGCCCTCGCCGTTTGTTCGCCTGCACTTTCGTCTGAAAGTCGATTGTGTGCAGTTGTATCAGAGCCGGCTGACACCCAAAGGTAGCGAGTATGCGGTGATGTTTCGCCAGGGCCTACAATAATTTAACCCCAACTCCCAACCACATTCGCCAATGCCCCCTGCAACTCCGGGTACTCAAACTCAAACCCCGACTCCAGCGCGTAGGCCGGAACCACCTGCTGACCGGTCAGCAGCAACTCATCGGCCATCTCCCCCATCATCAACCGCAACACCGACGACCTCGCCGTCCACCTCGAAGCGCACCTGCAGGGCGGCCGAGGCGGTGTCATCGTCCTCCACCGACACCTCGAGCACGACGGTGTCGCCTTCGTCGAAGGTCGTGGCCGCGGCGGGGGAGAGCCAGGAGATGGCGGGTGCGACGCCCACCACCACGGTCGTCTCGGCGCTGCACGCCTGGTCTGCGCCATCCACACCGGAGAGCGTGAGCGTGTGGGTGCCGACGGACAAGGTGGTCTCGGCGAGGGCGACACCGGCGGCGTCCACGGGCCCCTCCCAGATGGCCCCGTCGAGGCTGCTGGCCCACTGTGCGGTGAGCTGGCCCGGCGCGGTCTCCTCGTCCTCCACCTGGCCCGAGAGCGTCCACATCGCGCCCATCTCGGACACGTCGCCTTCGGAGGGTGTGGCGATGGTACACACCGGCCCGCCGTCCTCCGGCTCCACCTCGATGCGCTCCACCACCGTCGTCGACTTGCCCGAGCTGTCGGTGACCTGCAGAGACAGCTCCCAGTGGCCGGTGGTGAGCGTGGCGGTGCCGGTCACCCGGCCATCTTCGTCGATGCTGATGTCGAAGGGCTCGGCGCTACGGTTGGCGGTCCAGAGCACCGCAAGGTCCTCGATGGCGTCTTCGGCGTCGGACACCTGTCCCTGCAAGGTGACGGGGACGTTGGCGAAGAAGCGGCCGTTGGACGAGGGGGCGTCGATGCGTGCCTGGGGGGCGCCGGTCGCGAGGATGGTGATCTGGACGCTGTCCTCGCCGATGTTGCCTGCTGCGTCCTCCGCTTGTAGCACCAGCTCGGCGTCGCCATGGGACAGGGACAGGCTGCAGGTCACCGCACCCTCGGCATCGGGCACCGCCCCCGCACACACCGGCTCTCCATCGGCCCACCAGCGGATGTCCAGCTGCTCGGCGGGGGTGTCGGCATCGGCCACCTGTCCCACGACAGTGAAGGCGTGGGCGTCGTCTTCGGTGTCGCCCGGGCTGTGGCTGAGGATGACCGCCGATGGAGCCTGGGTGCCAGGGTCGAATGCCCCATCCGCCGCCTTGTCCGCCTCGAGCGGCTCACAGGCCGCCATCAGTCCACTCACACACACCGGCACCAACAAGCTCACACGCCGCATGACCCCTCCGTTCCACCCGCTGTCGATCCGGGCGATGCCTGACGTTCGTCCCCATGGGCTGGGGCTTGACACCTGAATCGGTGCGGACCTGCATCCGACCGGCGGGAGTGGTCTGTGGGGGTGGACTTCGGTAGAAGGCCGGTTGCAGCGACCTCGGGTGCCGAGGAGCTCCGTCGACGCCCCCGTGTCGCCGTGCCTGCCGCCCCAGGAGTGCCTGTGTCCGTCCGCCCGCTCTACCGGCTGCGTGTGTCCACCCGCTACCGGGTCCCAGCGGAACAGGTGTGGGCCCATGTGACCGACGTGAACGCCATCTCCGCCGAGTTCCCCCCGTGGGCCCCCTTCCACTTCACCCGCCCCGACGACGTGGCCCGGGCCCTCGAAGACGGCGCCCAGCAGGCCCGCATCCCGGCCCGACTCGGCGTGTTGCCTTGGACCGCAGAGGTCAAGCTCACCGAGCCCGGTCGCAGCTTCGAAGACCGCGGTGAGTCGGGCCTCTTTTCTGTGTTCCTCCACATCCACACCGTGGAGACCGTGTCCGACGGGGCCCGTCGCCTCGACGACGTCTGGTTCACACCCACCCGCTTTGCTGTGCTGCTGTCCCGGTGGACAGCCCGCCTCTTTCAGGCCCGCCACCGCCGCGCCGCCCGGGTGCTGTCCGCCGATCCCCAGTCGGTGGGCCACACCGTCCTTCGTGAGGTCTTCGAAGACGAGGACCTCCCCGCCACCCTCGCCTGACAAGTGCCCCCCATGCTGCTCGTCATCGACGTCGGAAACACCAACACCGTCCTCGGCGCCATGGAAGGCGACCACGTCCAGCACCGCTGGCGGGTCAGCTCCACCGTGCGCACCACCGATGAGTTCGGTCTGCTGCTCCTTCAGCTCCTGGCCCACCGTGGCCTCGGCGCCCCCGACATCCGGGGCGTCATCGTCTCGTGTGTGGTGCCCAGCATCGTCTACGCCATCGAAAAGGCGTCGCGCCGCTACCTGCACCGCGACGCCCTCATCGTGGGCAAGGGGATGCGCACTGGCATGCGGGTGCGCACCGACAACCCCCGCGAGGTGGGCGCCGACCGCATCGTCAACGCGGTGGCCGCCTGGCAACAGCACCGAAAGCCCCTCGTGGTCGTCGACTTCGGCACGGCCACCACCTTCGACTGCGTGGATGCCCGCGGCGACTACATCGGCGGGGCCATCGCGCCGGGCTTTCAGATCAGCGCCGACGCCCTGGTGAACCGCACGGCCAAGCTGCCCCGGGTCGCGGTCGACAAGCCCCCCAAGGCCATCGGCACCAACACCATCGCCAGCATGCAGTCGGGCCTGTTCTTCGGCTACGTGGGCCTGGTCGACGGTCTGGCCCGCCGGTGCAAGGCGGAGCTCGGCGCGGCGGGCACCGTGCCTTGTGTGGCGACCGGAGGCCTCGCCAACCTCATCGGCAGCGCCTGTGAGGAGATCGACAGCGTCGACAACGACCTCACGCTGCAGGGCTTGCGCATCTTGTGGGAGCTGAACCAGTCATGAGCGGCAAGGCGCCCGAGGACACCGCCCGCATCAGCCCCACCGCGCACTACACGGGCTCGGTGTGGCGGGCCAATGGCCTCGGGGACGCCCGACTTGACGTTGTTCTGGAGCATCGCCCCCATGCCGTCATCTCCCCGGGTGGCCGGCTGCTCGCCCCCTTCCTCGGCGGGGCCACGCTCGACACCTCTCTGCTCCAGAGACACCTGCTCATCGACCACCAGGTGCGCTGTGCCGTGGAGGCGGGGGCCCGTCAGGTCATCGAGGTGCCGGCGGGCTTCTCGGCGCGGGGGCTTCGGTTGGGTGGACTGGTTCCCGGGCTCACCTGGCTCGACGGCGACCTGCAGAACATGGTGGACATGCGAAGAAGGGCGCTGGGCGACGACCACCCGGTGCGCGTCATCGACATGCTGAAGGACGACGGACCCAACTCACTGTCCGCCGCCTGCGACACCCTCGACCCCGCTCTCCCCACGGTCATCATCGTCGAGGGACTGTTCAACTACTTCCCCACGCCGGTGGTCATCGGGATGTGGGCGCGGTGTGCCCGGGCGCTGGCCCGCTTCCCCAAGGGCTGGCTGCTCGGCGATGCCGCCCTCGGTCACCACGTCCGTCGCAATCCTCTGGTGCGACTGTTCCTGGTCACCCTCTCGGGCATCGCCCGGGGGTCCACCCACGCCCACTTCGAGGGGCCGGAGGGGGCCGAGGCGGCTCTGACAGCCGCGGGCTTCCACACCGGCATCGTCCACTCGCCCCAGGCCCGGGCCGCCGAGCTGTCCCTGCCTGCGGGCCATGCGCCCGACTACCTGTGTGTGCTGGAGGGACGGCTCGGTTGATCTTCGGTGCCCTTGTCGGGGGGGCGGTCGGCGGCTTGCGAAGCCTGCGTGACATGGGCGTGACGGCCGGGTGTGGTTGACCCCCTTCGGTGCCGTCGGTATGGTCCCCCGTGCTGTGAGCCGCCCGTCGATGCGGCGGTTCCCCCTTGCGAAGATGCCCGCTTGCTCGATGTTGTCGGCAAGCGGAACCCATATCAGGAGCAACCATGGCCGCCTATACCTCCGCCCAGATCCGAAACGTCGCCCTTGTCGGCCACGGCGGGTGCGGCAAGACCTCGCTTGCGGAAGCGATGCTGTACGTCTCCGGGGCCAACAGCCGGCTCGGAAGCGTGCAGGGCGAGACCAGCACGCTCGACTACGAGCCCGAAGAGCAGAAGCGCAAGGGCTCCATCGCCACCAGCCTCGCCTGGATCGCCTACAACGACCACAAGGTCAACGTCCTCGACACTCCCGGCGACCAGTCCTTCATCTACGACTCGCTGTGTGCCATGCGGGGAGCCGACGCCGCCATCGTGGTCGTGAGCGCGCCCGACGGCGTGGAGCTGCAGACCGAGCGGGTCTACGACGCCGCCAAGAACAACGGCCTCGCCTGCGCTGTCCTCATCAACAAGATGGACCGCGAGCGGGCCGACCCCGAGGCGTGCCTGGAGCAGATCCGCGAGACCTTCGGCGCCCGCCCCGTGCCCCTTCAGATCCCCATCGGCGTGGAAGGCGACTTCAAGGGCGTGGTGAGCCTCTTCAAGCGCAAGGCCTACATCTACGACATGGACGGCAGCGGCAACCGCGAGGTCACCGATGTGCCGCCCGAGCTGGTCGACGAGGTCGATGCCGCCTGGGAAGTGCTCGTGGAGTCGGTGGCCGAGACCGACGAGGACCTCCTCGAGATCTACCTCGAGACCTTCGAGCTGTCCCTCGAACAGGTGAAGGAGGGCTTCTACAAGGCCCTCAAGGAAGGCCTGCTGCTGCCGGTCGTCTACGGTTCCGCCGTCAACTGCATCGGCGCCACCGGCCTGCTCGACCTCGCGACCTGGGCCTTCCCGTCGCCCCTGGAGCGCCCGGCCGTGGAGGCCACCAGCGGCGATGATGCCGTGGAGGTCGCGCCCACCGAGGATGGGGGCTTTGCAGCCCAGGTCATCCACACCATGGTCGACGAGTTCTCGGGCAAGACCAGCCTGTTCCGCGTCGTCCGCGGCACGGTGCCCGGCGACAGCGTGGTCACCAACACCTCGAGCAACTCCGCCGAGCGCCTGGGTGCCGTCTACACCTTGCGGGGCAAAGAGCGCACGACCGTCCCGAAGGCCGTCACCGGCGACATTCTCGGCGTGGCCAAGCTCAAGGCCACCCACACCGGGGACACGCTGGCATCCCCCGACCACCTCACGGTTCTCGACGCCGTCCGCTTCCCCCCGCCGATGATGTCGTACGTCATCCGGCCGGCCTCCAAGAGCGACGCCGACAAGATCAAGACCGCCCTCGAGCGCATCCTCGACGAGGACCCCACCCTGTCGGTGACCAACGACGAGCTCACCCACCAGCTCGTCCTCAACGGCGTGGGCATGGTGCAGCTCGACATGGCCATCGAGCGCATGCGGCGCAAGTACAAGGTGAGCGTCACCACCAGCCTGCCGCCGGTGCCCTACCGCGAGACCCTGCGCAAGGCCGTGCAGAACATCGAAGGCAAGCACAAGAAGCAGACCGGTGGCGCCGGTCAGTTCGGTGTGGCCATCATGAACGTCTCGCCCCTGCCTCGCGGCGGGGACTACGAGTTCGTCGACCGCATCAAGGGCGGCTCCATCCCCAACCAGTTCATCCCGAGCGTGGACAAGGGCGTGCGCGAGCGCATGAAGTCGGGCTTTCTGGCCGGCTACCCGATGGTCGACCTCCGCATCGAGCTGGTCGACGGCAAGTACCACCCCGTCGACAGCAAGGACGTCGCCTTCCAGCTTGCCGGAAGCAAGGGCCTCAAGGCTGCTTTCGCAAAGGGCGGCACCGTGCTGCTCGAGCCGATGATGGCGATGGAGATCGTCGTCCCCAACGAGAACATGGGCGACGTGATGGGCGACGTCACCTCTCGGCGGGGCCGCGTCACCGGCATGGACACCCGCGGGCGCAAGACCATCATCGAGGCGGTCGTGCCCCTCGCCAGCGTGCAGCGCTACGCTCCCGAGCTCAAGGGCATGACGGGCGGCAAGGGCTCCTTCACGATGCAGCTCGACAGCTATGAGGAGGTGCCCAAGCATCTCGTCGACGGGGTGGTGGCCTCGAGTCCCTTCCGCAAGGACGACGAGGACTGAGGCCGAGCCCCCTCGTCCAACGGTCCCACCATCTCGTATGATGGGAGCCGACCCCAGCACCGCAGCCGCCCCACATCGGGCGCGCCGCGGTGTTCGCCGTAGACAGGAGCCCCCCGCCGTGTCGTCCGACATCCCCTTCGCAAAGCTCGGCATTCCCCTCGACCTGGAGCCTCGACTCCAGCGGGACTCGCCCCTCAAGGTGCGGCGGGCCATCGCCAAGGGCCTCGTGCCCGTGCCCCCGTCGGCTCAGTTGGGTGCGCTTTATGTGTTGGCCACCGACCCTGAACCCAAGGTGTCCCAGGCCGCCCGGCGCACCCTGCGGGAGCTGCCCACCCGGCAGGTGCTCAACAACATCGGCATCAAGACCCACCCCAAGGTGCTGGAGTTTCTCGCCGAGTTCCGCGAGGCCGACGCTGCCCTCGACGAACGCATCGGCATGATGCGCATCGCAAACGACCGCACCGTCGAGCTCATCGCGCGCCGGGCCAACAAGGGCCTCTCGGAGCTGTTGAGCCGCAACCACGAGCGGCTGCTCATGTCGCCCAGCGTGTTCGTCTCGATGCACGCCAACCCCGACTGTCCCGACTCGGCGGTGGCGCGTGCAGAGTCGTTTCTGCGCATGCAAGACAGCTTGCCCGAGGTGCCCGAGGTCCGTCCGTTCCTCCAGTCGGCAGCCGGCGACGACTTCGTGGGTCTCGACGACATTGTCGATGAAGCGCCTGCCCCCGCCGAGCCCGTGGACAGCCTCGCGCCCGCCCCGCCCGCTCAGAGTGGTGGGGTCGACCTCATGGCCGAGATCGAGGCTGCGTTGCGCGGGGAGGTGTCGCCCACGTTGGTCAAGCGCCAGGAAGAGGCGCTCAAGATGTTCGACCTCGGGCAGCTCGACCAGACCGACGACGGCTTCGACGCCGATGGCTTCTCCTTCGACTTCAACGACGTCAACGACAACTTCACCTTCGACCTCACCCACGACCACACCACCGTGAATTCCGAGGAGAAGGGCGAGATCCGAAAGAGCATCGAGCACCAGATCAAAGACATGTCGGTGGGTCAGAAGATCAAGCTCGCCTATCTTGGCAACAAGGAGGCACGGTCCTACCTGATTCGCGACCGCAACCGCATCGTGGCCGGCGCCGTGGTGAAGTCCGGACGGCTCACCGACCAGGAGGTCGCGACGTATGCGGGCAACAAGAACCTCGACAGCGACGTCATTCGCGAGATTGCGTCCAACCGCGAGTGGATCCGGAAGTACCCCGTGAAGGTGGCGCTGGTGAACAACCCGAAGACGCCCGTGTCGCAGACCGTCACACTGGTGAGCCAGCTGCAGAAGAAGGACCTCATGATGCTCACGCGCAACCGCAACGTGCCCAGCGTGGTCAATGAGGCTGCCAACCGCCTGTTCCGCGCCAAGTACAAGAAGATGGGGTGAGCGCGGGCGGGCACCCGCGTGGGGCCGTCGGGCTCACGTTGTTGCTTGCGTTGGGTTGCATCGTCAATGGGGCACGGGTGGTGGAGGCCTGTCGCCCGACGGTTCCCCTGTTCGACCATGCGGTGCTGCTCGCCGACATGTTGCACCATCCGCCCCACCTGTTTCGGGGACACAACGAGCACCTGCCGGTGCTGCCGAGGCTTGTGTTCCAGCTCGAGGCCTGGCTGACCGACGGCAACACCTGGGTGGGGGTGGTGGCGGGCGTGTCGGCCTTGTTCGGGGGCGCGGCTCTGGTGTGCAGGGTGTGGCGACCCGGGCGCCTCGTGTGGGGTGTGGTGCTCGCCGCGGCCCTGCTCCGACCCTCCCTGGCCTGGGCGGTCTCGTGGCCGACGAACGTGCAATACACGCTGGCCTGGCTGGGTGCGGGTGTGGCGGCCCTGGGGCTGGCGCAGGGGCGCGTGTGGTTGGGGGGACTGGGGGCTGTGATGGCCGGACTGTCGAGCGCCGAAGGTTGGCTGGTGTTGCCGCTGATGGCCGGTGCCGAGGCCATCTTGGGACGGCGAAGCCGGGCGCTTGGCTGGGCCCTCGTCACCGTCGTCGCCGCCGCGCTGGCAACCTTGGCGGACACGGCACACTCGGGCCTGAGCTGGCCGGGCGATGGCGATGAGCTCGAGGCCGCCTTGGTCTTTGTGGGGCGACTGCTGGCCTTTCCCTGGTCGGTGAAGCTGGCGGCAGCCGTGGCCATGCCCTTTGTGGGGTGGACGGTGTGGCGGCTTCGCCGGGACCCGAAGGTGGACCCCTCTCTCGCCTTTGCCGCGGTGTATGGGCTCGGCTTCACGGGGCTTGTGGTGGTGGGCCGATGGTGGCTCCCCGACGTGGCCCATCGCTACGCGTTCGGGCCCACAATTGCGGTGGTGACTGGACTGTTGGCGGTCGCCGGAGGCGGCCTGGCTGGTCGGGACCGTGCCTGGCTTGCGTTGGGCATCGCCGCGGTCCTGGGCGTCGAGTCGGCCTGGCTCGCGCCGGATGTGGTGGGGCACTGTCGTGCGGAAACGCCCGCTGGTACGCCATTCTGGATGGGGGTCTCAGACGATGGCAGGTCCGCTCACCCCGGCTATGATCCAAGCATCGCCCTGGAGCTGCGCACCCACCTGTGGGACTGGGGACTGTACCGTCCCCGGGAGTCTCCCTGACCCGATCGGTCCACCCACAGACAATGGCCAGGCGATTGGTGGTAGGTTGCCACGCTCGCTGGACCCCCGAGGCCACCATGACCCGTCCGCAGTCGACCCCACTCAGCACGGCTGGCGTCGCCACGGCCACTGGTCCCCGCGACGACAACCAGGACGCCATCTTGTCGCTGCCCCGGCATGGGGTCTACGCGGTGGCCGACGGCATGGGCGGACTGGCCGACGGGCGGGCATCGGCCCAGACCGCGGTAGGTGCCATCGCCAGCCGAGCCTCTGGGCTGGTCGACACGCTCCGACGGGCCCAGGGCAGCGGGGAGGGGCAGGTCGCCGATGTCCTTGAAGAGCTCATCTGGGACGCCAACGATGCGGTCCGCCGAGCTGCTGTCGCCCGCCACCGCCCCCGCCGTCCGCCGCGCTCCGGGTGCACGCTCACCGTGGCCATCGTTGTCGATGATGCCCTGTACATCGCTCATGTGGGCGACAGTCGCGCGTTGTTGGTGGGCGCGGACGAGCAGCGGCAGCTCACCGAAGACCACTCGGTGGCCGCCGCCCGGGTGCGCCGAGGCCGGATGACCCCCGAGGAGGCCAAGCACAGTCCGCTTCGCAGTCGGCTGTACCAGGCCTGCGGCCTCACCGACGAGCTCGACGTCGACATCGTGGAGGTCGACATCCAGCCGGGCGACCGGGTGGTGCTGTGCAGCGATGGCCTCTGGGAGACCGTGCCCCTCGGAGACCTGGCGGAGCTGGTGCTCGACCGTCCGGCCACAGAGGGGGCGGACGCTCTGCTCGAGGCGGCCACCGAGGTGGGGCTGGTGGACAACACCACCGTCGTGGTCATCGACCCCGCCCGGAAGCACCAGGTGGTCGACAAGCTCGCGGCCCTGGCGCGCAGTCCCCTCTTCGCGGACTTCTCGGCGGCCCAGCTGCGGCGGCTGGCCCCCTATGTGGAGGTCAACCGGCTGTCGGCAGGCGAGGTGGTGGTGGAAGAGGGCGAGGCTGGCAGCGCGGTCTTCGTGCTCGGCTCCGGCAGCCTCGTGGTGGAGCGGGCCGGGGTGGTGCTCACGACCCTCACCCCGCCGGGCCACTTCGGCGAGATTGCGATGCTTCGCGAGAGTGCCCGCACAGCGACCGTTCGCGCGCAGGAGGACGGCTGGGTCCTCGCCCTTCACCGCTCCCACATCGACGCCCTCATCCAGCGTCGGCCGTCGCTCGGGGCCCGCCTTGGCCTGCGCATGGCCTACGCACTGGCCGAGCGTGTGGTCGACCTCACCGAGCGTCTGGCGCAACGGTAGTCGGAGCGAGGGCCCAGCAGGTCCAGCCGAGGGTCTTGTCGCGGGCGAGGGGCGGTCCGAGCAGCTCGAGGAGGACCGACTCGGCCTGAACGGCCCAGCGGTAGCGGGAGCGCGGGCGTTGGAAAGCGATGAAGCCGTAGCCCTGGTCGATGAGCTGCTGGCGGTCGGCTTCGGTGAAGGTGATGGACGCCACCGGCACGCTCGGATCGATGGACCGAGACCAGTCGGGGGGCGCGACGTGGTCGGACGGCAGCAGCCATGGGACGGTGCCGATGCTGCGAATTGGCCGTTCGTGCACCGTCTGGGCGAGCTGGGGACCGTAGCGGGCGTCTCCCAGCGGGCGCAGGGGCAGGTCGAAGACGGCGCCGGGGCGGGGGTCGTCGCGCACCGTCTCGAGGGCCGGGGAGGCGGGGAGCACCCGGTCGCCCGTCGGCCAGGCGCCGATCTGGACGATGCGGGCCACAGCGAGTGCCAGGGCCAGCACGCCGACTGCACCGGAGAGACGCGGACGACGGCGGGCGCTCCAGGTCAGGGTGGTGGCGAGGGCGGCTCCGCTGGCGATGCCCCACACGCTCACGATGCGGTCGGGCCAGTGGAACCACCGGAGCACCGGGATGGCCTGCAGCGCGCTGAAGGGTCCCCAGGGCAGGCCGGGCGCGCCGGGCCAGGCACTCGGGTGTGGCCCCAGCCCCAGCACGAAGGCGAGTGCGAGGATGGCCCACACGCCCAGCCAGAACCGCCGCCTCTGCTTGTCCACGAAAGGCACGGCCAGCAGACCGATCACGGCAACCGCTCCGGGTCCGAGTCCCCCGGCTGTCCAGAAGTCCAGCCAGCCCACACTCGCTCGGCTGGCCAGGCCGAGTGCCATCGGGTCGGCGGTGTCGGGGCGCACCGACAGGGTCCTCGACAGAAAGGCGAGCGCCCAGGGAAGGGCTGCCCCGGCGGCGGAGATGGCGGCGAGTCCGAGGCGGCGCGGGCCGGTCTCGGCGCGGGGCAGGCCCCACACGATGAGCGGGAGGCCGAGCACCATGCCCACCGCGAGCATGGCCGCCAGCTCCCAGGAGGCGAACACGACGAGCGCGCCCACCAGCCCGGTCCCCACCGCCACCTTGCGGGACACCGGGTGACTCCAGCACGCGACCGCGCCGGCGAGGGCCAGGGCCACCACCCCCAGGGCCGCCTGCTCGGGACGTCCGCCATCGAGGTGACGCACCACGAAGGGGTCGAGCTGGAGGAGGAGGCCAGCCAGCACCGCCGCCTGACTGCGGGCGCCCAGGCTGCGGGCGAGGGCCAGTCCACCCAGACCGGCCAGGAGCACGTAGATGCCGAGCACCGTGTTGTAGGCGCGCACGAGCCCCAGCCACGGCACCAGCCACGACCCGAGGCGGATGTCGAGCCAGCCGCCCACCACGGGCATCAGGTCGAGCCCGGTGGGATGGGCCACGAAGTGGCTTGTGGTCATGGGGCCCTGGGACGCGCTCCACATGGTCCACAGGTGTCCATCAAGGTCGACGGCCGGCGGACCGATGGCGGCGTCCCCCGCACCCACCGTCCACCAGACTGGAAGCACCAGGAGCGCACCCAGGGCTACGGCCCGGTGGAGCGGCCTCAATGCACGGTCTCGGAGCCCTCGAGCAGCTCCATCAGGTAGGCGTCGATCTCAGGGAGGGGGTGGGGGCTCGGTGCGAAGAACCACGGCCTGTCGTCGGTGTTGAGCCGTCCGCCCCGCAGGCGACCCAGCAGCCTGTCGTCGATGGCCCGCAGCGAGAGGCGGGCCTCCCCGTAGGCGTCGATGTATTGGCGCGGCAGGCGGTCGGCGTGCTGGTCGGGCGGGGGCAGGTGGAGGGGGGTGCGGCTGCCCACCAGGCCCGGAAACACGCCCTTTCCGCCCGGCGGCAGCACGTAGGCGTAAGGAAAGCCGGCCGCTGCGGAGCGCAGCATGACGTTGACGGCGGCGGTGCTCCGGAGAACGCCCATGGGCAGCTTGGCGTAGAATACGCCCTTGTCGGTCAAGGCGAGGGCGGCGTCGCGGTAGAAGTCGACATTGTAGAATTCCTGGTTCACCGACTGTCCCCATGAATCGACGATAATGGCGTCGTAGCGGCCATCCTGGCGAAGGATGAACTGGCGTCCGTCCTCCAGGTGCAGGGCGAAGCGGTCATGCTCCAGGAGGTCTTCGGTGCCGAACAGCGGGGTGGTCTTGGCCTGGTTGTCGTCGAGCTCGACACAGTCCACCGCCAGCTTCCGCCAGGCGCGCAGCAGGGTCTTTGCGGTGAGGCCGGTGCCGAAGCCGACGAGCAGCGCCCGCTCTGGCTTCTGGACGAGGCTGAGGGGCACGGTGGCCCGGTCGCTCGAGGTGAGGCCGTCGATGGGGATGGAGTTGGACAGGAGCATCTTGTGGCGACCCGCCGGGTCGACGGCGACCACCGCTGTGGTGGCCTCCACACCGTCATGGACGGCCAACAGGCGGCCGGGGTAGCCAAAACCGGGCAGGTCGGGGGCGAGCAGGGCGCCCCAGCCGATGGCCACCAGCGGCACGGCGGTGAGCAGCCAGCCGCGACCGGGCACCCCCCGAAGGGCGACCAGACCGGCCAGTGCCTGGGTGGCGCCGATGACCAGCAGGGCCCCGCGCGAGCCGATGGTGGGCAACAGCACGAAGCCGCCTACCAGGGAGCCGAGCACGCCGGCCACGGTGCTGACCGCGTACAGACGCCCGACCCGCTCGCCGACGCTCTGGCGTACATCGGCCTGGATGGCCGCCAGCAGGGGAAAGCCGAGCCCCAGAACGAGGGCGCACACACCAAGGAGCAGCCGGCCCACGCTGCGGGCGGGGTCGAGGGCCATCGGCAGCCAGCCGGCCACTGTCTGCTGGACGGCCCCGAGGGCGGCGACGGAGAGCAGCGCGAGGGTGAGCTGCACCACGCCGAAGGCACGCACCCGGGCCTGGGTGCTGCGGGCCCGGGCGCCCGACCGAAGCGACAGCCCGATGGCACCCACGGCCATGCCCAGGAGCACGAGGGTGAGGGTGAGGGCGAAGGCCCGGTAGGGGTTGGCCTCACCAAGCGCGAAGCGAAAGGTGCGGGCCCACACCACCTCGGCCGCCATTGCAGCCGCCCCGGAGAGGCCGACCAGCAGGCCCAGGCGCACCTGGATGGACGCGCGGGCGGCCGGCTCGGGTGCGGCTGCGGGGGCCTCGACCCGGCGCGCGACGGCGAACAACAATCCGGCGACGGCGAGATCGATGAGTGCCGCCAGCCCTGTCGATGCGCGCATCCCGATGCCAGGCAGCAGCAGCCAGGCCGTGGCTGCGCACCCGATGGCAGCGCCCAGCACATTGGCTCCGTAGGCCCGCTCGACGATGGCGCCGGGCCGCTTCGACAAGCCGGCGAGGCCGTGCGCGAGGAGCGGGAAGGTGGCCCCCATGAGGATGGTCGGCGGCGCCATCAACACCGCCATCGCCGCGAAGCGCACCGCGAGGGCGGCGGGGTCGTGGCCTGGAAACAACTGGGCGAGTGCGACCAGGGCCTCGCGGGACCAGCCCAGCACGAGCTGCACCCCCACTGCAGTGATCGCGACCGCCACCTCCAGCGCAGCACACGCCATCAGCGCCTGCCTCGGAGACATCCGCACCACCTTGCGGGCGGCGAGGGCCCCGCCGAGCGCGAGCCCGCCGAAGAAGGCCGCCAGCACGGTGGAGGTGGCGTAGGCGGACACCCCGAAGGCTGTGGAGGCCGCGCGGGTCCAGACGAGCTCGTAGACCAGGGCTGCAGCCCCCGAGGCCACGGTAGCGAGCATCAGCAGGGCGATGGTCCCGGTCGAGGAACGCGCTGGCGGGAGGTCGGACACGCCGCGGAGCCTACCCCGCCCTCTGGCTTCCGGGCGCCGCTCTGCTGGTGGCGGGCGACCATGTGCCCCTGCGCCGCTACACTGCCGTCACGTCCACGGCACCTCGGAGTTCCCATGTCCCGCGCCCCACTCGCCCTCTGCTTTGTCCTGCCTGCGCTGACGGTCGCCTGCACCGAAGACGACAAGGGCGACGGCGAGGAGACCACCTCCGAGGAGGAGGGCGGGGAGGATGGCGGCGAGCACGGCGGTGACGATGGCGGCGGCGACGACGGCGGCGACGACGGCGGCAGCTCCAACGACTACGTCGACAGCGTGCAGGCCAGCTGCACAGAGGGCGAGGTGGGCATCTCCGATCCCGTGGCGGCCAACGTGCTGCAGGCGGAGGTCACCTGGACCCTCGACTTCGACGCCGACGCCGAGGCCGCGGGCTGGACCGACTGTGCCTACACCCGTGAATACACCGGTGTGGAGCGCCTCGACGTGCCCCACCTGTGCCCCTGGTGCGATGTCATCGTGGAGGGCGAGGCCACGATGACCGAGGGCTTCGCCGACTGCGCCGAGCCCCTCTTCGGCGGCACCGAGGTGCGCACGGAGACCTGGGGCGTGTCCGGCAGCGATGTGTTCCGCCGCTCCAGCAGCCAGTACCCGCTCCCTGAAGACCCCGTGGCGGTGCTCGACGCCGTGTCTGGAGACGGCTCCACCGTGCCCGTAGGCTGGGAGAGCGAATACGGCGTGAACAACGAGGATGGGGTGGAGGTGGGCCGATTCACCCTCACCGCGGCCGGCACCATGGCATGGGGGCCCGACGACGACACCTTCTTGCAGCCCTACATGGCCCCGCGCGCCACCCCCTATGCCTGCGGCTGGGAGTGCAACGACCCCGGCGACCTGGGCGGCGGCTACCCGCTGGCCCCCGGCGAGGTGCTGCCCAACTTCCGCCTGGCCGACCAGTGCGACGAGATGGTCGATATCCACGACTTCTACGGCTCCTACCTCGTGCTCGACTCGGCCCAGTCCGACTGCGGCCCCTGTCTTGCGATGGCGGGCGACGCCGAGGCCTTCCGCGACACCCTCGTGGCCGACGGCATCCCGGTGCGCCTGATTCCCCTGCTGGGCGCGGGCCTGTCGGATGTGGGGGGCACGCCAGATGCCGCGACGCATCAGGCCTGGGTCGACCGCTTCGAGCCTGTCGACCCGGTTCTCGCCGACCGTGGCTGGGGCTACGCGGCCCTCGGCGCCTACCTTCCCGAGCACGAGGGCGAGGACATCGCCTGGCCGGCCTGGATCATCATCGGGCCCGACATGAAGGTGCTGCAGGGCGGCGTGGGCTTCGGCTCCTGGGACGAGCTGGGCGACATCATCCGGGCGGACTGGGCGGAGCGCGGCGAGACGGGACCCCTGTAGCCGGGGGCCGGGCGGCGGGCGTCCACCCGTGGTGGTCCTTGCACCACGTCCGCGCGTTCGTGCCGCCTCCGGTCGGCGAGACCGTGCAACTTGAGGGTATCTTGCCCTGGTCGGGGCCTACGACAGCCAGATGCCGTTCACGATCCAGGTGGCGGTGTCGACGATGCCGTGGCGCTCCTGGTCGCTGCAGACCTTCTTCACGCCGCCCAGCAGCTCATCCACGGTGCAGCGCAGCCGATGGACACCCGCGCAGCCATGGGGGCCGCTGGCGTCGGCAACGAAGGCCAGCACGCCCACATCGATGGTGCCCGAGGCGGGGTCGATGCTCGCGCTGTCGACGATCTCGTCGATGATGACGAAGGTGCCGAGGTCGGGGAACAGCATGTTTCGGCTGCGGCTGCCCGGACGAACCACCAGGTTGCCGGGCCAGATGCTGCCATCGCTGCGCTCGTGACCGCTGGGCCGGGCATCGGCCATCCGGGCGGCCGCGGGTCCCTGGTAGAGGCCTGCCGCCCGGCCTTCCTTGAGCAGGTTGACGCTGGTGGGAGCCACGCCGCGTTCGTCGAAGCCGCGGGTGGCCATGCCTCCGGGGCGCAGGGCGTCGTCGACGACGTGGAGCTCGCTGCTGGCCACGCGGGTGCCCACGCGCCCCGTGAGAAAGCTGTCCCCCGACCCGATGCGCTCCGCCGAGAAGGCGGCCAGGATGCGCGGAAGCATGGCGGCGACCGCGCGCTGCTCGAACACGACTGCGGTCGGGGTGCTCGGAAGCTCGGCGGGCTGGAGGGTGGCCACGAGGCGGGTGCCGAGCTGGTGGCCAAGCGGCCGGCTGGCGACCTCGGCGAAGTTGCGGCTCACGAGCTGTCCGCGCACCTTGCGGCCGGGCTGCGCGTCGGTGGCGGAGGAGGCCGAGCCGATGAGGGCGAAGCGCGTGCCCTGTTCCTCGACGGACAAGCCGGCGGTGGAGGCGAAGGCGCGGGTCTCGTGGAGCTCCTCGTAGCGAAAGCGGACCCGGCGGACCCGGGGGTCGACCGCGTGGCAGGCCTGCAGGTTGGACTCGAGCACCTCTCGGCGCATGTTGTCGTCGATGAAGGGCAGGCGTCGGTCGCAGATGTCGAGGCCGCGTCCCCGCACGTCGAGGCGGGGGGCGGGCTCGGTCTCGCCGGGGCGCGCAGGGGCCAGCGACGCCAAGGCGCGGGCGACGAGGTCACCGCGGTCGTGTTCATCCGCATGGGGACCCGATGCCAGGGCCTCGCCCATCTGGCCCTCGGCGTCCCACACGCGCACACACACGCGGTAGTCGATGGTGCTGACGGCAGGCCGGCTCGGGGGCGCGCCGTCGATGTCGGACAGCCGACGTGCCTCGGTGCGGGCGGCGAACACCTCGGCCTTCTTGGCGCCAGCCTCCAGGGTCTCGCGGAGAAGCTGGTCGACCGCGAGGCGGGCGGCGCCGGGCTCGGGACCGAACCAGGTGGAGGCGGGGAGTCCGTCGGGGCGCGTCATGGGGGTCTCCGCAAGTGGGAACCGGGAGGAGGCGGACGTGCGGCGGGCGGTGTCGAGGGGATACGGCGCGACCATGTCGATCACGTCGAGTGGCTCTGCCCGAGCATCTGTCCGCAGCGCAGCATGTGCTGCGGTCCGTTCCTCTCTATCGTCCGCGTCCGCAGCCGGGTGCAGTCGAGTTCCAGTCGGACTCCCGGCGGTGCTCGGCCTGCTCGTGGCCATGGCCTGTGCCAGTCCCGTCGAAGCCACCCCCCCGGCGCCGACTCCCCGCTCTGCCCCGGCGGTCTCGGCGCCCGTCCCACCTGCGCCGGAGGCCCGTCCCATCGTGGCCGTGGGCGACCTGCACGGCGATCTGCCGGCCGCCCTGGCGGTGTTGAAGATGGCGGATGTGGTCGATGACGCGGGTCACTGGAAGGCGGGTGCGACGGTGCTCGTGCAGACCGGCGACACCACCGACCGCGGACCGGACAGCAAGGCGGTCATCGAGCTGCTCCAGGCCCTGACCAGCGAGGCCGAGGCGGTGGGCGGCGCGGTGGTCAGCCTGCTCGGAAACCACGAAGCCATGAACATTCAGGGCGACTGGCGCTACGTGCATCCCGCCGACGTGGAGGACTTCGGCTCGGTCGAGGCACGCCGGGCAGCCTTCTCGGCCAGCGGCGACCTGGGCGCGTGGCTTCGAAAGCAGGACATCGTGGCGATGGTGGGGGACACCGTCTTCGTACACGGCGGCGTGTCGGCTGCCTGGGCGTCACGGGGCATCGACGAGATCAACCGCCAGGCGCGGCGAGCCCTCGACACCGACCCCCGTGCGGCCGTGCTCGGGGCGGAAGGCCCGCTGTGGCTGCGCGACTACCTCCAGGCCCCCGAGAGTGTCGCCTGTCCCGCCCTGGAGGCCGCTCTGGGCACCCTCGGCGCCCGTCGGATGGTGGTGGGTCACACCACACAGCGAAGTGGGCAGGTGGCCGTGCGGTGCGGCGGTGCCATCCTGGGCATCGACACCGGGATCTCCGCCCACTACGGCGGCCACCTGTCGGCCGTTCGCATCGAGGGGGACGACGCACGGGCGCTGTACCCCACCGGCACCGTCGACCTCCCCGACCCCGCGGCGCGCTGAGCCCACATCCGGTGACACTGCGGGACAACGCGCGCGGATGGGCGAGGGCAGGTCATCTCTGGCTTGAGACGCCCGAATTCGCGGCCGATGCGCCCTGCGACAGCAGGCTCCACCCACGCTAAGGTCGGGCGCCTCGGAGGAGCCCACGAGTCTCCTCCATCGGGCTCGTCCACCGCCGGTCCGCTCCTGGAACCGGGTGCTCGAGCGAGCCTGTTCGGGCGCGGACTCCCGCGCTCCACCCCCGTCTTCGGAGAGCGCGCGATGCCCGTGAACGCCTACGTTCAGATGATGGTCGACTCGGCCGAGCAGCACGGCGACCTTGCCCCCGGTGCCGCCCACCGCTTCCAGTCGTTGGTCCGGGCCGCTGGCCGCCAGATTCGGCCGCCCTTCATGGCCCGCCACGGCGCCGCCCAGGCCGTCCAGATGCTGGGCGATTTGTGGCCACGGGTGCTCGACCGTCCCGGGCAGAGCATTCATGTGCACGGCTCGCTCAATGGGGGGCAGGCCACCATCACCACTGTGATGCCCGACCAGCCCTTCATCGTCGACACGGTGCGGCTGGTGCTGCAGAAGAGTGGGGCCTCCTACAGCGGCGGCTTCAACGTCGTGGTGGGCATCGACCGCAGCGAAGGCGGTGAGCTCAGTGAGATCGATGGCGACTGCGCCCGGCGAGAGAGCATCGTGCTGATGGAGGCCGAGGGCCTCGACCAGGCCGCCCTCGACACCCTCTGCAACAAGCTCGAGGCCTCCCTTCGGCTCGCTCAGGCTTCGGTGGCCGACTTCCAGGCCATGACCGACCTCGTCGACCGCGCCGCACACCAGCTCGGCCGCCTCGCCGACCGCGCCCCCGACCGGGGTGAGTCCCTGCGGGAGACCGCGGAATTCCTCCGCTGGTTGCTGTCCGACAACTTCGTCTTCATGGGCATGGTGATTGACGACCAGACTCTGGGCGTCGCCTCCGACCGGGTCAACGACGTGTGGGACCTGTCCCCACTGCATTCCTGGCCCGAGTCCGACCGCCCCGTGCTGGTCCGCAAGGGCGCCAACGAGTCCCCCGTCCACCGCGCCGGCCGGGTGGATGAGATCCGTGTCCTGATTCCCGATGCCATGGGCTCGGGTGTCAAGAAGTTGTGCATCCAGGGCCTGTTCACCTACCGGTCCATCACGCAGCCCAGCCGCCACGTCCCCCTGCTGCGGCGCATCCTGGGCAATATCCTCCGCGGCCAGGACAGCCAGCCCGGCTCCTACCGCTACAAGGGCATCGCCAACGTCTTCGACAGCCTGCCCACCGAGTTCCTCTTCACCGCCAGCTCGGCGCAGATCGTCCAGCTCATCGACCGGGTGTTGGAGGCCGAGCAAGAGCACCAGGTCCGCACCCACCTCGTCCAGAACGCCGACGACGACACCATCTTCATGCTGGCAGCCCTGCCCCGCGAGCGGTGGTCCGAAGACCTTCGTTCTCGCATGGAGACCCTGCTCGTGGGCCGCACCGGCGCCTCTCGCAGCGACCATGGCGTGTTCGTGGGTCGCTACCAGACCATGCTGGTCCACTTCTTCCTCACGGGCACCACCACCCTCGATGCCGATGCCGTCGAGGCCCTGCTCGCGGATGTGGCCGATGTCGCCACCCCGTGGCAGGACCGCGTCTACGCCGAGCTGGGCGAGCGCTTCGACGACGCTCAGGCCAGCGCCCTCTTCCTGCGCTACGGCAATGCCTTCGAGGACATCTACACCCAGTTCACCGACCCCGAGCGTGCGGCGTCGGACATCGAGATGCTGGAGCGTCTGCCGGCGGACAGCGGCGTCGAAGTCGCCATGTTCCGCGATGACAAGGGCCGGGTGAACCTCCGCATCTACCAGGCCGAGGACATCATCCTGTCCACCATCCTGCCGGTGCTCGACGACTTCGGACTGGTGGTCATCGACCAGTTCGCAGACGAGGTGAAGCCCGTCGGCCTCAAGGTCCGCACCATCGACACCTTCCGCCTGCAGGGTGCGGGTGGGGTCGACCCCGACGAGCTCCTCGAGCGCAGCCACCTGCTGGTGGACGCCCTGCGCGCTGTCTTCGACCACAAGATGCCCGTCGACCCGATGAACCGCATCCTGGTGCCCGCCAGCGTGCCCTGGGAAGGCGTCGACATGTTGCGGGCCTACAACGGCTACGCCCGCCAGCTCGGTCTTCGCTACACCCAGACCCGCGTCCAGGAGATCCTGCTCGGGCGCCCGGGCCTCGTGCAGAAGCTGTGGGCCTACTTCCAGGCCCGCTTCGACCCCGACCTGCAGGGCGACCGTGCTGCAGCGATGAAGGCCGCGGCCGATGCCTGTGAGACGGAGATCCTCCAGATCACCGACCACGACCAGGACCGCGTCTTCTCCACGCTGTTCAACCTGATGCAGGCGACGCTGCGCACCAACTTCTTCCGCACCGACCGTCCCGAGCACTACCTGTCGTTCAAGATGCTCGCGGCCAACGTGAAGGTGATGCCGGAGCCGCGCCTCAAATACGAGGTCTACGTCCACCACCGCGAGATGGAGGGCATCCACCTCCGCGGCGGCGCCATCGCCCGTGGCGGGATTCGCTGGTCGGACCGCGAGGACTACCGCCGCGAGATCTTCGACCTCGCCTCCACCCAGATGGTGAAGAACGTGCTCATCGTGCCCGAGGGCGCGAAGGGCGGCTTCTACATCCGCCGTCCCAGCCGCGACCGCAGCCAGCGTCGCGCCGACGCCGACCGTCTGTACAAGATCCTGGTGCGCGGCCTGCTCGACGTCACCGACAACATCGTGGCCGGCGACATCACCCATCCTCCGCGCGTGGTGCGACACGACGGCGACGACCCCTACATCGTCGTCGCGGCCGACAAGGGCACCGCCCACCTGTCCGACACCGCCAACGCCATCAGCCAGTCCTACGGCTTCTGGCTCGACGACGCCTTCGCGAGCGGCGGCTCCAATGGCTACGACCACAAGGAGGTGGGCATCACGGCCCGCGGTGGCTGGATGACCGTGCGGCGCCTGTTCAGCGAGATGGGCCTCGACCCCCGCACCGACACCTTCACCTGCGTGGGCATCGGTGACCCGTCGGGCGACGTCTTCGGCAACGGCGTGGTCGAGCACCCCACCATGAAGCTGGTGGCGGCCTTCAACCACCTCCACATCTTCATCGACCCCGACCCCGACCCCGAGACCACCTACGCCGAGCGCAAGCGCCTGTTCGACGCCGCCCTCGGGTGGGAGCACTACGACAAGTCCAAGCTGTCGAAGGGCGGCGGCATCTTCAGCCGTCAGGCCAAGGCCATCCAGCTCACCCCCGAGATCAAGGAGCGCCTCGGCGTCCTCCAGGATGAGCTGCCCGTCGACCTCGTGCTTCGCCTGCTGCTGCGCCTCGACGTCGACCTGCTGTGGAACGGCGGCATCGGCACCTACGTCAAGTCGTCCCACGAGTCCCACGCGGATGCCGGCGACCCCACCAACGACCATGTGCGGGTCAACGCCACCGAGCTGCGCGCCAAGGTGGTGGGCGAAGGCGGCAACCTCGGCTTCACCCCCAAGGGCCGCGTGCAGTTTGCGCTGCATGGCGGTCGCATCAACACCGACTTCATCGACAATTCCGGTGGCGTCGACATGTCCGACCACGAGGTGAACCTCAAGATCCTGCTGAACCCCATGGTGGCGGCAGGCGAGCTTCCCCTCGATGAGCGCAACACCCTGCTGGAGGCCCTCACCGACGAGGTGGCCGACGACGTGCTGTCCAACAACGACCGCCACGCCCGTCAGATCTCCCTCGACGCCGTGCGCTCCCAGCGCGACCCGCTCACCTTCTCGGGCGCCATCGACTGGGTCTCGCAACGCGGCGGACTGACCCGCGACACCCTTCGGCTGCCGAGCGACGATGTGCTCCAGCGGCGGGCCAAGAGCGGCAAGGGCGTCACCCGTCCTGAGCTGGCGGTGCTGCAGGCGCATGTGAAGATGCACACCTTCAAGGACCTCAACCAGGCCGAACCCTCCGAGATCCCGGGCTTTGCCGACAAGGTGTTGGGCTACTTCCCGGCCCCCGTCCGCGAGCGCTTCTCTGAGCAGATCTCCAACCACATGCTGTACCGCGACATCGGCATGACCGTGGTGGTCAACGAGATCGCCGGCGACGCGGGCGCACTGTTCTTCCCCATGGTCAGCGAGCTCACCGGCCAGCCCATGGCCCGCATCGCCCGCGCCTGGTACCACGCCGCCGACCTCATCGGCGCCGAGGAGATTCGCGACGGTCTCAACGCCTCCGGTGCCTCGCTCGACGTCCTCTACCGCGCGTGGGTGCCCGTCACCGACGCCTGCCAGGGCCTGGTCACCCAGTGGCTCGCCCCAGGGGAGCCGGGCGCCGACGCCGAAGATGCCGAGCGCATCCGCGCCGTGCTCGACCGCCTGGGCACCCTGCGCGGCACGGCCCATGAAGGCCGCATCGAGGCCCGCACCGAGGCATTCTCCGGCACTTCACTGTCTCTGGCCCTCCGTCGTCGCATCGCGATGCTCGGCGAGCTGGCGGTCGCCCGTGAGGTCGCGCTCACCCACAAGGACGGCTGGAGCCTCGACGACAGCATCGTGCGCTACCTGTCCCTCGGTGAAGCGAGCCGCCTGCTTCCGGCCATCCGTGCCCTGGAGACCCGCAAGGCACGCGGCGGCTGGGACCCCGTCGCCATCGGCATCCTGCGCAACCGCTACCTCCTGCTGCTCCGCGAGCTCCAAGACGCTGTGGATGTGCGCCGCGAGGTCCGGCTGGGCATCGACCGTGTGGCCACCCGCCTGGGTCGCGGTGAGCTGAAGCCTCTGCGTGGACTGATGTCCCACCTGCTCGGAGAGCGCCCCGACGTCTCGGCCTTGCTGGTGGCCGAGGAGCGCGTACGGGCCTGGATCGCGTCCTACCGGCAGCAGCGGAGCTGAGTCCGTCCACCTGCGGGGAGGTCGCTGGAGATGACGTCCTCGTGGGTGTTCTTGCGGCACGGGCAGTCGGAGGGCAACGTGGCTCGCCGGCTGGTCGGTCCGGCGCAGTCCCCCCTCACCGAGCTCGGGGTGGCCCAGGCGCGTGCGTGCCTCCCTTCGTTGAGGCAGCTCGGCATCCAGTCCATCTCCGCCAGCCCGATGCGGCGCGCCCGGCAGACCGCCGAGGTCGCATCAGAGGGCCTGGGTGGGCTTCGGATCGACCTTCAGGACGGCCTTGCAGAGCGTTCTTTCGGGGAACTGGACGGGTGGACGGTCGAGGCGGTGAAGGCCAGTCGGTGGACCCACACCCGTACGGCCTGGCGGGCGGCGGCACCCGGCGGAGAGACCCTGGCCGAGGTGGCCTTGCGGGCGCTCCGAGCACTGGTGCGGCCGCAACCGGCGCCGCGTCTCATCGTCGCCCATGCCGGCACGATTCGGGCTGTCGTGGGCCTGCTCGACGGGGTGGACGCCTCCCGCATCGGACGCATCCGCGTACCGCACTGTCGGCCTTGGGTGCGCACGGTGTCGGCTTCGCGCGTCACCCGGCTGGTGACGATGTTGGAGCGGTCGGCCTGAGACCTCAGCCGTTCCAGGTGAGGACGGCGGGCTCGGAGGCATTGCCGTCCTCGTCGATGACGATGGCCGTGAAGGTGAGGTCGGGACCGCCCGTGCAGTTGACGTTCGCGTAGGTGCCGTCGACCACGCTGTGGGTGCAGTAGCCATCACCGTCGCGCTCGGTGCACACCATGTTGTCGGTGAAGATGACCGTGCCGCCCTGGTCACCGCTCACGGTGCTGGCGACGGGGTCGAGGGTGTCGTTGCCCTGGGGGTCGGTCACCCACACCTCGAAGGCCACCGCTTCGGGGCCGGAGGTGGCGGGGATGCAGGACGCGCGGCCTTCGATGACCACAGGAGCATCGGAGACGCCTTCGCCTTCGCCCTCACCCTCGCCTTCACCCTCTCCTTCGCCCTCGCCTTCGCCCTCTCCTTCACCGGAGGTACCGGAGTCGTCCCCACCGTCGTCTTTGTCGCCACAGGCGAGCAGGGTGAGGGGCAGGGCGGCCACAAGGAGCAGGGAGCGGATGGTCATGTCGTCCTCCAGGAAGCGGATGGAGGATACACCTCAGGGTGCCCGGCTGCACCACGTCACCTGGACCCCCAGGAGCGGACCACCTCCACGAGCGCGTCGGGCGCGCACCCACAGAAGGGCGCGAGGCGGGCGAGGAAGGGGACGGGGTCGATGATGGCCTCCGGCGTCCACACGCCGCTCGGGCAGCCTGCGCGCAGGACGTGGAGGCCCATGGCGAGGGGAATGCTGGTGGCGGCGGCCATCCCTCCGTCGGGCATGCGTCGGATGGTGGCGGACACGCGGGCAGGGCGGCCGTCGTGGAGGCCATCTGCGTAGGCGAAGAGGGGGGGGAGGCGGTGTCCCTGGGCGACCGCTTCTCGCTGTTGGCTTGCCGGGGTCGGAGGACCTTCCAGCGCCTCGGCCCAGCTTGCGGCGCGTCGCTCGCTCAGTCCACGGTCGATGCCCCACGCCAAGGCCTGCACCGCGGCCACATGCAGGCGCGGTGCGTGGAAGGCGTTGAGGCAGGTGTGGAGGCCGGGCCAGGTGCGCGGCAGGGTGACCGCTTCGGGATGTCCGATGGTCCACAGGTCGACGGGACCGATGCCCGGCACGTCGAGGGCGAGGGGACGCAAGGGACGCTCATCGACCGCCTCGCCGCTGCGCCACACCCGCACGGTGCCGCTGAGCTGGTGCATGCCGTGGACTGTGGCCGCCGATGGACGGGGACCCCCACGCTCGGGGACGGCGCCCGTGAGGTCCCAGGCGGTGATGGCGGTGTGGGCCTCGTCGAGCTGTTCGATGGCCAGGCGGGCGAGCAGGTTGGACACCCCGGGACTGGCGCCAAGGCCGATGATGAGGGTGGTGTCGGTGTCCTGGGCGAGGGCGTGCAGGTCGAGCAGGTCGAGCGTGGGCTCCCAGTCGTCGCACACGTCGATCATGGGACAGCCGGCAGCGATGGCTGCCCGCGCAACGGGGACGCCGAAGCGAAAGGAGGGGCCGACCGTGTTCAGGACTGCGTCAGCGCCTTCGAGAATGCTGACCAGGGCGTCGTGTTCGGTGACGTCCACCGCCACGGCCTCCGCCTCGCAAGGAAGCGTGGCGACCAGATCGGATGCCGCTTGTGCGTGGAGATCGGCCACGGTCAGCCGCTCCACGAAAGGCAGCCCCGCGGCCGTGCGTGCCGCCATTCGTCCCATTCCGCCCGCGCCACCCAGGGCCACCACATGCATCCCGCCTCCGGTCGCATTCGTCGCGCCCACGAGGTTAGTCGCGGCGTCCCTCCGGTGGGAGCCTGCCGTGTCCGCACCCCGTCTCATCCTCGCCAGCGCGTCCCCCCGTCGCCGCGGCCTGCTCCGGGCCATCGGCGTGCCGGTCGCGGCGGTCACCCCGGCCCACATTCCAGAAGTCCCCGAACCAGGCGAGGCCCCGGTTGCCTATGCCCAGCGTCTTGCCCGCGACAAGGCGGCCCATGTGGCCCGACTGTCCACGCCGGGCGATGTCGTCCTGGCGGCGGACACCGTGGTCCACTTCGACGGCCGCATCTTCGAGAAACCCGTCGATGACGTGGATGCCGAGCGCATCCTCGCCGAGCTGTCGGGCCGCGAGCACGGGGTCACCACGGGCTGGTGTGTGGCCCAGGTGGGCGGCGTTTCGGTGGACGGCACCGTGACCGCTCGGGTGCGCTTCCGGACGCTGACCCCCGCCATGGTCGCCGCCTATGTCTCGACCGGGGAAGGACGCGACAAAGCTGGTGCCTACGGTGTTCAGGGGCTTGGCGCGGCCCTGGTTGCAGAGGTCTCGGGCAGCACCTCCACCGTGGTCGGGCTTCCCATGGATGCCGTCCTCGCCGCCTTGTCTGAGGTTGGCATCGCCCCCCTCCTCCCCCACGCCCCTTCGGACGCGCCATGACCCAGAGCGACTTCCCGGCCCGTCGTGCCGCCATCCTCGACCGCATCGCGGCAGCCTGCCGGGCCGCCGGTCGCGACCCCTCCGAGGTGCGCCTGCTCGCTGCGTCCAAGACGCGCACGGCCGAAGATGTGCGGGCCGCCCTGTCCGCCGGGCACCGACTGTTTGGCGAGAACCGCGCCCAGGAGCTGAGAGACAAGTCCTCCGCCCTGCGCGGCGACCGGCCTGTGCCGGAGTGGCACTTCATCGGGCCGCTCCAGCGCAACAAGGTCCGCTACGTCGTGGGCACCGCCACCCTCATCCACGCCCTCGACTCTCGCAGGCTGGCCGAGGCCATCTCCAAGCGGGCGGCTCTGCTGCGGGAGCGTGGCGAGCTGTCCGAAGATGTGGGCCTGCTCGTCGAAGTCAACGTCGGCGCAGAGCAGAGCAAGGCCGGGGTGCCGCCCCAGGAAGCTCTCGCACTGGCTGTTTTCGCAGACTCACTGCCCTGCGTGCAGGTACGCGGGCTGATGTGCATTCCCCCTGCTGTGAGCAATCCCGAGGATGCCGCACCCTACTTCGCCACCATGGCGGCGCTCGCAGCGGAGGGACGCGCGGCCGGACTCTCGCTGGATGAGCTGTCGATGGGCATGAGCGGCGACTTCGAGGTGGCCGTGCGACATGGGGCCACCCTGGTTCGCGTGGGCACGGCCTTGTTCGGACCTCGCCGACGCTGAGGATCGGCACCCACAGGCTGGTTGGAGGCGACCACAGGTCCCGTTAGGGGCGCGGCCCTGGGGCGGGCTCTTGCGCGGCGGCGTGCGAGCTTCGACCCTTGTGACACCCCGGTCTGGCCCGGCCTCACGCCATTGTTCCGCCAGGCTGGCAGCCCCCTGGAGCCTGTCGTGTCCCACCGCGCGCGCCACCGTCTGTCCATTCCCGGCTCGCCGGCTCCCCGCTTCGCCCGGCCAGGAGTGTCGCCCGACTACGCGCCCGACCTCGCGTGGGAACCGGTGCACATGCAGCTCGACCTCACCCCGGATGCCCAGCGCCGGGCGATGTCGGGAGGACTGGTGCTGACCGCGAAGTGCCGCGACCCCCGCAGCCGCGAGCTGGTGTTGGATGCCGTGGAGCTCGACATCTCGGCGGTGGAGTCGGTGGAGGGGGGCCCGCTGACCTGGCGCAATGATGGCAGTCGGCTCCACATCCGGTGGACGGCGCCGGCCGGCCGCGGGGAGGAGCGCAAGGTGTCGGTGACGTGGACGGTGGAGCGCCCCATGTCGGGTCTCATCGGTCCCGCCGCCGACCGCACAGACGCCGACGGCGCATTCCTCGCCACCGACCACGAGACCCAGCGCGCCCGCTACTGGCTGCCCTGCGTCGACCACCCCAGCGTGCGCCCTGCACTCGACGTCGCGCTCACGGTCCCGTCCGACCACACCGCCCTTGCTGCTGGCGCTTTCGTCGACGACACCCCGTCGGAGGATGCCCGCACCCACACCGTGCGCTGGCGGCTTCGCGACGGCTGCCCGAGCTACCTCACCTGCATCGCCACCGGGCAGTTCGCCGAGGCCGATGGGGGCACCCACACCACCGCCGATGGCCGCACCGTGCCCATCGCGCTGTACGCACCCCACCCGCTCACCTCGGAAGACCTCGCGCGCTCCTTCGGGCCCACCCGCGAGATGCTCGACTGGATGACCGGCTTTCTGGACAGCACCTTTCCCTACCCGAAGTACTTCCAGTTCGCCGTCCCCGGCATTGGCGGGGCGATGGAGAACATCTCCCTCGTGTCGTGGGACGACGCGTGGGTGGTGGATGCCCGGCTGCACGAGGAGATCGGCTGGCTGGTCGATCTCATCAATCTGCACGAGATGGCGCACACCTGGTTCGGCGACGTCGTGGTGTGCCGCGACCATGCGCACTCCTGGCTCAAGGAGAGCTGGGCCACCTACATGGAGAGCGCCTGGCTCGAAGACACCGTCGGCACCGATGCTCTGCACATCCAGCTCGCCGACGAGCGCCGCGCCTACTTCTCCGAGGCCGACGGCAACTACATCCGCCCCCTGGCCACCCGCTACTTCGACAGCGCGTGGGACCTCTACGACCGCCACCTCTACCCGGGCGGCGCGATTCGCCTGCACCTGCTGCGACATGAGCTGGGCGACGATGCCTTCTGGCGCGGCGTGCGGGCCTACCTCGCCCGCTACCGCAACCGCGTGGTCGAGACCGACGACTTCCGCCGCGAGCTGGAAGAGGCGTCGGGCCGCTCCCTCGCCAGCTTCTTCGATCACTGGGTTCACAGCCCTGGCTACCCACGCCTCTCGGCCTCGTGGGGCCACGACCTCACCGAGTCCGAGGGCACCCTCACCGTGCGCCGAAAGGCCTGGCCCAAGGACAGTGGGGTGCCCGACTTCGAGCTGCCCATCACGGTGGCCGTGGAGCGGGCCGACGGCAGCTGGGTGCGCCGAAGCACCCGCCTCGAGCGCGACAGCGTGCGCCTCACCTTCGCGCTGGAGGCCGACGCCCGGCAGGTTGTGGTCGATCCCGACTCGGTGCTCCCCGCCAAGATCAAGCTGGAGCTCGGTGCAGACCAGCTCATGCGCTCCGTCGCCCACTGCCCCCATGTGCGTGGGCGCCTGGATGCCGCCAGTGCGCTCGGCGAAAAGGGCTCGCGCAAGGGGCTGCAGGCCATCGCCGACGCCTACGCCTCCGAAGCCCACTGGCAGGTGCGCGCCCACTTCGCCAGCTGCATCGGCGGCGCCCAGTCCGCCTTCGCGGCCGAGCTGCTGGCAGGCCTGTTGAGCGTAGAGGCCGACGCCCCCGCCATGCATGGCCTGCTCACGGCCTGTGGCCAGCACCGGGATGCCAGGCTGGCGGATGCCGTGTGCGCCTGGCTGGATGCTGGTGACCGCCCCTACCGCGCCGCCGGTGCCGCCCTGTTGGCGCTCGGCAAGCAGCGGGATGCCCGCCACGAAGCTCGCCTGGTCGAGGCCTCGGCCGATACCTCCTGGTGGGGCTGGGTGGCCCGGGGCGCGGTGCAGGGCCTTGGAGAGCTGCGGACCGAGGCCTCGGCCCGCGTGCTGTCCACCCTCGCCACAGACACCGCCACCCGGCGTCCCGTCCGCATCGCGGCCACGGAGGCTCTGGGCAAGGCCGGGCGCTGGCAGCCCCGTGCACAACGCGAGCAGGTGCTCGACACCTTGTCCGACCTGTGCCGAGACGCCGAATATGGCGTGCGCATGGCTGCAGCCCGCGGGCTTGGCCAGCTCGGTGAGTTGGCGGCAGCAGGTGCCGTGCGCAAGCTGGCTGCCACCGGGGTCACACTCCAGGACCGCCCCCGCGTGGAGAAGCTGGCCGAGCGAATCGGCAAGGCCGACTCCGCCGGGGTCGTCGCTGCGCTGGAGAAGAAGGTCGACGCCCTCACCGAGCAGGTGCGCAAGCTCGCCGAGAAGGTCGACCGCACCCCCGACAAGGCCCACGGAAAGTCGGAGTGACACCCTAGGACAGGTGCGGTGTTCCACGGCCCGGAGGTGGTCGTGAACATCGTCCTCGTCGCTGTCTTCCTCATGGGTGGAACCCGCGCTTCCGCAGATGACGGGCCGTCCATCGGTGCCGCAGCCGCCATCCAGCACCGGCGGGTGGCCGAGCTTGCGGGCGACCACCTCGACTACCGGGCGGGCGGTCCGGCTGTGGTGGTCACCGCTCGGAGCGCGGGCCCATCGCCGATGTCGGGCCGCGTGCAGTGGGCGTCTACCCGTCAGTCGGACGGCGGAGACTCCTGGACCGGACGCATCGAGGCCGAGCGGCGCCAGGCCTGGGGACCCTTCTACGCCGGCAGCCGCATCTCCCTGGGCGGGGAGGGGATGCGCCACGACCCCGAGGCCGGGCTCACCTTTGCGGAGGCCTCCTGGGCCCCCATCGCGGGCATGAAGCTGCACGCCGGGCCCGCCAAGGTGCGCGTCGCCCTGGGCATTCCCGCCATCGGGGGCATGGTGCGTCCCGGTTGCACGAAGCTCGCGCCCGACCTGCTCGACGCCACGCCCACCCTCGCCGAGAAGGCGGAGATACCCGCCGCCATCTACGTCACCGGGCCCTGGAACCACCCGGCCATCGACGTCACTGGCAAGGCTCGCTGGCAGCTGGACTCGGGGGAGGCCTGGGTGGCTGTGCGGACCACCGTGGAGCGCGCAGACATCGGCCACCTGGAGCGCAAGATGATGACCATCCAGCCCGAGCTCGGGTGGAGCTGGGGCGGACGGGCCGAGCGCGAGGAGGACATGCGGGAGGACGCCGTGCCGGTGCTGGACCTCCTCGTGCCGGTGCCGGTGGAGGACCCTGTCGGGGCGGAGGACCCCCACGGAGCAGAGGAGGCGCTCGAGCCGCCCGTGGAGGAGCCGGCTGCCGAAGCTCCCCCACCATCGCCTGCTGTCGATGCGCCCGCACCGGCCCCCGAGCCCGCCGGAGAAGCCCCACCGCCTGCAGATCAGGACCCCATCTGACCGGGTCCCCACATGACCCGCAGGTCGGGGCGTTAGGGTGCGGGCGACCTGAGACACCCGATTCGAAGGAGCGTCCCATGAACCGCATCGCGAGCCGTCTGTTCATCGGCCTCACCGCCATCGCCCTCGTGGGCTGCAAGAAGTCCGACCTCGCCGGCAAGTGGACCGGCGACATCTCGTGCGGCGACGCGGGCGGTGTGGACGCCGAATTCGACGTCAAGGCCGGCAGCAAGGACCTCGCGTACAACGCCGACGGCATCGTCTCCAACCTCACCCTCGACGGGGTCGATTCCGACATCGAGATCACCGGCACCTGGACCCAGGTGGAAGATGCCGGTCCCCAGGTCATCAAGGCCCAGTCGAGCTGCGTGGTGCTGCAGGACGACAACGAGTACGACATGGACTGCTCCGGCCTCGACGAGCTCGGCTGGGATGGCTTCGACGCCATCGAGACCACCATCGTGAACTTCCTCGAGTCGGGCATCGACTGCACGATGGCGCTCAGCCGCTGACCCGGGCTGCAGACCGCGACCGCGAGCCCCCTGGATTGCTGGGGGCTCTGCGCGTCTTGGGGGGCGACGGCATGGCGGGCCCGGTCCGACCGCGATGCGGGACTCGCCAGGAATGGTGATATCGGATGTCCTGACCCCCATTCTTGGTGATATGGCCGCGTCTTCTTCGGAGGCCACATGACGTCCCGCGCCCAGATGCGCGCCGCCTCGGACCGCTTCATCGAGTCCGACGGTGTCTACGACCTGCTCATCATTGGCGGTGGCATCACCGGTGCTGGCGCTGCACGCGATGCGGCGCGCCGAGGCCTCAAGGTCTGCCTCGTGGAGATGGACGACCTCGCGTCGGGCACCAGCAGCCGCTCCAGCAAGCTCGTCCATGGTGGCCTGCGCTACCTCGAGCAGCTCGAGTTCTCGCTGGTGTTCGAGGCGGTCAGCGAGCGCCGCATCCTCATGGAGATTGCGCCCCACCTCGTGTCACCGCTCGGCTTTCTGTTCCCGGTGTATGCATCGAGTCGGCGGGGAGTGTTCACGGTCAACCTTGGCATGTGGGTGTATGACGGCCTGTCGCTGTTCCGGTCGCCGCGCATCCACAAGAACCTCAGCCAGCGCGCCGTGGCCGAGGCCGAGCCCATGCTGAATCGCACGGGCCTCAAGGGCGCGCCCTTGTATTGGGACTGCCGCACAGACGACGCGCGCCTCACGTTGGAGACCGCCCTCGATGGTGCCCTGTGTGGGGCGCATGTGCTCAACTGGTCGAAGGTGGTGGGCCTGCTTCGCGATGAGCAGGGTCGGGTGAGTGGCGCCCGCGTGCGCGACCTGTTGTCGGGCGAGGAGCGTTCGGTCAAGGCCAACGCGGTCATCAACGCCACCGGGCCCTGGTCGGACCACACCCGCAATATGGGCGCCGGCACGCACAAGGCCCGGCTGCGGCCCACCAAGGGCGTCCACATCGTGGTGGATGCCGAGCGGCTGCAGGTCGAAAACGCCGTGGTGTGCTTCCATCCCGAAGATGGCCGGGTGTTGTTCGCCATTCCGTGGGGTCCGCAGACCTACATCGGCACCACCGACACCGACTTCTCGGCCGACCCCGCCGAGGTGGCCGCAACCCACGAAGATGTGGTGTACCTGCTCGCTGCGAGCAACCACTACTTCCCGGAAGCCAAGCTCACCGAGGCCGACGTGCTGTCCACCTGGGCGGGGGTGCGTCCGCTGATTGGACAGGAGGACGCCGACGACGAGTCGGCCGTGTCGCGCGAGCATGAAATTCGCGTCGACCCCGACTTCCTCATCACCATCGCCGGTGGAAAGCTCACCACCTATCGGCGCATGGCCGGCGAGGTGGTCGACCGGGCCGTGAGCCTGCTGATGCTGGCCGGCAAGCTGCCCCCCGACCTCCGCGAGGCCCGCACCGACCGCGAGGCACTGCCTGGCGCCATCGGCTGGCCCCGCAACGACGACAAGACCAAGGTGGTGCAATCGGTGGTCGACGCCGCCCAAGGCAAGCTGCCCGAAGACATCTGTCGCTATCTTGCCAACATCTACGGTACTCGTGGCGCGGATGTGGCCGAGCGTGCCGCAAAGAACCAGCGCCTGGCCGCCCGCCTCGTGCCCGGTCGTCCCGAGATCCTCGCTCAGGTCGACCACTCCGTGGAGACCGAGCTGGCCGCCACCGTGCGCGACTTCTTCATCCGGCGCACCCAGATCTTCTTCCGCGACCGCGACCAGGGGCTCACCGCCGTCGAGACGGTGGCCGCCCGGATGCGCGAGCTGCTGGGTTGGTCTGAAGACGCCGAGACGCGCGAGATTCTCGCCTATCAGAGCGAAGTCGCCCGCAGCCGCCGCTGGCAAGACGAACGCTGAGCCCCGGAGGCTGACATGAGGCCCTCGCTTCGACGAATGCTGCGGACCGTCGTGGGCCTCGAGGTCGACCAGGCCGCTGCCTGCGCCCGTGCCCTCACCGCGATGGTGGGGCAGATGCCCGCTGTGGAGCTGCTTCCTGGCGGCCCTGCCCAGCTCACTCGCGCCCGACTCACCGCCCGCGCGCTGTCGGCATGGTCGCCCGCCCCCTGGCCCCACGCCGTGATGCGCCAGCAGGACCCCAGCGACCCTGCGTTCCTGCCTGCATTGGGTGTGCACCCTGTGTTGGCTGCGCGAGACGTCACCTTGCTGGGCATGCCAGATGGAGGACCCAAGGCCTGGGTCGACCCCGATGGGTGGGCCGGCGTGGGCACGGGCCCGGCGGTGGGCGTGTGGTTTGGCGACGAGACGGGCGCGTTCACGCTCGGCCGCAGCTTCGGCGATGGCATCGAAGCGGCGGCTTCGCAGCGTCGGTCGGACAGCCGTGTGGGCCTGCGCACGACCCGCGAGGTGCGCGGGTTGGAGTGCGTGGTGGTGCACTGGCCGGTGCTTCTCGACGGACGAGTGGTGTGGGTGGTGCATGTGCGTGTGCAGTCGCATGCCGAGCTGCCCCGCAAGGTGCGCATGGGCGTGGTGGTGCGTCCGGCGACCTTGGAGGGGGTGCGCCCCATCTTCCGGCTCCAGCGTTCGGCCGAGGGCGTGTGGTCTGCGGACGGCACCCCAGTGATGCTGTCGGCGCGCCCGGGGGACCGCACGGGCTCGGGACGACTCGCCACCCACGACGACCCGTGGCAGGGCTTTTCCGACGACATGGGGGCCTGGCCGCGCCCCGGTCGCATCGATCTGCGCTGCCCGATGGGCTCCTGTTCCGGTGGCGAGTTCTGGTCGGCCACCCTGGCGCCCGGTGCCTCGCTGTCGCGCTTCGCTGTGCTGGGTCCCACGCCGTCGAGTGGGGTGGCATTGTCGAGAACGACCGCAGACACGCTGTTCGAGAGCGCCAATGCTGATCGGCGGGGGCTTCTGGCAGCCGGCTGTCCGGTGCGCTTTTCGCCGCCGTCGGACGGGGGACGGGACATCAACGAGCTGGTGGAAGCCGCCCGTGTGCGCCTGCTCATCGGTGCCGAGCGCGGTGGCCTGGCGGGCTGCATCGGGGCCGTTGCGCTGGCTCGACTCGGCTTCACCCGAAGGGCAGGGGACCGGCTGGCCGCCGAGCTGGCCCGGGTGCGTCGAAATGGCGAGTACCGGGGCGATGACGCCGAAGACGCCGCGGTGCTGGCCTGGGCGGCGGGCCAATATGTGATGTGGACCGGCGACCGGGCCTGGCTGGGCGAGCAGTCCGACGCCTGGGCGCGCCTGCTCGACCACATCCACGACGCCGAGCCCGCTCCAGGGGGACGTCCACTGTTTGGCATGGGCGGAAGTCGTCGGTGGACGCGCATCTGGCAGGCGGCCGGCCTCATCGCCAGCGCCTGGGTCCTCCGAAAGCACCCCCGCCACGCCGAGTGGACCCTGGCTGGCGGACGCATTCGTGAAGACCTCCAGCGGGAGCTTGGCGCCGAGCCGTGGACGGCCGACGATGGCCGGGCCCCCGACGGCACCTCCGTGGCGGCCCTCACCGCCGTTTGGGTGGGCATCCTTCCGCCCACCTTGCCCGGCGTACGCCCCACTCTTGCGTTGCTTTCCAGCCGCTTCTGGCACGGTGGCGGTGTGTTGATGCAAGGCGGGGCCCACACAGCCGGCACCTGCATCCACCAGGCGGTGATGGCCTTGGCCGACGACACCTACGACCCATTGGCCACCATCGCGGCTCTGGCGGGTCCCACCGGTGCCTTCCCCACCGCGCGTCACCCAGCCCGCGGTGCACTGGGGGATGGCGACGACCCCCTCGCCGCAGCTCTCTTCTCCATCCTCGCCCTCGACCGCATCCGGGCCCGTCCCCGTCGCCTGAAGGTGCTGCCCGGCATCGAGGAGGCCCACGACCTGCCCACCCCCTTCGGGCGCATCGACGTCGAGACCCATGGCGGGAAACGCAAGCTTGTGGGCCGCTGGTGGGGACAGCCCCCAGCGGTCGAGGTCGTCTGAACCATCGTCCCCAAGACGGGCGACGGCCCGAGTCGACCATGCGACCCGGGCCGTCTGTGCATCGTCGACCCTACTTGCGCGGACGCTGACCGAAGCGCCAGGTGACCGCAGTGCTGAGGAACAAGGTGCGGGCCTTGAGGGTGCCGTTGCCGACAATCTCGCCGTGGCCGAGCTCCAGGTTCTCCAGCTCCTCGGGGTTGGTGACCGCCGACTGGATGTTGACCGGCAGCTCCTGGCGGGCCACCACGCTGTCTTTGATCTCGCGGGTGGGGTACCAGGTGTGGAGCATGCCGAAGTCGATGTCGAGGCTGTTGTCGAGCAGCGAGTAGGTGCCGCCGAAGCCGACCGCGAACTTGTCGCCGTCGATGAGGTTCACGCCCTGGGTGGAGGCGGGGATGGCGGAGTTCTCGTAGAGTGCGCCGGCCCGCAGCAGCAGGGGGTCGATGACCCGATAGTGGCCACCCAGGCGGTACGACCAGGTGTCGGTGTAGTCGGCGGGAAGCACGATGTCGTCATCGATCACGATGTCTTCGATTGGACTGCCGAGCGTGTTGCCGATGTCCTTGACCTGGTCGGTGACCGGCAGCGTGAGGTCGACGTCGGTGACCCGAATCTCCTTGGTGACCCGCCAACGTTGGTACGTGGACGCAAGCTCCACCTCCCAATTGCGGTCCTTGTCGTGCAAGGCCACACCGAAGCGATGGATCCAGGGCATCGTGAGCAGCACGCGCACGTCTTCGTCGGCGTGCTCGTCGCCATCGATGATGACCAGAGGCTCATCGGGGTTGGAGATCCAGTGGCCCTCTTCGAAGGTGGCGCCGATGCGGCCTTGTCCTTCAACGTCGAGCTTGGGCTGCACGCTGTAGCCGATGCTGATCCAGTCCTTCGGCTCGGCGAGCAGGCCGAGGTTCCAGGTGAAGCTCGCCTTGTCGGCCATCTGAAGGTCGATGCCCACGTCGATCACGTCGTCAGGGTTGGCAAGGTTGCCTTGGCTGCAGTTCTGGTCGGGCGCGTTGGGGTCGGTGCGGCAGATGGCGAGGTCGAGCGTCTCGTCGGCCGACACGTAGGTCCAATAGGCGCCGGCGCCGATGGTGAGCCAGCCGATGCGCTGGGCGATGGTGGGCCCCGCGTAGAACTGGATGACGAGCGCCTCTTTGAGGTTGTAGCGCTGGCCGCCTTCCTCGGCGTACTGGAAGCGGGGGGCGAAGGGACTGAAGATGCCCAGTGCCACCACGGTGTCGGTGAGGCCGAAGTGGTGGCTCACGCCCAGGTTGGGGATGTGCATGGGCTTGGCGTCGTTGGTGACGGGGTCCCACTGCTCCACCGTCCCGTCTTCGAGGTAGTCCTTGCGGGTGAACTCGATGGGCTGGCGCACGTTCGTGTACGACAGGTAGAACTGGGGGCGTCGCAGCCGGATGAGCGCAGCCGGGTTGTAGTACTGGGCGCTCAGATCATCGGCGCCAGCGATGTTTGCGCCGCCGCGGGCCATGCCGCGGGTGCCCACGTCGGACATGTAGTAGCCGGAGGCGTGGGCCGCAGGGCTGGCCGCGAGCAGTGCTGCGAGCAGCGAAGTGGAGGCGGGCATGGGTGCTCCAGATGTGCGAGACGCGCCGTCATAGCACGGTTCCGGGGTGGGGTTCTGGCAAGTCTTCGTGGGCTTCGGCTGCGATGGGAATGCGGTGGCGCATGGGCGGTGGGCCTCCGCGGTGGCATGGTGGGGCAGGTGTCGATCGGAGCCATCATGTCCCACCCCGTCCTTCTGTCTGGCCTCCGGGCCGCTGTGCTTGTCGCTGTGCTGCCGGCCTGCTCGGGTTCGTCGGGCAAGGAGACCGCCACCGACAGCGACCCTGGGGGCTCGGGGTCCGGCTCGGGAACGGGGGGCGGGGATGTGTTGCCTTGCGATGACCCCCAGCCCATTGTCGACGCCACCGGAGCGGCGTCGGGCCTCGTGCGCTGCGCGGATGGCGCCATCAACCGCACCGCCGCGGTTGCCGCCGACCCCACCTTCCTGGGCGAGGCCTGCGCGGGCACCGAGGCCCACCGCTCCTGTGACACCGACGCCGACTGCACAGAGCATCCAAATGGCCACTGCGGCGCCTATGTGATCGAAGGCGACGGGGACCTCACCTGCGGTTGCCAATACACCTGCGCCACCGACGCCGACTGCACAGAGGACCAGGTCTGCCTCCCGGCACCTCTGGTGGACTCGGATGCCTGGGGCTCCCGCTGCGTGTCTGCGTCGTGTACCACCGACGATGCGTGCATGTCGGACCAGTGTGGGGTCGCGCCACCCAACACAGTGGGGTCCAGCTGGTGGACCATCGGCTGCCGCACCGAGGACGACACCTGCCGCACCCACGACGACTGCGAGACCTCGGATCAGGCCCCCTATGTCGCCTGCATGCCCGGCTACGACGACGATGCCTTCACCTGCGAGTCCACCGGCGTTCCCGGTCGCCCACTCTCCATCCGCGGACAGGCCCACACCGCCGCGGTCCGCCGCCGCGCCGACTGGGCCACCCCCGTGCCCATTCCCGCGCCCACCGCTGTGCGGGCCTGGTGGGCGCGGGTCGCCGCCGCCGAACATGCCAGCGTCGCCTCCTTTGGTCGTGTCGCCCTGGAGCTGATGGCCCTCGGCGCCCCACCCGACCTGCTGATGGCCACACAAGCCGCCGCCATGGACGAGATTCGCCATGCCAAGGCCTTCTTCGGTCTCGCCTCCCAAGCGGCCGGCCTGGGCCCCGGCGCCATTCCGATGCAGGCCATCGAGCTCCGCACCACCCCCGCCGCCTTTCTCGACGCGCTGCTGCGAGAGGCCTGTGTCAACGAGACCCTGGCTGCGGCCGAGGCGCTGGCGGCGGCACAGGCGTGCCAGGATTCCCATGTGAAGGCCGTTCTCGCGGAGGTTGCCCGGGATGAGTCCCGGCACGCGGCTCTTGCCTGGCGCACCCTGCGTTGGCTGCTTGAGCAACACCCCGAGCTCGAGGCCCGAGCGGCCTGGGTGCTCGCAGACGCCTTGTGCCGACGGCCCCTTCCGATGGCTGCAGAGTCGGCGGTGCCCGAGCTTGGCGTGCTCGACGTCGACACCTTGTGCTCCGTCCAGGACGACGCCATCGTGACAGTGGTGGAGCCAGCCGCCCGGGCGCTCGGGCTCTGCTGAGCCGACCTCTGGCTGCACCGGATAGACCCCGGGCCCGGAGGACCGATGCGCGTCGTCTCGCTGGCCTGCTCCAACACCGAGATCCTGGCCGCTCTCGGCCTGGGTCACCTGCTCGTGGGGGTCGACGACGACTCCGACCATCCCGCCCAGCTGCTCGCCGACCTCCCCCGCGTGGGCCGAGACCTCGATGTCGACGCCGATGCGGTCGCCGCCTTGTCCCCCGACCTCGTGCTGGCGTCTCTCACGGTGCCCGGGCACGACAAGGTGGTCGCCCGCCTGGCCGACAAGGGCCTGAACATGTTGGTGTTGGCGCCAAAGTCGGTGTCGGACACCTTGCGGTCGATTCGCCTGATCGGCGGTGCCCTGGGCGTGCCCGAGCGTGCAGAGTCGGTGTGCGCGGAGGTCGAGGCGGGGTTGGTTCCCCTGGCCGGCTGGCAGCAGGGTCCCAAGGTCCTGGTGGAGTGGTGGCCCAGGCCGTGTATTGCAGCCGGTCGGCGGAGCTGGGTGAACCAGATGTTGGCGGCAGCCGGTGCCCGCAATGCTGCAGAGTCGCTGGATGTAGAGAGCCAGCCGCTCACCGATGCGCAGGTCGTCGAGCTGGCACCCGATGCGGTCGTCATCTCGTGGTGTGGGGTGCCGGTTGACAAGTACCGCCCCGAGGTGGTGCTTCGGCGGACGGGTTGGTCGGCGGTGCCTGCGGTCGTGAATGGTCATGTGGTGCCCATCTCGGAGGAGTACACCGGACGGCCGGGTCCCCGCATTGTGGAGGGCGTGGGTCAGCTGCGGGAGCTCGTCGAGCGCATCCGGAGGGGCCGATGAGTCCCTTTGGACGCCCGGTGTGGGTCTGTCTCGGGCTGTTGGCCTGCAAGTCCGACGACAAGTCGGATGCCAACACAGCCGGGGCCGCCTCCTCGGTGGTCACCCTGTCTGGGGACGAGGTCGTCCACACGGTCGACTCGCGCTTCTTGTCCTTTGCGGTCGATGCAAGCCAGGTCGCGGGCACCGAGTTCTGGGCCGAGGACGGCGCCGACGAGGCGGAGGTCTACATCGACCCCTACGACTTCGACCGCCCGCCGCTGCGACCCCTGGTGGCTGCCTTGGCTCCTGCAATGATGCGCATCGGGGGAACCGACGCCGACCACCTCTGGTACGACACGTCCGGCGACGCTGTCGAGGCGCCCGAGGGCTACCGTGGAGTCATCGACGTCCCCACCTGGGACAGCGTCATGGCCTTCGCCGAAGACACCGACCTCGACCTGTTCTTCACCCTCAATGCCGGTCCGTCTGCCCGGGACGCCGCCGGGGCCTGGGTGGGGGACAACGCCGAAGCCTTCATCGAGATGACCGCCGAGCGGGGCGACCCCATCGCCGCCTGGGAGCTGGGGAACGAGCTCAACGCCTTTCCATTGGAGTTCGGAATCACGGTCTCCGGAACCCAATACGCAGACGACCTCGCCACTCTGGCCACCCTACGCGACACCCACACACCCGACGTGCCTGTGTTGGGTCCGTCTGTGGCCTATTGGCCGGTGAGCGGGGAGATTGTGCCCTACATGGAGGGTGCGCTGGCGGCGGCCGGAGAGGCCCTCGACGTGGTCACCTGGCACTACTACCCGCAGCAGTCGGAACGGTGCCCCGTGCAGAGTCGCGAGGCCGGACCCGAGGTGATGCTGGAGCAAGCCCACCTCGACGAGCTCCACATCTGGGCCGAGACCGTGGAGACCTTGGCGGCCACTCACGTCCCCCATGCCGAGGTCTGGCTGGGCGAGACTGGCAACGCGCAGTGCGGCGGCGCTCCCGGCGTGTCCGATACCTGGGCCAGCACCTTCTGGTTTCTCGACCAGCTCGGCACGCTCGCGCGGCGAGGCCAACCCTTGATGGTGCGGCAGACCTTGTCTGGCAGCGACTACGGCATGCTGGATGACGACACGCTGCAGCCCCGGCCCGACTACTGGGGCGCTCTGTTGTGGCGCCGCACGATGGGCGAGCGGGTGCTCCTCGCCACCTCCGAGCTGGAAAACCTACGTGTCTATGCCCACTGCCACCCCGACGGCGGGGGTGCGGTGTCTGTGTTGGCCATCAACCTCGATGGCAACCGAACCATCCACGCCGGCATGGCTGGCCTGTCCACCCGGAGCATGCGGGTACATGTGCTGGAGGCCGACTCGCTGTCGTCCATAGAGGTCCGCCACAACGGGACCTTGCTGGAGTTCGGCGACGACCTCGTGGTGCCCGAGACGGAGGGCCAGGTGCTCACCCAGCTGTCGCTGCCGCCCTTGAGCATCGGCTTTGCGGAGCTGCCCGAGGCCGCGGCACCCGCCTGCGACTGACTTGCCAGCCTACAGGCGCGTCGCAAAGAAGGCCCAGGCCACCTCCGCGGCGTGGATGTCCATGTTGCCCCATGCGCCGGGCCAGTCATGGCCGCCGCCCTCCACCTCGTACAGCCACACGGCAGTGTCTCGGGCGTCGTTCGACCAGGTGTGCAGGCGCACGGTGCTCCCGTCGCGGGGGTCGATGTCATCGAGCTGCTCGACGGCGTAGGCGGTGAGTGCGTTGTGTCGCACCCAGTGGTCCATCACGTCGTCGGTGGACAGGTAGGCGCCCCAGCCATGGGCGTTGTCGGGATCGCCGTCCCACAGGGTGATCTCGTCGTTCGTGCCGTGTACCTCCAACACGGGGACTGGCGCTGCTGGACTGCAGGACTCGGCCAGGCTCGCCATCATCGTGCCTGCAATCGGGGCGATGGCCCTCACGCGGTGGTCGGCCTCGCAGGCGAGCTTGTAGGACATGTCGCCGCCGTTGGACATGCCGGTGGCGAAGACGGCGTCGGCGTCGAGTCCCTGGTCCTCCACCACCCGGTCGATGAGCGCCAGGATGAAGCCCACATCGTCGACCTGGCCGTCGTGAAAGTCGTAGCCGACCTCGAAGTAGGCGTTGCCCCAGCCATCTTCGGAGCCTTGCGGGTAGGCCACCACGAGGCCGTGCTCCTCCGCGAGTGCGTCCCAGCCGCTGTAGTGTTGAATCGATGCGGCGGAGCTGGAGTAGCCGTGCATCACGACAATGAGCGGTGCGCCGGGGGCCACGTCGAAAGGCACCTGCAGCCGGAAGCTCCGCTCGATGCCGTCGTGCTCGAGCGTGTGGGTGCCACTCTCCAGGAGTCGCGGTGGTCCCTCATCGGTCACGCCGGTGTCGCCGGTGTCGCCGTCGAAGGCGCTGGTGTCGCGCCCACCGCTGTCTTCCCCGCCTTCGCTCTTGCCCGTGGCGCAGCCCGTCCAGATCGCCGCGGCCATCGCCAACCAGCCTGTGCCCGTCCTCTGCAGCTTCATCTGTGTCTCTCGGGAGTGGAGGGGCGCTCGCGACGGGGGGCCTGGCCGGGCCATTCACCTGGATTCCAGACCGGGCTGTCACAGCTCGCATGGCGTCGCGTAGCGGGTGGTGTCGGTGGTGCCAACAGCATTGGAGGACCCATGCAGCATGGGTGTCGCGTGGTATTGGCGGGTCTGTTGGGGTGTGGGGCGGACCCTTCCAAGGTGCAAGACAGTGGCACCGCAGGAGAGGTCGCCTTGCGGGTGGACTGCGACGAGCAGGTGGACGGCTTCATCGGGGTGTCCACAGGCACATTCTTGATGGGCAGCCCCATGACCGAGGTGGGGCGGGAGGACGATGAGGCCGCCAGGGTGGTCACGTTGACGCGTCCCTTTCTCATCGGCCAGACCGAGGTCACCCGAGCGGACTTCCGGGCGGTCATGGGCTACACGGTCGGGGGATTTCCCGACTGCGGCGACGACTGTCCCATCGAGGAGGTCACCTGGTATGAGGCAGCGGTCTACGCCAATGCGCTCTCCGAGGCCGATGGCCTGGCGCCCTGCTACCAATGCAACGGGGAAGATGCAGAGTGGGCCTGCACCGGCCCGGATGAGGTCTATTCCTGTGAAGGCTGGCGGCTGCCGATGGAGGCCGAGTGGGAGTACGCCGCCCGTGCAGAGTCGACGGGCAGCTTTCCGAGCGGCGGCAGCAACCCCGACTCTCACCGCGACGGGGACTGCACCTCCGACTACGTGCTCGACGACGGCGAGACCCTCACCGACTACGGCTGGTACTGCGGCAACAGCGCCCAGATGACGCATCCAGTGGGCCAGCTGCTGCCCAACGCCTGGGGCCTGCACGGGGTGGTGGGCAACGTGCGGGAGTGGGTCCACGATGGCTACGAAGAACGCATCGACGGGGCCGGCGTCGAGGTGGTCGACCCCATCGGCGACCCCGACAGTGCCGCCAGGGTGCGCAGGGGCGGATCCTGGTACAGCCGTCCCCAAGACGCCCGCCTCGCCTACCGCTCCATTGCCGGACCGGGCGACCGATACGAGGTCGTGGGCTTTCGGGTCGCGCGCACCTGCTCGGCGGGGCTTTGAACCCCACTGTTTCGCAGCCTACTCGCTGGCGCAGAGGTCTCCGCGCCAGGCTTCGGTGTTGTTGGTCTCCGAGCACTCCGAGAAGATGCCTTCGCCCGTGCCGTCGTCGTCGACTGCGAACATCACGCCGGTCGCCCCCTCCAACACGGACGCATCCAACACGAACTCGATGCCGTCGGTCGTCCAGCCCCCGTCGAGGCCACCACTGAAGGTCTCGGTGTGGACAGCGGTCCACACGCCGTCGAGCTCGGCGTAGAGCGTGACGCTGATGCTGTCCTCCAAGGGGTCCGGACCCACATTCACCATTCGGCCCGTCACCCGCACTGTGCCCTCGTCGCAGTCGTCTGTACACACCTCGATGACCTCGGCGGCGAGGTCGAGGCCCACCACGCCAAGGTCGGCGGGGATGGCGCTGTGCCAGGTGTTGTGGACCACGAAGCCCGGGTCGCCGGAGGTGGGCACGCTGAGGTCGTCGTTGATGTTGGTGATGCTGTAGGCGTGTTGGTTCCACAGCGGACGCGCGCCGCGCCAGGTGTGATTCAGGTCGCCGTAGACCGACACAGCGGCGCCGAAGCTGTTGTGGCAGACGATGATCTCGGCCTCGCCATCGGCGTCGACGTCCGCCACGGTGGGGTAGTCCATCATCGTGTTGGAACCATGATCGCCATCGATGAACTTCACGGCGCCGGTGATGCCGTCGTACACAGTCATGTTGAGCTCGTCGATGTAGACCACATCCAACACACCGTCGCCCTCGAAGTCGAAGAAGCTGGCCCCGGTCGCCCCCGACTCATCGGTCACCGGCGCCTGCCAGAACACGCTGCCGTCGCCATGGAAGACCACGATGTTGTTGCCGCCGGCGGTGACCACCTCGGGTGTGCCGTCCTGGTCGAGGTCTGCGATGCCGGCGACCGACAGGATGTTGGCGCCGGGCACCTCGGTCGGGCCCCAGATGATGGAGCCGTCGGTGTCCATCAGCCGGATGGTGTTGTAGCTGATGCCGATGAACTCGCCTTCGGGGTCGGCGTCGAAGTTCGCCACACTGATCATGGCGTCGTCGTAGGAGGTGTCGAACCACAGCGGTGCGCCGTCCGGCGAGTACATGGCGTTGCCGACAATGACCTCGTCCACGCCATCCAGGTCGATGTCCACCACCGCTGGCACGCTCGACTCGCTCACCGTGAAGCCGAACACCGAGGTGATGCCGTAGGAGCCGCGGCCAAAGGCGCCCACTCCGCGGGTGCTGCCGTCGGCCCCATTCAAGATGACCCGCCCGGCGATGACCTCGGGGAAGCCGTCCTTGTCCATGTCGCGAATGTTGGGTGCGGTCGCCCAGTCGAAGTCCAGGCCCTCGAAGTGGTCCGACTCCCACAGCTCGTTTCCTGCAGAGTCATAGGCCGCTACCGTGTAGTCGCCCGGTCCTGTCAGCGCGGATGCATACTCGCGCACGACCACGATGTTGGCGTCGCCATCGCCGTCGATGTCGGCGACTGCGGGTGGGGAGCCGTAGGCGATGTTGGCGTCGGTGTCCTCCCAGACCAATGCGCCGGTGTCTCCGCGCAACACAACGAGGTGGCCGGGCGGGCTGAGGAAGTTGGGGAGGCGGTTGAAGATGACCTCGGGCATGCCATCCTGGTCGACGTCCGCCACGATGGGCTGGGACAGGCAGCCTTGGCCCGAGCCGTGCGACCACTCCGTGATGGGCGTGAAGCCACCGGGAGGCTCTGCGCCGCAGGTGTCGTCGATGCCTCGCTCCTCGGCCGGGAAGTCGGTGGGCTCACAGACCTCGTCGACCGGTGGGTCGCCCGAGTCTTCGCCGAGCTCCCCGGTGTCCTCGGGGTCGTCTTCTGCGCCGCCGTTGAGGTGCTCCTTGTTGTTGATGTTGTAGTCCGAGCAGGCTCCGAGGAGCAGCACGGCAAGCACCTTGTCGACCCTGAAGCGGAAGGGAGACGGGTGGGACGACATCAGGACTCCTCGGTGGTCGGGGCGGTTCGGCAGGGTAGTCCACTCCGGTCGGTGCCGCGGGAATGGGGCCGGCCATCCTGGTTGCGCGTCGATTACGCAGCCAGCCCCCCGGAGTCCCCATGTCGCCCTCGCCCGAGTCCCATCCTGCCGAGCCCCCGTGGCCAACCCCCGAAGGTGCCGCAGCCGTCACCGATCTGGTCGACCACTTCGCATTGGAGCGCATCGAAGACACCATCTTCCGCGGTCGCTCTCGAGACCTCGGGTGGGGCCGCGTCTATGGCGGTCAGGTGCTTGGGCAGGCGCTCTGGGCCGCCGCCGCCACCGTGCCCGACGACCGCAGTCCCCACTCGCTGCATGCCTACTTCTTGCGCCCCGGCGACGCCCGCCGGCCGGTGGTCTACCTCGTCGACCCCATCCGCGATGGCCGCAGCTTCACCACCCGGCGCGTGGTCGCCATGCAAGGCGGTGAGGCCATCTTCAACTTGTCGGCCTCCTTTCAGGTCGCCGAGGAGGGCTTCGACCACCACGACCCGATGCCCGAGCTTCCGCCCCCCGAGGCGCTCGAAAGCGACCTGTCCCGCGCCCGGCGCATGGCCCACCGCCTGCCCGAGAAGCTGGCGAAGCGGGCCACCCGCCCCGGTCCCATCGAGACCCGTCCAGTGGGCGAGCACGACCCCATCGCGCCGCCCGCGTCGCCCGCGCTTCGACAGGTGTGGTTTCGGGCGCGTGCCCCCTTGTCCGACGAGCCCGCCGTCCACCAGGCCCTGCTGGCCTATGCCTCCGACACGCACTTTCTCGTCACCAGCCTGCAGCCCCACGGGGTGAGCTGGCTCACACCCGGCATCCAGATTGCGAGCGTCGACCACGCGATGTGGTTCCACCGTCCGTTTCGGATGGACGACTGGATGCTGTACAGCATCCAAGGGCCCTCCACCTCGGGGGCACGCGGGCTGGTGCACGGCCGCTTCTTCCAACACGGAAGGCTGGTCGCCAGCACGATGCAGGAGGGACTGGTGCGCGACCGACGGGCGAGGCTTGCCGGGGAATGAGGCGAGCCGCTCGGTGTGGAGGGTGTTCTCGGGAATCTCGGTCTTTCTTGGGCGCCGGCTGAGGGAATCTGAACCGACACACCGTTGGGGGTGTGTCGGCAGGCCGGCATGCAGTCCGCACGAGGTGGATTGCAGCCGTCCGCATCCCTTGTGTTGGAGCCTACGTGTCTGCATCGTCCTGGAAGTCCCGTTGGAACGAGTCCACCGCCACCGTCTACGAGTGTGATGCCGCGGGTGGACGACAGCTCGGGATTCAGCAGGCGCGCCCCTGGCCGGTTCATGTGAGTGAGCGGGTGTACGAGAGCGGACGCCTTGGCCGCTTGCAGGCCCCGGGCGTGGATGGGGTCTGTCCCCTGGTGTCTTGGGCCCCGGAGCGTTCCTGGCTTGCCTACCGTGCGCCCGAGGCTGTGTCGGTCGCCGAGCTGTTGGCCTTCGTGGGGGACATGGGTTGTGCAGCGGGTGTGCGGGCGGGGGTGGAGTTGCTCCAACGTGCAGCCCGTGTGTTGGTGGAGGCCGACCAGAGCGACGTGGGACGCAAGGGACACGGACACGGGGCCTTGTCGTCGCACCGCCTGCTGCTCGACGTGCACGGTCGGCCCCACCTGCTGGGCTTCCGGCTGGCGGCGGAGGGACTGCTCGCCTCCGACACCACCGACCTGCGCCATGCCCCCCCGGAACGCGTGTGTGGTGAGCCCGAGGACCTCGGCAGCGACCTGTTTGTGTTGGCCTTGCTGGCCGTGGAGCTGATGGTCGGGCTGCCCGTGTATGCCGGCTCCGATGCGCAGGTTCGTGCGCAGGCGTCCCGTGGGTCGGCTGCCAGCAGCGTGGCCGCTTGGGACGATGTGTTGCCGGACGGTCTGGGTGCCGTGTTGTCCCACCTGCTGCAGGCCAGTCCCCTCGACCGCCCGGAGGCGGCAGCCAGCGTTGTTGGCCGTCTCGACGCCATCTTGGAGTCGGCAAAGGTGACCGGTCCCTCGCTGCAGCGCTTGTGCGCAATGGCCATCGACGCGCGCCGGATCCAGAACATCAGCGCCGCCGCCACCGTGCTTCACCTCGACCCGGCTCGCACCGTTCAGCCGGAGGTGCAGACCGTGGCCATGCGCCGTACACCGGCTGGCCTCGAAGACCCCACCCGCACCGTCGCCCACCTGCGCCGCCGCCGTCCCACCCCTCTGAAGCGTCGGTTCGACCTGTTCGACAGTCGCCATCGCCGGCTTCACCCAGTGGCGCTCTCGCGGGACCTCACCGTGGCGGAGGCCGTCGTAGAGCTGTCGAAGACGGTGTTGCGGCCGTCCTTCTCGGCATTGGGCGTGCTGGAGGGTTGGTACGCTCTGCAGGTGGACGGACGCCGCCTGGACTGGAGCACGCGGCTTGGCGAGCTCGACGGGGCGGTCGTGCAGCTCGAGGCGGTCTTCCTCGCTGCAGAGTCGGTCGACGTGCACCTGTGCATTCCCTCGGCGGGGGGCAGCGCGACTGTGCGCACCCGCTTGTCGTCTGCGTTGCCGCTGCGGTGGGCCTTGTCTGCAGTATTGGAGACGGTAGGCTTGAGCTGGGAGGCCGCCACTGAACCCTCCCAGGGAGCTGTGTGGGTGAACGGCCTGCTGCTCGACGGTCTCGCCCCCCTTGCCGCAGCCGGCGCCCAGACCGTTCGCGTAGACCTCCACCCTGCCCTGCAGCTCGTCCGCCGGGCCTCCGCCTGACGACCCCGACGAGTCGGTCTCAACCAGGAAGGCCGAGGGCGTAGCGTCCAAGGCGGGTGCGCGTGCGGCGGGTGGCCTCGAGATCGACCTCCAGGCGGCGCACCTGCCCCATGCGCGCGCGCGGGATGTCCACCGAGATGGAGACCACCGCTTCCGACCCGTCGGTGGGAAACTCCACCCGCTCCTGGGCGGCACCCAGGGCCATGCCTGCCTCGTCCCGCAGCAGCATCCGCAGACGCGCGCTCAGGTCGCCGGGCATGAAGCCGGGCGTGAGAGACACCAGGAGCTGCACGAAGCCCTCATAGCGGTGGCCGTGCCAGGCGCGCACGCGCAGGTCGAAGGGCAGGGGACCGGGCTCCGGGGGCACCGCGGCCACGGCCACGGGCAGGCGCCAGGCATCGTCGAGCAACGGCTGGAGGGGCTCGATGGACAGGCGGGCGACCGGTTGGCGGACCTCGTAGCTGTATTCCGCGAGAATATCCACCTGGCGGGCATGTTGGAGGGAGCCGGGACTCAGCTCCGGACGGCCGCGGACGTACTGCAGCTCGGCCACCGGCTGGTGTACCCCCATGTCGAGAACGTCGACTGCCGTGCCCTCGGCGTCCCGCAACACAAGCTGGAGCTGGTGGAGCTCGGCCAACACACCGTGCGGGTTGTGCAGCCAACACTGCATGGACAGCCGGCGGCGCCAACCGTCGGCGAGCACACGGAAGGCCGGGGCCTCGGGCAGCGACAGGGTGCGCTCCTCGCCGGGCTTCACAGTGGTCTGGGGGACCTCGATGGGACGGGTGGCCCAGGCGTCCGGACCGAACTCGTGGTCTTCAGGGAGGTCGCTCACCTTGCGCCGAGCCTCGGACATCGACGGAAGGCTGAAGCGCGGCACGTCGCACTGTCCCATGAAGTCGAAGCAGCCCGTGGCGCCATTCCATCCGATGAGTTCGAAGTCGTCCCACACCTCGACGGTGGCATCGGGCACGAGCCCGCGGAGCTGGCTGATGGCGTCGAGGAGCTGGCGGACCTCGGCGTCGTCGGGGTCGTAGTAGCGTTCGACATGGCCGTGGGCGACGGTGGGGTCACCATCTTGGGAGACCGCCAGGATGAGGTCGTAGTCGCGCAGGTTTCGGTGGATGGCCCGCGACTGGCGGGCGAGGGCGTCGAGCTCACCTGGCTCGAGGGGGGTGTCGCGCACCACGCGAAAGTAGACGTTCCAGCTCATGTCGGGTCTCTCAGGGGTTCGGGGGCCGCAGGCACATCAGTTGGGTTCGAGAAAGAGTGTGGCTGTGATGGCCAGTGCAGAGACGTCCTGTTCGGACAGGTTGCTGGCGTGCTGGCGGTTCACCATCCAGTCGCCGAGTTGGTTGAGGGCGTAGGGGTGCCGGGGCTGGCCGGCGTTGCCCCCGGGAAGCACGAAGCCGCCCTGTGCACCGGGGCTTCCGACCTGACGCAGGGCGGGTCCGTCCTCGGTGGTGAAGTCGCCGAGAACACCGAGGTGGTCCATGGCGTAGAGCACATGCCGGCCGCCGTCCATGGGGATGGCGTCGACGCCGAACCACGGCCGGAGCACGGCCTTGCTCGCGAAGGGGTGGTCCAGCACAAGCTGGTGTACCGAGCCCCAGGTCCACCGAGATACGTTGCTTCCATGGGCGTCGGTCATCGCCACGACGGCGTCGGCCAACGCACCGAGCATCTGGTCTTCTGCCGACTCGACCGCGGGCGTGGTGGGGTCGTCCCAGAAGTGGGTGGGGGTGGACTCGGGGTGGAGCAGAGCGGTGACGACGGCGGCCTCGCTGTGCCGTCCCTTCAGCCAGAGCCGCTGGAGGTCGGGGTCGCCGGGAAAGTGCAGCAAGGCGAGTCGACGGTGCAGAGCGCCCCGCCAGTGCTCGTAGGCGAGGGGGGCGACCTCGTCTTTGGACATGCGGTGGTCCCAGCCTCGCACCAGCGCCACGACCTGGGCCGCTGCGGAGTCGGGCGGGCTGATGGGGGGAACGGCGGCGACCAGCTGCGGGGCCAGCCAGGCGGCTTCGAGGTTGACGGTGTCGACCTGCAGCCCGCGGGCTTGTTCGTGGGTCCACAAGCCGGTGTGGGTGTGGAGTGCTTCAGAGGCCCGCAAGGCACGCCAGTTGCCCGTGTAGTAGGTGCCGGGGGCGCTTCGACCGGTCTCGGGATGGACCCCGGACGGTTGGTTGGTGCCGACCACCCAGCCCCGCGCCGGGTTGATGACCATGGGACGGGCGGACGCGTCGAGGGGGTCGGCAAGGGCGTCCGATGCGCTGCCATCCAATGGAAGGGGCGAGGCCTGCCCACGCGGCATGGTTCCGCCGAGCACCCAGCCGATGTCGCCATTCACAGTGGCGAATACCCAATTCTGACTGGGCACGGGCAGGCGGGCGGCGGCCTCGACCAGATCTGCGGCGGTGGTCGCGGTGTGGACCCCATCGAAGGTTGAGGTGATGGGCAGGGTGCCGGTGTCAGGGACATCGTAGCCGGGCCAATGCAAGGCGTACAGAGTGTCGGGACGCAGTGTCGACTCGCGTCCGTGGTTGTAGACCGGTCCCCAGTGGGTGGACAGGAAGGTCTCCTCGTGGACCTCCCCCTTGTCCGCATCCAACACAAAACGCTCGGTGCGTTCCAACAGCGGTCGGGCCTGTCCGTCGACGATGTAGCGGGTGCCGTCCTCCGACACATCGAGGACGAGGAGGTCCTGTTGGTCGAGGTAGGAGGTGGTCAGCGACCAGATGGCGGTGTCGCTTCTTCCGATGACCACCATGGGCAGGCCGGGAAAGGTGGCGCCGTGTACGCTCCCGCCGTCGGTGGTGCGAATGTGGGCCTCGTAGAACACTGGAGGCCAGCCCAGGCCGAGGTGGGGGTCACCCGCGAGCAGGGGCCGGCCGTCTTCGGTGAGCTCGCCGGACACCACCCACGCGTTCGAGCCGCCGCCGCGGGTCTCGACCTGTTGTCCGGCGGCCTGGGACACCTTCGCCCGTGTGTGCTGGCCCGGGCGGATGGGGGTGGTGTCGGGTGGACGCAAGCTCGGACCGAGGTCGGGCGCGGGGTGTCTGCCCAAAGAGGGCCAGGCGGAGGGGTCGGGGGCCTGGATCGAGGCCCCAAGGTCGGGTGTGGCGGAGGTCAGAATGCGGAATAGCGCGTCCTCTTCGATGAATCCGCGGATTCGGTGTCGAGCGGCCTCCGCCTCGGCATCCCAGGTGAGCTGCCAGGCCTGCAGCCGCGCGACCGCGAGCACATCGGCCACCTCCCAGGCCTCGGGACTGTGGCCGAGCAGCTTGAACTCCAGGGGGACGGGGGTGTGGGCGATGCCGGCATTCACGCCCGCGCAGTAGGCTTCGATGCGGGCCCGGTCGGCGTCAGGGAGGTTGTGGGACCAGGCCTCCAGGCGCCAGGTGAGCAGCCGCAGCCGCTTGTCCACCTCCAGCAGGTCGGCGCCGAACAGCTCGGTGAGGCGCCCCTGGCTGGCGAGGCGGATGAGCTCGAGCTGGAAGCCGCGGTCACGCGCGTGGAGAAAGCCGAGGGCTGCCGCTGCGTCGTCGCGGGTGGTGGCGTCGATGTGGGGGACTCCCTCACGGTCGATCTCGACACGCACCCCGGCCTCGAGGACCGGCAGGGTGGCGTGCTGGCCTGCTGGCGGGTGGCTGCGCTTTGGAAGACACGCGGCCACGGACAGGGCGCAGACGACAGCGAATGGACGAACGGACGACACGCGGGCTCCGGGGAGGGCGGGAGCATAGTTCGGGTGGCCCGAGCGGGGACAGCGGCGCGAAACCTCCCGTCGGCGCTGGCGTCCTGGAACACCCACTGCATCGTGGTGCCATGCGGCGCCGGGCTGAAGAGTCCGCCCACGAGTGACGATAGGTTGAAGGTGGAGAGACGAGCCCCGCATGTCTGATCCGGTCCCCTGTCCTCGCTGCAAGCGTCCAAACGCGGCCCACCGCGTGGCGTGCCTGTATTGCGGGAACACCATGCCGAACCCGGCGCCGGCCCCGTCCCGACCCGGGCCCCGCGCGTTGCCGTCGAACTTCGATGACCTCGTTCGAGAGGCACTGGCAGGCGGCAACATCACAAAGCTGCGCTCCGCCCTCGACGCCACCCCTTCGGATCCGCCGCCTCCGGCGCAGCCGCCGCCCGCCTCGACGCCAGCCCCGCGCGGAAGTGCTGCGGTGGCCCGAGCGCCCCGTCCTGCCCCGTCGTCGCCGGCCCCCACCCCGTTGCGTCCTTCGGTGCCGCTGCGTTCGGTGCCGCTGCGCCCGCGTGCACCGGCTGCCGACAGCCTGCCCGATGCTCTGCAGGCGCTCGTCGAGTCGGCCCGGGCCGCGGTGCACGCCCAGCAGCGGGGTGGCGACCTCCACCAGGCCCTCGATGCGGTGTCTGCAGCGGTCGAGTCTGCCCGCCGGCTGGCCCCCACCGTCGCTGTGTCGAAGGCCACCCCGGCTCCGTTGCCGCCGTCGCTCACGCTGCCGCCGCCTCCGGCTCCATTGCCGTCGGTGGCGCCCGAGGTGGTGCCGCTGGGTCGACCGGCCGTGGAGCTGCCCCGCTACCGGCACCGTTGGATGCTCATCCTCGCGGGGCCCGGCAATGCCGAGCTCGGTCCCCGGCTTGCTGCGGCCCTCGGTGTCGATGGGGTCACAGCCCGCCTTGCGGCCATCGCCCGTGCGCCCCGCGTGGCCCTTCGCAGCGACGAGCCCGAGACCCTGCGCACGGCCGCGGTGCGGGTGCAGCGGCTGGGCGTGAGTGCCGTGGTGGTCGCCCGCGAAGAGCTCTACGACATCACTGCGCCTGACGTTGTTCTCGGCGTGGCAAAGCCAGGTCGGCTGTCGGTGAGCGCGTCCACCTGCTGGGACGGCGACCGTCCACTCGTGCCGCCGGCGGACCTGCGCTCGCTGCCTTGGGGGGGCTTGTCGCTCGCGGTGCCGGGAGAGGTGGTGGTCCGCCGCTACCGGCTGGGGCGTTCCCTGGCCCGTGGACGCCGTCAGGACCGGGTCCTCCGCCTGGCCACCGAGCGCCGGGTGCGCGTGCTCGACCTGCACGGTCCTGGGCGCTTCCTCCGCCTCATCGCGGGTCTCACCGACACCACCGGTCTGCCCGGGCACGACCCAGACTCGGCCCTGCGGGCGCACAAGGCCCTCGTCGAGCGCCTCTCCGAGCTGCTGGTGAAGTGCCGGATTGCAGGAGACCGCTCCTGTGCGCCGGGGTCTGCGCCCCCAATGCCCGAGGGCCACGACGGCAGCTCTCCCATCGAGGCGAGCGGCTGGCCGCTCTGGGAGGAGCACAGTCGTCTTGCCCGCGTGCTGGCGGGTCTTGGCACAGACGACGTGGGCGGTGACCGGGCCTGAAGGAGCAGGACCTACTCCGACGGGGCGGGTGCGCAGTCGACGGTGGCGGGGCCGAGGTCCCAGTAGAGCAGGCCATCGCTGCGGCTTGCCGGTCCGAGGGCGAGCTCCAGGCGGTCGAGGGCAGGGGACACATGGGGGATGTGGGACTCCGGCAGGACGACCAGGCGGTAGCCGGCGCTCCGCAGCAGGGCGTGGGCGGCGTCGATGTCGGGTTCTCCAAGTGCGCGGGACAGTCGGCCGCGGACGGGGTCGTTGGGTTGCATGTTGCCGCGGGGAAGTCCAGTGGTGGGACGCCGATGGTACACGGCCCGCAGCAAGGCGCTCTGACCGAACCATGCGTCGGTCGGCCCCTGCAGCGGCAGCTCGAGAACCGCGCCATCGGAGCCCGCCAGGGCCTCGAGCTGCTTCCGGCCGACCACCGCGTTGCGGGTGCGTTCCCCCCAGGGTCCGCTGGCGCGCACGCCCTCGGCCACATGCAGCACCAGCACGGCGACCGCGATGTACAGAGCGCGCCGTCGTCCCTTGAGGGCCACAGCCGCCAGGAGCACCAGCCCGAGCTCGGCCACCACCGCATACCGAAAGTAGAGGCCCCCTTGGCGCGTGGGCCAGCCGACGGCCTCGAGGATGGCGATGGGCAGCGGCAGAGCGGTGCTGCCGACGCCGCGCAGCAGGCCGCCTGCGTACAGCACGGGACCGAGCGCAGCGAGTGCTCCCCCCACGAGCAGGCCGAGGCCGAGCGACCATCCCGGCGCACCCCGCCGACGGAGCAGGCCCACCCCCGCCACGGCGAGCAGCGCCAGGCCGAGCGCGACGACATGAACGGTCTCCACGTCGCTTCCGGGTGCGGGCGCGGTGTGCCACAGCAGGGTTTCGGGCTGGGCGACCGGGGCGGGATGGGGCAGCTCCGCGGGGCGAACGGCGACCTGTCGGGCCGGCCGGAACATGCTGGCCCCCCCTCCTGCGGCCCCCTGCCCATAGTAGAGCCAGGCTGGCATCAGGCTGAGGGCGAGGGCCGCCAGGGTGAACCAGCTCCACCGGCTTCGGAGGTGGGGCAGCGCGAGGAATCCCGCGAGAATCGGCAGTGCGAGGGCGTAGTAGGGACTCGTAAACGCTGCGGCCAGGCCGACGACGGCCACCCCCACCACGCCCGCCACCCCCGACCCCCGCTTGGAACTCCCGCGAAGGGCTGGCCGGGCTGCGAGCAGGAAGGCTGGCAACAACCATGCTTGGGTGTTGCTGATCTCCCCGGTGGCCAGCGTTCCCAGCAAGGTGGGACACAGTCCGAAAGCCGCACCCAGCAGCGCCGCCACCCAGGGGTCGACGCCTGTGCTCCGCCGCAGGAAGACCGTCGCGACGGCCGCGCTTGCCGGCAGGCTGACGAGCTGGACGAGGTTGGCCGCCCCAAGCGCGCCCAGCAGCGGGCGCAGCAGCAGGAACAGGAGGCCGGGCACCCATCCGATGGCCCTCACCGTGCGGGTGATGGGGTAGCCGGCCGGGCACGCGTCGCCAGGTGTGTCCGTGTGGGGCAGCAGGTGGTCGAACACCCAGACGTGGCTGTCCCCAAAGGCGGTGATGACCCGCACCTCGTCGAGCGCGACGGGCACCGGCCACCAGAGCGCTCCCGCCACGCAAAGGGGCAGCCCGAGCGCCAGCAGGAGCGGTCCCCACCCCAGCCGGTGCGCGGGAGTCAGGGGGCCCCCCAGTCTGGCAGCACGGGGGCCCGCCAGTGGTCGAAGATGAGTGCGGTCTCGATGTTTCGGACGCCCTCCAGTGTGGCGAGCCGCTCGTTGCGGAACTGGCGCAGGTGGGCGGGGTCGCGCGCGATGACGTGGAGGAGGTAGTCGAAGCGGCCCGCGACCTCGAACAAGCTGCGCACCTCGGGAAATTCCACCACGGCCCGCCGAAAACCATTCGTCGTGGGCGCCGCCTGGCTGTGAAGCTGCACGAAGACCATGGCCCGCAGGCCCACGCCCAGGGCCGAACCGTCGACGTGGCCATGCACCCCGCGGAGCACCCCGGTCTCGCTGAGGCGCCGCACCCGGGCGTGCACGGTGGAGGGCGCCAGTCCGACGGCCGCCCCCAGCTCCTTGTAGGCGCGGCGGCCATCTTCCTGGAGAAGCTGGAGCAGCTGTCGGTCCTTGGCGTCGAGGGCGTCGGGTCGTGGGGGCTCCATTGGCGGCTCCGATGGGGCTGGCAACCGAAAAGGATTCGGTTGGATGGCCGGAATTCCGCAACTAACCTGTATGTGCTCCCGATTCCCTCGAATCTTCATCCGAAGCACTGCCCTGCAGGAGGACCCCATGCCCACGATGGAGCTGGGGCGTGTCCCCGCCATTCCCCGTGTGCGCCCATCTGAGCGGGTCGTGGCGGGACAAGTTGTCGAAGAAGGCGTGGCCCTGGCGCGGGCGCTGCACTGTGCGGGTGCGCCCTCCTGGCGGGTGGAGGCGGCCGTCGAGGCCCTGGGGCACCAGCGAGGCTTCCCCTTGCGCTGTTTTGCCGCTCCCACCGGCATCCAGGTGTTCGGAGAAGGTGTGCAGCGCCTGGAGCGGGTGGGAGGGGCCGACATCGATCTGGGCGCCCAGGCTCGCATCGCACGGGCGCTGGAGACAGGTGGCTCGGGCCTCTCCGCGGTGCTCTCGGAGCTGTCGGAGCGACCTGCGGTCGGACCGGTGGAGACGGTCGTGCTGTGGGCGGGCCTGGCCGTGGCCACGGTGGTGGCGCTCGGGGGACAGGCGGGCACGGCCCTGGGCGCCGCGGTGCTGGGGACCCTGGTGGGGCTCGTGGTGGTCGGTGCCGGGCGCATCACGGCTCTTGGCGCGCTGGTCCCGATGCTGGCTGGTGCCGTCGTGACGGCCGGCGGACCGATCCTTGCCTCCGCTACCCCGATGGATGCCGGTCTTGCCGGTCTGGCAGCGATTGTGGTGCTCCTGCCGGGCTGGTCGCTCACGGTCGGGGTAGCCGAGGTGGCGACGGGCCACCTTGCTTCGGGGGGCGCACGGCTCACTGGCGCGCTCGTCGCCCTGTTGCTGCTGGCACTCGGTCAGGCTGGCGGAGGTGCCGTGGCAGATGCCCTCGCTATGCCGCCGGTCCCCGGGCCCGAGCCGCTGCTGGGACCGGACGCGCTCGGCCCCCTCTCGGTGGTGGTGGTAGGGGTGGTGCTGGGGGTGATGTTTCGTGCCCCGCTCCGGCACCTGCCTTGGGCGGTGTTGGGGGTGGCTCTGGCGTGGGTCGTGCGCCTCGGTCCACTGGGTCCCGTGGGCGAGGCATTCGGGGCGGCTCTGGCCCTCGGTGTGGTGGGCAACCTGCTGTCTCGCGGGGTGGGCTTGCCCGCCCAGCTCGTGGTCGTGCCGGGCATCATGCTGCGGGTGCCGGGGGGCGCGGCCCTGGCCTCGGTCGGGATGCTGATGCGGCACGAAAGTGGCGGTCTGGACGCCTTTGTCGACGCCGTGAGCGTGTCGGGTGCGCTGGTTGGTGGCCTGCTGACGGCGGGGCTGCTCGTGTCGCCCCGGGAGCCTCGCCACGCGCCACTCCAGATTGGCTGAGGGAGTGCGGGCAGGCGTCCGTTCCACTGGTTGCCAAGGAGGACGACCGGATGAACACGCCGCTGGAGGACGACGAATGGGACGTGGCCCGGCCGCTCGACCTGGGGGACGAGGTGGCCCTCGTGGTCGGCACCGCCTGGTTGTGGGGAGCCGGACTGCTGCCGCTGTGGTGGATCGCCATGGTGGGCACCGCGGGGGACCCGCTGTCCGTCGTCGTTCTGATCACCCTGCTCACGTCGGCCGTGGGCGTCGCGCTGGTCGCGAGTGTGCCGCCGCTTGTCCTCGTCGGGTGGGTGCTCCGTCGGCACCGGCTCAATCCATTCGCCACACGCTGGCGGTTCGTCCCCAAGACCGCGCTGATCCCCTGGGTGCTGGCCTTGTCCGCGCCGTTCTGGTTCAAGTTGGTGTTTTGACCACCAGAAGGTCGGAGCACGCGGAGTTTCAGCCCACCCGCGCCTTCAGCATCTCCAGCTGGCGCTCCACCTGCACCCAGGCCGTGCCGCCGAGGCTCGTGCGACGCTCGGCGGCCTGTTCGGGGTCGAGCCAGCTCAGGGCCTCCTCGGTGAAGGCGGGGTGCGCCTGCTGCAGGTCGGCGAGGGTGAGGGCGTCGAGACCCTGGCCCGCTTCTTCGCACTGCTTCACCAGAGAGCCGGCGACGTGGTGGGCTTCGCGGAAGGGGACGCCCTGGCCCGCCAGAAAGTCGGCCAGCTCGGTGGTGAGGGCGAAGTCGCCGGTGAGATCCGGGCCGCCGCGCACCTGCAGCGAGCCGTAGCAGCCGGTGAGCACCCGCACGCAGGCGAGGGTGGACTCCACAGCAGGAAACAGCGACACACGGTCTTCCTGAAGGTCGCGGTTGTAGGCCAGTGGCAGGGCCTTCACGAGGGTGAGCAGGCTGACGAGGGAGCCGATGGCCCGGCCGGTGCGTCCGCGCACCAGCTCTGCGGCGTCGGGGTTCCGCTTCTGGGGCATGATGGAGCTGCCGGTGGACCAGGCGTCCGACAAGCGCACCCAGCCGAACTCCCGCGTGGACCACACCACCAGCTCCTCGGCCATGCGGGACAGGTGGGTGGACAAGATGGCGCAGGCGGAGGCGACCTCCAGCACATGGTCGCGGGCGCTGACGGCATCCATGGCGTTGGGCATGACGCTGTCGAAAGCGAGGCGTGCTGCGCTGTCCTCGCGGTCGATGGGGTGGGGGGTGCCGGCCATTGCAGCCGCTCCGAGGGGACTGCGGTTCACTCTCTTGCGGGCATCGCGAAGGCGCTCCCGGTCGCGCTCCAGAGACCAGGCGTGTGCCAGGAGCTGGTGGGCGAGCCAGATGGGCTGACCCCGCTGCAGGTGGGTGTAGCCGGGCACGATGACTCGGCCCTGGGTCTCCGCGAGAACGGCGAGTGCCCCGACAAGCTGGCCAATCGACGCATCGAGTTCATCGATGCGGCTGCGCATCCAGAGCCGCACGTCGGTGGCCACCTGGTCGTTGCGGGAGCGGGCGGTGTGGAGCTTGCCGGCCACGGCGCCGATGTGGTGGTGCAGGCGGCCCTCGACGGCCATGTGCACGTCTTCCTGGTCGATGCCTGGCTGCCAGCCGCCTTCCAGCTCCTCGGCCACTCTGGACAGGCCCGCCTCGATGGCCTCCCGCTCGGCGCTGGTGAGAATGCCCACCTTCTCGAGCATCTGGGCGTGGGCTCGGCTGCCCTGGATGTCCTCTCGCCACATGTGGATGTCGGTGGACAGAGACTCGCTGAAGCGCTGCATCTCTTCGGCGGGACCACCGGAAAAGCGTCCGTCCCACAAGGCCATGTCGTGCTCCTGTCCGCAGAATTCGGGGGCGCGAGGTAGCCCGCCGGCTGGCACGAGGCTCGCGGGATGTCGTGCGGAAGGACGGTGACGCGGGTCAGGTCGTGGAAGCCGTGGACCAATCGCACACAATCACCGCCGGCTGGCCCGCCTACAGTCCGGGTCCGACCCCGAGGTGCGCCGTGCCGCTTCATCTGCTCGCCCTGCTCGCAGCCGCCAGCCAGGCCACACCGCCCCCGATTGTGGGCGGCGAGACGACCGACAGCTGGCCCCATGTTGTGATGCTCTCCATGAGCGACTCCACCTGCACCGGCACCCTCATCGCGCCCCGATGGGTGCTCACAGCGGCCCACTGCCTCGATGAGGTGAGCAACCCGCGGCAGGTGTCCGCCTGGCTGGGGGCCAACCCATGGGGGGGCGACTTCGTGGCCGAGTACGGCGCAATCAACGTCGTTCTCCACCCCGAGTACCGCGAGGACATGAGCGCCGGCTTCGACGCCGGCCTGGTGCAGTTGGCGACAGATGTCACCGAAGCCACCCCGGCCGCGCTCACCCGAGAGAGTCCGCACCTGAGCTGGGCGGAACGTCCCATCCAATACGTGGGCTACGGGGTCACCGGTGAGGAGCTGTGGGACTCCGGCCAGAAGCGCACGGTCAGCGTTCCCTTCTACGACTACGACGAGAGCTGGATCTTCGCCTACGAGCCCGGCCGCAACATGTGCTGGGGGGACTCGGGTGGCGCGGCCTTCATCGACACCGAGCATGGCGAGGCCCTGGTGGGCGTGATGTCGTGGGTGGGAAGCTGGGACGACCCGGACCTGCCCTGCACGACGGGCTGGGGGTCTTCGACGCGCATCGACACTGCCCTGGACTGGATCGAGGTCTACACGGAGGTGAGCTTCGTGGAAGACGAGCCGGAACCCGACCCCGACCCCGACCCCGACCCCGACCCCGACCCCGACCCCGACCCCGAGGAGGACACGGCACAGCCCGACGATGCGACCAGCCTGGGCACGGCGGAGGCGACAGCGCCGGGGGACGACAAGGGGGGCTGCACGAGCGTGTCGGGGCCCGAAGATGGTGCGTGGGCGGCCTTCTTGGTGGGCCTCTCGATGCTGGGCCTGGCCTGTCGACGCCGGCGCACAAGGGTGCTGGTCGACGGCGGATAGCCGACAGCAAGGCCGGACCCCCAGGTGCCGCGGGCCTCAGGCGCCCAGGAGGGAACGGAGCAGCTGTCGGTCGCGGGGAAGCTGCACCCGGGAAAAGGCAAGCCGGGCATTGCCGGAGGTGGGGTCCCAGAAGGCATCCCGCCGGCACAGGGCTTCGATGACCGCGTGCTGGGCGAAAGACAGCGATTGAGGGAGGGGCGCGCGGTCCTCGATGGACACGAAGCGATGGACACGTCGGTCCGAGAATGCCCAGAGCAGGATGGGACCCCACTCCATGTCTGCGGTCCAGATCGAGGCCCGGTGGTCGAGAAGGTGGACGACTGCGTCAATCACACTCGGGCTTGCCGAGTCCGCCGACGTGCGCGCCAGCAGCTCCGCGAGCACGGAGAAGCGCAGGTGCATGTCGATGTGGGGCACGCCTTCGGCATAGGTGGACTCGAGCCATTCGATGTCCGACAGGGCGCTGGCAAGCACGTCGATCGCGCGGGGGTCGTCTCGGCTGATGGGGGACATCGCGGCGCACAGCCGCATGCGGGGGTCGCCGTGATCCAGGCGTGCTTGGGATTTCTCGCCGAGGCGACCAAGACCCACGGCGGTGCTCAACCAGTCGCCTGGACGCAGGCTCGGGTCGCCCACCAGGTCTCGAAGCAGGGCCAAGGGTCCGTCGAGGCTGCCAGGTACATGCCGGGCCACTGCCAGGCAAGCTGCCACCGCCCTTGACCGCACGTCGGGAGCGGCGGCGCTGGCCAGGGAGGGCAGTGCGGGCAGGGTCTGGGTCAGCAGCTTCACCAGCAGCCGAGGGGTGACCTGGGCGGCGTTGAAGTAGTCTGTGTCGTCCTGGTCGAGCTCGTGGGGACTTGCCACCCAGGCCTCGAACAGGGGCTGGCCGACGCCATCGCCGCATTGAACGGGGAAGCGTGCCTCGCCCCCTCCGACTGCGTGGTCCAGCGCCTCGGCGACGGTCTGCAGGCCCCCAAGAATGTCCTCGGCGTCGGGATGGTCGGGGCGCTGCATCAGCAGATGGGCCAGGATCCACATCACCGGCACGGTGGCGCTGTAGACGCTGCCTTGGTGGAGCACCGAGACCCACAGCCACTCCGTGCGGCCTGAGCCTTCTTCGGTGGTATCAGTGGCGGCAAGGAAGGCCCGAAGGTGCCCGGGTGCATCCGTGGCCCGGTGGTAGGCGTGCGCGAGCTGTGCCCAGGGGACGCTGTCGATGGCTTTGTGGAGGTGGATGGCAGGCATGGATGCTCGGTGCGGGGGGGGGGCGGAAGGGACGCCACCGGGACGGACCCCACCCCCCAGAGGACGACTGGCCCGTCCCCCGGTGGAAACAGGCCAGAATGATGCGTGCTGGAAGATTCTCAGTCGTTGAGCGGGTCGTCGCCGGAGGCGCGGCGCACAGATGCGACGGTCTTGTAGGACAGGCCGTAGAGCTCCATGAAGCCCTCGGCGTACTCGCGCTTGAAGGTGTCGCCATCGGAGTAGGTGGCGAGGCCCTCGTCGTAGAGCGAGTAGGGCGAGCGGCGGCCGGTGATGCGGGCGAGGCCGGCAGACACCCGGATGCGCACGTCGCCGGTGAGGGGCTTGTTCGCGTGGTCCACAAAGGCCTGAAGCGACGCGCGGAGCGGACCGAACCAGGTGCCGTTGTAGATGATGTTGGCAAAGTCCTGGGCCACGCGCTGCTTGTAGTTGAAGGTGGCACGGTCCAGACAGATGCGCTCCAGCTCCAGGTGCCCCATGTGGATGAGGGTGGCGGCCGGGGCCTCGTAGACCTCGCGGCTCTTGAGACCCACCACGCGGTTCTCGACCATGTCGATGCGGCCCACGCCGTAGTGGCCTGCCAGCTCGTTGAGCCGACCGATGAGGGCCACACCGGACAGTGCCTCGCCGTCGATGCTCACGGGCACGCCCTGCTCGAAGCCGAGCGTGATCTCGACGGAGCCTCGGGGGGCATCGGAGGGGTCCTTGGTCATCTGCCAGGCATCTGCCGGCGGCTCGTTCCAGAGGTCCTCCATCTCGCCGCACTCGATGGCGCAGCCCCAGAGGTTCTGGTCGATGGAGTAGGGCTTCTCGCGGGTGATGGGGATTTCGATGCCGCGCTCGACGGCGTAGTCGACCTCCATCTCACGGGTGAGCAGCTCCCACTCGCGCAGCGGCGCCACGATGCCGAGGTCGGGTGCGAGGCTGCGGGAGGTCACCTCGAAGCGCACCTGGTCGTTGCCCTTTCCGGTGCAGCCGTGGGCGATGGCATCGGCGCCGAACTCGCGGGCCACCTCCACGAGGCGCCGTGCGAGCAGGGGACGGCCGAGCGCGGTGTGCAGGGGGTACTGGCCTTCGTAGAGCGCGGTGGCCTTGACGGCGGGCCAGATGAACTCCTTGACGAAGCGCGCCTGCAGGTCGTCGACGACGGCGTGGGAGGCGCCGGTGCGCAGGGCCTTGGCCTTGATGCCGGAGAGGTCTTCACCCTGCCCCAGGTCGCCGGTGTAGGTGACGATCTCGCAGCCGTAGTGCTCCTTGAGCCACGGGATCATCACGGAGGTGTCGAGACCGCCCGAGTAGGCGCACACGATCTTCTTGTATTGGGTCTTCACAGCAGCTCCTGCTCGCGGTCGGCGAGCGTGCGGATGGCGTTGGTGAGGGCGTCGCAGTCAGACGTGGACACGGGCGCGATGAACACCGTGTCGTCGCCGGCGACGGTTCCGAGAATGCGCGCGTCGTCCCACCCATCGAGGAAGCCCGCCACCCCGCCCGCGCGACCGGGCAGGGTGCGAACCACCACCATCGAGCCGTTGTGAGCGACGTGCGTGACTTCCATGCCCACGACCTCGGCCAGCTTCTTCAGGTAGCGGCCGTGGTGGTCGTAGCGGTAGACCGGGCCGTCGGGGCCCCGGTCGCGGGTGATGCCCATGTCGCGGAGGTCGCGCGACAAGGTGGCCTGGGTGCAGGCGACTCCGGCTTCGCCAAGCAGCGTGGCGAGCTGGTCCTGACTCGACACGACGTGCTGCTGGAGCAGGTCGCGAATGAGGCGGCGGCGGCGCTTGCGGTCACCCATCTCAGATCCAGGCGGCGGAACGTGTGCCTGCGGGATCTGCAGGCGACCAGACGGTGTGTCTGGCCGCTGTCTATAGAGTGACGTGAATAATCATGCAAGATTCTGCATGGAATTCCTGCCGGTTCGGATTCGCCGGGGCAGGGGACCGTCGCTCAGGCGCTGCGGCGCTCGCGCAGGATGCGGTCGATCTCGGGGTAGACCCGGTAGTGCGTGATGACTTCGCCAAAGGTGTTCTTCCACTGGCGGACGCGCTCGCGGGACACGCCGAATTCGTTGGCGATGGTCTGGCCGCTCTCGCCGGCTGCCAGAGACTCGAGGAGCTTGCGGAAGTTGACCCGACCGTAGGACTTGATGAAGTTTCGGGCCACGCGCTCGCGGCTCTTGGCAGGGCTGGGGGCCATCGGAGTCTCTCCCGGGCGGTTGCTCTCGGTGGGTGGAACGCGAAGCTGCCTTGGTGTGGCGGGTCCTGGGACAGGACGCACAGAGGCCACCTGCTCGGTCAGCAGAGTGCTCACGATCACCGAGAACGACGAATCTGACATCGTTCTGGGGGTACGTTCGGGGTGCACCCCTCGGGGCGCGCTGCGAGCATAGGCCCATTCCGTTGACGCGTCAATCAATCGTGGAGCCGCCGGGTGTTCCACGCGTCGAGGATCTGCATCGACAGGACTTGATCGACCAGAACGCCGATCTGATCGGGCATGCCGATCAGACGCGGATCCTCGACGAGGATCGACGGCGCAGGGCAGGGTCATGGTGTGGAACACGGTGGAACATCCGGTCGTGGAGGGCTTCTTCGCCGAGGGCTGACCCGATCGCGACCGCACCCGGACAGTGCGGCAGAGCGCCCGATGCATCCAGGTTCGGGACAACCGTGACATTTCTTGATGCCTTTGTTCCGCTTGGGTGGCCTGTTTTGGGCATGTCGGGACACCTCACCCGTCCGCCACGCCCCAGGGGCGCCGATGGCCTATGATTCCGCGCTGCCGCGACCCCGGAGTTGTCATGGCTCACAGCGCCCCTCGTCCGTCCCCACGCCAGCGACACACCCGCATCGTGGCCACCATCGGACCGCGCTCTCGCAGCCCCGAGATGCTGCGCGACCTGCTCGAGACCGGCGTCGACGTCGCCCGCATCAACTGCTCGCATGCGTCCCACGATGTCATCCGGGCCGATGTCGCCCGCATCCGGCGGGCTGCAGTGCAGACCGGTCGAAACGTGGCCATCCTGCTCGATCTGCAGGGCCCGAAGATCCGCACCAGCAAGTGCCCCGTGCCGCTCGACCTGCCCAAGGGCAGCACCCTGACCGTAGTGATGGACCCCGACGTGCAGGGAGCCGGCCGGCGGTGCGGCACCACCTGGCCCACGATGGCGGATGACGTGAAGGTAGGCGAGACGGTTCTCTTCGCCGATGGCGCGCTGGGTGGCGAGGTGGCCGCGGTGCGTCGCCCCGACGGGGGCCCCGCTGAGGTCGACATCCGCATGACGGTGGGCGGCAAGCTCGGATCCCACAAGGGCATCAACCTGCCGCAGACCGACATCCAGGCGCCGGCCCTCACCGAAAAGGACCGTGCCGACCTCGCCGTGGGGGTCCAGGCGGGGGTCGACTACGTGGCCTTGTCCTTTGTGCGGCATGCAAAGGACTGCATGGAGCTGCGGGAGCTGCTGGTCGGGTTGGGGGCCGGCGACATGCCCGTGATCGCGAAGATCGAAAAGCCCGAGGCGGTGAGCGGGATCGACGGCATCCTCGCCGAGGTGCAAGGCCTCATGGTGGCCCGCGGCGACCTCGGCGTGGAGATCCCCTACGAACAGGTGCCGTCGGCCCAGAAGACCCTCATCCGGGCGGCCAACCGGGTGGGCGCGCTGGTGATCACGGCCACCCAGATGCTCGACAGCATGGAGCGCAACCCGCGTCCCACCCGCGCCGAGATCACCGATGTCGCCAACGCCATCCTCGATGGCACCGATGCTGTGATGCTCTCGGGTGAGACCAGTGTGGGGCAGTACCCCCTCGAAGCGGTGTCCGCGATGGACCGCATCGCCCGGGAGGTGGAGTCGAGCCCCTGGTTCGAGCGTCCCCCCATCGACACCCTGCCGCACGCCTCGCATGCGGAAGGCACCGTGCTCCGGGCGGCCTGCTACGCGGTGCGCGAGGTCGACCGTCCCCTCGTGGTCTTCACCTGGTCGGGCAACACGGCCATCAAGGCGTGCAAGAGCCGGCCGCGGCACGGAGTCTACGCCATCACCCACGACCAGAAGGTGGCCGACCGCCTGAGCCTGGCCTGGGGCGTCAATGCCATCAAGATCCCCACCATCCGGGGCACAGACGACCTCATCGCCACGGGGGAGCGAGCCCTGTTGAAGACCGGCTGGCTCGAGCACGGCATGGAGGTGGTCATCCTCGCGGGGCATGTGCCGATGCGGGGGGCGACCAACATGATGAAGGTCGAGATCCTCGATGGACGCGCGGTTCTCTGAGGCTCAGACCACCTGGGCCTGCGCCGGCCGCTCGCTATGACCGGTGAGCTGCTCACAGAGCACCGTGGCCACCAGCATGGCGACCTCCTGCTGCCAGCCGTGGTAGCGACCGCCCCGACGCCAGCTCTCGAAGACGCCCTGCTCAAGGTCATGTTCGGGGATCGACCCGGTGGGAAGAGGCGTGAGAATTGCGGCCTCATCGCGCGTCGCGTCGCGGAAGGACAAGGTCGTGCCGGTCTGACGGACGAATCGTCGAAGGCGTGCTGCCCGTGCTCCGCTGGCCAGGCTGCGGGTGGAGCCCGCACTGCACAACCAGCCGTCCACCTCGTACTGCTCGGAGCGGATGCCCAAGGCGTCGGTGTGGACGAACTCGCCGAACAAGCCGAGCGCCCCTTCGAGCAGGCTGCCGGTCTGCTGCTCGTATCGGACGCAGGCTTCATGGAGCTGGGCGTCGAGATCGCCGGGTGCGTCGGCCTCTGAGGCGCTCGAGCGCACCGGCGACAGGTCGCGGGTCTGGACCTCGCCCGTGTCGAGCTCGGTGCAGTTGGTGCACCCGAAGATGGGCTCGAGCTGGTAGCTGCTGGCGTGGATGTAGGGGACCGACTCGATGAGGATGGGGACAGTGCCCTGGGAAGCGCGGTCGTACAAGGCATAGGTGTCGGCTGGTGCTGGCTCGACCAGCAGCTCGGAGCGGCCATCCTCGACGTCGATGACGACCTTGCCCGACGCCAGTACGTCGGCGGACAAGCGTGTGCTGGCGCAAGGTCCCAGCACCGATGGCAGGCCCGTCTGCAGGGCCTCGATCCAGTCATCGGCCTCAACGCGGGTGCGCGACCCGTTGCTGCTCTGGATGCTCCATTCCGCCATCACGACCTCCACCGAATCCCGTCGGCAGAGGGCCGCCGACCTGGTCGGAGGGGGGAACGGAACGAGGCGCGTTCAGCTTGATGGGGCGATGTTCAGGCTTCCTTCGAAGGGCATCACCACAGGGGTCGACCCCGCTGCCCGCACCTCATCGATGAAGCCAGGGAGGTCGACGCCTGGAAGGAGGCGGGGAGGCGCGTCGTAGGGGGTGGTGAAGAGGTCCCAGTGGCAGGCCACGACGTAGCGTGGTTGCAGCATCTCGACGGCCTGGCGGACAAAGCCGGGGCGGTGGGCCCTGCCGATGGCGCACAGGCAAGCCACGTCTGCACGGCCCACGGCGGCCATCTCTTGTTCGATGAAGTCGGCGCTGTCGACGTGTACGACGCGCACACCACCCAGGTCCAGCAGCCAGTTGAGCACGAGACCGTGCTTGAGGTGCCAGGCGCGGGGGGGCCATGCAGGCGGGGCGTCGATGCTGCCCGGCAGTGTGACGCGCCCATACACCTTGCCGTGGCGGCTGGGCAGGCCGCGAAGGTGGCCAGGACCGCTGGGAATGTCCTCGCCGCCGATGGTCTGAACGATCCTGGACTCGGGGACCCCAGCTGCGCGGGCGACATTGCAGGAGGACGGCGAGCCGATGAAGCGGGCGCCGGTCTGGTGACATAGCTCCGGGCCATCGAGGATGTGGTCGTGGTGGGCGTGTCCGATGACCACATCGTCGGCCCGGGGCAGGAGCTTGCGAATGAGCTCCGCGTCGGGGACCAGAGGTCGGAGGCTCGCCAGCAGGCCGGGGCGGCTCACGTAGGGGTCGAGCACCACGGTGTGCTGACCGACGGTGACCACGAAGCCCGCTGTGCCCAGGTAGCGCAGGTGGAGCGTGGCCTCGGGCTCGTCGACAGCGGGGGTGTACAGCCGGGGGTCGATGACGGAAAGCAGGCGGTGAAGCATGATCTACTCGGCCAGGGGGGGCTCGACCCGCGGCAGCTCACCCGCGAGGCGTTGACGCAGAAAGTCAGCATCGGGAGCCCCGCCCTCGGAGACCCGCCGGGCCTCGGCCACCACCTCGCCGGCCTCTACGTTGCGCGTGCTGGCGAACACCCACGGCGCCTGGGCTTCAGGACGTACGCTCAGGTGCAGCCGGTGTCCGTCGACCGACATGGATAAGGTGAGGTGCCGGGGCAGCGGCTCGGGCCAGTCGTGTCCGACAAAGAGGCGACCCGTGCGACAAGGCTGCAAGCCCCGTCCGCTGTCGGGTGCGGGATCCGTGGAGGCCGGGGCCCGACCGAGCACCACCCGGTCGGCACCGAGCTGGTAGAGCAGTTCGCCGAAATTGGCGGGTGCTGGCTGGTCTACGGTGCGTCTACCCCGGGTGGGGTGCGCATCGAACAGGTCGCAGTCGGCGTCGCGTTCGCGCAACGTGTCGAGATCGATGCCTGGGTCGGACAGGGCGTGAGAGGCCGTCCAGGCGAGCAGGTCGGGGGTGGTCTCGAGGGCGGGGGCCCCGGCGCTCTCCAGGATGGTGGTGAGCACGGCCAGCTCGCCGGTGCGCATGGCGGCCGATCCGATGGCCGTCACCCAGTCCTTGTTGTCGCGTGCTGGGTTCTTTTCGAGCAACTCGATGCCCGCCGACGGGCGCATCAATACGTTGGCGAGGGCGTCGCCGAGCAGTCGGTCGAGGGTGGGGTCCTGGCCTTCGAATGCGCTGGCCTCCCGGGCGGCGGCAGACACGGTGGCAGGGTCGCGGGTGGACAGAGCATCTGCGAGAGTGCTGCGTGCTGCGTCGATCTCGCTCGGACCGGAGGCACAGCCTGCGAGGCATGGGACAATGGCCCAGAGGGCCCTGCAGCAGGAGGACGGACGCACGGCGACGCACACCAGGGTTCGGGGGACCGCGGCAGGATAGCGCCCCCAGGCCCAGGTGACCCCCGCGGACCTGGGCTGGGAGCCGAGATGATTCCATCGCCGGTCGAGCTGGTGGGACCGCCGCTGGGTGGCCGCTTCGTGTTCACCTGTGAGCATGCCAGCCCGGCGGTGCCGTCACCCTGGCAGGTGCCGGAGTCCGACAGGCGCTGGCTCCGAACCCACTGGGGCCACGACCGCGGCGCCGCTGCACTCACTCGGGCGCTGTCTCGCAAGATGGCTTCGCCAGCAGTGTTGTCGACCTTCACCCGCCTGCTGGTCGACCCCAATCGTCCGCCCGAGCACCCCGACATCTGCCGGCGACGGGTCGACGGGGTGGAGCTGGAGCTGAACCGCGACCTGGACCCCGAAGAAGTGGTGCAGCGGGTGGTGCGCCTCCACGCCCCCTTCCACGGGGCCGTCGACGCGCTGCTGGGAGCCCGGCGGGCCGCACGGGTGCCCACCTTCGTCTTCAGCATCCACTCCTTCACGTCGGACTACCAGGGGCAGCTCCGGCAGGTGCAGCTCGGCGTGCTCTTCGACCAGCCCGAGGACGCGGGGCCCCAGGGAGACGCCGGGCGCCTGCTGGCCTCGCTGGCATCGCATGGACATTGGAACGTGCAGGGCAACCAACCCTGGAGCGGGATGGACGGCCTGATCTACAGCGTGGCCCGGCACGGTCGGACGCACGGCTTTCGCTTCTTGGAGCTGGAGGTGCGCGACGACCTGCTCACCGGTGCCGACGCGGGGGGGCCGCTCGATCCCGTGCCGGTGGACGAAGCCGGGGTGGAAGCGATCGCCGAGGTGGTCGCCCAGGGGCTCTGGGAGCTGCTGTAGATCCCGCGTGCTGCGTCGTCTTCACGCTGGACGGCGGTTCTTGTGCAGCCACTCCACGTCCATTCCGAAGCTCGCCAGGATCGTGAGCGTGCCCACCAGGCCGAGGGCCTCGGCGCCCTGTGGGTCGAGCAACGGCGCGGCCACCAGGCACCAGGCCGCCACTCCGAAACACAGCTTCCGATGCAGGCTCGGCGGTGTGGGCGCGGTCAACCACGGCCAGATGCGACCGGCGCCGATGTAGGCGAAGCGCGCGGCGCCCGCGAGGAGCACCCACGGTCCGGTGTGTCCGGATGAGACCAGCACGCCGGTGAGCGCGGCCATCAAGACGGCATCGAGCTCCGCATCCACCGCCGCGCCGAAGTCGGACGCCATGCCGGTGTGCCGGGCCACCCGACCGTCCACCCCGTCGAGAATCATCGTGGTGCCGGCCAACAGGCTGATGAGCTCCGCAGGCACCTCGGGGGCGGCGATGCAGGCGGCCAGCCCCGCCACTGGCAGGCTGCGTGTGAGGGTGACGAGATGAGCGGGCCCCAGGCGGTCGTGGGGGTGCGCGTGGACGTGGGGCAGCGCGAGGAGGGCGTGAACGCCGGGCACGAGGGCCGCCAGGAGCACGGCGGGGGCACCGGCTCCCAAGGTGGCCGACACCAACAGGCCCACCATCACCGCCCCGGCACCCGACAGCACGAAGGAGCGGCGCGCGAGCCGGGGAAGGTCAGTCGGCATCCGGGGACTCCAAGGCATCCAGAGCGGCGCGCAGGCCATCGTTGTCGAGCTCCCCGCGTCCCCATTCCGCGTAGGCTGCCTGGGCCGCGTCGAGCCTCAGCCTGGCGGCGAGGCGGACGTCCAGGGCGTCCTTCACCACCCGGTTCAGCTGTTGCTGGAGGTCGTCGGGCGGAAGGGGAACCTGCGCGGCAGCGATGGCCTCTGCAGTGGTGCGGGGCCGGGTCTGTCCGCCGGTGTCTGCCAGCTGACGGCGCACGAACTCCGAGCGGGCCGCCACGAGGGCGAAGGCCGGGCGGGAGTGCGGGACGAGGCTGACCCACTCGGTGGACCCGACAATGGGGGTGGTCACCGAGTCGAGCGGTGGGTGCAGCAAGGCCACATTGTTGAGTGCTGGGCGCATCCGGGCAACGAGCAGGTCGCCGGGCTCCAGCCACGCCTTGGTGCCCCGGATGTCGGCTCCGGAGCGGGCATGGGCCACCGACACTTCGCCCGTGTGCTTGTTGATATCGGCCAGATCGACCTCAGTGACGTTGCTTTCGGGGGATGGGCGCAGCCGCCGCTTGTGGACCGGGGCGAGCTGACCGAGCGGCACGGTGGGACGTTTCTGGGCCACCCCCGACACGCTCAGCAGCCGGCTGGGAGACCACTCTGTCTCGTGGGCACCCACTGTGGGGGCCCGTCCAGCGATGGCGTCCCGGGCGAGGCGGGACAGGCCATCGGGCTGGGTGCGCACCAGCCGGCTGCGGCGTGGGTCGTAGCCGAGCTCGTCCACCATGGTGGCAATCCACGGCCGAGGCGCCGCCGGTCGCTTCTCCAGCACCACCACCGCGGCCCGGCCTGCTGCCCCGCCAAAAGGTCGGAACACGCCCTCAGGCAGGCCCACCACCGCCCGTCGAACGAACAGCACGTCCGCCCACGCCCGCAGCTCGGCGAAGCGGGGATTGCTCACCAGAGACCACGGAAGCACCACCCCGAGCCGTCCACCGGGCCGAAGCAGGCGGTGGGCGGCCTCCAGGAAGAGCACATCGGACTGCACCCGGCTGCGTCCGCGCGCGAGGGTGTAGTGGCGCAGCACGTCGGTACGCTCGATGGGCACCGAGAAGGGCGGGTTTGCCACGATTACGTCCCACGCGCCATCTTCGGAGTCGGGTACGAAAGCGTCGGCCTGTCGGACCGCGGTGGGATCGAGCCCGTGCAGAGCGAGGTTGAGCCGGCACAGTCCGACCAGCTCGGGGTCCACCTCGGTGCCACCCAGCGTCACTCCAGGGACCTCGCCCGCCAACACGAGGAAGGTGCCCGCGCCGCAGGTGGGGTCGAGCACTCGGTCGCCAGGGCGCACCCCGGTGAGTGCGAGCACCAGACGCGCCAGAGGGGCGGGTGTGAAGAACTGGCCGAAGTCCGACTTGAACACCTCGGGGAAGAATCGCTCGTAGGCAAGTCCGAAGAGGTCCACCCCATCGGCCATGGGAGGCGGTGGCAGTGCCAGATCCGCAGGCACGTCGGGACCGTCCACCCACAAAGCAGCCGGCAGGTCGAGCACCTCGGCGAGCTTGCGGCACACGGCCGCGTAGGCTGCGCGACCGGTGAGGCCGTGGGCGCGGAGGCTCTGCTCAGCGGTCAGCAGCCACTGGTCGAGGGCGTGGAAGGACACCGGGGGACCTCGTCGAGAATGGTCTGTTCGTCGATATCTCGGTGGGTGCAAACAACGGGTCAACAAGGACCGCACAGGGGACCACCGGCCTTGACCTTGGCGTGGAACGCACGGTAATCACACCGTCCCTTTCGTATGTGGTGAACCGGGGGCGGCGCAGGTGTGCCTGGCCCCCATCCCGCCATCCGGAGCACTCAAATGGCCCGTTGGCTCGTCACTCAGGTCGATCGTCAGTTTTCGGCCGCGGATCTCCGTGAGCTCAAGCAGCTCGCGCAGCGGGGAGAGCTTGGCCGGGGCGACATGATTCAGCCGCCCGGCGCCAGCGACTGGCTCTATGCCGTCGAGCTTCCCGAGCTGAAGGATGTCCTGCCCCCCAGCGCCGGCATCGACGACGACTTCGACCGCCCCCGCAGCAGCGTGCCCAAGGCCTTGCTGGCGGTCGTGCTGCTCGCCATCTCGGCGGGCGGCGCCTACACCATCTTCCACTACGCCAAGGGCATCGAGTCCTCCAACCTCGACCTCCTCGAGGAGCTTCAGCTCACCGAGATGCTGGTCACGGCGGAGGGGGTGCAGGTGCGCTCGGAGCCCGAAGGTGGCAGCACCGTTGGCAGCGTGGCGAAGAACGACAAGGTGCAGCTCCTCGCCAAGCGCGGCGACGCCTACCGCATCCGCACGGCCGCGGGTGCAGAGGGCTGGGTGCAGGTCGATCAGGTGGTCCCCGCCTACTTCTTCACCGACCAGGAGACCCGCGAGGACTACGACCCGCTGTACAACCCCGACCAGTACGTGTTCGTGAAGAACGCGAGCTGGATGCAGATGCCCAACCAGAAGGCCGACAACATCACGATCTTCAATTTCCAGCTGCAGAACAAGTCCAAGTTCGACATGGAGAACATCGTTCTTCTGGCGACCATCAAGGACAAGAACGGCAAGGAGCTGGAGAAGGCCGAGATCCACATCGAGGGCAAGCTCAAGCGCTTCGAGGCCGCCATGGTGGGCATGCTCCGACCGGCCGACGACGACGAGGAAGGCGAGGCTCGGCTGCTCACCGAGACCACCTTCCAGGAGATGCTGAAGGACGACCCCGACCTTCAGCTTCGGTGGGTGGACAGCATCGAGGTCGTAATGGAGTCGGAGGACTTCGAGCAGGCCAGCGTCGACCTTCTTGAGGTGCGGGCGATTCCGAAGAAGCTCGACTGAGCGGGCGGTGGCTGAAATGGGTCCCTTCGGGGGCCCATTCTTGTTTGGGGGGGAGAGGATGTCGAACGGCGGTCGGCGGTGGTGTCGCCGGTTGAGGATGGTGGCGTGGTGGTGGTTCTCGGTGTGGAGGGGGGTGGCGAGTTCGTCCCCCCCGCTGGCGGTGGGAGGGGGTTTTCGGTGGCACGAGCCTTGCTTGCGGGGCGGGTGTTCGGTCGAAGGGACCTTTGAGCTGCTGGGTGGGCCGCCTGGTGGGGATGGGGGACGGACGGCAGGGGACGTAGCCAGTGCCGAGGCTGGGGGTGGAGACCGCTGGCTGTGGTCAGCCCGTTGGGTCGGGGTGGATTGAGGTGGTGGCGGGGGAGGGAGGGCCCACGCAACCTACACAACACCCCCGCAATCCAACCCAGCCGCCCCCAACTCAGAACTTCCCATTCCCATGCTTCCAGCTCTCTATCGGCGCCACATGCTCCGTCGTGTTCCAGCGCTCCACGATGCGGCCCTGCTGCACGCGGTGCAGGTCGTAGAAGGCCGCGTGACGCCCGGCGTGTTGGCCTTCGCAGACGGTGAGCACGAAGTCGCCTTGGGCCAACACACGGTGGAGCCATTTGTATTGGATGGTGTGTTCGCCATCGCTGCCCTCGGCGAGCAGTGCTGCGAGGGCAACCCGGCCGTCCCGCCCCGTGGGGTGGTGCTCGGTGTATTGGGTGGGGCTGATGAAGCGGTCGAGCTGGTCGAGGTCGCCGCCGATCCGTACCTGCTGCACAAACGCCCGCACCAGCTGCCGATTCGACTCTGTCAGTTGGAGGTCGCGCGCTTCGGTGGGGCCGTCCACCATGCTGTGACCGCTTGAGTTGGGTCCCTGCCTGGGCTGGATGTTGTCCCAGTGTTCCACTGTGTGCGCGCCTTCGAAGCGAAACACCTCAAAGCCAACTCGCCGGGTGCTGAAGTCGTACTCGGTGTGGCCGAACACATGGTCGCCGTCCCAGAACATGCGCACGAGGTTGACCCTTGGGTTGGTCTTGGCCAGCCGCCGAAACAGGGCCGCCAGCCCCTCTCGACCGGTGTGGGTCTGTGGGTTGTGTTGGATGTACTGCGTGGGGCTGATGACCGACACGGCCTGTGGGTCGCCGGTCTGGATCCCCATCAACAGCCGACGGATGCCCTCGACACGGGCTTGAGACATCGAGGACTCCGATGTGAGCAACCTACCAGGTGAGGTCGAACCAGAACGACGGGAAGAAGTTGCCCGAGTCGTAGCCGTAGCCCCAGCCATCTGGGAAGTGGTCGCAATAGTACTCGGGCGGCCCACACCAGGTGGTGCCAAATCCAATGGCCAGCCCGGTCGTGATGGTTCCCAGGTCGTCGACCGGCCAGCTCATCATCACCTCGGTGGACGACAGATAGTCGACGGTGACCGTGCCGATGGGCTGCCAGCCCGAGCCGTTGATGTAGCCCTGGAAGTCGGTGATGCCGGCGTTCACGACGAAGCGGTAGTAGAGGTAGGACGAGCCCGATGAGCTGCCCCAGGCCTCGATGTAGAGTGTGGCGGGGTCGTACTCCACGGCCGACTCGAGGATGACCTCGATGTTGCCGTCGTACACGCGGTAGCGGCCGTTGATGAAGTCGAAGGTGTTGCCGGTGGGATCGACCGAGTCGCCGATGGTGTCGTTGGTGGGCGACAGGGTGGTCCAGGGGGGCTCGCCCAGCGTGATGCTGGCGGTGCTGGCGTAGACTCGCGTCCCGTCGTCGGCGGACAGGGCAATCCTCAGCTCGTCGCCCGCACTGCCCGACACAGTGTCGAGCTCCAGGTCGAGGTCGGCGGTGTCGCCGGGGTCGAGGGAGGACAGCCGGTCTTCGGCATCCGCAAAGGTGGCGGTGACGGTGGAGCCAGAGTCGAGGCTGGCCACCACGTCCATGCGGCCGAGCGTGGGCAGCCCCCCCACGTTGGCGATCTCAAGCTCGATGTCGGCCGTCTCCCCGTTGTCGAGGATGCCGTCACCGCCGCTGTCATCGATGGTGATGGCCACCACCTCCAGCACGGGCCAGGGCACCTGCACATCCACCGGCACGCTCCAGGAGTCGACGCCGTCGGTCATGTCGAGGGTGAGGCGCACCGGCTGGGAGTTGGTGTGCCCGGCGTCGATGGTGAGTGTGGGACCGGTGAGCTCGACGACCTCGCCCGCTGCGAACACATCGGGGTCGAGGGTGAGGCCGGTGCCGCCGGTGAGTGTGACGCTCGGATCGGTGGACGACAAGCTTCCAGTGAGAGGGCCCTGCGTGTCGGCGCCAGCGTTCTGAAGGGTGATGAGTACCGGAATGTCGCTGTCGCCCGGCCCGGCCGACGGGGGCTCCGCGCTCACGACTGTGGGGTCGGGCGGACGGGGCACATAGAAGATGGACGACTGGTTTGCGGTGAGCGCGCCACCCGACTCTGCACCGCCGTAGTCGATGCCACTCACGGACATGGTGAAGGCGTCGACGGTGCCATCGCGGTCGGTCTGCACCCGGGCGAACCAGCGCCCGGGGCCGGCGGTGGGGGGCAGCAGGTCGGCGTAGGGCGTGAGGTCGGTGACCACCGAAGCACCGCCGCCGTCGAGGAAGTCGCTGTAGACGGCGAACTCGGTGTCGGGGGCAGCGGGGTCGCCCACGCCCAGGGTGATCTGGGTGATGGCGGGCTCGGCCAGTGTGAGGTCGAGGGTGGCCGTGCTGAGGTAGCCGATGAGGAACTGCTCATCGAAGGTCCAGGTGTTGGACCCGTTGGTGATGGTGAGCTCCATCGCCCGGTAGCGGTCGGACTGGACGTCGGGGTCGAGCTCGATGTCCCAGCTCATGTCCGCGGTGGCGTAGCCTTCCAGGTCGGGCACGGCCTGGGTGGGCGTGGTGACGGTGCCGCCGCCATTCGGCAGTGCGAGCGTGGCTTCGTAGCCGGCAGCGGAGGCGGCCGAACCGTTGGTGATGGTCCAGTCGACGGTGAGGGTCTCGCCCGGAAAGACGGGCTCGGGTGCCTGTCCGTTGTAGACCGCGCTCAGGTCGGCGGACAGGGACTCCACGCGCACGTCGTCGATGTACCAGTCGTCACCGTACTGTCCCTCATAGAGCCACGCGAGCCAGACCAGGCGCTCACCGGCATAGTCGGAGAGGTCGATGACGGCGGAGCGGGCGAACTCGTCTTCGATGGGGGCCGGCAGCGCCGCTTCGATGGGGACGAAGGCGTCGGGGACGCTGGGGTCGGCGCTCCGGGTGGACAGGTACAGGCCGTGGGTACCCATGGCGGCGGTGGACGCGCCCGACTCGCGCCAGGTGATCTGAATCTGCTCCAGGCCCTCGAAGTCGATGGGGGGACTGATGAGCCAGTCCTTCATGGTGTCGGCGTCGACGGCGCCGCGGCCGTGGAAGACGGACTGGGCGCCCGAAGAGGCGCGGCTGGTGGCCAGCTGCCAGTTGTAGATGGCGAAGCCTTCGGACACGGTCGTCCAGCCGAGGGAGTACAGGCTGGTCTCGCCAGGCTCGAGCTCGAAGTCCTCGGTGAAGGGCAGCTCCTTGGCTTTGGGTTGGACGGTGACTTCCCAGGGGCCGGCCTCGGCGTCTTCGGGGAGGAAGCCCTCGGCGCCAAAGCGGTCGGTGGCGCGCAGGTAGTAGTCGAAGCCAGGTGCGGTGACGTCGAGTTCAGCCACCCAGTCGTCGCCGTCCTGCTCCATCAGCGTGAGGTCCCAGAAGGACACCCCCTCGGGCCGGTGGTAGACAGCAACCTCGGCCACGCCGTCGGAGTCGGAGGCCTGCGCGGTGATGGTGACCGTGCCTTCGGTCTGCGCGCCCAGTGGCGAATGGGAGATGCTGGGGCCCGTGTTGTACCCAGGTCCGGTGTCGGCCTCGGTCTTGTCTCGACAGCCGGTGCCCCCCACCAGCAGGGGAGCCAACACAAGAGCGGGCAGCAGCCACGCGGTGGCGGGGCGGTTCATCGGGTCTCCGAGATGCACTCGTTGACGGGAATGCCGTCGTATGCGTCAATCACGAGCTGCTGTGCAGGCAGGCCGTCGGCGTGTCCTGCGGCGTCGGGCGGGGGCGGGCCTTCGAGGTCGTCGGCGTAGAGCCAACAGTAGGTGGCGCACTGCGTGGTGAACACGTTGCCGAACTCGTCGCGAAGGCCGAGGCACATGTAGCCAGCGGGGCAGTCGGAGTCGTAGCTGCACTCGGTGCCGCAGTAGCGTCCGTTGGCCCCGAAATTGATGCAGTAGTTGCCGTTGCCACCACAGTCTGCATTGTCGGAGCAGGTGCTGCACAACACACCGGTGGCGTTGTAGCAATCACCCGTCGACACATCGCAATATTGTCCAAACGAACAATCCACCGAGGTCTCTCGGCAGTCGGCGGTGCGACAGTTGCCTTCCGCACCGCAAGAGTCACCCGGGTAGCAGTCGGAGTCGACCTTGCAGCCTTCCGCACACTCGCCGTTGTCGCAGTGGGCTTCCATGCCGCAGTCGGCCGCGGTGCTGCACTTCTTCAACAAGCACTCGCCGTCGACGCACGTGGCGAAGGCGTCGCAGGGCTGGTCTTCGGAGCACTCGCCTACGACCTTCTTCTCGCAGCCTGTGGACAGGCCGAGACAGAGGCCGAGGAACACGCCCGGCAGGAATGAACGGTGGGTCGTCACTCGGAGGTCCCCTCTTCGTCGCGCGATGTGGAACGCGCCAGCACGCGGTATTCTGCAACAATCCAGTGCTCGGAGGGGGGCACCTGGCCGGCCTCGAACACGATGGAGTTGTTGGCCACGTTGAACGTGTAGTCGACGCCCATCTCCAGCGTCTTGTAGGGCCGCTCCGAGGTCTCTTCTTCGTAGAGCATCACCACGAGGGTGGTCTCGTCGCAGGGCTCGGTGAGCACGAACTCGAGGTCGAGGCCGGTCACGAGCAGGCCCAGCTCCTGGGCGATGGGCGAGAAGTCCTCGTCGCAGATGCTTTCCAGCGCGCCATCGGTGCGGCTGGCGAGGTCGATGTAGCGGGCGCCGTAGGTGGCGACGCCGTTGGCCGACTCACAGCTTGGAGCCCCCGCAGACGGCGGCACACCGGAGCCCACCACGGCGCTGAAGTTGAGGATGCCGTGGTCGCGGTAGGCCTCTTCGCCCTTCAGCTCGGCGAAGTGGATGTAGTAGTCGCTGGTGGGGTCGCGGCTGAAGTCGTTCTCGTCGGAGATGAAGATGATGCTGAGGTTGGCGTTGTCCCGCAGAAAGCCGGCGTTGGTGGTGCTCAGCAGGGGCTCGGACAAGGCAGCCCGGGCGGCGTCGAGTCCCATCTCCACTCCAGACCCGTCGACCCCCACAGCCACCATCTCGGAGAAGATGTCGCCGGGCTCGCTGACGTCGCCGCTGAGGATGTGCACGTCGTCGTTGAGCGTGAAGCCCTCGGGCACCTCGACATCGGCCGGTACGCCGCCGTTGTCGGAGGTGGACAGCGAGCGGGCCACCACGAGGGTGCCGTTGGCGGGGATGGTGGTGCCCGCCGGGAGCTCGGCGCGGTTGCGGCCGGCGTCGGTGAGGAAGTAGCCGCCGAGGTCGAGGTCGTTGGCGGTGAGGTTGGTGAGTTCGACCCACTCGCCCTTGCTGTCGACCACTGCGGCGGGGTCCGCCATGAACTCGGTGAAGATGATGTCGCCTGCGACGGGTTCGCTGGACTCGCCTTCGCCCTCTCCTTCACCTTCGCCCTCACCCTCACCCTCACCGGAGTCTCCGGAGTCGGCCGAGTCCAGGGAGGGAGGACGGGGACCCGCGCTGCCGCAGCTGTTGTTCTCCGCGCCGGGGGTGCCGAGGTCGCCGTCGCCGTAGGTGTCAGTGGCCGCGCACCAGCTCGATGCGCTGTCGTTGCCGCTGGAGGTCTGGGCGTCGGGGGACAGCTGCAGGGCCACGCCGCTCTGGATGCCCCAGCTGGAGTCGTAGGACACGCGGTCGAGGGCGCGTCCGTCGGGGGACTCCAGGATGAGCTCGTCGTCGCCGCCGACCAGCGCGCCCTGGTGGCCTTCGGTGGCCATGTCGGTGGTGACGACACTGATCTGCCAGTCCACCTCGATGCCATCGAAGGCCGAGATGAAGGACTCGAAGTTGGACGCCATGTTGTCCTGCTCTTCGAACATCGAGCAGGAGTTGTCGACCACCATCAGCACGTCGACGGTGTTCTTGCGCCGCTGCTGGAAGGCGTCCTTGTGGGTCTTCGAGGTGTAGGCGTACTCACTGCAGCCCACTCCCACGACGGAGAGGAGCGCCAGGGCGGCGAGTCGGTGGGGGGCGGTCATTCGCTCTCCGCTGCGGTCTGGTCGGCCCGGACCTCGACGTTGAGACCGTCGAGCAGGCTCAGCAGGATGAGGTCGGTGACGCCCGCCTTCTGGGCCTTCCAGGCGAAGGACGACACGATGACCCGGCCGTTGCTGGTCTCGAAGCTCACGAGCAGGGGCACGTCCTCGAGCACCAGCGCACCTTGTCCCGCGCTGGACCGGAATTGGACATCGCCGCGGAGGTGCACGGTGACGTCGGAGCTGACCTCTCGGATGACCGTCCAGTAGGAGAAGTCGAAGTTGAGGTCGAGGTGGCTGGAGTCGGCGGCCGAAGCCAGGGCGGGGTCGGTGATCTCGGCCGACACGGTGTCGTCGAGGCCAGCCTGGGCGGAGTCGGCGCCGTCGTCTTCGTTGAGGAAGGTGATCTTGTCGGGCCACAGCGCCTCGACGAGGTCGTAGCCCCAGTCGGAGACGATGAGCACGCCGCCGCGGAGCATGAAGGCGTCCATCGCCACGCCCACGCGGGGGTCGACGAGGAAGGCGTTGTCCTCCTCCACCGCGTTGTAGACGTACTTGCCGAGTCCGCGGCTGCCCGAGTTGACGAAGATGGCGTCGTAGTCGACGGTGAGGGGGTCGCCGTCGGGGTTGTCGGCCAGCCAGAGCGCCTCGACCTTGGGGTTCATCACCTCGGGGTCGACGTCCTCCTCGTAGATGGCCTGGTCGATGTAGCCCTCGAAGATGTCGTGCTGGACGTCGTAGCGGGCCAGCACCTCCTCGACCCGGTCGAAGTCGCCCGTGACGACTGCGGCTTGTTCGATGGTGATGGCTTTGATGTTGTTGTCGGACTTGCACCCCATGAGCAGGGCACCGCCGGCGAGCATGGCGAGTCTGGACCGCATCATTCGAGAATCATCTGCTGCGAGAGGTAGATGTAGGAGACCGCCTGGTTGGTCTGGTAGATGCTGTCGGGCAGCCCGAACTCACGGCCCTCGATGTAACTGTAGGTGTAGACCGGCACCGGACCCGCAGCGAAGCGGCTCATCTCGCTCGCGAGCATGCGGTGGTCGCCGTCGTCCCAGGGGTAGGCGCCGCCCCAGCCCGAGTAGCCCTCACGCGCCATGGGGCCGGGCGACCGCGACGTGAAGATGGACATGAAGAAGATGGCGTCGGGGTAGGTGTTCGCGGGCGTCCACTGGAACACGAAGTCTTCGGCGCGGTTGTGGGTGTAGTTGCCCCACATCTCCGGGTAGGTCCAGTGCCAGTCGGCGGGGACGGTCGGCTGCACGTCCTCGATGAGGTACTCGGGGATGCCCTCGGGGTCGCCCTGGGTGTGCAGGTCGTAGAGGTTGTCGGCCACGTAGTCGGCCATGGTGAGCGCCTGGCCCTCATAGACGATCATGCCGGTGGTGGCGTCGACCGTCTTTTCCAAAGTGACGATGTTGGCGTCGCTCTCGAGCCACACAAAGTCGCCGGCGGGCACGGTGGTGGGGGGCGGACAGTCCATCGCGCCGTTGCCCACGGTGCCGCCGGAGCTCGGCGGGAACTCCTGCACGCCGTTGTCGTCGTAGGGGGCCGGCTCGCTGCCCTCGGGGGGGGGGCCGCCACCGCCGCAGAGCATGAGGTCGACGCAGTCCTTGTCCTTGCAGTCGACGAAGCCGTCTTCATCGTTGTCGATCTCGTCGAAGCAGTCCTCGGCCACCACTGCAGTGCCGGCTTCGTTCATGCCTTCGAGCGGACGGGGGCAGGGCGGGTCGAGCGGGATGAAGAAGATGCAGCGGGCGATGACCGCCTCGAACAGCTCGCCCGAGTCGTTGTCGCGCTGACGCACCACGTAGTAGCTGAGGTCGATGGCCACCTCGCGGATGTCGAAGCCGCCTCCAATGACCTCGAAGGCGTCGGGCATCCGCACGCCCTCGCCGGCGATGTCGATCTGCACGTCGCGGTCGCCGAGGCTGGCGGCGCTGGACAGGGTCATCCGGCCGTAGAGGTTCTCGGCGTCGAGCACGGTGAGGCTGTCGACGACGATGTCGGGGTTGTCGCCATACTGGTCGGCGAAGGTGAGGCGAGGGGTGCCGGCGAGGAAGTCGGTGCCACGGGCCCGGATGGTGAAGTCGACGGTGTCGCCCTGCTCGGCCACGGGTGGGTCGAAGGAGGCGGCCAGGGCCACGCGGTCGACCTTGAAGCCATCCCAGGCGGTGGTGCGGTCGCCTGCCCCGTTGTCCACCACCACGTTGCGCCAGCCTGGCGTGGTGTGGGTGTCGATGGACACGGTGGCCTGGGCCAGAGACTCGGTGAGCACGGTGAAGTCGACGATGTCGATGCCGTCGCCGAAGTCGGGCCAGGTGGTGCCCGACTGCCAGGAGGTGTTGCGCCCCACCAGGTCGACCTCGATGGTCTCGCCCAGACGCGCGCCGCCGGGGTGCAGCTCGAAGGTGTCGTCGACCACGGTGAAGCTGTTGGGCAGCTCGAAGGTGCGGGTGCCGGTCTTCACCTCGATGCTGCGGGGACCCAGCTCGGCGTCTTCGTCGACCGTGATGGCGGCGCGTGCGGTCCAGCCGTGCGACGACATAGCCCAGATCCTCGAGCCGGCTGGTCGAGCGGCTGACGACGGATTTGTTCATCGCCACCATCTCGCCCACGCGCAAGGCCTGGATCCCCGGCTCGTTGCGCAAGGCCGAGAGGATGCGCCATTCGTTCAGGCCGATATCGAAGAGATGCAGGTAAAGCTGCGATGCGCCCCAGGCGAGGCGGTTGTTCAACACCGACAGGTAATAGGGCGCATAGCGCCCAGCCTGCACCGAGAGACCGCTTTCGGTGACTAGGACGGGATCGTTCATGCCATGGCCTCCTACCAACCGGGCCTCAATAGCCCGCAACTCGTTTAATTACAAACCGGGAAAGGAGCTGTGTTGAAAAAGCTCATCAACGAGGTGAAGGATGTCGTCCCGCAGGCGCTGGCCGGGCTGGTCGCGACCTCGAACAACCTGCGCCTGATCGACGGGACGAGCATTGTCGTGCGGGCGGATCTCGACAGGTTTCGCGCATCGGGCAAGGTGGCGCTGATCTCCGGCGGCGGCTCCGCCCTGATGGTAGCCCCCGCCCCCGGCCTGTCACTGGCGGACAAAGCAGCCGTCAACAAGCTGCTGCTCGCCTCGGGCCTGGAAATCAACGAGATGAACCTGATCCGCCAGCAGCTGTCGGATCTGAAAGGCGGAGGACTGCTGCGCCATGCCGCGCCCGCCCGTGTGCAGGCCTATATCCTGTCCGATGTCATTGGCGACGATCTGCGTGCCATTGCCTCTGGCCCCACGGTTGCCCCCTTGGGCAGCAGAGGTGACGCCCGCGCCTTGCTGCAATCCGAGGGGCTCTGGAACCAGCTCCCCGCTGCGGTTCAGGCGCATCTCAACACCCCGGAGGGTACCGCCAAAACACCCCCTGCACAGAATGTCCTGATCGGCTCCAATCGTTTCAGCCTTGAGGCGATGCGCGACCTGGCAGAGGATCTCGTCGCCTGCTTCCATGCCGAACAGGTCGTTGATCGGCTTGAAACCATCGAGATTGGCAATGCAAACAGTAAACGGGGCGGGATCGGCTGCACGCTCTGCGGCGAGAAGGTGAACCTTGTCGCGCATACGGTGTCGGTTTCCAAGACCCGTAAGCGGGTCGCTATAAGCCTTGGCCTGCAGCTCATGCTGACGGAGCTGCGGCAACGGGTTTTCCGCCAACGTCATAAGTTTATCC
>ENA-OWNT01000536-OWNT01000536.1-seawater-metagenome-genome-assembly--contig:-NODE-536-length-82623-cov-5.948562_pt1 | contig 82623 bp, 78 predicted proteins | sample MGYA00238136_ERZ651165 | MGnify/ENA primary metagenome ERZ651165 (study PRJEB26861, sample SAMN08777766) | seawater metagenome | isolation source: coastal seawater | place: USA: Florida | collected...
AAAGGTACTCCGGGGATAACAGGCTGATCTCCCCCAAGAGCTCATATCGACGGGGAGGTTTGGCACCTCGATGTCGGTTCGTCACATCCTGGGGCTGGAGAAGGTCCCAAGGGTTGGGCTGTTCGCCCATTAAAGTGGCACGTGAACTGGGTTCAGAACGTCGCAAGACAGTTCGGTCTCTATCTGTGGTGGGCGTTAGTAAATTGCGTGGACATGATCTTAGTACGAGAGGACCGGGTCGTATGTACCGCTGGTGTATCTGTTGTGCCGCCAGGTGCAGTGCAGAGTAGCTATGTACAGCAAGGATAAGCGCTGAAAGCATCTAAGCGCGAAACCTTCCACAAGATGAATTTACTTTTAAGTGCCGTCAAAGACTATGACGTTGATAGGCTACAGGTGTAAAGGTGGTAACATCAAAGCCGAGTAGTACTAATTGCACGTAAGCTTTAACTTTATTACTCTTTTAGAGTAAACAGAACACGTTTTAGTAAGCATGTTCATTAATACAAAATTTATTGTTCCCGATATGTCGATATTATTTTAGTCATAAGACTGCAAGATCTTATGGTGGTAATGCCGGCGGTGTTCACCTCTTCCCTTTCCGAACAGAGAAGTTAAGCCCGCCATGGCCGATGGTACTGCTAAGGCGGGAGAGTAGGTAGCTGCCATATTTATTTAAAAGGCGTTGTTCATATGAACAACGCCTTTTTTGTTTGTACAAATTGAGAATAAATTATAGTCACTCTATTTCTGTATTTTGAACTATGAAAAAACTCCAGCAAGCCTTTCGACAAATTATTTCAGGTGGCGTTACTGACAAACGACGTAAATTAGTTTACAAGCCAATTGGAATAAATAATGAAGACTATTTTTTTGATGTAAATATGTCTATCGTTGATTATACAGTTGCAGGTGATGACTATGAGATCATTGTAATGTCAGATTATAATGGTAAAAACTGTGGGCTGAAATTTCATATTAAAACAGGCATCAAAGCTGGTGTGTACAAGAATCAGGGAAGATTGAATCCCGCTGAAGGCATAATGCAGGATGCAGTTAGAATAAGTACATTAGGAGAGGAGAGTGATAATTTTGTACAATTGTTATCACGTCTATATGGGTATCCTACTCAAACAAAGTTTACTACAAGTACAATAAGATCTACAGCTTTTTCATTGAATGAAGAGGACCTGTTATTTCAACCACAGGTATATAAATTCAAGTTGTTTTTTCAAGGCGTTGAAGAGGAGATGTACGCAGAATTATTCCTGGTATTAGACCTTATACATAACAGAATAGAACTGAATGAAAAAGATGAATCTTACAGGAAATGTATTATTAATTTCTTTACAGGTGAATGGAAATAGGTTGTTTTAATCAACCTTGTATATCGTTCCTATCCTTGTTCTTTCCTGCCAGTTGTTGAAGTTGAATTTAAGCAGCCAGTCGGGTAGTGAAGAATAAACCCGTTCTGCGCTGTGGTCTCCGAGTATTGACATGTCTATCATACGCGGATTGTAGAGATAGGTTTGCCTGTCATTCTGAATGTTGTCTATAGCAGCCGGAAGATTTTCTGGTGCGTCAACGACCTGTATTTCCAGGTTTTTGTGCTTGTAAAAATTCACCGGTAAAGTTACCTGCGTGTAAGGCGACTCACCTATGCATAGCAGTGTTACTTTGTTTTCTTTTGCCTTTTTGTACATGAATTTGTAATAGCTCACCGTTTCCTGCGCGGGTGTAAATGCTTTGTAAAGTAGTAGCCCGATATTCATAAATACCAATATTTTGAAACCGATGTTGTACACTTTTTTGCCGGGAACTTTTTCTATCAGCGATTCAATACCAACAGCCACCAGGTAAATAAAAGGGAACATTAAAGGATACAGGAACCTCATTTCTTTATGGCCTATAAGGAAATGCCCGAGAAAGAAAGTAATACACAGGATGCTGAAAAGGTGCAACGGCTGTTTCCATGTTCCCCTGAAATAGAGCAACAAGAGCACAATACTGAGTGGCGGAACACCATTCATGATAAACAGGTTGAAATATCCCCAAAACGGAGTTTCACCAAACGAAGCTGCTTTGTCGTGCAGGATATTTACATCAAAATAATTGTATGGGGTAAATACCCATTCTGCATACAGCCAGTAGTCGATAACAACGTTTAGGCCTATTGCTACTGCTGTGGATAGACCCAACAAAAACCATGTGCGGAAAGGCCATTTACGTATGAACAAGATCCACGCAAGAAGCCCGATATAAGCAAAGCCCAACTGTACACGGGAGAACCATGCAAAACCTAATAAAATACCTGCTAAGAGCAACTTGCCGATATGCCTGCCTGAAGTGTTTTTGTCAATTTGCAATAGTAGGGATAATGCAAAGCAGAAAAGTACTGCCGCAAAATTCTCTGCTGAGAACCGAACGCTTACATACGGAACGAACCAAATGAAGAAGCTACACAAAACAAACAGGTTTTTACCTCTTTGTGTATTGAAGTCGGGTAGTAGCATGAGTATGAGCCTGCACATTGCCCACCAGCTTAAAACAGCCATCATCAGTCGCAACAGGAAGGCTAATACAAATGGATCATACAGTCCGATAGTATTGAGTGGTTGGGCAAAGCAATAGGCTATGAACGGTTGTACTGCGGGCCGTATTCTTGAAGGAAACTCCCAGGGCAGATCATTTGCAGATGAAAGCCCCATTTTATAATTGCAGAATTCCAATATCTGGAAATGTTCATCGTGGTTATGATATCCTACACTGAAAAATGAGGTGATAACAAGGATGGCTAGCGCCCAAAGAAACCATTTTCTGTATGGAGTATTCAATATAGGTGTCATAGTACCGGCATGAATTATGTGCTGTGTGAAAATATAAAAATGCCTGATTTAAATACAGAAAAGCAGATGGTTTAATGATATAATAAACGATTGCGTTTTAGATAATTATAAATATTATGCTAACATATTGATTGTTAATTGTAAACGATATGTTATCGCATTGCATATGTAATGGATGTTAGGCAAGGTTTTTGTAATGTTGTAATGTATAATAGTGTACTTATGAAAAAACTGGCGGCATTGTTTATGGTAATAGCCCTTGTTTCCTGTAACAGGAATAAAATAGGGTATACCGTGCCTGTTGTAAACCCCACAGTATCATACGATAATCAAACTGTAGGAGTTTCCGCAAACGATCTTTTAAGCGCTCAGAGGTATAAAGCCATCAACATACAGTTTTGTAACGTGAACAAACACCCCTTCCCGGATAGTGTGGTACAAGCCGGTGTGGCATTCCTGAATAAGTATTGCAATAAGCCTGATGGTATCTATATTTCATACAAAAACATACCATTGCAGGGTGGTAACCTTTATGTGGACGACCTGATCACAATTGAAAAACTATACCGTGAAAAATTCCAGGTTTCAGGCAGAGATGGTATCGATACACTGGGTATATTCGTTTTACTTACTGAAGGTGATTATTACGAGAAAAACGTACTTGGTGTTGCCTACAAAAATACTTCAGTAGCACTATTTGGCGGTATCATTGCCGAGAATTCAGGAGGTTTGGGTCAGCCAAGTTTCGCATCGGTTACTACAGCTGTGTTACAGCACGAACTGGGGCACATACTAGGCTTGGTAAACGTAGGAACAGCGCTGCAATCGAACCACCAGGACGAAGCTCATGGTAAGCACTGTGATGTGCCGGGCTGCCTGATGAACTACCAGATGCAGACAACAGATATCAAAAACATATTTTTTGGTAACACCATACCAGTGCTGGATCCGAAATGCGAAGCCGACCTGAGGGCTAATGGTGGTAAGTGATTTTTTAGTGAATCTCCCGTTCTTTTAAATTATGCATTATAACTTTGGAGTATTAATGTAATGTCCTGAGTTATATGGAAGAATGGTACAGACTGTGGGCAGAACAAGTCCGGAAAAAACTAAATACATCAGAGAAAGGACTAACAAGCGAAGAGTCTGCCCAAAGGCTGAAGGAATACGGCCCGAATGAAATAAAAGATACACAAGGTAGAAGTTGGGTGAATATACTTTTCAGCCAGTTTAAGGATGTGATGATCATCATTCTTATACTGGCTGCTTTAGTTTCCGTAATAGTAGGTGAGTACACAGATGCTTACGTGATCGTTGCCATTATAGTGGGTAACGCCATCATCGGTTATGTGCAGGAGTATAATGCAGAACAGTCTATGCAGGCGCTAAAGAAAATGTCTGCACAGTATGCAATTGTTATGCGGGATGGTAAGACAGAAAAGGTTGATGTGGGCGTACTTGTGCCGGGTGACCTGATATTGCTGGAAGCGGGAGATATAGTACCTGCTGATGCAAGGCTCATAGACGTATATGGCCTGAATACTGAAGAGGCAGCTTTGACGGGAGAAAGTGAGTCTGTCGCTAAACATATTAATGCTATTCCTGAAAAAGATCATTTGCCCGGCGATCAGAAAAATATGGTGTTTAAAGGTACTATCGTAAGTAAAGGAAACGGTAAGGCAATAGTTACGAGTACTGGTATGAACACAGAAATTGGCAAAATTGCACAGTTGCTGGAAGGCGATGTACAGAAAACACCATTGCAACTCAGGCTGGCCCGTTTCAGTAAAATAATGGCCGTAATAGTAATAGTGATATGCCTGGTGGTATTAGGCCTGGGCATACTTCGCGGAGAGCCGTTACTCAGGATGTTTCTTACCGCATTGTCTCTTGCCGTAGCAGCGCTACCGGAGGCATTGCCGGCTGTTATTACTATTGCCCTGGCCAGGGGAGCGGGAAGGATGGTAAAGCGGGAAGCCCTGATCAGGAAGCTGCCCGCAGTGGAAACATTGGGATCTGTTACCTATATCTGTACAGATAAAACCGGTACACTTACCCAGAACAAAATGACAGTAACAGAGGTGCGGAATGTACAGGGAAAAGAAGAGCTGCTGCTGCATAGCATGATGCTGAACAACGAAGTAAAAGAAAGCGCGGACGGTAAGTTGTTGGGCGATTCAACTGAGACAGGTATTGTAGATCATGCACTGGGAAAGGGGAGAACGTATACTGATTCAATACAGCAATATCCATTAGTCAGCACTATTCCTTTCGACTCAGACAGGATGATGATGAGTACGTTGCATAAAGATGGGGATGGCTGGTTGCTATTGGTAAAAGGGGCTCCGGGTAAAATAACTGAACGCCTAAAAGATGATAGCCTGAAAGAAGATTGGCTGGAACTGAACAGAACGTGGGCTGCTAAGGGGTTAAGGGTGTTGTTTTTTGCGTACAAAAGATTACAAAGCGAACCCGGCAGGCTGGATTACAGTATAGAGCAAGACCTGGAACTGTTGGGTGCTGTTGGTATGATAGACCCACCGAGAGAAGGTGTGCTGGAAGCGGTACAGGAATGCAAAGATGCCGGAATAAAGGTAGTAATGATAACAGGAGATCAACCTGTAACAGCTATGGCCATAGCTAAGGAGCTGAATATTGCAGGGGATGATGATAAGGTGCTGACAGGTGCTGAAATGAAAAAAATGACGGACAATGAGTTTGCCGGTTACCTGAAGTCGGTGAAAGTATATGCACGTGTATCGCCTGAGCAGAAGGTAAATATTGTAAAGGCACTGCAAGAGGACGGGCAGTTTGTGGCCATGACAGGCGATGGTGTAAATGATACCCCATCGTTAAAGAGAGCGAATATCGGGGTAGCTATGGGAATCACGGGGACTGATGTGGCGAAAGAAGCGGCCCATATGATATTGTTGACGGACAACTTTGCTACTATTGTGAATGCCGTAAAAGAAGGTAGGCGTATTTATGACAATATCAGGAGGTTTGTATTATATGTACTTGCCTGTAACCTGGGGGAAATACTGACCATCTTAATAGCCCCTTTACTCGGTTTGCCTATACCATTGCTGCCCATACATATATTGTGGATCAACCTGGTGACGGACGGTTTGCCTGGACTGGCATTCGCTAATGAGCCGGTAGAAGGCAATATTATGAAACGACCACCTATTGCACCCGGGGAAAGTTTGTTTGCGAGGGGTGTGCTGAATCATATCATGTTTACCGGTGTTATTCTGGCTGCGGTGGCGCTTGTTGCACAGTACCTTGCAAATGGCGCAGGTTACGATCTTGTGACGCAACAAACCGTTGTGTTCAGTGTATTGTGTTTCGGGCAACTATTGAATGCATTGTCCGTACGTTCTGTATTCAAGCATATTTTTGCTATCAGGTTATTCTCTAATCCATTGATGATATATTCAGTAGCAGGAACAATAGGGCTGCAGTTCGCACTGATATATATACCCTTTATGCAACCTGTATTTAAAACAACCGCATTGGATAATTATCTCATGTCAATAGTTCTCATATCATCTGTGGCAGCTCTTTTATGTATAGAGCTGGTCAAATGGTTTTACTACAGGAAAGCGCAGATGAAAATGAGTTAGTATTTCCTTTTCTTGAAATCGCCCCTTTTCCATGCTTCGTAGAACTCTGCCCAGGCCAATGGATTGAACAGGTTGCTTGGCGGCTGCTGGCCATAATAGACAGCCTTTTGCGCCTGTATGTTCTGATAAGCGCTCTGGTTCTCCCCACCGTCTTTAGGAATGGTATAAGCTAAGGCGCGTAGCATAAGCGCCTCGGTGTTTTTCCTGGCGCGTTCATACCTGTCATCAGGAATATCCCAGTATTTGAAGGCGTAATTGAATTCGTCCCGAGTAGGGTAAGGGCGTATTATGGTCTCCTGCAGGTAGAAGGTGTCCTGCGTCATTAATTGTACAACTGAAAAGTAATGACCGTCTATATCCTCAGGTATCACATACTCTTTTGTACGGAAACCCAGTTCAGAGAAAACGAGGGTATCACCTTTGTGCGCAACAATTGAGAAAACTCCTAATTCGTTGGAAATGGTGCCCCTGTAGTTATTTTTCAGCATGATGACAGCTCCCGGTACAGCACGCAGGCTGTCGGCAGTCATGGTTACACCATTTATCTGTACGATACGCTCTTCTTCACCTTGTGCGAAAGCACTGTTATTCAGCATCAGCGCCGTTGCAAGCAACAGGCTATACAATCCGGATTTTATATGCATTTCGTCAAATTTACAGAGTTTTGGCCTACCAAGGAAACAGATTTAAATACAATATCAATATAAGCAATAAAACTATCAGTAATGAAATAGTGATTTATGCACAAAGAAAATCTGTATAGCTTACTTTTGTAGTTAAGACAGTTTACTTTAACAAAGGTTTAGTATGATAACGAAAGAAGCGGTTTTAAAGGCATTAGGCAATGTAGACGACCCGGATCTGGGTAAGGACCTGGTGACCCTCAATATGGTAAAAGATATTGAGATAGCGGGAAATAATGTGTCTTTTACGGTAGTATTGACCACGCCGGCCTGCCCTATGAAGGAAATGATCGAGAAGGCCTGTATCAACGCTGTAAAGATGCTGGTGAACAGGGAAGCTGTGGTTACGGTAAACATGACATCGAACGTGAACAGCAACAGAAAAGATAATCTTGCCCTGCTGCCTAACGTTAAAAATATAATCGCTGTAGCATCCGGCAAGGGTGGAGTAGGTAAGTCTACCATATCCGTCAACCTGGCACTGGCACTTGCTGAAGAAGGCGCGAAGGTAGGTATACTGGATGCAGATATATACGGTCCGTCAATACCTATTATGTTAGGACTGCGCGATGAGCGCCCTAAGATGATAGACATTGAAGGTAATGGGAAAGGCAAAATAGTGCCGATAGAGAAATATGGCGTAAAAGCCATGAGTATCGGCTTGCTGGTAGATGAGAAACAAGCCGTAGTATGGAGAGGACCGATAGCCAGCTCAGCACTGAAACAATTTATTACAGACGTACACTGGGGCGACCTTGATTATTTAGTAATAGACCTGCCACCGGGTACGGGCGATGTACACCTGACACTGGTGCAGGCAGTACCGGTAACCGGATCGGTAATTGTATCTACGCCGCAGGCAGTAGCAGCCGCAGACGCCAAGAAGGCCATCATGATGTTCAAGCAGCCACAGATAAACATACCTATACTGGGTGTGGTGGAAAACATGGCGTATTTCACACCTGCTGAACTTCCTGAAAATAAATACTACCTGTTTGGTAAGGGGGGAGCACAAGCCATGGCCGAGCAGTTTGAACTGCCTTTCCTGGGCGAAGTGCCATTGGTGCAAAGCATACGCGAGGGTGGCGATAAGGGAGCGCCTGCGGTGACGGATGAAACTAACCCATCAAGGGAAATGTTCCTGGACCTGGCGCGCAATGTAGCCCGTAATGTGTCTATGCGCAACGCCAACATTGCACCTACTAAGGTGGTAGAAATGATGGAGTAATTACTACTCCAGTTCGCAGTAATAATTTGCCGGTAATTGGGGTGGGTTGTTCTTTTCACATTCTGCCTTTGCATCGCTTCTTTTGGCAGCTACAATGCCATGCGAGTTCGGAATGCCTGTAACACCTCCATAACAGGTGCAGGTATATGTTTTGCCTATGTCTGAGCAGGATGAATTTATAGCTATAATACTCCCGAAGAGTAGTGAATATGTAATGAACCTTTTCATGTATTTTATATTTGTTTGAATTTGCATTGCATGATCATTCCAGCCAGCAGTTGATCACATCCGGAGTGTTGGGTGGCATATTGTTGCCTTCGCACTTTTCTCTGGCTTTTTCCTTATTCGTGGCTTTTACTTCTTTTTCGTATACCTGGTAAGAAATACCGCCGGCACAGGTGCAGACGTACTCCTTTTTGCAGGAAGTCATGGTTGTTAATCCTGCGGCTAGTGTCACAATAAATAAGGTGTTTCTCATGTTCATATAACTATCTGCAATGCCTTTTAGTATTTGCATCAACTTTGGCAATGTATTTGCAATATAAGCCTAAAACCAAGTTATGAAAAAGCCAATTTACCTTTTCGCAATATTACTGCTGGTGGCAAGCTGCACAAAAAGTGTGGACTCTGACGACCTGAAAGACGCCGTACCTTATTATCAACAGTATGAAGTAGCCTACGACAAGACCCATAATATAGTGAATGCCGTAGCTACTTACAGGGTAAGAGAGGCTTCGGGCGCTAAGGTAGAACTGGCTGGGTCAGCAAATGTGCGTGTGAACAATATGCCCGCCAATACCAGTACTATAGATAAAACACGTTACACATGGACGCTGAATGGCAGCCCCGATGTAGATTTTGTACTGACTAAAAATTCAGGCGAGACTGTCACCAATACAGTATTGAGAGCGGATATAGGTGATGTGGAATTTGGCGGAGATTTCCCTTCGGCCATGGCAAGGACAGCGGGATTCAGTTTCAGCTGGATAGGTACTGCTATCAGTAATAATGAAGCTCTGAATGTAAGCCTTACCAGCGATCAGGCCGGAGAGATTGTGACCAAGGCTGTTACGGGTAATACAGTTACCTTCAGTCCTGCGGAGCTGAAAAACTGCCCGGCGGGTAATATCACAGTAGCACTTTATCGTGTAAAGGACATAGCCGTAAAAGCTGAAGACCAGGGTGCGGGCGGTACCATACAATTAAGACTGAACGTAAGCAGGAAAGGGGTTATTAACTAACGCTGGCTGCCGCTGCAATTATTAAGTATATCTTCTTCATGTTTTAAACTTTGGTTGTTTAAAGTTCACATAAAGCAGAGTGTTTTTTGTACACCGTATCGCTGATTTTTCCATACCCAATGGCACGGATAAAGTTGTTATTTGCTTTTTACTTTTTGGGGTAAAAAATACATGGCAGCTGATGCTATTATCGCCATCAGAGGGAGCAGCCACATGACACGGCAACCATAACGACCATTTACCTGCGAGAAGGTGGCGCATGACCAGGCATTGATCAGAATACCTAAAACGACAATTGCCAGCAATACGTAAAAAGCAGGGGGGAGTACTGCCCTTTTAAAATATAGCAGCCCTCCAAGAAGTAGTACAGATAAGCCGGTAACAATTGAGATGATAGCATTCGGTACAGACAGGTATTGTTTGATACCCGTAGTATTTTGCCTGCTGTTGAGGAATGACCGGGACTCGTGCGGCAGGTATTGCGCAATAGTATTGCTGACGTTAGACCCATTGGGGAATCCGGTGTTGCCATCTCCAATGTTGAAACAAACCAATTGGCTGAAAGTATACGAAGCAGATATTTTTGTATACATCCACAGGTATCCTGGTTTGCTTAATATGCTGTTTATAATATGCCTGTATTCCGGTTGTGTGGCTCGCCAGCCTCCTTCCTGTTGCATCGGGCTGGTGTCTTCCCATAAAAATTCATTCACATCGGCAGGCAGATTGTCTTTGTATTTACAGATGTTGTAAGTTGTGTCCGCACACAGGTCATCAAGGGCAGGTTTCAGTATGCCTTTGTCTAACAGGGAACCCATCATGAACATCTGCTTTGTTTTAGCCATACAAGCGCCCATGATGCCAATTGTAGAAAGGGATAACGCCAGCATGATAAGCAGGCTGTTGCGCGTTTTGCGTACCGGCAAATGACGGAACAGTTTATGGTGTGTGAGCAATAGCAATACCAGCAGAGCCGTGCCATATACGAGGTGCGATGTATGCGTGGCTACCGACACAAAAAAGAGGATATAAAGTAACGTTCTATTGCTTTTTGTTTCCTTACCGATAAGTAGCAGTGCCATACATAGCAGCATAACACCGGTGTACATGTCGGCTATCAGCTCGCTGGTTACCCACGAGAGGCTGGTGATCGTACTGAGTAAAAGCAAGGTGACAAAGGACAGGACATAATGGTCTTTACCGGTAATATTCTTAACAGAGAGTGTCACCAGCCAGCTGATTATATAACCTTGCATAGCTACGGCAAACCACATGCTTGTGCCACCAAGGCTAAGAATATAGAGCAACACACCGTAGGTAATGGGCCTGTCCCAGGGGGTAGAGGCTGTGAAGCCTGATGATATATAGGTAGAGGTGTCTGAATTGACCAAAGGGTAACCATTGATCAGTGCAGGTATCATGAGCATTATAGCGCCGGCAGCCAGTGTGATATAGTATTGTGCTTTTATGTGCATCGCAGTGCTATACGAATATACTCAATGCATTGGAATAGAAGTTGATTGATGGTTATTCATCCTCAAGGCGGGGTTTTTATAATTATTTTTGAAACTGCGGTATGATATTCTTATTTTTACAATGCATTCGTACCGAATCATCACCTTGCCCATTTTTTAATCTTTTAAAAAATGTAACTATGAAACAGTTTCTCATCATTGCATTGCTGTGCATATTTGGATATACAGCACATGCGCAACCGAAAATTGTAAACAACACAAATTGTAATATCAGGGTAACGGCTTTATGCTACGACCCTAATACATGTATGCAAGTATCAACGTGTGGTACATTCCTGGTGCCTGCCGGTACAACTTTGCCTTTACCAACATGTGTATGCCCCAGGCCAATGCTGCAGGGTTATACAGTATGCTGGCAAGCTGCAGGTTGTGGCCCGGTATGCGTTTCTGTAGGAGACGCAGCAGGCCCATGGCCTTGTCCCACATACCCACCGTCAAACAATCTACCCGCCTGCGGGCCCTGTATGGCAGTGGGAGCACCTAGTGTGTCTTATGACGCCGCAGGTAACCTTATCGTCCAATAATTGAATAAATAATAAACCGGTACGAATGCTATTGGGGGCTGCTCTGAATTTCAGGGCAGTCTTTTTTTATGGTCATTGGGTTTTAGATATTAGATTTTAGTTGTTGGATTTTGGATCTTGTTATTTGATTTTTGTCTTTTCACGTTAGTGTCCCGGGTACTCGTTTAAGTTTTTTAACTTAAATGACGAATAGGTAGCAGGTTTGTAACCGGCAGCATATATTCTTCAGCTATATCAATGTATTGCCAGACACAGTCTTGCTTTTTATTTTGGATTTAAGTCACAGACTTAAACCAGTGTGTAAGATTGTGTATTGAAATATGCGCGTGGTTAGATCGTCACGCTTGTCCCGATGAAAGCGGGATCGTACCTCCTCACGATGACGGGAGTGGGGGATGGGTGTCCCGTTTTCTCACTGTCCCGAAAACGGGACGCGGGACGTTTGGGACAAGTTGTGGTATTGTATAGTTAGCACAAGTGGAAAACACTTGCGCCAATGGGTGACGCGGGACATTTGGGAAGTTTAATCTAGTAGGTTTTTTTTGATACGATCTAATTTTGCTAAATATTTGTCGAGTTCTTCCTGTGAGTTAAAGGCGCGTATATTGGAGTTTGGAGGTCTATGTATTTTATCCTGTTGTATATCAGTATTTAGCTCAAAATTCCGTACTCTGTTTTCGATACCTCTAACGGTTGTAAGTAACTCTCTTAAGATATCATCTTCTTCTCTTGTTTCTTTGACCTCTTCTTCTGGTGTGTTACTCAAGATTTTATTGAATTCTTTTTCAAATTGAGGCCAGTAAGTTGTGAATGCCCTTTGAAGGATAGTGTCATCTAGTTTATTGTCTCCCAATGTAGCGTTAATGTTTCTTATTAACTTTAATAAACTGTTGCTCTCTGGTAATGTATGGTTGAATTGAGCCAAGGGATCCTTTACATCAGTATCGCTAAGATCAATCAAAAAGGTACATACTCTACTGTGTGCTAAGCCTTTTGCTAAAGCTCCAGATTCAAATAATATCCAGGGTTTATTTTTATTACTTTGAGTAAGACAAACTATGCCTACAGATGTATCTGCTAGTTGATTGTTTATTTCTGTAAACCATATCGAGCCACCGTCAATATCGCTGCTTGACACCCATGGTTTTAGTGCTTGAATAACACTTGGTAACCACCATCTAAATAATTCCGCAACTAATCGACTTCTCTCTCCCGACCAACTTATAAATACTTTCATAATGATTATTTAAGAATATTAAAATTACGGTTATTTATTGGTGTTTGTGATATCTCTTTTGTCTATTTAGGCTTGTAAAAGTAATACTTCTACATACTTATATAATTGTTTAATATAGAAGTATAGCAATACTTGTAGTATTATTCAATACGCTAAAACTATTGAAAATCCAAACGAACATATGAACAGGGAGTGGGTAGATTGACAAAAGTGCTTATAAATCAACAATATGAGTTATTCACGTTCTTTTTCCACAATTCGTGCATTTCTATTTTCCTGACAAAGACATCTTTTAAATATCTTCGTTATATAACAAAAGAGCCCTTAGGCCCTTTTATTATACAATGAGATAATGCTTTCCAGGCTTCCTCGTTGGGAACAATAAGAGTATCAGTATATGCACTCCTTACCCAGTTTTAACAGCCCCTCATTAGGGTCCCTCATTAGGATAAATGTTAGAACTGGGATTGTTTTTTATCTCAATTGCCAATTCGTTGTATGTCAATAATTGATTACAGCCTTAAAAATACATCATGTATCTTTTCTGTACAAAACATATGTCATATAGATATCCACGTTATAAGAATGTTTCTGTTAATTAACTGATAATTATTTGATTATGTTGTTTTCAAGTATATTCTTTTCATGTTTCGTCTTACACAAACGGGAAACATAACGGTATTGTTTTTATTACTGATTTAAAGCAGAGGCTTAAACCAATAGGGGCTCATTACCGCTAATTCAATCTTGATTCCTCAAACGAATCAACTATTTCTTTTTTCAGTAGGAGGCTATTAGTATCTACTTGAGGGGTTGTTGTGTTTGATATACTTGTATTAGGGAATGGAGTTTCTTTAAATTTTAAGTTTGTAATCTCATCTTTCTTAAAAGCAGATGTTATGTTGTCTTTTACGTTGTAGATGAAAATATAGTTTTTTGTTTCACCATAAAATATGTTAATGGAATCGGTTGTAATCTCTAAGTTGTTAGAAGTAAAAGATAAATTATTATTACCTTTTTTTAATATTATTTCTTCACCCTTAAATACCCCAAGCACTGAAATGATTCCTGCTAAGTATATAAAGCCTATAAATAAAAATAAGTATTTATATTTTTCTTTATTTTCATCTGGAATAAAAAAAATATACATTATTAATCCACAAGAAATAATGCACATATACGCAATCAAAAAGGCATATTTTCTATATGAAATTCTAATAATGTCAAGTTGAGCTAATACAACGGACAGGGTACAAACAGAGAAAATTATTAGTAAAATTTTAATTGTTGCTGTTATGTGTTTGGTTGTTATTCTGTCAAAGAATTGGCTTTCGCCTACTCTGTCTATTCTTCTTAGTATTAAAATGAATAGTAAAACTATTATACATGAGTATAATGCGTAATTATAGATAAAGGGAAGAAAGGAAAGAATTAGTTCTGCCGTATCTATATAGTTGTATATGTTTATATCTACTACGTGATAATACCCATTCATATTTAAAAATGATACAAATATTAGCGTCGCAGTAAGAATTGGTAATATTTCTATTAATCGTTTCATATCACTAAAATTACTTTTTCCTTATTCGTTTTCATAAGGTGTTTTCACCCTGTTTTTATAAATCGTCCCGCGTCCCACAATCGGGACACGGGACAATGGGACACTCACCACACGTCACTGCGAAGCATGAAGCAGTCTCACGAAACGCAGGTATACTCATACCGTGAGATGGCTTCGTACCTCGCCATGACGCGAATAGGAGTAAGGACAGGCTAAGCCGTCTTTTTACAAAACTGCTGTATCCACCTGTATACGGTGCTTTTCTTTTTAGCGTCGCCCAGTACCAATTCGGCAATGCTGCGCACGCTTACACCCAGGTCAAAACTGCGGCAACATTCCACTATCTTTTCCTGTTTGTCATCTACAATGGGTGCGGGTGTATGGCTGCTGTGTTGCAGCTTTTCGTACACGTGCAGGCTGTACTGCATCAGGTGTTGGGTAATGGCTATGGCGTTGTTAAAGTCGGTATCGTTGCAGGGTAGTGCCTGCCCTGCTTCCACCTTAGGGTAGCGCACGGCTGTCAGTATCATGGCTATGCGAAAGCATATCAGCCCCATACGGTTTACCGTGCCTTCCAGGTCGTCGCTTATATGTTCGCTCACCTCGGCTTTCTGCTCGTCAAACAGGCGCACAAATTCCTTTGCCTGGTGTGGTTGCAGGCTGAAGTTTACGGGCTCGCTCAGTGCCTCCAACCGCTGGTACACTTTTAAAAATCCTTCAGAGAGTGCGTGTATGTTAGTAGCGTTCTCCGTATTGTGTGTAGCAAAGGGATCGTTAAAGCCCGCCTTGCCATGCAGGGCGTAAAAGCAAAACCTGCTGAAGAGTCCGTTCTCAATGCTCGGTATCAGGCGGCGCAGCTGGTCGCCCGTTCCGCTCAGTACTACACTCAGTGCGGGGTTGGTTATTTTCACGTCCTCGTTATTGGCACGGCGGTAGTAACTCACCGGCTCATGATGAAAAGCCTTGCGCAACACATCGCTGAAGTTGCCGTAATCCTGCCGCAGCATGTCTGCCAGTGTATCACCTTCGGTTTCAAAAATGATGCCTCTGCCATCGTTCTCCATCAGCAGTTGCATAATGGCAGTTTTGGTACTGTTGGCGGGCAGGTACAGTTTCAGGTGTTGCGGTGTTTTGGGTGCCTGTGGAGCTGTGTTCAGTTCGCCTTTTTCATACAGCTTCATTTGCTGCTGGTAGTTCAGTAGTTCCGCCTCGTGTGTTGTTACGGCTGCTTTGGCTTTTTCGGTACGGTAGTCGTCTGCACGCTGCCCCAGGTCTTTTGCCCATATGAGTGCGCCCTTGCCTGTGCCATACTTACCCATGATGTAGCAATACAGGTTGGTGCCCACATTGCGCCCGAAGTACATGCCCTGTACATTGGGCAGCATGCCACTCACTACGCCCAGCGCACCTACAAGAAATACCTCGCGCTCCTGCGCTGTAAAGTTGCGTGCAGCTATATGCAGCAGTGGCGGCAGGTTGGTAAATACATCATCGGGCATGGGGGAGAAGTCTGGCGTATGCTCCGGCAGTTCTACTTCTGTTGGGTTGTCCAGTTTGTCAAACAGGTCTTTTGTGCTGTTCAGCAGGTGGTCTACGCTTGGTGGTTTGTGCGGACCGTCTACCTCGGCCCTGCGCAGTATGGCAAAGGGGCTTGGCTGTTGTTTGTGTACGGGTTCGTCGGTGTACTTTTTCAATGGTTCGAATTTTGGTTTTTTGTGCTCTTCCATGGTTGTTGGTTTTTAGTTGTTAGATAATAGATACTGGATTTTAGATGTTTGATATTGGTGTCTCGTTTGTCCCATTTGCAGTACAAGGGACAGTGTGATACTTCCCCTCCCCGGAGGGGGGTAGGGGTGGGTTGCTCGCGCAAGACTTGCTCGTGCTGTATTGTTCTTCGCGAGTCGACACACCCCAACCTCACTACGTTCGGCCACCCCTCTCCAGAGGGGAATGTTCTTGCCTCGCCACGACGTGAGTGGGTGTGTCCCGTTTGTCCCTTGTCCCATTTGCGGGACGCTCTCTTTTTTCATGGTCATTGGGTTTTAGATATTAGATTTTAGATATTGGTTGTTGGATTTTGGATCTTGTTATTTGATTTTTGTCTTTTCACGTTAGTGTCCCCATGCATCATAATACGTTACCTTTTTGTATTCGGGTTTCTTTACCACGCGCTTGTCGGGGTTGTGCTCTTTTTCTTGTTGTTGTTGTATGTAGGCTTCTATCACGTCGGGGTCCTGGTTTATTTCCCAGTCGGGGACATCGTCAGTTGCCAGCTCTTTGCGTGGCGTACGTTTTGCTTTGGCGCCTTTGGTGTCTTCTTCCAGCAGGTAGTGGTTGAAGTTGTTGCCGTCGTACAGGTCTTTTACTGAGCCAAAGCCGATGGCGTCTCTCATTACGTCATGCTGTATGATCTCTGCCGCGCGGCGCACACTGTTCTTGCCGTAGTCGTCTTTTATTTTGTACATGGTGCGGCGTGCCTCGTCTTTGCGTATGGTGTTCTCAAACAGGCTGTACTGCATCAGTTGCTGCGTTACAAAGCCTGATATGGATACCAGCATATGTTGCGTTTTGTTGCTGAATATCTTAGCCCCTTTCCGCTCGTCTTCAAAGCCGTGTATCTTCTGCAGTATGTATTTGCGCATATCCATTGCATCCTGCGTGGGGTTGGCCAGTTTTATCTTCGTGTCCCAGCGGGTACCGTCGTGGTATTTTATGCCAAAGCACACCTCCCCGCAAAATACTTCCTGCTTCACCATGCGTTGTTCCAACCGTGTGCATAGCGATATAAGCATGCTCTCCAGTGCCTGCGGGTCTTCCCGCTGCGGACGGCTCAGCGTCCTGCCCGCACTCATACCACGGTAGTTGTTCTTATACATATCTACCTCCATAAAGTGCAGGCGCTTGTACCAGTAGTTGCCCACCACACCACCAAAGGCTTTGCGCAAAAGCGGCTCGCTGCTGTGCCTCATTTGCAGGGGGCTGCGTATGCCTATGGTCATCAGGCGGCGCTCATTGGCTTTGGCTATGCCGGGCAGGTCTGTCAGTGAGAGTTTAGACAAATGTTCATCTATGTTCTCCGGTGTTATTTCTATCAGTCCATCAGGTTTTTGCAGCTCTGTTGCCAGCTTGGCCAGGAAGGCGTTGGGGGCAATGCCTATGCTGCACTTTACATATTCGCCGCACACGCGGTATATATCCGCTTTTATCTGCCGGGCCAGTTCCTGGAAGTCGTCATATACTTTACGGTAGCTCGTAAAGTTCATCACCGCCTCATCTATACTCTTGGGCAGTACGTCGTCGCAATAGCTGCACAGCACTTTCATAATACGCACGTGAAAATCCCTGTACCGCTGCGGGCGGCACAGTACGGGCACTATCCGGGGGCATAGCTCACGGCATTCGCCCAGTCGCATACCTGTTTTTACGCCGAATCTTTTGGCTTCTACGGATGGTGCTATTACGCAGGCGTTGGCGCTGGGGTGGGTAATAACGCCTATAGGGCGGTTGCGCAGCTCAGGGTTGTCCTGCTGCTCGCAACTGGCAAAAAAGCTATTCATGTCCAGGTACATCATTACGGCTTTGGGGTTAACGGTCAGTGAGTTTTGCGAGAAACGCTCTTTGGCTTTGAGTTCCTGTTCCTGCTCCATATCTGTAAGGTTTGTTTGTACCTGCAAATTAAATAAAATTGTACAAATGTGCAATATTGTTCAAAATTTATATGTACATTTGATTAGTTATTTTTTAGCTTTTGACTTTTAACTTTTGAATTAAGATAAGAGATGATCAACCAGCAAGCCAACCACCGATTTGACAAAGGCAGGGGAGCACAGTATAACCCCAAAAATAAATTCCTGGTAAACGAGTATGTACAGGAGCACCCGGAAGCTATAGACGACTGGGAGGCGGAAAAAAGAGAGACGGAATACATTTATGACGACAGCCGCACACTGGTAAATAAAGTGACCAGCCCGGACGTGGGTATGATGTACTCTGCCAATCCCTACCAGGGTTGCGAGCATGGGTGTATCTATTGTTATGCCCGTAACTCGCACGAGTACTGGGGTTATAGCGCAGGAGTGGATTTTGAAAGCCGCATTGTGGTGAAGAAGAACGCACCTGCACTGCTGAAGAAGTTTTTCGAGAATAAGAACTGGGTACCAGCTCCTATATCGCTATCAGGCAATACAGATTGCTACCAGCCCATAGAACGCAAAATGCGCATCACCCGCAAGCTGCTGGAGATATGCCTGGAGTACCGCAACCCCGTAGGTATACTCACCAAGAATGCCCTGGTGCTGAGAGACCTGGATATATTGCAGGAGTTGAGTAAACATGATCTTGTTAGTGTATTTTCATCCATTACATCGCTGGACGAAAACCTGCGCCGTGCTATGGAGCCACGCACAGCCTCTTACCGTTCAAGGTTGAAGGTGGTGGAGACGCTCTCAAAAGAAGGTATACCGACAGGTATTATGAATGCACCCATTATACCTGGGCTGAATGATAACCATATGCATGATGTGTTGAAGGCAGCATCAGAAGCTGGAGCAAAAAGGGCTGGGTACACTGTAGTAAGGCTCAACGGAGCGATAGGTGGTATCTTCAAAGACTGGCTGTACAAAGCATTCCCTGACAGGGCAGAGAAGGTCTGGAACCTCATCAGTGAATGCCACCAGGGAAACGTAAATGACAGCCGCTGGGGCAATCGTATTGTAGGTGATGGTAAGTTTGCTGAACTGATAAAGACACAGTTTACTTTATACTGCAACAAGTTTGGCCTGAACCAGGAGCATTGGGTACCTAATACAAATGCCTTCAGGAGAATACGCAACAACCAGTTGCCGTTGTTTTAGTTATATTGCTGCTCTTTAAAATAACACTCATGAACATCAACGAATTATTAATTGCAGAACTGAAAAAGGAATCAGTGAGTACTAAGAAACTATTGGAATGTGTACCTGATGGTAAGAACGATTGGCGCCCGCACGAGAGATCGTTTTACCTGGGTAGGTTAGCATCGCATGTAGCTGAAATACCACACTGGATAGGATGGATACTGGAGTCTGATGAACTGGATATGCTTGCACGCCCGTTTGAACGTCATGTATGTGCTGATAGTAAGGAGCTGATGGGATATTTTGAAGCAAAGCTTGACAGCGGCATCGCAGCATTGGAAAAAGCAACCAATGAAGACCTTATGCAAGAGTGGACGTTCAGGGCAGGGGATAAAGTGATATTTAAAAGTACCCGTTATGAGGCAATGCGTGCATGGGCGTTCAACCACCAGGTACATCACCGTGCACAGTTAGGTGTCTATCTTCGTTTGTTAGATATTCCTATTCCGGGTATGTACGGGCCTTCGGCAGATGACAGGGCAAAAGCATAGACACAGCAATAATATTAACTAATGTTAGTTTGCGGTACGTGTATTGTAACCACCGTTCCCTTGCCGGGAGCAGTGTCCCATTCTATGGTTCCTTTCAGGTAGTTGATACGTGTTTGCAGGTTTTGTAAACCAACACCTTCTTTCTTTCTCGCTTCGTTCAGGTCAAAGCCCTTACCGTTATCTTCTATGGTAATACTGATACCATCTTCGTCTTTCACCAGCGTAATATCAAGTGTGTTTGCTCCGGAGTGTTTTATCACGTTGTTAACACATTCCTGCACTACACGGTATAATACAATTTCAATATTAGACGGTAATCGTTCGTCCAGCCCATCGGTATACAGGTTTACTTCCAGCACACGGTGGTCTATTTTTTGTACAAAGTCGCGTATAGCAGATGCAAGGCCTGTTTTTAGCAGTGCATTGGGCATAATGGTATGAGACACATTGCGAACTTCCCTGCACCCTTCATCTACCAGCGCCATTGCCTTATCAAATGCTTTGCGTTGGTCATCATTGGCAAATGGTATCTCATTGCTGATCACAGACATATTCATTCTTGCCGCACTCATTACTTGTCCTACACCATCGTGCAGGTCGCCGGCAATACGTTTACGCTCCCTTTCTTCAGCTTCTATTACGGCCTGTGTAGCTAATTCCTGCTGTTGTAATATAGCCTTCTGTAGCTTAGCCTGTTGTGTAAGTTTGTAACGGCTGTAAGCAAAATAGCCTGATAGTACAGCTAACAGCAATATGCCGCTGATGCCAAAAATTATAAAGTTCTTTCTGCTGAGTTCAGACTGTTGCAGGGCTATCTGCTGTTCTTTTTTCTCAGTTTCATATTGTGTTTGCAGCTCCGATATCTGTCTTGCAGTCGTTTCTGTAAGCATGGTATCCCTCAGCATGCGCGATTTTCTGTAATAGTCAAATGCCTGTTCGAAATTTTCTAACCGCTCTTCCACGTTAGACCTCCAGCCATAAAGATCTATACGTTCACGGTTCATTTTTGCTGCAATGGCTACCTGCTCTGCGGAGTCCGTATATTTTGCAGACAGCTCCATGAGTCTCATTTCCTCATACACACGTGCTATCTGGAAATAAGACATGAACATGCCGTACTTGTCTTCATTAGCCTTGTCATATTTAAGGCAACGTATTGATACCGCTAATGATCGGTCATATTTTTTCTGTGCCCTGTATAAGTCTCCCATGTTGTACAGTACAGTAGCCATAGCACGACTGTCATCTGCTTTTTCAGCGTACATCACCGCGCTGTCGTAATAAGCCTCTACGGCGTCCCAGTCTTCCTTCTCGAGGTATATGGTGCCAATGTTATTGTAGGTGTAAGAAGCGGCTTTGAATTGCTCATGTTCCAACGCCAGTTTATTCGATTTTTTGTAGTACTCTAATGCTTCATCCCAACGTTTGGTCTTTTTATATATGATCCCTATGCTGTTGTAAGTTCTTGCCAGGTTCTCATCCAGCCCTAAGGCTTCCGTAATTTTCAGGCTTTCAAGAAAATGCTCAAGGGCTTCAGGAAATGCACCCCGGTTTTTCTCTATTGTTCCTTGTATTACCAGTGCTTTGGCTTCTGTTTTTTTGTCGGAATATTTTTTAGCTGCGTGTAATGCTTTACTCACATATTGCATTGCGGTATCACCGGAAATATTTATGTACTCATCTGCCAGAGAAGCCAGTAATGCTGCTTTGTTTTTTCCTGTTGAACTTTGTACAAGGGTATTCAAACTATCTATAACCCTTCGCTGGTTTTGAGCAAAAAGGGTAGTGGCTGAAAAGCAAAGTATGAGAAAAGTAATTAGCCTGAACATTTTGTTTGTTACTCGCGGTACTAATATACTTCTTTTGATAATAGTCCTTAGATAAAAAGAAAAACAAACCACTCATGCAGAGTGGCTTGTTCCTTTATGGCTTTGTAAGTTTATTCAACCTCTTCAAAAACTATTAATATTGAAGTTTCGTCTTCGTAAACAGGGTAGGTACCGGCAGGTACATGAATATCTCCTATCGTAGTCGGGTCAGGATCTTGTGTGTTCTTAATGTAAAACCCATTTGTAGTATAGTAACCACTTGCTCCAACATGAAACTCACCATCTCGTGTATAGTGCTTCTTTTTGGGGCATGTATCACACTCGTCAACAAATAAAGAGCTTATATCAATGGCAACATGAAGTACCGTATTCTCATATCCTATCTCACCTGTAGCTTCTCCGTCTGTAATTACATGATTTTCCGGAGATTGGATATATTCGTATTGGCAAAAATCGTTAGAGTTCATACACTCCCAAGTTCCTGCATTGTTTTCTCTTGTTCCGAATTTTAGCCAGGCTGTTTGTCCTGTAAAAGTTATTGGCCCAACGGTCCTGGCTGTGTTTGTAATGTTTTGTGTTTTGCTTTGTGTTTGTAGCTGTTTGTTACAAGACACTGCAGTTAATAAAACTGATGCTAAGGCTAAGGTTCCTAACTTTTTCATACTGAGATTGTTTTTGGTTAGTTATAAAGATATGGAAATTATGTTTCAACTCATTTCAGTACTCCAAGGTGGGTATGCTTAAATCCTGTATAATGCTTTAGTCCATAACCAAATATCCTGTCAAAGCTGGAATGTGCAAGTAGTAGTAAACCCGCAAATAGTACATACTCATTAGTTTCTAATATTCCCATGGCTGCAATAACAACAGCTATACCTCTATGGTGAAATATATTATAACATATTGCCCCGGCTTTTTTATTGATCAAATACCCAAGCATACTTATGTCAGGGCTGAAAAATAACAGGAGGTATATCCACCAGCTCAAACCTAGGTCAAGTGTATAAATAAGGTAAATACTCGCGGCTGTAAGTGCCAACTCTTCAATCTGAATCAGTTTTTTCATTGTTCCTGTTTTTGTTGATACAAAGGTGGTGCAGAAACAAAGACGCAAACTTGATATAGATCAAGAAATCATCCGAGTTGTTTTTTGCGCAGGCGACTCATAGTTTCAGGTGTCATGCCGAGCATTGAGGCCAGGTATTGTAGCGGTACATTATTAAACAGGTCAGGTTGCAATTCAAACAGTTTATTGTACCGTTCTTCTGCCGTCATAAACAGGTGGCTATTTACACGCTCTTCAAGAATAATAAAGCATTTGGCAATGAATAGTTTTTCAAGCTGGTGCCACTCCGGTAGTACATTGCCAAGGTCATTGTAGTCGCTCTTTTCAATGGTATATAACTCACAGTCTGTCAACGCCTGTATGTTCCAACGGGCGGGAGTATTGAATACAAAACTGGCCAGGTCTGTAACAAAATATCCTGTAGTAGATATCCATTGTGTGACTTCTTTATCTCCAACTGTTGTGTATATGCGTATAAGGCCGGATTGAATAAATGATAACTGGTTGCATTGCCTGCCTTGTTTCAGCAGGTAGTATCCCTTGCTTACTGGCTTATAATGAAAGCGTGATGCGATAGTTTCCAAAGCATCGTTTTTAACGTCAAAGTAGGTTTGTATGTATTGTTGCAGATCCGTCATATCTCAGCATACAGGAGCATTAATAAAACAGCCCCGGTAAATAGGGGCTGTTGATATTTTATATTAAGCGCTTTCCTTTTCGGCAGCAGCATGTTCCAGCGCGCCCAGGTACCTTTCTGCATCGAGTGCCGCCATACAACCACTACCTGCGGCAGTAACGGCCTGGCGATATATTTTGTCCTGCACGTCACCACATGCGAATACACCTTCTACGTTTGTTTTAGATGTGCCCGGTACTGTTTTTATATAACCGGCTTCATCCATATCCAGTACACCCTTAAACAGGTCTGAATTTGGCTTATGACCAATGGCTACGAAAAACGCACCTATAGGAATGTTTGTTTCTTCGTTGGTTTGATTATTAGTGATGATAACACCGCTCACTTTATTATCTCCCAATACTTCTTTAGTCTCGGAGTTCCAGTACACTTTGATGTTAGGTGTATTTAAAACTCTGTCCTGCATTACTTTGCTGGCGCGCATCTCATCGCGGCGAACGATCATGTGTACCGTGCTGCACAGTTTAGATAAATACAGTGCTTCTTCTGCGGCTGTATCGCCCGCACCTACTATAGCCACTTCCTGTCCTTTAAAGAAGAATCCATCACATACAGCACATGCTGATACACCATGTCCATTCAGACGTTGCTCAGACTCAATATTCAGCCATTTTGCAGATGCCCCGGTTGCTATGATCAACGCATCGGTTTCAATAGTCTTTTCTTCGTCAATTTCTACTTTGTACGGGCGTTTAGACAGGTCTACCTTTGTAGCATATCCCCAACGTATATCTGCACCCATACGTTTTGCCTGGTTCTCAAAATCTATCATCATCTGTGGCCCCATAATGCCATCAGGATAGCCCGGGTAGTTTTCTACGTCGGTAGTAATGGTCAATTGCCCTCCGGGCTGTAATCCCTGGTATAAAACAGGGTTCATTCCTGCACGGGCTGCATATATAGCCGCAGTATATCCTGCAGGGCCCGAACCGATGATCAAACAATGTACTTTTTCTGTTTCACTCATAATCTTAGATCTGTTAACACGCAAATTTGCAAAAAAAAACGCAGCTATACTTTATAGCGATATAGATAAAACTCTATTTAGCTACCAATTGAAAATATAAAGCTCCATAACCTGCCCAAACTCCCAGCGCATTGTTGCTGATATTGGAGTTTACCTGTATAGGTGTTGCAAAAGGACTGCCAAGTGTCCCTAATGCAAATTCATATGTATTCCAAAAGTCATATACACGCTTGTCAATAGCAGCCCATTTCAGGGTAATACTATCTCCCTGGTAGCATACTCCAAGAGAATCAAACGACTTCACAACAGACCTTGGCTCGCCCAAAGGAAATTCAGCATTAAATGGTTTCCCATCAATTATCTCATCAGAATATACGGAATTGAGTCCGGGGTATAGTGGTTCGTCATTTCGTTTAGTATAGTAACGTACATAATTGCCGGACGTATCCGGGTCTTTGAAATATATTTCTAATGTACGGGCATTTGTGTCAGAGCCGGGCCTGCCGGGTACTTTGGTTAATATTGAGTCGATCGGGGTTGGGGTGGGGATCTTTGTTGTTGAAGTGTAAACCTGCCCTTCATGTTTTATAGTAAGGGTGTAATATTTTTCAAATTCTCCTAGTATGATGGAGTCAAGTGGAGGAAAGACTGGATTATTGAAGTCTACAAGACTATAATAATAGAACTTGAACCCATTACTACCGGTATCAACGGAAAACTCTTTTAACTGAACTGTTTTTGTGCCGTCACTTACATATACTTCTGCACCATGAACAGACGTGTTTTGCAGTGTTTCCAGGTCAATTTTTTCAAAATAGCCTATAGATTTGGATAGCATAACGATAGGTGGCAGGTCGTTCTCAATGCCGCCTTCAACCACCAATCTGGGCTCTCCTGTATCCAGTTTAATATCTACTTCTTTTTCGCAGGAGAAAAAAGTGACCAGTATGCAAAATAAAGCAGCAATCCCTGTCCATTTTGAGGTATTGCTGCCCGGAACGTTTTTTGACATGAATGCGATACTTTGTTTAAGTTGAGTATTGCAATTTAAGATAAAAAACCGTCTATAGCTTAGTTGCCGTAAACATATTCGCCTTCAGGCGTATACATTACAGGTAATATTTTGTGGTTACGTTCGAAATAGTCGTATTGGTATTTCATGTTTACCCAGAATTTTTGCTTGTCGTCTTCCTGACCATATTCGCGGCCAAGGAAGTTGAGCCCGTTTCTTGTAAACCTGGTAGGGAAGATATGAACAGGTATATTCAACTGGCCGCTTAGTTTAGCATTCAGGCATATTACGTACAGTTCTTCTATTATTTTGTTGGTCATTGGCAGACAGCCGATCGTTGAACATCCTCCGTGTATATAGATATCTCCACCCGGCTTTTGCTTGTTACTCAGCAACAGATCTGAGTAGTTAGGGTAGTTTATGAGCATTGAAAGATAAAAATCACTGCGAGGGTTGAAATCTTCAATGAAATAAAACCCTTCAGGTACCTGGCGGTCACCTTCCCACCTCTTAGGTCCAAGTATGCCTGACAAAGCGCATATCCTGTAATTCTTTACCAGCTTATATTCCTCGTTAGGATTGTCTCGCGCCCACACTTCAAGCTCATTCTGCGCTTTGAACGATCTCAGGTAAATATCCCTGGGAGGGTAGTTCAGTCCTTTATGCCTGAACATTCTTTGTATACTATCGTTGAATTTAGCATATGCTCCTGATACCCTGCTGAAAGAGAACTGGAAGTTTTTGAAAGTTTTTATATCATCCTGAGCAAACGACGTGGTCGTTATTAACAGAACGGGTATTATCAGTTTAAAGAATCTCTGCAGCATAGTTATTTTAAAAACGATGTAATAATAATCAAATGCGAAGATAACCCCAATATTACATGATATGAGATTTTTCAGGCATAAAAAAGGGGTCTTAACGACCCCTTAACAAAATTACAAGTTTCCTCTTTTTTCCTGCTCTCGTTCTATCGACTCAAAAAGTGCCTTGAAGTTTCCTGCTCCAAAACTCTGAGCTCCCTTCCTTTGTATGATCTCGAAGAACAATGTAGGACGGTCTTCGACAGGTTTAGTAAATATTTGTAACAAATAACCTTCTTCGTCCCTGTCTACCAATATTTTCAATTCCTGCAGTTGCTTAACTTCCTCATCTATTTCGCCAACGCGCTCTAATAATGTTTCATAGTATGCATCAGGAGTGTCCAGGAACTCAATACCTCTTGCTCTTAACTCCTTAACGGTTTTAAGTATATCATTTGTAGCTACTGCTATATGCTGTACACCTTCTCCTTCATAAAAATCAAGGTATTCTTCAATCTGCGACTTTTTCTTGCCTTCAGCAGGCTCGTTGATAGGGAATTTTACATACCCGTTACCATTACTCATTACTTTACTCATCAAGGCAGAGTATTCGGTTGTTATCTGCTTGTCATCAAAAGTAAGAATGTTGGCAAAGCCCATCACATCTTCATACCATTGTACAGTTTCATTCATACGTCCCCAGCCTACATTACCTACGCAGTGGTCAACATATAACAAACCTGTTTCTGTCGGGTTATAATCACTTGTCATTGGCTTAAAACCCGGCATAAATACACCATTGTAGTTTTTACGCTCAATGAACATGTGCACTGTCTCCCCATATGTGTATATACCTGACATACGCACCTCACCATGCTCATCTGTAAGTGTTACAGGCTCAGTGTGTGACTTCGCGCCACGTTTAGTTGTTTCTTCATATGCACTATAAGCATCATCTACCCAAAGAGCAAGTACTTTTACACCATCGCCATGCTTTTTGATATGCTCAGAGATGGGGTGGTCTGATTTCAGCGGGGTAGTCAGCACCAGGCGTATCTTACCTTGTTGTAAAACATAAGAAGCCCTGTCTCTCACTCCGGTTTCAGGACCTGAATAGGCAACTGTCTGAAAACCGAATGCAGTTTTATAATAGTGTGCAGCCTGCTTGGCATTGCCTACATAGAACTCTATATAGTCTGTTCCGTTTATCGGAAGGAAGTCTTTGGCCAATGCCATTTTCTCACTCGCGGTTTGTGTACTCATATCTTTCTATTTTATTCTGAATGTTGCTAAATTAATTTATTCTGCCCAACTCATGATATAATCATCATCTTCTATGCCTTGTGCATGTTCGGTCATTTTAAGCGGGTAGAATGTATCTACCATTACAGCCAGCTCACCGGTATCTTTTGCTCCAATACTTTTCTCTACTGCTCCGGGGTGAGGGCCATGTGGTATTCCTGCAGGATGTAGCGTTATCATTCCTCTGGTAACATGTTTACGGCTCATGAAGTCGCCATCCACATAGTATAGTACTTCATCACTGTCAATATTGCTGTGGTTATATGGTGCAGGTATTGCGTCAGGGTGATAGTCATATAACCTTGGTACAAATGAACATATCACAAAATTGCGAGCATCAAAAGTCTGGTGTACCGGAGGTGGTTGGTGTACACGCCCTGTAATTGGTTCAAAATCATGAATGCTGAATGCGTATGGATACTCACAGCCATCCCAGCCTACAACGTCAAAGGGGTGGTTGGCATACCATATGGGGTAGAGTAGTCCTCTTTTTTTCGTCTGTATAAGAAATTCTCCTTTCTGGTCGATTGTTTCCAGGTCCTGCGGTTTGCGCACATCACGCTCGCAGAATGGTGCGTGTTCCAGCAACTGACCATATTTACTTAGATATCTTTTAGGAAATTGTATAGGGCTGAATGATTCTGTAATAAACAACCTGTTGTTTTCGTCCTCAAAGTTTATCTGGTATATCGTTCCGCGTGGTATTACCAGGTAATCGCCATAGCCAAAAGGTATTTGACCGTACTGCGTTTTCAAAACGCCTTTACCTTCGTGAACGAATATTACTTCATCAGCATCGCCATTTTTATAAAAACTATCAGTGAGGCCTTTTTGAGGTGCGGCTAAGGTTATCTGAACATCATTGTTAAATAAAACGATCTTACGGCTGTCCAGGTATTCTGCTTCAGGTTTTATATTAAAACCCTGGTAGCTACGGTGCTTTAGAATATTATCTGTTGCGGTTTTAGGTGAAACATCAACAGGTTCTTCTGTCCTGATTATTTGCGTAGGTGGGTGTACATGGTATAAAAGTGAGTAGTTTGAAGAGAAGCCTTCTGTACTGAAAAGTTGTTCAGAATATAATTTCCCCTCCTCGTTCCTGAATTGTGTATGTCTTTTGTGTGGTATTTTTCCTAAGCTGTAATAATGTGACATTTCATCTTGTTTGTCTGCAAAATTACGATATTGACCGGCTAATACAATAAGATACTGCTAAAGCTGATATAAATCACCTTTGTGAATGGAAAACCCTTCATGCAGAGTGTATAGATATTGGTGAAAAGTATAATATTTTATAAAGAATGCCACCTATATGCTGGCTTGCTTATTTATTGTTGGAATAGCAGTTTACCGGTATATATTTTATTCAGGTTATTGTCTGTAATCCTGAAATAGTTTAACCCATGCAGGATGTCATTATTATTGTTTATTACTATTTTGCTTTTTCCCGTAATGGGTTGCTTCATCCTTAATTGTCCAGTCGCGTTATAAACTTCAATTTGGCCAACTGATAATTGTATTGGCAGCTCAATAGTTACAGAATTTGTGGCTGGTTGAGGATATACTTTAAGCATCCCGGTATTGATACTCTCTTTTTCTACATTCAGTGCAGTATCCGCACAATTATAAAAAGGTGGTGGTGTCCCATTATTTGTAAAACAGTATACTCCTCTGTATGTTTCATTAAAAGAAAGTGGGCCAAGGGAACCCGTCATAGGAAATCCGGGACCTTTAGAACTACCTATCCCTTCAATAACAATATAGTCATCGGCAAAGCAGTCATTCCTGAGTTTGAAGTCCCGTATATTTAAATGATACCTTTTGTGGTAAGTATTATTTATCAGCAGAGAGTCGATCTTATCAACTACGTGCCATACCTGTCCTGTAAAATTCCCAAATTGGAATAGTAAGGGGGCATAGAATGTATCTCCTGTTGAGAGGGTGTAGTCATAAAGTACCTTTTCTACATTTGAATCTAAAAACATGACTTTGCCGGAGAGAGTATCGTCTCTTACAAAGAGGCTACCCATAACTGAGTACAGTTTACCATTGTATAAACTATCTCCTTTGTAGTAGTATTTATTTTTGTAGGTAAGGTAGTTCTGGTGTCCATTGGGTGCAAGTTGTTTTACAGTTTTGACGTGCCATTCGTTAGTAATATCTGTAAAATAGATTTTCTGAGCAGGCACATGGAATGCAAGAAGAAGGAATATTGCTAAGGGTAGTAACTTCTTCATTTTTCATAGGTTTTGGTTAGAATAAAGGTACTGATATGTTTATGTAGGTATGTGTTGGGTTTGTCATGTTATTGTAATAAGGTAATGGCTACCTGCAGCAGACCGATAATGAAGCCAACCACGCCTCCCAGTATTTCTACAAAACGGAATTCTTTTTTCATAATGGCAGCGAGTATTTCTTCCAGCTTGTCTGATGAGAAGCCCTCTACCTTCTCCGTTACCATTTTTTCTATATCGATCTTAGCTTTCAGCGTATCAGTATATTGAGTGATGATCTGGGGCAAGAGGGAGTTGATCTCATCCATCATACCATCCTTTATCTTATCAAGTGTGCTACCGGTAACAAACATTGACAATACAGGTATCTTCTCTTTTAAGCGTACCTCGAGAAAGGTGTCTATGTGTTTTTCTATAGTTGGTGTAAGTTGTTTTAATTGTTCAGGATCATTGAGTTTACCTGCTATTTCGTCGAAATGCAAAAGCTCAGTTGCTACCAATATCCCCAGTTTTTGTGCAAACTGCTTCTGTCTTTTGGGGAAAATGCCCTGAATGGTTATGCCTAAAACCTTTACCGGGTTTTTAGGATGAAACAGCATTTTGATAGCTATCCAGTTTGTGAAGTAGCCTATAAATGCAGAAATAAACGGTATCAGGTATATCAGCTTATCCAATCTTTCTTTATCTGTTTCTTGTTTATAATGTAAATGTGGTTTCTTCTGCAATCATTTGCAGGTATGCACCGTAGCCGCTTTTTTTGAATTTTTCTGCCAATGCCAACAACTGCTCTTTATTGATATACCCTTTCCGGTAAGCTATTTCCTCAATACAACCCACTTTTAGCCCCTGGCGTTTTTCAATTACTTCAATGAATTGTCCAGCCTCCTGTAGCGAGTCGAATGTACCGGTGTCCAGCCAGGCGGTACCTCGGTCCAGAACACCTACTTCAAGTTTGCCTTTTTCAAGATATGTCTTGTTTACGTCCGTTATTTCCAATTCGCCACGGGGTGAAGGTTTCATACTTTTGGCAATGGCCACAACGTCATTATCATAAAAGTATAAGCCCGGTACCGCAAAGTTAGACTTGGGCTTCTCTGGCTTTTCTTCGATACTTTTTACTTTATAATCTTCATCAAAGTCTACCACGCCATAACGTTCAGGGTCGCTTACCTGGTAGGCGAATACAACTGCGCCGTCAGGGTTTGCCTTGTTTTGCAACAACTTACCCATTCCTGAACCATAGAATATATTATCTCCCAGGACAAGGGCTACCGAGTCGCTGCCGATGAACTGTTCACCAAGAATAAATGCCTGCGCAAGTCCGTCCGGGCTTGGCTGAACCACATACTCAAATTTGCAGCCTATCTGGGTACCATCTCCCAGCAGTTTTTTAAATCCTGCCTGATCTTCAGGAGTAGTTATGATCAATATCTCGTTGATACCTGCCAGCAATAATGTTGAAAGCGGGTAGTATATCATTGGTTTATCGTAAACAGGCATAAGCTGTTTACTTACTGCAATTGTTAACGGGTAAAGTCTTGTTCCAGAGCCGCCTGCAAGTATAATCCCTTTCATATAATTTAGTCGTAAGTCATGAGTCGTAAGTCATGAGCTACTTTTTTAATGATTTAATAAGACCTCGAATAATCATGGATACTTCGATAGTTTGTTCTAAAAGTTCGTCTTTTCTAGTTGAATCTATATATTCAAGCCTGTTTGCAAGATATAACATAGACCTTGTTTCGCTTGCTGAACTAATTGCAATATATAGAAACCTTGAAAAATCTGCATCTGAGTTGCGGTCAAAACCTTCGGCAATGTTGTTGGATATTGAAACAGAAGCTCTGCAAATCTGGTCTTTAAAGCTGAAGTCCTTTACATCCTTAAACGAACCATATATCCGTACCGCTAAATCCTGAGCCTTTTGCCATGCTATAATATCTTCAAATTTCTGAAATACCATATGCTTACTTTTGACTTATGACTCACGACTTGAGACTAACTATACTGCTTTTCGTAATAGTTTTGATACTCGCCTGAAGTGACGTGATTCAGCCATTCTTCATTTTCAAGGTACCAGTCTATAGATATGCTCAAACCTTCCTCGAAAGTTACAGATGGTTCCCAGCCAAGTTCGTTTTTTATTTTATTGGCATCTATTGCATATCTGCGATCGTGCCCGGGACGATCTTTCACATAAGTTATCAATTCTGCGGACTCGCCAGGGTTTCGACCCAGTTTTTTGTCCATTTGTTCGCACAGGAGCTTTATCAACTCAATATTCTGCCACTCGTTGAAGCCGCCAATATTGTAGGTTTCTCCTTGCTTACCGTCATGATAAACTGTGTCAATAGCTCTTGCATGGTCTACTACATACAGCCAATCGCGCGTGTATTTGCCGTCGCCATATACTGGTAAAGGTTTTTTGTTGCGTATATTATTGATAAACAATGGTATCAGCTTTTCAGGGAACTGGTTCTGACCATAGTTATTAGAACAGTTAGTAATGACAAATGGCAAACCATAAGTATTACCATAAGCACGTACCAGGTGATCGGACGAAGCTTTGGAAGCAGAGTAGGGCGATTGTGGGTCGTACGGCGTTGTTTCGAGGAAGAACCCTGTGTCTCCTAATGAACCATAAACTTCATCTGTTGATACATGATAGAAGCGTTTTCCGTCGTAATTTCCTTTCCATAATTCACGTGCCGCATTCAGCAGGTTGGCAGTACCCATTACATTTGTTTTAATAAATGCATTCGGATCTGTAATAGAACGGTCTACATGGCTTTCGGCAGCCAGGTGAATAACACCGTCAAAATTGTATTGCTTGAAAAGGTCGTTGATGATGTCAGCTTCAGTAATATCACCCTTTACAAAAGTATAATTAGGCGCATCCTCTATGTCCTTCAGGTTTTCAAGATTACCTGCATATGTCAAGGCATCAAGGTTGATGATATTGTAATCAGGGTATTTGTTTACAAACAGCCTTACTACGTGCGAGCCTATAAATCCTGCTCCGCCTGTTATCAACAATGTTTTCTTCATGGTGCGAAAATAATCCATTAGTTTGTTTATTTAGGTTTTACGGTTGTTAATTGGTTATTAGTCTGCTTGATTGATGTTTTTTTTATTTAATACATAACTGTCCAAAGGTTAAGTGAATTTTGTTGTGTTCTGTTATGGTTATTTGATATCGTTTAGTATCGTTTTATATCGTTTGGGCCTAAGGTTAAAAAAGAGAAATTCACTAATAGTCTTTAAGTAATTGGTTTTTAGTATGTTATAAGTGTGAGGTCTGTCAGCAGGTTTTGACATGTTAAGACATCTTTATAATAGGTGACGAGTAGCGTTATGTATATGGTTATTTGGCATTTAATGCATTTTTGTTTGAATGTTAAATATACAATATTATTGCCTTTTTTAGTATTGGTAAAAATTATACTGTGGCATAACCGGCTTATATTGAGAAAAGGAGAATTATGCAGTTGTTCCTTCTTTCACATTAACAGGAGATATAGTTACTGAAGGATTGAGTGGTATGGTAATATGGAAGCTGGTGCCTTCTCCCTCTTTACTTTCTAATTGTATATTACCATTATGTTGCTCAACTATCTGCTTGCATATATTCAGGCCCAGTCCATGAGATTTCTCACCCTTGAGGCCCAGCCTGCCTGCCTTAGAGAACCTGTCGAACAAGAAAGGTTGTATATGATCAGGAATGCCTATACCGTTGTCAGACACTGTGATGCATGTATGCGACTTGCCTTTTGCAGATAATTGCAAGTGTATCCTGGCTCCTTCTTCTGTAAACTTGATTGCGTTGCCGATAAAGTTGTCCAGTACCCTCAGCATTTTGTCTTCGTCTATTTGGGCTGTAATGATGTTTTCAGGCAGTGTAAGGAGTATTTGCTTGCCATCCTTCATCTGGTGCGACCAGTGCTGCTGTACCTGCGATAAAAACAGGTTGATATTTACGTCTTTAAGCTGCAGGCCCTGTGTGCTCTCTCCTTTAACTATCAGGATGAGGTCGCGTATAATGTTCCTTGCCTCATCACAGGCTTCCAGTATTAAATCGGCATATTGGTCGCGTTCATTTTGAGACGTATCAGTATTCTTAGAAAGTTCAACTAATGCTGAAATGCTGTTTAATGGACTACGCAGGTCGTGTGCAACTATGCCCAGCATTTCAGTCTTCAGTTGTCCGATCTTGGTGATTTCATGGTTATTACGCTCAATTTGTTTCAGCTGTATAAAATAGTTGGCATGATAAGAGTATAACATGCGGGATATAAAATAAAAACCGGATATCAGCATACAACCGGCAATAATGTTCATGACAATCAGCTCTTTTGATTGAAGGAAATACAGGACACCGGCAGATGCGGCAAGAAGAATTATAATACTGGTAACAGCAACAGCACGGATACTATATAACCATGTAACTCCAACAAACAGCAAGCCAAACATAAATAGTGTCATATTGTTGGCAGGTGTACGTCCGTAAACAAAAGACAGCCACATAAGGCTGAAAATGATGATCAATGGATATGAAGTGCCCAATAACTTTTTTAATACCAATCCTTTTCTTAACGATAACCTTTTGCTGTAGGTAATAGCTATGTAATATAATACAGATGATATCAGCAGAAAGGTGAACCCATACCTGTACTCACGGTGAGCTCCAATAAAAGAATAGTCAATAAAAAGGCTTGAGATGCGCAGAGCGATGCAGGCAATAGCAATAAGTAAAGAGCTGATTCTCGCTACTTTCAGATTTTGATTGATGACGAACAGGTTGAATGGTATCTTATACCTGTCATTAACAGAGTCGAAAATATATAACTTCATACACCCTCTCTACTATATGCTGCATGCAAGTTTAGTAAAAAAAACTATATGTACAAATATTATAACCTTTACTTTATGAATTGAATATTAATTTTTGATTGTATCAGAAAGCATGATTTTGAAATTTTTCTTACTTTAAATAACAGATAATAACACAGTAAATGACAGTAGAAGAAATAGTAGCAGAGCTAAAAAAGAAGGGTAGTACATCGACAAAAAACGTATTGATGAAACATGGTGCAAAGGAGCCCTTTTATGGTGTGAAGGTGGCAGATCTTAAAGTGATCCAAAAGAAAGTAAAGAAGAACCATGAACTGGCACTTGAGCTTTATGATACCGGTATTTCCGATGCAAGGTACCTTGCCGGGCTGATAGCTGAGCCTGCGAAAATGACAAAGAAGCAATTGCAGCACTGGGTGAAAAACGCCAACTGGTATATGTTGACGGAATATACAGTAGCATGGGTTGCGGCAGAAAGTAATTATGGTTGGGAATTGGCAATGGAGTGGATAGATTCAAAAAATGAAGGGATTGCATCATGTGGCTGGTCTACACTATCAAGTATCGTTGCCATAAAGCAAGATGATGAGCTTGATATGGCTGCATTAAAAAAACTACTGAAAAGAGTTGAAAAGGAAATTGATAAAGCAGCCAATCGTGTAAAGTACACCATGAATGGCTTTGTTATTTCTGTTGGTTGCTATGTAACATCACTTACAGAAACAGCAACCGCTACAGCCCATAAACTGGGGCAAGTATATGTAGATATGGGTGGTACGGCTTGTAAAGTGCCGCTGGCAACAGATTACATAGACAAGGTAGCAGACAAGGGCAGGTTAGGTAAAAAACGGAAGACTGCAATATGCTGACTTGGTAACATAGAATTAAAATATACGTGCTGCCACGTATTGCTTGACTGTGTTTTTGATTGTATATTTAGCTTAAGACATCTTGATACTCCCGTCAAAGACAAAAAACGAAAAATATGAACGATACTCTTTATATAACCAATCGCACAGATAAGCCTATGCTGGCTATCATTTCTGATAATTATACAGGTAACGATCTTGTGAAATGTGAGTTGCAACCAGGTTCTAATGCCATAGAGGTGAATAACCTTGATACAGGCACTTATTACATCAGTTTGTCAGATCATAACAATGATGTGATATATAAAGAGAAGATCGTGAAAAGCTAAACTTTGCTCTTAAATTACATCTTCCGCAAAAGTCTCTTCAGTAATATTTAAAGGTTGAGCTGCATTACCATGAACAGGCTCATGGCACTCCTGTACGGGTTTGTCTTTGTAGCGCATAGCTTTGTGCAGTCTGTAGCCCACCCACAGGCAGCAAAGTATGACTGTTATACTGAGATAGCCTGTAATATCGTAATGCTCGATTTTGTTTTCAGGAGTTCTGATAACTATCAGTCCTGCAATAACAGACGCCAACCCAACGCCAAATTGCTGAATAGCTGAATTGACGTTCATGAAACTACCACGACGTGCAGGTGGTACAACCTCGCTTACAATAGCCTGTGCCGGTATAGCGCGGCCTGAAGAAACAACAAACCAGAAACCTGTAACACACAATACGAAATAGAATGGTATCTGCGGCATGTTTGTTATTAAGGCAATAGGCATGATAGCTAATAAGATCATATAGCTGAACAGCCTGAATTTACCCAGCTTATCCGCCAGTTTGCCAATGATTGGAGATGTAAATATGGTAAGCCCGCCTCCTACAATATATATAAGTGGTGTTTGTGTATTAGTGAAACCTACATTCAGCTCCATAAAGGGAAACAGGAACGGTATAATGAGGAAGTGACCTAACATCATGGTAGATGAAAGGAGGATCGCCAGCCGTTGGTCTTTGTCTTTTATTATATCCCTGAAAATAATAACCGGGTTGAGTTTTTGCTGGTCGGGCGTTTTAAGGTGGTCATCCATTTTTGGGATGTACCTGATAAGGAATGGGATAAGTATAACACCAAGTCCCACAACAAAGTAGAACGGAGCATGCCAGCTGAAGAACTTAGACAGGTAAAGCCCGAACGGCACACCAAAAACTGAAGCAGCGGAGAACGCCGCCATAACTATACCCATGGCCATGCCACGTCTTTCAAATGGAATTTTGTCAGCAACAATAGATAGAACCTGCGCACCGATAAGACCACCAAAAAGACCAGACACAATACGTGCCGATAATAAAAGTAAATAGCCAGGCGCAACTGCACATAGCAAGGTGCCTAACAGGAATCCTGAATAGGCAAACAGCAATACTTTCTTCCTGTCAAAACGGTCTACAAAAGATGCAGCTGAAACACTGGCAGTTGCGGCGCTGAATGTATAAGCCGCCACCAGGAATGAGAATTGCTGAGCTGTGATGTTAAAATGCGGCATCAGGAAGTTACCCAAGGGCATCATGATCATGAAGTCCATGATGTGGGTAAAGTTGAGTAATGCCAGTAAAAACAGTAATATTCTTTCTTTAGCGTTCATTTATCCGGTGGCAAAGTTCCGTTTATTTCAGGTGGAACAGAAATAAACTATATTCTAATAAATGATAGCAGTATAGGTGGTTATACATCCTCGCGTAATGCAACGAGGCCTTGTAATAGCTGTTGCAGGTGTACATGTGGTATGCCCAGTACCGGATGGAGGCCAATATCAGTTGTCAACATATCATTGGGTGTTTCAGCATCAGCAGTTGGTAGCTCATTTGCCGCATTACAGTGTGCTGTAACAATACACCCTTCGCGTTTAATAAGTATAGTGGCTACTTCATTGCTCATGTTGTCTACGCCATCGCCTGACGGAGAATAAGTCATTTCCAGCAATATGGATATGCTTTCGCTGCGTATATCGGGGAAGAAGTCGTACTGTATGGTTTTTATTTTTACCCATGTTTCAGACGTATTACCCATATTGTTGGTGGCTGAAATATTTACCAGGTCATCTACACGGGCATCACGGTGCCGTTTCTGCCCTTTATCATTTGTCAGGAGTATGTTGTATTCATTGCCTGCAAAAAGGCTGTTCCAGTCGTTTATATCCAGTAACCTGTCTTTGGCCAGCAGAAACATTTCTCGTGCGTCGTCAAAATCAGGTATATTAATGCTGTATTCCATACAAAACAGGTGTTGCTCCAGAATATTATAGTAAATTTCGTGCCATTTCGGGAAATACTTTATATAAGTTATCCCTTACATGTTAATAACGCCGTTTGGAGCCACTGCAGCAGCTATATGAACACATTAAAAACATTTCGCCTATAGAGGACGAAATATGGGAAGCAATGTCCGACTACTGGCATGAATTTACGTTAGGCAGAAAGCAGGTAATAACCCGTATAGACGAGGTGGAGAAATACCTGTATTTTGTTGTGGATGGCGTACAGCGGGCATTTATAGAGCGTGATGGCAAAGAAGCCACGCTTGTTTTCAGCTATACAGGTTCGTTTTCGGGTATAGTTGATAGTTTCTTGCTCCGGCAACCATCAAAATATTGTCTTGAGACCATTACAAAAAGCAGGCTCTTGCGTATCCATCACCGTGATTTTACAAAGCTGATGGAGCAATACCGTGGACTTGAGACTTGGACGAGGGTAGCGCTCAGCCATACCCTGGCCGGTACACTGGAAAGAAATATAGAGTTGCTTTCTTATAGTGCAGAAGAACGGTTTGTGACCTTGCTTAGGCGCAGTCCACAGGTGCTGAACCTGATACCACATAAGTATCTTGCGTCGTACATAGGTGTTGACCCGACAACTTTCAGTAAGCTGCTGGGCAAGGTAAAAGTTTAATAATCTTGGTGTAGACCAAGATTGAAGAATATGTGTACCGGTATTTTTGCATAAAATACTTACAATTTATGTCTAAGCTACAAATACAATCACTTATCGACGCTTTGCAAAAAGACGTTAATGCTACACTTACACAATTAAGTGAATTGCAACGCATGCCTGCAGAAGAGTTATTGCAACAACCATCGCCCGGCAAATGGAGTATAGCACAGGTGCTGGAACACCTGAACGGGTACAACAGGTTTTATCTTGCCGCAATAGAAAAGGCGCTATCCGGGAGTAAAACAAGTATAGCGACAGAATATAAACCCGGATGGTTTGGTAATTACTTTACCAAGCTGATGCAGCCTGATGAAAATGGTAAGATCGGTAAAAAGATGTCGGCACCTAAAGAATATAACTTCGGGCCTGACCTGGATGCAGAACAAGTATTGGTTGAATTTGCAGCAGGGCAGAAAAAACTAAACGGCTTATTGGAGCAGGCTCGCAAAGCAGACCTGAATGTAAAAGTCCCCATCAGCCTGACCAAGCTCATAAAACTTAAATCAGGCGATACTTTTCGCTTTGTTATTGCCCACCAGGTAAGGCACTTTCTGCAAATAGAACGTACCCGAAGAATGGTGTTGAAAAAAGATGCAGCATAGAATAACTATGCTGCCCTTGCCATTGTATTTTTGTACCTTACGTTTTCAATAAAAGCACAGTTACATGGCAAGTTTGATAAGAAAGGAAGATGCGCTGGAATACCATGCGAAGGGCAGGCCGGGAAAGATAGAGGTAATATCCACTAAAGAGACGAAGACGCAAAGAGACCTTGCACTGGCTTATTCGCCGGGAGTAGCAGAGCCCTGTAAGGAAATAAATGCCAACCCTGATGATGTATATAAGTACACCGCTAAGGGCAATCTTGTAGGTGTAATATCTAACGGTACCGCCGTGCTTGGATTGGGAGATATCGGGCCAATGGCTTCAAAGCCTGTAATGGAAGGTAAGGGGGTGCTCTTCAAAATATTTGCTGATATAGACGTGTTTGACATTGAGCTGGATGCCAATGATGTAGACAGCTTTTGCAATACGGTAAAAGCAATGGAACCGACATTTGGTGGTGTGAACCTGGAAGATATAAAAGCGCCCGAGTGTTTTGAGATAGAGAAGCGGCTGAAAGCGGAAATGAACATTCCTGTGATGCATGACGACCAGCATGGAACGGCTATCATATCAGGTGCGGCTTTGCAGAATGCATTGGAACTGGTGAAGAAAGATATTAAAAAGGTGAAGATCGTGGTGAGTGGGGCGGGTGCATCGGCAATCTCCTGTTGCAGGATATACATTGCTTTGGGGGTGGATGTGAAGAATGTTTACATGTTTGACAGCAAGGGGCTGATAACCACAAACAGGAATGACCTGGATGAGTACAAACAACAGTTTGCACAACATAGTGAGGATGTTTCATTGGAAGAGGCGCTGAATGGCGCTGATGTGTTCATCGGCCTGTCAAAAGGGAATTTATTGACGAAGGATATGATCATGGGGATGAAGAAAAACCCTGTGATATTTGCCCTTGCTAATCCTGACCCGGAAATAGCCTATGAAGATGCCATGGAAGCCCGACCTGATGCGATCATGGCAACCGGCAGGAGTGATTATCCTAACCAGGTGAATAACGTGCTGGGATTCCCGTATATATTCAGAGGGGCATTGGATGTACGTGCTACGGCTATTAACGAAGAAATGAAGCTGGCGGCGGTAAAAGCACTGGCAGCACTGGCAAAAGAACCTGTGCCTGAGATAGTAAACGTGGCTTATAATGAGAAGAGCCTGGAGTACGGGCCTACTTATATCATACCTAAGCCTATTGACGCAAGGTTGCTGGTGACTGTTGCACCGGCAGTAGCCAAAGCGGCAATGGATAGTGGCGTTGCCCGTAACCCGATAAAAGATTGGGACGCTTATAAAGAAGTACTCTTCAAAAGACTAGGTACTGACGATAATATATTGCGTTGGGCCATCAATAAGGCGAAACAACATCCAAAGCGTGTGGTGTTTGCTGAGGCTGAAAATCTGAAAGTGCTGAAGGCTGCACAGATTGTAAAAGATGAAGGTATTGCTATCCCGATACTTTTGGGTGACGAAAAGAAGATACGAAAACTTATTAAGGACAATAAGGTACAGCTGAGTGACGTGGAGATACTGGATCCGCGCAGTGATGATACTACAGACCGCAGAGAAGCATATGGTAATGCCTTCTTTATGAAGCGTCATCGCAGGGGGTATAACCTTTATGAGGCGAAGAAGATCATGCGGGAGCGTAGTTATTTCGGCTGTATGATGGTGGATATGGGTGAGGCTGACGCGCTTATTTCGGGTCTTACAAGACAATACCCGGATACCATACGTCCGGCACTGGAAATAATAGGTACACATGAAACCGCCAAAAGAGTGGCGGGTATGTATATCATGCTCACCAAAAGAGGGCCATTGTTCTTTGCTGATACTACTATCAACTTTAACCCTACCGAGGAAGAGTTGACAGATATTACCCTGCAAACGGCAAGAGCAGTCCAGCATTTTAATATCAGGCCGAGAATAGCCATGTTGTCGTACTCCAACTTTGGGGCTACGCCATCGCCGGAGGCTAACCTGGTGCGAAATGTTGTTTCAAAAATAAAAGAGGAGCACCCTGAGCTGATAATAGATGGAGAGATGCAGGCAGGCGTGGCTTTTAACAGAGATCTTTTGAGGGAAAACTATCCCTTTTCAGACCTGGTGAACGAGTCGCCCAATACGTTGATATTCCCGAACCTGGCTGCAGGTAATATCGCATATCATTTGCTGCAGGAGCTTGGTGGTTCTGAAGCAGTAGGACCTATTTTGCTCGGGTTGAAAAAGCCTGTACATGTGTTGCAACTGGGTAGTACTGTAAGGCAGATAGTAAACATGGTTGCTATAGCAGTTGTGGATGCCCAGTCTAAAACAATAATAGAATAGTACGGATGCGTATAGCTATAATAGGTGCTGGTGCAGCGGGGTGTTTTGCCGCTGCTAATATTCCATACCAACCAGGTAGAGAAGTAGTGGTATTTGAGAAAACAAATAAAGTACTGCAAAAAGTGAAGGTGTCAGGCGGGGGACGATGTAATGTAACACATGCCTGTTTTGATGTGCCTGAACTACTCACCCGCTACCCGAGAGGGCAACGCTTTTTACGCAAAACCTTATACCAGTTCACTCCGCAAGATACCATAGATTGGTTCCAGTGCAGGGGAGTAGTATTGAAAACGGAAGATGATGGAAGGATGTTCCCTGTAACTGACGACTCACAAACAATTATCGACTGTATCTGGCAGCAGCTGCAAAAGAATAAAACAGAGGTTAGGTATGGTAAGACTGTAAAGCAGATTGATAAGGGTGAAGATGAATTGACCATACATTTTGCTGATGGTAGTAGTTATACCGCTGACAGGGTATTGATAGCATCTGGAGGTTTCCCTAAAGCAGAGCAATTTAAATGGATAACAGATACAGGACATACTGTACAGCCGCCGGTGCCTTCATTGTTCACGTTCAACATGCCCAAACATCCCATTACAGAACTTATGGGGGTTAGCGTACCTGAAGTAACAGTGAAAATACAGGGAACGAAAATTGCAGAAACAGGGCCGTTGCTCATAACACATTGGGGTATGAGCGGCCCCGTGGTATTGAGGTGTTCGGCATGGGGAGCCAGGGAACTGAATGAGCGTAACTACGATTTCAAGATACTGGTGAACTGGCTGAATGATAAGCAACAGGATGACTTACAAGAGCAGATCATGTATATAAGACAGGACCAGGGAAAACAGACTGTTCATAGTAAAAATCCGTTCGGACTGCCTAAAAGACTATGGGAGCATATGTTGCAACAATGTGGCATAGGGGAAAGCGTACGCTGGGGAGAGTTGCCTGCCAAGGCTCAGAATAAGCTCATAAATACTTTAGTGAACGATGAGTATGTAGTATCAGGTAAAACGACTTTTAAAGAAGAGTTTGTGACCAGTGGAGGAGTCACCTTACCTGAAATTGATCCTAAGAACGTATCCAGCAGAATAGTTAAGAATCTGTTTTTTGCAGGTGAAATTATTGATGTGGACGGTATAACCGGGGGATTCAATTTTCAGCATGCATGGAGCAGTGGCTATATAGCAGCGCAGAATATGGTGTTGTAATTACAGTACCTGCTTTTCGTTAGTGCCTTTGGGAATTTTACCGGCACCGGCAAAACGTTTAGACCAATATGCTTCAGAAATATTGCTGATCATTACACCGCTTGATGAAGATGCGTGTACAAAGAAGTTATTGGCCAGGTAAATGCCAACATGTGAAATCCTTTTGCCCCTTGTACGGAAGAATACCAGGTCACCTTCTATGAGGTTGTCGATATCCCAAACCATTTTGCAGGAGTGGAATTGATCTCTTGATGTACGAACTAGCTCCGTGCAGAATACTTCTTCATATACTTTTTGTACAAATGCAGAGCAGTCAATACCGGATTTGGTAGTACCACCGTAGCGGTATTTCACACCGTACCACTCATCAATTACCTTGTACAGGATATAATTAGACATGGCCTTTGGCATGAGCCCGATCATGTCTGCATATTTGTTCAGTAACTCATCATTGATAACCCGTTGCTCCGGTTTGACTTTTTCTCCTGCAACAACTTTTATTTGCCTTGTGCCGGAAGGAGTGATATTTACGTCATCAATAAAACGGATATTCCCTTTTTTCTGGACGTATTTGAATGACTGAGGAGGGGACAGCAATTCCTCACTGCTATTGCAGCTGGTAAATGCTATCAAGAAAATGGACAAACAAGCTAGTAAGCAAGTGTGTATCGGGTTTCTCATTATCCTCATCTTGTACTATTGCAATATTATACAATACTGCTAAAAAAGCAAACATTTTGCCCTCTAAATTATTGCTAATTTACAAAAAAGACTTTAAGTAGTTGAAATTCAGTGATTTATTACTTGGATATTGCCCTGAATGTCATATCAAGCCTGACGTCAATACCATTCTCAACAATTTTCTGGCGGACCTTCAGTTCTTCAAAGGTCATGTTGAGTATTTCCCATGAAAACCTTGCGTCAGGGTCACCACCATAATCGAGGAAATAAATGTAACGCAAGTCACCTGTCATTTGCCATTTGAATGGCGTGTATGTAGGAGCATTACCGGTTCCATTACTGTCAAGGCAGTTTATAGCACCCTCGTGATATTTACCATCGCTACCGGGGATGAATTCATAATAGTTGTCCTGCTGGCATGGTGGTAAAGAGGTACTTCCTCCGTTACCAATAAGATTGATAAGTTTCCAGTTAGAAGCCTCCAGCATATCTCTACGGTTTTTCAGGTCGCCACGCACGTTGTTCGTGTCGCAAGAGGCAACCATTACACCCAATATAGCCAGTAGCAGAACGATTCTTTTCATTTCATTCATCATTAAATGACAACGCAATTTAAGTAAATACCTGTCCTTTTTTTGTTATCTGTTTGCTAATGAAGTTAAAAGTACAATAATTGCACTAAATATAATTGGTTAACAATGAGTTATATCTCAATTGTGACAACCTGTATGTACAAATACCCGTGTATTAAGGGCTGTATTTATCAGCAATCTCATTACATATATCCTTAGCTATACGGATATGTGCACTGTCATTCGGGTGACCATCATGAACGGAAATGCAATAATATCCATCCGGGCTATCTTTAAATAATTCAGGACCATTTAATATCGTAATACCGGGTGCATTGTTGTATAGCTCAAAGAAATCGTCAAAATCTCTGAAATAATTAATGTTATTAGTGAGGTTGAAATCCGGCATGAGGTATAGAATGATGCGTGTGCCGTATTTCATGTTCACGGATGTTAGATATTTCATGACACGATCCATTTCATCTTTTTTCTCTTTGTATGCTATCTCTTTCAGGTAGTGAAAATCACCTATGGGTAGTGGTATACCATGCCGCTTCAGTGTGTTCTGGATATTGCCGCTCAAAAAACTTATCATTGCTGAATTACGGTAAAGTGTATGTACATGTTTTCGCAGGCCGGATGGTTTAGTGTTTTTGCGCATTTTTTTTGCTACAGCCTTCGATGTATCTGTTTCCCGGGATGGCTTGTCAAGTATATAGTTTATGGCTCCTTTATTAAAAAGTACATCATTCCAGTTGACACCAATTACAATGTAATCGCCTTTTTTATACTCACTTTCAAAAGCCCTGATCACTGAGACATAATCAGCCCAGTTATGGCTGCTATGGCTGTTATCTGCTACGAAATATCCGGGTGTATTCAGCCTGTTTACCAGCCGGTTCTCTTTAGCGATGCCCAAGCCTTTTGTATATGAGTCGCCCAGCAGGTAAATGGTATTGGGAATAGAGTCCGGTTTAATTTGTGCTGCGGGCTCGTCAGCAATGTCGTTTACATGCTCAATACCCCAATGTTTATGCGCCTGGAAGATGATCTCTCCAAGGATGATAAATATCAATATTTTGAGCAATGTCCTCATCAGAACTGAAAATATATGAATGCTATTTCCTGCCCGCCAAATGCTTTAAGCACTATGAACCAGAACAGCAGTGTTAGTATGATAAAGTTTAAAATCTTAGATGACAGGTTTCTTTCATTATGCCTGAGCAGCCAATCTAAAACAATGAGAGGTATAATGTAGATAAACACACTAATGTAGCTTATATCAAACTTTAATGGATGTTGGGCAATACGGCTGAACATATTGAAAATATAATTTACAGCATCAGTCAGTGATTCAGCCCTGAAGAAGATCCATGCAATAGTGACCAGTGTGAATGTGCTGATCATTTGCAGGGCTTCTTTAAGTGAAGGAATTAACCTGTTTTGTGCTGCAATATCAGATATGTGAATGCGATTACGTTTCAGGAGCATTAAAGGAAGAAATGCACAGGCATGTATAAAGCCCCAAAAGATAAAATTCCAGCTGGCGCCATGCCAAAAACCGCTTACCAGGAAAATGATAAAGATATTCCTGATAGTTTTTGCTCTGCCTTGTTTTGAGCCGCCCAAGGGTATATAAAGATAGTCGCGAAACCAGGAGGTTAGCGATATATGCCACCGCCGCCAGAATTCTGCAATGTCGCGCGAGAAATAAGGGAACTTGAAATTGCTGAGCAGTTCAAAGCCCATGAGCTTAGCGGTGCCAATAGCGATATCTGAATAACCACTAAAATCACCATATATCTGGAAGCTGAATGCGATAGCTCCGATAGCAAGCGAATAGCCGCCCATATCCTGGTAATTGCTGAATATTTGATTAACGCTTACTGCAAGGCTATCTGCAATGACTATTTTTTTAAAAAAGCCCCAGATGATCAGCCTAAGCCCTTCTGTAGCCTGTGTTTTATTGAATGTTCTTCTAGTTTGCACCTGAGGCAGTAAATGGCTTGCGCGTTCAATAGGTCCTGCCACCAGCAGCGGGAAAAAGCCAACAAAAACTGCATAATCAATAAAGCTCTTGACAGGCTTTATCTTACTCCTGTAAATATCAAAAACATAAGACATGCCATGGAAGGTATAGAATGAGATACCAACAGGCAGGGCAATGTTGAGCAGCACAGGATTTGTATTTAGTCCTAAAAGAGCCAACCCTTCGCCCAATTCAGTGGCAAAGAAGTTGTAGTATTTGAAAATACCCAAAATACCCAGGTTATTGATGATACTCAACCATAGAAATAGTTTGGCTTTCTTCTTGTTAGGTGATGCTACTCCGAAGCCATATGAATAGTCGAGTATAGTGCTGAAAGCTAATAGTCCCATGAATTTCCAGCTCCACCAACCGTAAAAAAAGTAGCTGGCTATGAGTACCAATATGTTTTGCCACCTGAGCGACTTGCCGAATACAAACCAGTAGAGTAGTAGTACTACCGGTAGAAAAAGTAAGAATTCAAAGGAGTTAAACAGCACTTAGTCCATATTTGTTTAAAACAGGACAAATATATAATAGACTTTTGTATAAGGTAATGTTGCCTTAGTTCTGCTGCTCTTTAAGTTGAACAACAAGACTGTCAGTAAACATTTTTGCACCGTTTGAGTTGAGGTGGTGCAGGTCGAACCAAAGGTTGGGATCATTCAGAAAAGAATAATCATTCATAGACATGCATGGGTAGTTGTAACCGCGTGGCATTTTAAAGTACACCTTTTTATCTGTTTTGTCAGCGATCAAGGCGTCAGTATAAATAGGCAGGTAAATTTCAGATACATCAATGCCGGCATTTTTTATCATATCCATAGACAGCGACCTCATCGGTTCGCTGGCACCCTGGTAGTAATAGCGTATTTCTTCTTCAGCGTATTCTGTTTCTGATGCATTTGCCGGATCCATAGCTCTTTGCGCAAACTGTTCCCTCAGCGACAATTCATTTTCAACAGTAAACAATTCGTAATCTTCTGATGTGAGCGATTGGTTTTCTTCCCCTCTGAAGCCATATGCGGAAGGAACAAACCCTGATTGTCCGGGGAATACTGAATAGAGTAAATAGTCAATTACAAAATAAATACGTTTAGGTACATATTTACGGATGTATACAATAGGGAACTGCTTAAACATATCATAGTACTCGAAAGGACTTAACAACATAGGCATCATAGGATGCAGCAAGGTGCCCTCTTCCCTGGGGCGGTACATGTATATTTTTTGGGGTCGGGATGTCTCAAGTACACGATGGGTAATATAGTGGTCAAGGTCAAAACCGTTACGGTTTATGCCCATATTTACAGATTTAATGCCTTTTGCGCATAAAATAGAATCATTTATGTCTCCACGTATAAGGCTTGGGCCGATAAAAACATGCGCATCATTCAATTTTTCCGGGTTGTGAAATTGGGTAATATCCCAGGCGAGTTTTTTATATGAAGTTTCATGGGTTGTATCAATTACAAATTCATCGCTTATGTGTATCACAGACAAGCCTATCATGCAGATAAGTATCGCGAGGAAGAATAATGATATTTTGGTTATAAACTGTCTCATCAGAATTGAAAATAGATGAATGTGGTATTATCTAATTCCATTGATTTATATACCAGGATAAAAATAAGCAACATGTAAAATAATACCCTCAGGTACTTATTATTAAATGATTTAAGTTTTCTCTCATCACGTCTCAACCACCAGTCACCTAATAGGAGCGGTACTATGTACATCAGCATGCTATATCCTTCAGGTACTGTGAACAATCCTCCCGGGTGCTGATAGATATCAACAAATATCCTTGCGATATATGCCACAGCCAGTTGCATATCAGGCGCCCTGAAGAATATCCATGCAAAAGTGACGAATATGAACGTGGTAATCATTTGTCTCAATTCTTTCAGGTTGGGCAACATCCTGTCTTCTGCAACAACGGTTGATACGTGTTTCCTGTTACGGTTTAAGAGTAACAGGGGCAGGAAGCCGCATGCATGTATAAATCCCCATGAAATGAAGTTCCAGCTTGCGCCATGCCAGAAGCCACTTACTACGAATATAATAAAGGTATTACGTACTGCTTTAGATTTACCTTCACGGGAACCTCCCAGCGGGATATACAGGTAGTCGCGGAACCATGAAGAAAGTGAGATGTGCCAGCGACGCCAGAACTCTGCAATGTCTCTTGAGAAGTAAGGAAACTTGAAATTGCTTAATAACTCGAAACCAAACAGCTTGGCGGTACCTAAGGCTATATCTGAATACCCGCTGAAGTCGCAATATATCTGGAAACTGAAAGCTATGGCACCGAATATGAGCGATATGCCTGACATCTCCTGGTAGCTGCCAAAAATATTGTCAACCGTAACGGCGAGGGTATCGGCAATAACTACTTTTTTAAACATTCCCCAAAGTACCAGGCGGCAGCCTTCAATAGCCTGTACATACCTGAACGTACGTTTGCGCTGAACCTGTGGTAGCAGGTGATTGGCTCTTTCTATAGGACCTGCGACAAGTAGAGGGAAGAAGCTGACGAATACGGCGTAGTCTATAAAGTTAGATACCGGTTTCTGGTGTCCACGGTAGATGTCGAACACATAAGACATACCATGGAAGGTGTAGAATGAGATACCGATAGGTAATGCTACTTGTAGCAGCACAGGGTTGGTATGTATGCCTATTGCTTCAAAAGCGTTTTGCAGTTCAGTTGCAAAGAAGTTGTAGTACTTAAAAACGCCCAGTATGCCCAGGTTGTTAATAATACTTAACCATAGAAATAATCGGGCCTTTTTCCTGTTGGGAGACGCCACCCAGAATCCATAAGAATAGTCAAGTAGCGTACTCAGTGCCAGCAGTCCGAGAAACATTTTACTCCACCAGCCATAGAAAAAGTAACTGGCTGCAAGTATCAGCAGGTTTTGCCACCTGAGTGATCTGTTGAAGACAAACCAGTACAGGCAGAATACGATAGGCAGAAAAAGTAAGAATTCAAATGAGTTAAATAACACTTTTCAGCTTCAGTTTGACTATCAGGGGTAATAATTGAACACTTAAGGCAGCGCAAAATACAGAATACATCTTAAAAAGTAGGTGGATGGCTGCGATACTATGCGTGAAATTAATTGTTAACCTACCGGGTACGCCTGTAGGAGGTGTCAATGTAGGTCAATAAGTCTGCAGCAAGTTTCCTGGTCCTGTTTTCCCTGCCTTCTTTGTTCAGGTGGTAGGAGTAGTCATAAATATACTCCAGGTCATATATGTAGTTCTTTTGCTCAGTAATGTAAGGTACAGGCAGCTCATTACATTTACCACCAGCAATTTCATCTATGTTCTCATCGGTCAGTATTTGTCTCACCAGAGGAGGGTGGAATGCCACTATATTGTATTTTTCGTCTGCAAATTCTTTGATAAGACTTAAGTCATCTTCATGATAAGTAAAACTATAACCTGATTTCTTATTGTAATTCTCCACATACTGATAATTGACATCAATCGTATCCAGCCCTGTAAGGAAGAAGTTGATATCATAGGTATCATATACACTGTTCCTTATTGAGTCTCTTGCAGTACTAATTATCTCTTCTTCAATTAAAAGCTTTTTGAAATCGCCTACGTCAATAAGGCTGAATGGGTTGCCTGTAAGGTGATATTTCAGTAACCTTCCTGAAGTGCTCATGGATCGGCCGCCGTATTCTAATCCCAGTAATATCATATCACCTTTATGATGTACACTTTTAGCCAGTCGCAGCATGTTTTCAACACCATCGGTACGGATGTGTGCGAAGTTGACCACCGTTTTATGCGTAAGCTCTTCCAGCAAGTATGGATCGACCCCGAAAAGTATATTAGACCCTCCTATGATGATGATTTTGTTCTTTACCTGTTTCAGTGAGTCCAGTCTTGTTTCTGCGTAATGCTGTTTGAACTGGCGTTTGTTGTTTATTTCGTAATTGGCACGATATACTGCCATACTGAAGAATATGATACATATGATCAATAACGGAAGTGAGAATACTGTTATGTTACGTATGAATTTCCTCATCTTAGAATTGAAAATATATAAATTGTTGCTCTTCAGAAGTAGCTAATGAATAAATGGTGTATATGATCATCAGGTAGTATATAACGTATTTCAGTTTGCTGTTTGTAAAGTTGATCCTTCTTTCATCCCTTCGTAGCCTCCAGTCACCGATCAATAGTATGAATATGTAGACAAAAGCCATTTTGCCTCTCGGGGCATGCATGAGTTGTCTTGGGTCATGGGCAATGTCTGTAACTATTCTGCTTAAGTATTCAGCAGCTATTCCTATAGTATCAGCGCGGAAAAACACCCATGCTATTGTCACAAAAATAAAGGTGGTGAACATTTGCCGGAGCTCTTTCAAGTTGGGTAGCATACTGTTTTCAGCCACAACGGTTGATACGTGTTTGCGATTACGGTTTAATAATAACAAAGGCAGAAAGCCACAAGCATGTATAAAGCCCCATATGATGAAATTCCAACTGGCACCATGCCAGAAACCGCTTACCAGGAAGATAATGAATGTATTCCTTACAGCTTTGGCTTTACCTTCTCTCGAACCTCCCAAAGGGATGTACAGGTAATCGCGGAACCAGGATGACAATGACACGTGCCAGCGACGCCAGAACTCCGCAATGTCTCTTGAGAAGTACGGGAACTTAAAATTGCTCAGTAACTCGAAGCCAAAGAGTTTGGCTGTACCGAGTGCAATATCAGAATAGCCGCTAAAGTCGCAGTATATCTGGAAAGAGAATGCTAATGCACCAACGATGAGCGTTACGCCATTTTCTTGCTGGTAGTTATTGAATATACCGTCAACCGTTCCGGCAAGTGTATCTGCAATCACTACTTTTTTGAACATGCCCCAGAGTATCAATCTACACCCTTCAACAGCCTGTACATAATTAAAACTACGCCTCCGTTGCACCTGTGGTAACAGGTGATTTGCTCTTTCTATCGGCCCTGCAACCAAAAGCGGAAAGAAGCTCACAAATACGGCATAGTCAATGAAGTTGGAAACCGGTTTCTGATGTCCGCGATAAATGTCGAAGACATAAGACATGCCATGGAAAGTATAGAAAGATATACCTATAGGCAGCGCAACGCTTAGCAGGGTAGGGTTAGTATGGATGCCAATGAGGTCAAAGGCATGTTGCAGTTCAGTCGCAAAAAAGTTATAGTATTTAAAGACCCCTAATATACCCAGGTTGTTAATTATACTCAGCCATAGGAATAGTTTGGCTTTTTTCCTGTTGGGAGACGCTACCCAGAAACCATACGAGTAATCTAAAAGTGTGCTGAGAGCCAGTAGCCCAAGGAACTTATAGCTCCACCAGCCATAAAAAAAATAGCTGGCCACGAGTACTAATAAGTTCTGCCACCGTAACGACTTGTTGAAGACAAACCAGTACAGGCAGAATACAATAGGCAGAAAAAGTAAAAACTCAAATGAATTAAATAGCACTGTCCTGGTTGTATTTAACTAAAGGGGTGACAATAAATTCTTAAAGTGGCCAAAAATAGTGAATACATCCTATAAATCATTAGCCCTGTTGTTCGTTTATTTTAATATAATGCCATACAGGGGCCGCTAATAACTAAAAAATATCTTGTGTCATTTAAACAAGAGGATGAGGATGTCTGAAATAATAAAAGCCCCTGTTTAAGGGGCTTTTACCTGTTAGTAGCGAGGACAGGGATCGAACCTGTGACCTTCGGGTTATGAGCCCGACGAGCTACCGCTGCTCTACCTCGCGCTGTGAGGGTGCAAAGATAGGACACCTTATGAGAATAAACAAACAATACTTTCTTTATTTAACAAAAATCATGTTATTGGCTATTATCGTATTACATTTGCGCCTGTTATGAGCGGAGCATTGAGCGATAATTTTAAATCAGGTTTTGTAAACATATTTGGTGCGCCCAATGCGGGTAAATCGACTTTGTTGAACGCCCTTTTGGGTGAGCAGTTGGTTATCACATCGCACAAGGTACAGACGACCAGGCACAGGATAGTAGGGATATTGAATGATGATAATTACCAGATAGTGTTCTCTGATACTCCCGGTATAATTATTGAGCCAAAGTATAAGCTGCACCAGAAAATGATGTTACAGTTAAAGTCTGCACTGGAAGATGCTGATGTAGCTATTCTCATGCATGATGTTACCGAGCCGATCGAAAATTTTGAAGCAATAGCCGGTACGTTGAACCTGAAAGTGCCGGTAGTATTGCTGCTGAACAAAACAGATCTCCTGAAGGATAAAGATGACGTGAAAAAACATGTCAAACTTTTTGCCGAGAAATACCCGGATTGGAAAATACAGCCTGTATCGGCCATGACCAAAGCGAATGTGGCTAAGATAGTGCCAGTATTGCTTGAATACCTTCCTGAGGGCTTCCCTTATTATCCCGACGACAATATGTCTGACAGACCGGTACGATTTTTTGTGAGTGAACTGATACGCCAGCAGATATATGAATTGTACCACGAGGAAATACCATACCATACAGCAGTAATAATTGATACGTTCGAAGAGAAAACAAACCTAACAGTAATAAAAGCAACTATTGTTGTAAGCCGTGAAACACAGAAGGTAATTGTTATAGGCAAAAAAGGCAGCCAGATAAAGCAACTGGGTATCAACTCACGACTCGCAATAGAAGAGTTCATCCAAAAGAAAGTACATCTTGAATTGTTTGTGAAAGTTCGCCCGAAGTGGCGCGACAATGAAAACTACCTGAAAGAATATGGCTATAATCCCTGATAGACAGCCATACATTCAAACAATAAATGGTGATTGGTACAGTTATAAAATAGCTGAAGTTGCCATGCTCAGGCTGGATGTGGTCCATCCTGTAATTTCCGGTAATAAGTGGTATAAGCTGAAGTATAATATTGCCTTTTGTAAGAAAAAGGGGATAGATACAATCCTGAGTTTTGGCGGAGCATATTCAAATCACCTGTCAGCAACAGCTGCAGCGGCAAAGTTGAGCGAGATAAGGTCAATAGGAATAATAAAGGGAACGTATGCAAAAGAGAACCTGACCCCTACATTGCAATCTTGTATAGAGTATGGTATGCAGTTGGTATTTGTAAGCAACGAAGATTATCGGCGGAAGAACGAGTTTGATTATCTGAATGAGCTTGCTGAGCGCTATGGCAATCCATTCATTATTCCTGAAGGTGGCGCAAATGATGAGGGCCGTGAAGGGGCAGGGGAGATAGCAGCACTTATCCCAGCTGGCTTCAGTCATGTAGCTGTATCTGTTGGTACAGGATCTACTTTATGCGGGATAGTCAATAACGTACAGGAAGGTGTTCATGTTGCCGGTTTTGCCCCCATGAAGGGAGGTAATTATCTTAACGACGAGATCAGAACCTATATATCACAAGGTCGTCGGGGGCAATATCGGGTGTATGACAATTGGCATTTCGGCGGGTTCGGCAAGCATACTGAAGAGCAATTGTCATTCATGAATCAATTTTATAAGTTACATAATATCCCGCTTGATGTGGTGTACACTTCCAAAATGATGTATGGTTTACGTGAGCAAATTGAAGCTGGTGTATATCCTGCGGAGGCTCGTATTTTATGCGTACATACAGGAGGTTTGCAGGGTAATGCAAGTATTGCAGATGCTTTGATATATTGAATGGATAGATTTTTGTGATTCTTTTGAGCTTTTGGATCATTGTATAAGTACCGTAATTGCTATTATTTGCCTATTTTCATGCGCTAATAAAAATACATGCAGGAGTTTATAGAATTTTTTAAAGAATTGATGGATGCCGAAAAACTTGCGGCATTGGTCACTATGTATGGCGGTTTATACCTTGTAGCCTTTATCATTTTTGCAGAAACGGGATTGTTCGTAGGCTTTTTCCTGCCGGGGGACTCCCTCCTTTTTGTAACCGGTTTGATGATCGCTAACTCCAGTAGCCCGTTTGAGAATGACGCAACCAACCTGACCTATTGGATAGTATTGATAACTATTGCAGGTATTATTGGTAACTGGGTAGGGTACTGGTTTGGCAAAAAGACCGGGCCACTGTTGTTCGAAAAGAGGGATACTTTATTATTTAAGCAAAAACACCTGCACCAGGCCAAAGAATTCTATGATAAACGGGGTGGGGCTGCTATCATTTTAGCTCGTTTCCTGCCCATAGTCCGCACTTTTGCACCTATCGTAGCAGGGGTGGTAAAAATGGACAGGCGGGTATTTATTATCAATAACATATTGGGCTGTATAGCATGGGTAACCAGTATGATACTTGCCGGCTACTTTCTTGGAGAGAACGAATGGGTAAAACATAACTTCGAGAAGATAGTAATAGGATTGATAGTAGTTACAACTGCACCTGTAATACTCAAAATGTTTTTTCACAAGAAAGACCCTGAAGCGGCAAAATAGCTGTTGACCAATATCTGTTTTTTATATCTTAGCTGTTGATGACACAACAAGCCAAGACCGTTTCTATATTCAGTATTCCCGTATTAGTTGCCGCATTAGGCTATTTTGTAGATATATATGACCTGTTGCTATTTGGTATAGTCAGGGTAGAAAGCCTGAGAAGTCTTGGGTTGTCTGACGCACAGATATCGAGTGACGGGTTAAAGCTCGCACAGTACCAAATGGCAGGCCTGCTTATCGGCGGTATCATCTGGGGGATCATGGGCGATAAGAAAGGCCGGCTCAGTGTTTTATTCGGTTCGATTGTATTATACTCGGTGGCTAATATTGCCAACGGGTTTGTACGGAATATAGATCAATATGTATGGACCCGCTTGATAGCAGGCATAGGACTTGCCGGAGAATTAGGTGCCGGTATCACTCTTGTAAGTGAACTTATACCCCGGGAGAAAAGAGGGCTGGCAACATCGCTTGTAGCGGGGGTAGGATTAACGGGGGCTGTCTTCGCTTATTTTATTGCTCAATATTTTGATTGGCGTACCTGCTATTTTATAGGTGGTGGATTAGGACTGATGTTGCTTTTGCTACGTATCTCTGTATTCGAATCAGGGATGTACACCAATATGAAAGTGACCAAGGTGGCCAAAGGCAACTTCCTGATGTTCTTTACAGACAAAAACCGCTTTAAAAAATATTTGCTCAGCATACTAATAGGTATGCCTACATGGTATGTAGTGGGTATTCTTATTTTCTTTTCAAAAGAGTTTGGCAAGGCTTTTGGACTTGCTGAAGAGATAACACCGGGTAAGGGCATTATGTACGCATATGTAGCCATATCAATTGGCGATGTGTTGATCGGGTTATTGAGCCAGGCGTTGAAAAGCAGGAAGAAGGCGCTGTATGTTTTTTATGGGATAACAGCTTTAGGTATCACGCTCTTCTTTATGCAGGGTGAAGGTGGATCTGCAGCATATATGTACATGATATGTGGCTTACTTGGTTTTGGTACCGGTTTCTGGGCAATATTCGTAACAATGGGTGCGGAGCAATTTGGTACCAACCTGAGAGCTACTGCTGCGACAACCATACCCAATATGGTACGTGGCGCACTGGTAGGTATAGTTTTCCTGTTTGAAAGCCTGCAAGCACAATTCAGTTATATTAACTCAGGTATCATTACAGGAGTGATCATTATGGTAATAAGCGTAGTTGCTGTAATGATGATAGAAGAAACCTTCAATAAAGATCTGAATTTTTACGAGGAGTAGCCTATGCTACTGTTTCATATATTTTCAGCTCATTGTACACAGTATCTCTTTCCACAGGTATTTTGCCAACAGCAGTTATCATATCGCAAAGTTCTTCCGTAGTTAATGAAGGAGATTGCTCCTCTGAACCTGCCATAGAGTATATCTTAGTTGTATCGTCTATGGTTCCGTCCAGATCGTTTACACCGAACGACAATGTCATTTGAGCAGATTGCCTGCCAAGCATCGGCCAATATGCCTTTACATTACGGAAGTTGTCCATAAATATCCTGGCAATAGCATACAGGCGCATGTCCTCAATCAATGATACCTCAGGTATGTGTGACATGTCATTATTCATATTCCTGAACTTGAGCGGGATGAAACAGTTGAAACCACCGGTTTCATCCTGCAGTTCGCGCAATCTGTTCATATGGTCTACACGGTGCCTGTAGCTTTCTATATGTCCGTACAGCATAGTAGCATTGCTATGCATACCAAGCTCATGAGCGGTTTTATGTATTTCCAGCCATCCGGGCCCGTCTACCTTGTCAGCACATATTTCCTGCCTCACTCCCTCGTCGAATATCTCTGCTCCGCCACCGGGTAGCGACTGCAAGCCGGCATCTTTCAGCTTCTGCATGCCTTCACGAACTGTAAGTTTAGCTTTACGGAACATATAATCCAGCTCAACGGCGGTAAATCCCTTTATATGCAGGTCCGGCCTCATAGCCTTAATCTTGCTGATGACTTCGCAGAAAAACTCAAGGTTCATTTTAGGGTGAACGCCACCTACTATATGTACCTCGGTTACAGGTTGTCCGTCATACTTGCGCACCATGTCCAGCATTTCTTCAATGCTGAGTTCCCAACCTTCATCTCTATGTTTGTACTGTCTTGAATAGGAGCAGAAGTTACAGGTAAACACACAAACGTTTGTCGGCTCAATATGAAAGTTGCGATTGAAGTAAACCTTGTTGCCGTGCAATTGCTGCGTTATATGATTAGCTAAAGCACCTAAGTAGCCTACTTCGGCTTTTTCAAAAAGCAGATCGCCTTCCTGCTCGGTAAGGCGTTCTTTATTGATTACTTTATGTGCAATGTTTTTTAAGTCTTTATCTAAACCTGATAGTTTCACTATCTCTTCAACACTCATTCCTGATGTCATTATTGTACTACTACTTTTCTGTAAATTATACCTTCGTCAAAATGTAACTGCACTACATACATACCTTTTGCAGCACTTGTAATGTCAATGTTATAGTTGATCTGTTGCTGGTCCGTTACAGCGATGTCTTTAACCAACTGTCCCATTGAGTTTGTAACAGTTATCCTGTCCAGTTTGTTGTATTTATCAAAAAAGAAGATATTGAACTTACCGTCAGACGGGTTAGGACCTACATCTACTTTATTGTTAAACTCCATTGGCGATACATCTGATGGCCATGACGCCAAGTGAGGGTTCTTACTCAGTGAGTGTACCTGTCCGTTAGGATCATCAAGTTCTTTTCTCATTCTTTCTACCTGTCCCAGGCTGAACATCCTTGTGCAAGCGTCAGTTGAGTAGTCCATAAAGTTCATGTACATCTCACCTGCCGGGTCAGAGGCTTGTGTACAGTTTGCCTTGATACCTAATGGACAACTTGTGTTTGATTTTTCCTGTAAAGGTGTATCATCTATGCCGTCATCTTCATTACAGTTGCTTTGTCCTGAAGGTGTAGTAATGCCCCATATATGCCAGATATTGAAGAAGTGGCCCAACTCATGAGTCAAAGTACGGCCTTTTGTTGCCGAACCATAAAAGTTTGTTGACATGGCTGTTTTGCGGCCGAAAGCCAGGTAGTGTACTACAACACCTGCCAATGCGGGGTCGCCTGTAGTGTTTTGTGAGTAAACGCTGTTATATGCATATCCCAATATCTGTCCGCCACTTGAGGGTGGAAGGATAGGAGTGATCCATACGTTCAGGTATTTTGTGTAATCCCATGGGTCAGAACCACCCATCACATTACGCTTTACACTGTGGTCGTGTGCTGCATATCCTGTAAAAGATGCGTTTTGCATTTTATATACAATGCCAAGTTTTGCTTTGCCCTGAGGGTCACGCCTTGCCAGCTGAAACTGGATACTTGCGTTACCTATTTTAGGCTGGAAGCCTGCAGGTACACCTGCGAGGTCAGCATTGCCATTGTTAAAATCCTCGTTCATGACCAATATCTGAGAATTGATCCTGTCAATAAGTCCTGCAGTGTCAAGTATCTGGCCAAACTGAGCCTGATTCATCACCACGTGGAAGACAACAGGTATCAATACCACAGGGTATATTTTAGGTGCTGTTGTTTTACTGCGTGCCTGGGCAGATTCTGCTGCCATAGCCTTATTCTCAGCTACATATTGGTTAAAATAATTCTCAAAATAGGCTTTCTTGTATGGGTCTTTATTGATCTCTTCCTGTATCAATTCATTTCCGCAAACAGGTGCCTGACTTTGTGCCACCACATTTTTGCCAAACATCACCAAACTGCTCGCCAAGGCAATTGCAAAAAGTTTTTTCATTCGTATTGTTTAAAAAATAAAATTAATGCGTTTTTATATATCAGAACTAATATCGTTAGTTTTTCTTTCTTTTATTTATTTCATCTCTTATCGGTATGGCTCTTACATAGTCCTCTTGCTCTAATACCTGTTGCAAAAGAGTTTTCAATTCATCAAGGGTCATACTTGCAAGGTCTTTATTTTGAGACACTCCTTCTGTAGACGTTATATCTTCTGAAGGCTTACGTTCTTTTTCTACATTTTCCGGCGTCTCCGACGGATCCAGATAAAGGCCGGCAGTGTCTAGAATATTTTCATAAGTAAAAATACGGCATCCTGTACGGACAGCGAGAGCGAGAGCATCAGAAGTACGGGAATCAATTTCCACAACTTCATCATTGTGATTACAAAGCAATTTAGCGAAAAATATGCCTTCCTCCAATTTGTAGATGACGACTTCGGTCAGCTCAATGTCAAAAGTTGACATCATATTAGCAAACAGATCATGCGTTAACGGCCTGCTGGGCTGCATCCTTTCCAGAGCAACTGCAATAGCCTGGGCTTCAAACCCTCCGATAACAATAGGTAAGCGACGAAGTCCGTTCAGTTCACCTAAAACAACTGCATATGAATGTGTCTGAGTTATGCTATGTGATAGTGCGACAATTTCCAGTTCTGTTTTTTTCATCAGTCTCTATTCTGCTTACGTCCGGTTTTAAGCCGTGAAGATAGTTATTTTTCCCCTTATATAAAGGGTGTTAAAAAAGTGTAGGTGCCTCGTCTTCTGCTTCTTCACCAGATTCTAGAGAAACCTCTTTTAGTGTGTTATCACCTATTTTGGTACCCACTGTACGCCAGCCTGTTATGTCTATTGTTTCGTGGAATGCTACTGTTTCTTCCGTTAATTCAGACTTTTTCTTGCCTGTTTTAAATATGAGCACCGGCTCCTGCTGTGTAGTTACAAATTCCAGGTAGTTTCCTTCGCCTTCTTTTATAAACAGGTACCTGTTTTTCAACGACACGGATTCTATCATAAAACGTTTGCCATAGAAGTTGCCTGACTTTTTATCAAAGTATATAGCACTTACAACTTTTTCAGGGTTGAAGAGCTCTATTTTTACAACATCATCGGGCTCGTACCTGTTAGTTAGTTCGAAATCAGTCAGCTCGTAGGTGCCATCTTTGTAAAAAACAATGATCCTGTCTTCTGCAAGGAAACTTCCTAAAAGCATACCATTACCGTCCCTGTTCAGCCTGCCCAGCGTATCGTCATACCACATTTTCTGACCTGACAGGGTAGAGCGACCCTTTTCTTTCAGCTTAGTACTCCTTATAGGATATTTAGTAACCTGGTTACCCTGCGCTCCGCGGCTCTTTATTTCCAGCGATTCAAAATAGTAATCAAACACTTTAATTCGTGCTTTGCTACCCGGTGATAATGTGATAGTTATGACCTCTGCTTCGCCATCAGGATTAGCGCTGAAATAATGGACTTTACTATTGGCGTTGCCCTTGGTCAGAACGTATTCCTTATCCCTTGTTATACCTGTTACATTAAAACGTTTGCCATATGACACTCCTGTTTTACCATCTACATATATCATATTATAAGTAGTGCGGTCATCACCTTTCTGCCATACGTCCAGGTGTATAATGTCTTTTCCAACAAAAGTCTTATCAGCAACTTTGGTAACCACCATTGTGCCGTCTTTTTTGAAAACAATGATATTGTCCAGATCGGAGCAGTCAAATGCGAATTCGTCTTTTTTCAGGCCGGTGCCAATAAATCCTTCCTTACGGTTCACGTACAGCTTGGTATTAGCAATTGCCACAACTGTTGCCTGTATGGTTTCAAATGGTCGTATCTCGGTCTGGCGCTCACGGCCTTTGCCATATTTCTTCAGTAAACCTTCATAGTAGGCTATCGCATATTCAGTAAGGTGCTCAATATTGTGTTTTACCTCTTCAATATTAGCTTCAACTCCTTTTATGTGTTCATCAGCTTTAAAAGAATCGTATTTAGATATCCTTTTGATCTTTATCTCTGTCAGCCTGATGATGTCTTCCTGGGTTATTTCCCTTCGGAACTTCTTTTTATAAGGTTTCAACCCTTTGTCTATCGCTTCAAGTACACCTTCCCATGTGGTCTCCTCCTCAATATCCCGGTAAATACGCTTTTCTATAAAGATCTTCTCCAGCGATGAGTAGTGCCAGTCATTCTCCAGTTCGCCCAGCTTTATTTGCAACTCCTTCAGCAGCAGATCTTTAGTATGGTCTACTGAATGTTTTAGTAGTTGCTTTGCACCAACAAAGTGTGGTTTATCATCAATGATGACACAAGCGTTTGGAGATATAGATATTTCACAATCGGTAAAAGCGTATAGTGCATCAATAGCCTGGCCGGTATCAACACCCGGAGCAAGCTGCACTACCAGCTCAACATCTTTAGCTGTATTATCTACTACACTTTTTATTTTGATCTTACCGTTGTCGTTAGCTTTCAAGATACTGTCAACCAACTGCCCGGTAGTGATACCATATGGAACATCTTTGATCAGCAGTGTTTTTTTTATCGTCAGCTTCTATTCTTGCGCGTACCCTTACTTTTCCACCACGTTCACCATCGTTGTAGTTACTAACGTCGATCATACCGCCCGTGGCAAAATCCGGGAATAGTTCAAATTTTCTGCCCTTCAGGTATTTGATGGCAGATTCAATAAGCTCGCAAAAGTTATGTGGTAGTATTTTGGTAGAAAGACCTACGGCAATACCTTCAGCCCCTTGTGCCAGAAGCAAGGGGAATTTCATCGGCAGAGATACCGGCTCGTTTTTTCTGCCATCATAACTCAGTTGCCAGTCTGTAGTTTTTCCATTGAAAGCTACATCCAGCGCAAATTTAGACAGGCGACCTTCAATATAACGTGGTGCGGCAGCGCTGTCACCAGTGCGTATATCTCCCCAGTTACCCTGAGTGTCTATCAACAGGTCTTTCTGGCCAATATTAATAATGGCATCGCCTATGGAAGCATCGCCATGGGGGTGATACTGCATGGTCTGACCTATAACATTGGCTATTTTGTTGTACCTGCCATCGTCCATTTCCTTCATTGCGTGAAGGATACGACGCTGAACAGGCTTAAGCCCATCGTTTACTGCAGGTACAGCACGTTCCAGTATTACATAGCTTGCATAATCCAGGAACCAGCTTTCATACATATCACTCAGTATTACTGAGCTGTGTTCTGAATGATTATTTTGATCTGACATTTATTCCTCTTACAAAAAGTGATTTTGCTCCATACAGATAGGGCTGAATTGCTGAAGGCGGCTAAAATTAAACAATTTATGGCACGACAGGCAATGTAAACGGGTTGATTTATCCAGTTTTTATTAACGAAACATTTTCAGCAGAAGTTATTATCTGCACTAAGTTTATTGTTTCTTTACAGGTAAATTATTAGTTATGAATAAAATATATTCTTTATCGCTGTTATTTGTATTGCTGATAGCGGGTACAAACTCATATGCTCAGAAAGTGAAATTGCTGAGTGGAAAATTAACTGTGCTGAAAAGCGTTGAAAACCTGAACCTTGAATATGACTATAGTAAAATGGGGGTAGGTAAGTTCTCTAACGAGGAGGATTATATAAAAACAAAAAAGGCTGATTACAACAAGAAAGAAGAAGGCAGGGGTGATACCTGGGAACAATCCTGGGTTGCTGACCGCAAAAATCGTTTCGAACCACAATTTGAAGAATTATTCAATAAATACAGTGGCATTACAGCAGGTAATATTCCTGAAGCTAAGTACACACTTATCTTCAAAACGAAGTTTACAGAACCGGGTTATAATGTTTATGTAAGCCGTAGAAATGCGGAGATTGATGGTGAAGCTCTACTGGTTGAAACAGCAAACCCAACAAAAGTACTGGCAAGACTTTCGGTACTGAATTGCCAGGGAAGGACTATGGGTGGTAATGATTATGACACAGGAACACGTCTGCAGGAGTCTTATGCAGTTGCAGGAAAGGGCTTAGGTAAGTTTTTTAAAGGTCAGTTGAAAAAGTAAGGTACTTAAATACTATGCTAAAACGCCCCGCATTGCGGGGCGTTTTTATTAAGTAGTAACAAGTTTAATCCTGCCGGCCAGCCAGCTTTTATCCAGCGGTATCAGCCAGTTGCTCATTAGTTCATCCTTTGTAAGAACGACATTATTAAACAGGGGCGTGTCGTTTTTTATATACCCTTTATCTAATGCATACTGTACCTGGTTCATAGGAAGCATCTGCGCTTTTCCATTTACGAGAAATGTCAGCATCAGGCGGTCAAACATATTTACCTCGTATTGACGCTCTATGCTTTTTACTATCCGAACAGATGAGTCGGTACTACAGCCACTTACCTGCGATTGGCTCTCATCGGCCATAAAGACTATAAACTGCCCGAATACAAGTTTTGCCCAGCCTTTTACAGGTTCTCCATGGCTCTGCCATTGCGTATAAAACTGTTCTAACTGCTCATTGATCTCATTTACCTCGCGCTCTATAAAAGCCCTGCTGCTCTGGTATACCCATACTTTCGATTGTCCTGAAAAGTCACCAGGTATGATATCCTGTAATTCCTGTAACATACGGCAAAGTTACATCAGAAACCTTTTACTGTTACTGCTTTGTCATCAGCTTTATCAATATGGGTATCCAGCCACTTTTTCAGCTCGTTGGACATTTTCCTGTAATTGCGGGATGGGGGAGTAATACTGAATTTAGAACCGGTAAAATGGCTGTTGACCAATATTCGTTTATCATCAGCAATAAAAACCATTACTTCCCTGAATTCTTTATTGGGATTTGAATTCAGGTTGCGGCTGATAATCATAAATACATCAGATGCTTCGTCATGTTGTGTAAAGGCCAGATTGTTGCCAGTAAAGAACTTTTTCAGCAGCTCTGTATTCTTGTTGAGGTAGTTTGTAGTGGGTATGATGTCAAACTTCAGCACCCTGTAGTATTGGTAAAATACAATGAGTGCCAGTAAAATAAATGTTCCGTACATCATCCATGTGATGTATGGATTATTACTCCTGCTGCCCATAAAGATGAAATACGCACCACGCAGGAATATTACCCACACAAGTACGCTTACAGTTGCAGGTGTAAATGTCTTTTTATTTAGAGGGTATCGCTTTTTCTGTTTGATGAACGAAATATCATTCAATAAACTGCTTTCCCAATCCGCCTTTTCGTTGGGTGTATGAATAGATCTCATTGGTTTTATTATTCTGCCAGCGACTGTGCTACCATTTCAGCAATATCCATCACCTGGATATCATCCTCTTTTTCTTTGTTCTTCAATCCGTCGCCCAGCATAGTAGTGCAGAAGGGACAATTGGCTGCTATGATATTAACACCTGTCTCTATGGCTTCTTCAGAGCGCTCAAAGTTGACACGTGTAGTGCCTTTTTCTTCTTCTTTGAACATTTGTGCGCCGCCTGCACCGCAGCATAAACCGTTTGCCCTGCAACGTTTCATTTCTACCAGCTCCACATCAAGTGCCTGTAATACCTCGCGAGGTGCTTCATATATATTATTACCCCTGCCTAAGTAGCAGCTATCATGGTAAGTGATCTTTTTTCCCTTGAATGCACCGCCTTCTTTCAAACGCACACGGCCATCGTTAATAAGCCCTTGCAGGAAGGTGGTATGATGTATCACCTCATATGTTCCGCCAAGTGCAGGATATTCATTTTTGAATACATTGAAGCAGTGCGGGCAAGCGGTTACAATCTTCTTAATACCATAGCCATTTAATGTCTGTATATTATTATACGCCATCATCTGGAACAGGAACTCGTTACCGGCACGCCTTGCAGGGTCGCCTGTACACATTTCTTCCTTACCCAGTATGGCAAACTTTACACCAACCTTATCCAGTATTTGTGCAAATGCTTTAGTTATCTTCTGAGCTCTCTGGTCAAAGCTGCCTGCACAACCTACCCAAAACAATACTTCAGGCATTTCTCCATTCGCCGCATATTCAGCCATTGATTTTATCATAGTCTTGCTTCTTTCTTTGTTAATATAAATTACGCCTGCATCATTTCTTCTGCCCATTTGTCCCTGTCGTCAGGACTGAACTTCCATGGCGCCATGTTGGTCTCCACGTTGTTAAACATCAGGTTCCACTCTTCAGGGCTGTTGCTTTCTTCCATTATCAGGTACCTGCGTAATTGCATAATAATGTTCAGCGGGTCAATACTTACAGGGCACGCCTCAACACAAGCCTGGCAGGTTGTACATCCTCTCAGGTCTTCTACAGATATATAATCATGAACCAGCGTTTTGCCGTCATCAACAAACTCTTTATTCTTATTGATATTCGCACCTACTTCTTCCAGTCTGTCACGGGTATCCATCATTATTTTACGTGGGGACAATGTTTTGCCTGTCTGGTTGGCCGGGCACATAGCCGTGCAGCGTCCGCACTCGGTACATGCGTATGCATCCATAAGGTTCTTCCAGCTCAGGTCCATCACATCTTTTGCGCCAAACCTTTGAGGCTCTGCTGGTGGAGCGGCATCAGTCGGTGCTTTGTCGGGCTCCATCATATACAGCACCTCATTTTGAATATCAGGCATATTCTGCACTTCTCCCTGGTTTTTCAGCCGCATATAGTAGGCATTAGGGAATGCTACTATAATATGGAAGTGCTTGGAGTAGGGGAGGTAGTTCATAAATGCCAGCACTCCTATTATGTGCAGCCACCATCCACCTCGCTCAATGGCTATCAGTGTACCGTCAGATAATCCAGAGAACATTCCTGTAAACATGCCTGTTATCCAGAACGTATCAGTTACAGTATAGTGTTCTACACCACGGCTCTGCAATACAAGGTCTGCGGTATTCATAGCCAGGAACAGTGTCATGAGTACGATCTCGGTTATCAATATCAGGTTCGCATCATTTTCCGGCCAGCCTTTTAACTCTCCCTGCACCAGGCGGGGAACTTTAGTAATATTCCTGCGGAACAGGAATATGGCACAACCAAACAGTACCAACACGGCCAGTATCTCAAAACAGCCTATCAGTACAGAGTATAAACTACCTAACAATGGTGCAAATAACCTGTGCTGTCCTGAAACACCATCCAGTATGATCTCAAGTATCTCAGCATTGATGATGATAAAGCCTGCATAAACGAATAAATGGAGTATGGCAGGTATGGGTCGTTTAAACATTTTCTTCTGGCCCAGTGCCAGCAGTGCCATGTTTTTCCACCGTTGTCCGGCGTTGTCAGTCAGGTCTTCTTTCCTGCCCAGTAATATATTTCTTCTTATCTCACCTACCTTTTTTGCAAACAGGTATATGGATACGCCTGAAATTAATATAAAAACTATCTGTTGTACAAGCTGCATGCGCAATGTATTTACCAGCATCGAAATTAATTGCTTTTAAGCTAAAAACATAGTTTAACACTTGCTGTTATACTGTTTCAGCTAAATTGTTTAGGTTTGAAGTAAATGTTTACTGTCAATGTTCAATAAATCATGGGCACCTTTATTGTTGGTGGTATTATTAAGTTTTAGTGTAAGATCATATGCTCAGGATGATTTCACCAAAATTCAGCAGATAGAAGACTCTATGTTGCTGACGGCGGATTCTATGTATCATGCCTTCATACCTGACGATCGTGCAGCCTATACCGAAAGGTTTGTAAAGCAATTAGTTCAGGCTTTGAAAGAACCCAACTCATGGGCCTATGAGTTTCCTAAGCTGCAGCAGGAAATAAATATTATGTACCCTGAGGACAGGTCGTTCCGTATATTCAACTGGGGCATAGCACCAACAGAAGTGACGCGCAGGTATTACGGTGCGGTGCAACTCCCGGAAGAAGAACTGAAGCTATATCCCCTTTTTGATTACTCAGACAAGATCAAAAAATGCGCGGAGGATACTGTTTTGACAAAGGGCAAATGGATAGGAGGTATCATATATAAAATAATGGCGAATAAGGTGGATGGTGAAACTGTTTATACATTGTTTACGCTGAATGCAGCAAGTGCCATCAGTAATAAGAAGATATTAGATCCGATGATCATTACAGATAAAGGAGTAACATTTGGTGCGCCTATATTTGATATTCCGTCTCCTTGCAATCCTGAAAATCGTAGTAACAGGTTCATATTAGAATATAAAAAAGAAGTTCAGGCTTCTATGAACTGGGATAGCGATTTCAACGCCATATTCTTCGACAGGCTTGTTTCGCAGGTAAATGACCCCAACAGAAAATACACATATGTACCCAGTGGCCAGTATGACGGGCTGAAATGGAAAGGGCAGAAGTGGGTGTATGTTGAGAACCTGATCCCGATAGATATCAGGAAAGATGGAGAAGCTCCCACTCCCAATCCGAAATTCAAGCAAGAAAAGGGTAATTAATCACTGAACATTAATGCTTTTTGCATAAATTTGCGCCTCTGATACCGGACCGGTAGCTCAGCTGGATAGAGCAGCTGCCTTCTAAGCAGCAGGCCATTGGTTCGAATCCAATCCGGTTCACAGGAATTAGAAAGCTGCCTCAAAGGCAGCTTTTGTTATTTATAGCATTATAAATGCTTTCCTTACTTTACTCGTTGTAAACCAGGAGGGGTTTTTATTTTAATTTCTTCTCACAAATATCGAAAGTAAGTGTGTCATTATTGTCTGTTTTAAATATTATCACGGAAGTTGAGTTACGTATCTCCATATTATGGAACCTGCCACTGGCAAATTTGTTTTGCACAATTTCAGCCGTTCTGCTTCGGTCATGCCTGTCGCCTGCAAATGAACTTATTGTACTTAATAATATAAGTACAATTGATATTGTGGCTGAATAGATCTTGTTGAGGAATGGACTTTTCATATTGCTGATATTTACTTTTGAATTATACATTCAGGATCTTCTTTATTTATTTCCTCGTTTAAGCGCTCAAGTTTCGTATCATACCATACCCATATTATCACCGATAAAATGATGGAAAATGACAATACAAGTACCATGTACTTGTCTATCTTTTTGCTATGTGGTTTGTGTGAACTTGTGCTCATAATCGTAAAGCACAAATATGTGGCCTGTGACAGGCAGAATACAAATTATCAGCATTCCAAATGCGCATCAGGGGCGCATCAAAAGCGCATCAAACAATTAATTAGCTGACTAATAATTAATTAAACAATAAGATAATTAAACATGTAAATTAGGCTAGTTATTGCAAGTTGATCATGTTATTCAGGTCTTCTTCATTTTCAAAGCCAGTTTTTCTCATCAAACGAGACTTGGTGGTACGCACGCTACCGGCTGTTATACCTAAAACGGATGCAATTTCTTTCGTATTCATATCCAGCTTGGATAATACCACATATCTAATTTCCGCCTGGGTAAGGTCAGGGTATTTTTCTTTTAAAAGTGACAGGTATCCCGGGTTTGCTTTCTCAAAGGCTTTCTTGAAATCAGCCCAATCATCATCTGTAAGTATGGTCGCTTCCTGTAATTCCGATATAGTAGCTGTATACTCAGCAGCCTGTTCATGGCTCTCATATGTTGTGAGCTTTTGCTCCAGTTTCTCCAAGAGCTTATTCTTCTCCTGTATGTTATTGGTAAAGATGGCAAGTTTATCTTGTGAGGCTTTTAACTCATATTTCGCGCTGTTCTTTTCATCCTCCAGCTTTTGCCTGCTTATTTTATAACGGTTAACAATAAACAGGATAATGAAAGTAGCAGCTATAATTCCAACAATAAGCAGGTTCCGCTGCAACTTTGTTTGGGCTTGTTCATATATCAGCTCACGATTGGCGTTTTCAGATTTAGTCTTTTCCAGTTCAGTTTCTATACGCTTCATCTGCGCGATATTAACTCTACTATTCAGCGTATCTGTCAGCATTTTTAAGGTATCAGTGTAATGGTAGGCCATTTTATAGTCCTTCATGCTGTATTTTACTCTTGCATATTCTCTGTATGCTACAATTGCTATATGGAGCTCTTCATAATACCACTCATCGCCTGCTTTTCGATATAGATTAAGAGCTCTGGCATAATATTTATCAGCAAGCTGAAGCTTTCCTAATTTGTAATATATATATCCAACCGTTGTACAATGGTTGGCCCGGCCTCTATACTGGCCTATATTATTTGTATCAGCTTTTGCTTCAGCACTTATTTCTTCCTGCAAGTCATGAAATCTCATGCATATACTTAATGCAGTATCATACATTTCTCTGACTATATAGAGATCAACACTGTTGTTAATAGCCATGTTTCGCCATCCTTCATCTCCCGCTTCTTCGCTTGCTTTTATTAATACATCAAAATAATACAGAGAGGAGTCATAGCGGTCCAAAGCTCCGTTGGCAAGAGCTATAGTGTTTAACAAGCCCAGGTTTTCTTTTTCACTTGTACTCCTGGCAAGGTGTAGATATTTCAAAGCACTTTCAAAATCCCTGAAGTCGTAATACAGGTGCGCAAGGTGCATGAGGTAATTTTGCTTGTAGACAAATTGGCTGTTATCTATAGCTGAATAAAGCTCGTAGGACATTAAAGCATATTTGAGCGCATCATTACGGTTACCTTTTCGTTTGTAATACCTGCTGTATATATCAAAGCAGATAGCTGTTAAATGACGATGTTTTTTTTGTTCACATTTTATCTTCAGTAAGTTCAGTCGCCTTAGAAATTCCTTATCATTATCATTGCCGGCTTTATTAATATCGTCAAGTAATCGCAGTTTCAGGTATAATTCAAGTATTTCATCGTCTTCAGTAATCGCCTGTTCTATATATGGCTCTGTTTTTTTTACAAGGCTGTCTATCCCTCCTTTAATAACCACATTCCTCATCGAGTCAAAAAGATTACACTGCACGGGAAATGGTTTCCCGGCAAATGTTAGTTGTGCACTAACGCCTTGTGATAAAAGCAGAATGAATAAAAGTGATATCAATTGTTTCATAGCCACTCAAATATAATGTAGGTATATTGAAAGTGTTTTCCAATTGGGAAATTGAAGAGCACAATGATAGATATATGTATTGTCCTGTGATGAGTAACAAATAACATCAGTTATTTTAATTACTTTCATTTTGCAATGCAATTACAAACATCCCGACTAATATTGGGCGAGATCATCGCTGATGACCTTCAGGCGATACACGAAATGAACTCAATTCCGGAGGTCGATGAGTTTAATACTTTAGGCTTACCTGAAAATACAGAAACAACCCGTGCCCTCGTGAATGGCTGGATACTGGAACAAACAACTGATCCAAGAACAGCATATACATTCAGTATCAAACCGGCTGAGTCAGGCAAACTTGTTGGCATGATAGCATTGAAGTTGGACAGGGAGAAATGCCGAAAGGCGGAAGTCTGGTATAAGTTGTTACCCACATATTGGAGGCAGGGCTATGCTACTGAGGCGTTGCGTAAAATACTGGATTTCTCTTTTACAGAACTTGAGCTGCACCGCATTGAAGCCGACTGCGCTACAGGAAATACAGGCTCAATAAAAGTACTTGAAAAAGTGGGAATGACCAGGGAAGGATTATGCCGTAAAATATTACCAATAAGAGGGGAGTGGGTAGACAACTATATGTATGCCATACTAGATACTGACTGAGGTGTCATGGATTCTGTAATATACAATTTGCTGGATATCCTGTTCTGATTTAATTATACCTTTAAGGTAATGCAGATAGCCCTGTATTTTTCTGAATACGTCAAATTGCATTATAAGAACACAGTATATATAACAATTTTATTTTAATGCCTGTTTGTCATGATAAGTATCAATAAAAACATAAATTGCCGCATCAAGGCCATAGAATGAAAGAAGCGAGAATAACAAGAATGTCCAGGCACCATAACAGGGTGAATAAATTGAAAAAAGCTAAGATCAAGCCTGCCCCGATGGACAGGAACGAAGTAGACATTGCTATTATGGATGTAGTTCTGAAAGCGTTGTATTACAATTCCCATATCGACACACTGCATGTAGAAAATGAAATATACAAGAATGCTAATATAAACATCCCGTACGTTGAAGCAGAAAGGTTATGGGAAGTAATGCTGAATTCCGGGTTGGTGAACCCGGTTGCCGGTTTTGGAAATGCGGGTAAGCTAAAGCTCTCCCGTACTGGATATCAGCTCATGGCTCAGTATGGCGGATATAAGGAGTACATGGATGCTGTAAAGAGTGGTAATAATGCCGGCAGCTCACCCCAGATAATAATACAAACGCCCGGCCTGGATGATGAAGAGGAGGATAACGATTGTAAAGAATTGACAGATACCCAAGAATAAGAAAAACTAATAACACATAATGGTGTATGGTCATATCTGTTACGAAATTATTTTAAACTATTTTTGCACCATGAAGCAAATATTCAGGGCTATATTTTTCCTGCATGTTATTATCTGTTGTACTGATGTACAAGCACAAGACTCCGGTGAGTGGACCTTGCAGCGCTCTGTGCAATACGCTCTTGAGCATAACATTACCATACAACAAAACGAATTGAACAGAAGGTTAGAAAAACTCACGTTACAACAAACAAGACTGTCCCAATTACCGAGTATAAATGCTTCTACAGGGTACGGAAGAAGTTTCGGCCGGTCTATTGATCCGACGACAAACCAGTTTGTAAATGGCAGTAGTTATGACTTTATGAGTATGAGCGGCAGTGCGGACGTATTGCTGTTTGGGTGGTTCCAGAAATGGAATAGTATAGCGCAGAGTAAATATACACTTGAAGCTGCCAATAAAGATATTGAGCAAATAAAGAATGATGTTTCCTTAAATGTGGCAACAGGATTCCTGAGGCTATTGATGGCCAACGAGCAGGTAAAGATCAATGAAAAACAGGTGGCACTATCACAACAGCAGTTAGACCAGACACGCAGCTTTGCAGAAGCCGGTACGGTGCCGGAACTGAATGTTGCACAGCTGGAAGCACAGCTAGCCAGCGACAGCTCTAATCTTATTGCCGCAATCTCTGAGGAAAATGCGGCCATGCTTGACATTAAAGCACTTCTTAATCTTGACTTTGAAACGGAATATACCCCCAGCGTACCCGAAATCGATATCAGTAAAGACTTTTCTAACGCATACCTGGAACCTGAGGATATTTATGAGGCAGCCGTTAAAAATCTGCCAACTGTGTACAGCGCAGAACTGCGCCTGAAAGCGGCTAAAAAAGGGTATGCAGTAGCAAAGGGCGGGCTATTGCCTCAATTGTCACTTAGTGCGCAGGCCGGTACCAACTATTCTACGTTAAATAAGGACTATACTGTAACCGGTATTACAAACGATGTTGTGCAAGGCAGCTTTGCTTATGATTCTGTAAATAACAGTGTTTACCAGATATACCAGGCAACACCTGTATTCACTACCAATACATTGCCGCTTGGTAAACAGTTTGATAACAACTTCAGGCAATCTGTATCATTGGGTTTGAATATACCATTATTCAATGGCTGGTCAGCTCAAACCAACGTAAGCAGGGCAAAAGTAAATATGTTGTCACAGCAATTGAACGTTCAGCAAGCAGAGTTGAAACTGAGACAAGATGTGTACAAGGCGCATAATGATGTAAGGAACTCTTTGCAGAAATACTTTTCAGCGGTACGTGCAGAAGAGGCGGCTAAACGCGCTTATGATTTTGCACAGAAACGTAACGAATTGGGACTTACCAATACAGTAGAGTACCTTGTAACACAAAACAACTGGTACAGAGCTGCCGGTAATATGACAAGTGCAAAATATGACCTTATCTTTAAGCTAAAGGTTATTGACTACTACCTCGGCAACGAGATTAAACTATAAGGACCACATGAACGATGATATAAGGGGAGTTTTACTGGAGGCTGTTAATGCGGGAGGGGCGATTATAGAGCAGTATTTCCAGGGCGTATTTAAAATTGAAAATAAATCTACTATTAATGACCTGGTGACGGAGGTAGATAAACATGCTGAAACCGCTATCATCAAAGTAATCAAAAATACTTATCCTACACATAGTATCATCAGCGAGGAGATAGGAGAGCTGATGCAGGATTCTGAATACGAATGGATCATAGACCCCATTGACGGTACTGTAAACTTTGCACATGGTATACCTATATGTTGTGTAAGTATTGGTGTAAGGCACAAGGGGCAAATGATATTAGGAACCGTATTCAACCCGATAATGAAAGAACTCTTCTTTGCTGAAAAAGGTAAAGGTGCGTTCCTGAATAATGTGCCTATCTCTGTTTCTGAAAAAGAGGATTTTAAAAAAGCATGCCTGGTAACGGGCTTCCCTTATAAATGGCCTAAATCATATGTTCATCCTATTAAGGTGTTTGAACGTTTTATTATGGAAGGGCTTCCTGTACGCCGTTTAGGTTCCGCAGCTATAGACCTTTGCTGGGTAGCATGCGGGCGTTTTGATGGCTTTTGGGAGTATAACCTTAATCCATGGGACATTGCGGCAGGATACCTGATAGTAGAAGAGGCGGGAGGTAAGATCACTAATTTTGATGGAGACCCTTATAATGTAGATGATAAAGAAACCCTGGCCACAAATGGCATTATTCACAATGACATGTTGAAGCTAATTAGAAGTAAGATATAGATATGGAGGAACAAAGAACAGAGATCGGAACATTGGGCGAGTTTGGCCTGATCGACCACCTTACAATGAACAATGAGACCAGGAATGCGGGCACTTTACTATCTGTTGGTGATGATGCAGCTGTGATAGACCAATTCGGACGACAGTCTGTAATCAGTACAGATATGCTTGTAGAGGGTATCCATTTTGATCTAATGTACACGCCCTTAAAGCATCTGGGCTACAAGGCGGTTATTGTAAACCTGTCTGATATTTACGCTATGATGGCTACACCAACTCATATTACTATGAGCCTGGCTATATCCAACAGGTTTTCGGTTGAGGCATTGAGCGAGTTTTATGAAGGTGTATATGCTGCATGCGACCGTTACAATGTAGACCTTATAGGAGGTGACACAACCAGTGCGGAGAAGGGACTGGTTATCAGTGTCACAGCTATTGGCGAGGTAGCTCCGGATAAGTATGTAACACGTTCAGGTGCCAAAGACGGTGATCTGTTATGTGTTTCAGGCACATTGGGGGCAGCCTATCTTGGTTTACAGTTGCTGGAACGCGAAAAAAGGATCTTCCTTGAAAGTCCGGGTGTTCAGCCAGACTTGCAGAGCAGGGCACATACTATTGGCCGTTTCCTGAAACCTGAAGCAAGAACGGATGTTGTGTCTTGGCTGCAGGAGCATGGCGTAACACCTACCTCAATGATTGATGTGAGCGATGGTTTAAGCTCCGAGATACTCCATATATGCAAGAAAAGCGATGTGGGTTGTGTCTTGTATGAAGATAAGATACCCATACATGACGAGAGCAGGGAAGTGGCATTCGATTTCCAGATAGACCCTACAATGTGCGCCCTTAATGGTGGCGAGGATTATGAGCTGTTATTTACAGTCAGCCAGGGCGATTATGAAAAGGTAGCCACTAACAAAGACGTGTATATCATAGGTTATATGACAAAACCGGGCGAAGGAACCAAGCTGCACACAAAAGGTGGTAATATTCACGACCTTATAGCACAAGGGTGGAACCCGATTGCAGGAGAAAAAAAATAATCCTATCCTGTAAATAGTCAGGATTTTTTGTATTTTGCCGTAAATAACGATTTTAGTCATTATGAAGTTTTGGAAACATTCTTTGCTGGCAGCTAGCGTATTTTTAGGAATAGCTTCTACAGTTACGTATACATCATGTGTTCATGATAGTTGTAAAGCAATTATCTGCCGTAATGGTGGAACCTGTGACAATGAGCTTTGCCTCTGCCCGGATGGTTGGGAAGGTACTCAGTGTGAGATTCGTTCAGCCCAGAAGTTTGTTGGTAAATATGATGGACAGATAAAAGTTAATTCACTGCCTGTAAGAATAGATACTGCTGAAGTGTACTATGCTAATGGTAATGATACTACATCTGCTATCGAAGCATATTTCTACACTCGTCTTCCCGAAAAACTGGTTGGCAGGGCAGTGAACGACCACGTAGTAGGTATGGGCACAAATGGCCAAAAGGTTACATTCAAATACCTGGGTGATGATAAGATAGAGGTATTGATAGACGAGATGGTTAATGGAGAAAGAGTAATTACTAACTTCTCAGGTACCAAAAGGGCTTATAATCAATAAGATAAACAATCCTAAAATATTAGCGGGACTATCTGATAGATAGTCCCGCTTCATTTTATACTGGTTTGACTTAATATCTAATCATCTTTTTTACCGGCAAGCCTGTTTTCTTTCAATTTCCTGAACTTCTCCTTGTTTTCTTCTTCTTCTTTCTCCTCGCGTTCCTGCTCTGCATCATAAGCACGTATAATGCTTTTTACCAGCCTATGCCTCACCACGTCAGCTTCATCCAACTGTATATACGCAATGCCATCAATGTTTCGTAATATTTTGGCTGCTTTTATCAAACCTGACTTTTGGTTTTTAGGTAAGTCTATCTGTGTTAGGTCACCGGTAATGATAGCCTTCGCAGAGGGGCCGATACGTGTCAGGAACATCTTTAACTGTAGCTCTGTAGCATTCTGAGATTCATCAAGGATGATAAATGCATTGTCGAGCGTCCGTCCGCGCATGTAAGCAAGTGGGGCTATCTCTATGATCCTGTTGGCCATATAGTAATTCAGCTTGTCTGACGGTATCATGTCATCCAGCGCATCATATAGCGGGCGCAGGTATGGATCGATCTTTTCTTTCAGGTCTCCTGGCAGAAAACCAAGACTTTCACCCGCTTCTACTGCAGGTCTTGTTAATATGATCTTTCGTACTGTTTTATTCTTTAAAGCCCTAACTGCCAGAGCTACTGCCGTATACGTTTTACCGGTACCTGCAGGACCTATAGCGAAAATGATGTCATTCTTTTCCGATGCCCCGGTCAATAGTTTCTGGTTCTGTGTTTTGGCCCTGATAACCTTGCCGTTTGGCCCGAAAACAATAATGTCATTGGTATTGTTGTTTTCATTGTTCAGGAAGTCTGAACCTTCTTCTTCATCGCCTAATATCTCTGAAAAATAATTCTCTGATAAATGGCCGTTACGCTCCAGGTATTTAATTACCTGGCTGATACGTAGTTGTGCATTTGCTACTTCTTCGGGTTGCCCGGCTAGTTTTATCTGGCTGCCGCGTGATAATACCTTCAACAAGGGGAATTTACGTTTTAGTATATCGAATTTGCTGTTGTTTACCCCGAAAAACTCAATTGGATTTACCGTCTCAAGACTAATGATTGCTTCTGTCAAGTGCTCTTATTTTTAGTGTTAACTAAATACAATTTAATACAATCAGGTATGAATTACTGTTAACAAAAGAACAACTTTTTTAGTTGACTGATTTGTCTGTACCAGTAATGTGTACTTGCTGTCTCATGTCATCAAGTTAATATTTTAAACGCGTGAATGACAGAATAAAGTATTGGTATTTATTAACCTCATGTGCATATCTTTTTAGTCTTAAAAAACGATGCTGATAATCAGTATTGCTACATATGAAGTATTATTTTTACCTCCAGAAAGAGAATTATGTATTTGTTGAAGGATAGAATAGTGGTAATTACAGGTGCTTCATCCGGCATAGGCAAGGCATTAGCTTTTGATGCATTGAGCAGGGGTGCAAAAGTAGCAGTATGCTCCAGGAGCTCTGAAAAACTTAACGAGGTATATTATGCTGTAGATAGCAATATGCTGCTTAGTATGCAGGTAGATGTAACCATACAGGCTGAATGTGAGCGTTTTATAGAAGCAATCGTAGAAAAATGGGGTAGGATAGATGTGCTGATCAATAATGCAGGGGTAAGTATGCGTGCACTTTTTGAAGATGCAGAAGTATCAGTCATAAAGGAGTTGATGGATATTAATTTTTTCGGGGCGGTTTATTGTACTAAAGCAGCTTTACCACATATTCTCAGGCAAAAAGGTGTAATAGTTGGTGTTTCATCCATTGCCGGTTATAGAGGATTGCCTGCAAGAACAGGCTACTCAGCTTCAAAATTTGCCCTTCAGGGCTTTCTTGAAAGCCTGCGGACAGAATTGCTATATTCCGGAGTACATGTCATGTGGGTAGCTCCCGGTTTTACGTCTTCCAATATCAGGAATGTAGCACGATCTTCAGATGGGTCTGCTCAGGAAGAAACACCGCTTGATGAAAAAGGGCTGATGTCAGCTGAGCAGTGTGCAGGCATAATTGTAGAGGCTATCAGCAGGAGGAAAAGGACCATAATAATGACCTTGATGGGGAAACTGACTGTATGGGTGAACAGGATCTTGCCATCTTATGTAGATAAAAAATCATATAATCATTTTCTCAATGAACCAAACTCCCCATTAAGGAAATATAAAACCAACGGTTAGTAAAAAAATCACGTCTTTTAAAACAGTGACAAATGTCATATCAGTATGTGATGTATGTTACAATGTGTTATGGATTATTTTCATAACTTCATTCCAGTAACCATTAGCGGAATAATTTTAACCAATTAACGGAATATGAAAAGCAATATTATCAGGCTATCCTTGATCCTTGGAGTTTTGGTACTTTCATTTAACACATTTGGACAGTCACAAAAGGACGTATATCGCCAGTATGTGAATGCAACTGTATTGGACGCCAATAACACCCCTATGGCACTGGCATGGACAGGAGGGGCCAATAAACCTCAACTGGCTATGGCCGACCTGAACCAGGACGGAAGAAAAGACCTCGTATTATTCGAAGACTATATTAGTCTAAAAACGCTGATAGCAATTGCACCCGGCGTTTATAGGTACGATCCTTCATACGAAGGGGATTTCCCGGTTATGAATGGCTATTTTGCAATGATAGACTTTAACCATGATGATGTTATAGACCTGGTACATAGAAGTATGGCCGGTGTTGGTATATATTATGGATATTATCAGAATAATCATCTGAAATTCAGGTATTATAAAGACCTCTATTATACTAACCCTTCAGGCCAGGTTAACGTTCACGTTGCTCCGGCATCAATACCTGCATTTGGAGACATAGATAAAGATGGGGATATTGACATTATTTCGTACGATGTATGGGGTACACAAATTGATTATTACAGGAACTGTCAGAAAGAAGATGGATTGCCTAATGATAGTATAAAGATTTGCCTGAAGGATAACTGCTTTGGCAGAACATCGCAAAACTATGAACGAAAACAAGGATTAGGATACTATTGCTCACAATGGGGAGTTACATGTAAAGGTTGCGGCAGCCCATCCAACAAGGGAACACATGGCAGTAATACACTTTGCCTGATAGATATAGATAATGACGGTGATCTTGACTATTTCAATGGTAATGAGTCTTTTTCCGATATTCAGTTCTTCTACAATGGTCGAACACAGTTCGGTGGTGCTGATTCTGCGATAGCTCAGGATACAATATGGGGAGCAAATGGTGTACCCATGTACATGCCGAGTTTCCCTGCTGCATTTGTACTGGATATAGATCACGATTTAGATGACGATCTGATATTTACCCCAACAGCATTGAATTCAGAAAATTATAACTCTATCAACTTTTACAAGAACATAGGGAACAATTCCAACAAAAATTATGTACATCAAAGCAGTAATCACCTCATCAATACTATGATAGATATGGGAATGGGTTCATATCCTGTGTTTTATGATTTTGACAAGGATGGCAAGAAGGACCTGTTCATAGGCTCAGATGGTTTTTACCAGGATTCCACAGGTCTTAATAAAAGTAAAATTGCATACTATAAAAACACAACTACTGAAAAGGGTAAATACTCCTTCAAATTACAAACTGCAGATTTCCTTGGGTTGGATAGTATGAATTTTGCAGGTGCTGCACTTGCAATTGGTGATATTGATAATGATTCACTTGATGACCTGGTAATAGGAAGGACTGACGGAACATTCGCCTTCTTTAAAAACCATGCTACCAGCGATACTGTTGAACCTGTATGGAAACTGGCCTCAAGTGTTATGATCGATAAAACTACTTTCAAAACATTAGATGTAGGAGACTATGCTACTCCTTGTATCTATGATATTGACAATGACGGAAAGAACGATCTTATATCAGGCAGCCAGTTTGGAGACCTCTACTACTTCAATAATTATGGTACTGTAGCAGGTCAACTGAATATGAAGTTTGTAACCGCAAACCTTGGTGGTGTTAAAATATCAGATCCGTTTGAGCCTTATGCATATTCAGCACCATTTTTTGGTCATACGGATGATACACAAATCGATTACCTGGTTGTTGGTTGCCAGTGGGGTGAACTATATCGTTTTGATGGTTTCCAGAATGGTGCTATGCCTGCTCAGTACACAATGATTGACTCTGTTTATTCTTACATCAATGTAGGTAAGCGCTCTGCTCCGGCTATAGCCAACCTTGATAATGATAATAATAACCTGTATGAAATGGTTGTTGGCAATGTATTGGGTGGTTTGAATTTCTACAAACAGGATTTCAAAGTGAATATCAATGATAAAGTTGCCGGTAGTAGCGATGTATTGGTATATCCTAACCCTGCAGGCAATGTATTAAACATTAAATGGGGTAAAGGTTTTGAAGATGGGGTAGTAACAGTTCAGTTAATATCCATTACAGGTCAGAAAATGATCAATGCTTCGTTCGACTCAAAACAAGGAAACTGCTCACTTAATCTGAATGATGTTGCATCCGGAACATATTATTGCATAGTACAATCAGGTGGTAACAGAAGTGTAATGCCTGTAACTGTACTGAAATAACAAACTGCAAAAACTAAATCTATCATGAAATATTCCTGTAAAACTATATTATCGATTTTAGTATTGGCCTTGCTATCATGCAAGGCCTTTGCGCAATTTCAGGATGATGTCTACCGCCAGTACGATAGCGCTGTGGTAATGCATAACAATACACCGTTGCAACTGGCCTGGGCAGGAGGACTTAATAATCCTCACCTGGCAATGGCGGACCTGAACAATGATGGATTGAAAGATATTGTGGTGTTAGAAGATGGTATCAACCTGACCACCTACATTGCTACAAGCCCGGGCAATTATGCATACAACTCGAGCTACGAAAAGAACTTCGAGAACGTAACAGGCTATATCAAATTGATAGATTTCAACAGGGATAATATACCCGACCTGATACATCGTGGCAATAGTGGAGTGAGTGTGAGTTATGGTTATTATAAAAACAATGAACTAAAGTTTAAATTTTATAAAGAGCTGTATTATGAGCTTGGACCTAATAACTGGGCAAATGTAAATGCAGGCCCTGCTACAATGCCCGGTATGGCTGATATTGATGGTGATACTGACATAGACATAATCAGCTATAATTGGTCAGGCACACAAATAACCTACTATAGAAATTGCCAGGTTGAAGACAACTTGCCCATAGATAGTATAAAAATATGCATCAAAGAAGCATGTTGGGGAAGAGCATTACAGAATTCAGAAAGGAAACAAATATTGGGGCTACCCTTATGTGCAGGTACTATCTTTGATCCTATCACGTGTAAAGGATGTGGCACACCTTCACATAAAGGTACAGATGGAATAAACTCACTTTGTCTTGTTGATATAGATAGCGATGGTGATCTTGATTATTTCAATGGTCACCAGGGGTTTACAGACATCCAGTTTTTTATCAATGGTAAAAGCCAGTATGGTGTAGACTCAATGATTGCTGAAGATACCATATGGGGTGCAAATAACGTGCCTATGATCATGCCAACTTACCCTGCTGCCTACGTTCTTGATATAGACAACGATAAAGATGATGACCTGCTTTTTACGCCTCATGACCAGAGCAGCGAGAACTATCAGTCTGTTTGCTTATATGAGAACACAGGAAATAATGCCAATAAAAACTTTGTCTTTAAGAGTTATACTCATCTTGTAGACAGGATGATAGACATGGGTATGGGGTCTTATCCTGTATTTTACGATTTTGACAAAGACGGTAAGAAAGACTTGTTTATTGGTTCGGAAGGAAGAAAGGACAGAACAACTTTTAAGAACCTGAGTAAAATAGCATATTACAAAAACACTTCAACTCCCGGCAAATATTCGTTTGAGCTTCAAACGGATGACTTTCTTGGGTTGTCTGCGATGAATTGGGAAGGTGCGGCTTTGGCCATAGGAGACCTGAATAATGACTCTCTTGATGACCTCGTAATAGGCAGAACTGACGGAACATTCGCATTTTTCGGCAATCATGCTGCAAGTAACAACGTTGCACCTGTCTGGCAGTTGAATAAGAGTGTATTATACGACCTGACCACTACAAAAGCAATGGATGTAGGTGATTATGCTACTCCCTGCATATATGATATTGATAATGACGGGAGAAATGACCTGATATCAGGTAGCCAGTTTGGAGACCTGTATTATTATAACAACTACGGAACAACTCCGGGTGTTGTCAGCTTGAAATTTGAAACTCAAAATCTCGGAGGTGTAAAACTGTTCCACATAAATCATTCGTATGCACATTCCGCACCTTATATAGGATATACTGACGATAAAGAGATCGACTACCTGGTAGTAGGTTGTAATTGGGGGATTTTGTATCGTTATGATGGGTTCCAGAATGGTGCTATGCCTGCAAAATATACAATGATCGACTCCCTGTATTCTTATATTGATATAGGGTTCCGTTCTGCACCGGCATTTGCCAATGTAGACAATGATAATAAAAAACTTTATGAATTGGTACTAGGGAATGTGTTAGGAGGTGTCAGGTTTTATAAGCAAGATTTCAAAGTTGACATCAACGATAAAATTGCTGGTAGCAAAGACATACAGGTTTACCCGAACCCTGCAGGTAATATATTAAATGTAAAGTGGGGCAGCAGTTTCAGTAATAGTGAGGTCAAAGTTCAATTGTATTCAGTAACAGGCCAATTGATGATCCGGCAAACTTTTGATAGTAAAACAACGTCCTGCACTTTAAAACTTGCAGACATTACCTCCGGAACATATTACTGCATTGTACAGTCGGCAAATAACAGGAGTGTACTGCCTGTTAGTATTTTGAAATAAAACATTCTGAACAAAAAAAGCCCCTGTATAACAAAATACAGGGGCTTTTTAAATATAAATACCTACTCCCAAACGTATTGTTTCTTATTCAGCAACATTGCTTCGCCAGCGATGGTCTGGTTTTCTGTACCTGCTTCATAAACAGCACAATCATATAATATGCGGTTCTTTTCAGGGAATATTTCCTTAACAGTTATTACAGCCTCATAGTCTGTATCTACAAACATCGGCCTGAGCCATTTCATACTTTGGTTCATGTAAATATGGCCATCTGCATACCAAAGCGCACCGAATATTTTAGTAAATACACTGGCACCTAAGAAACCGTGAATTATATTGCGTCCGAACATACTGTCTTTTCCGGCCTGCGGGTCAATGTGTAGTGGGTTTACATCACCACTCACCCTCGCGTATGTGTCTACATCGTCTTGAGTGTAGCGGTATACATGACGGAACTCATCTCCTACTTTTAACATAAATGCTTTTTTATCGTTGATAAATATTTTGAACCTAACCAAGATAATAAATAGACCTGTAAAAACTAAAATGCTGTTACAAATAGCTATTAGGCATATCTTAATAATATTTGCTTCATATACAGCCCGTCTTGTATTAGCTTTACACCATAATTGCAAATCTGGAATATAGTTAATATGAATATAAGTAAAGTACTCATTGCCAACAGGGGAGAAATAGCCATACGTATTGCCCGTGCAGCATCAGAGCTGGAGATAAGAACCGTAGCAATATATACATATGAGGACAGGTACTCTTTGCATAGGTATAAAGCTGATGAGGCATACCAGGTAGGGGCAGATAATGACCCTTTAAAGCCATACTTAGATATAGACTCAATTATCGCGATTGCTAAGGATTGCGGAGCCGATGCTATACATCCGGGTTATGGGTTCCTTTCTGAAAATGCAACATTTGCCCAAAAATGTGCTGACAACAATATCATATTTGTTGGTCCCCGTCCTGATGTAATGTCTGCTTTAGGGGATAAGGTTACTGCCAAACTGGTGGCAACTAAGGCAGGAGTACCTATTATAGAAAGTAACAAAGAGGACCTGGTAAACATTGATATTGCATTGAAAGAAGCTAACCGTATTGGTTATCCATTGATGCTGAAAGCCTCTTGGGGCGGCGGTGGACGTGGCATGCGCCCGATCATGGGCGAAGACGAAGTCGAAGAGAAGGTTCTGGAAGGTCGCCGTGAGGCGGAGGCAGCATTCGGCAACGGCGAGGGCTACCTTGAGAAGATGATCACCCGTGCGCGTCACGTTGAGGTACAAATTCTCGGTGACAAACATGGTGGCATGTATCAC